>Ga0209211_10005296_pt1 | contig 19423 bp, 16 predicted proteins | sample RifGroA2_FD_183992 | JGI IMG/M metagenome (GOLD analysis project Ga0209211, IMG submission 183992) | Groundwater microbial communities from Rifle, Colorado, USA - Groundwater A2 (SPAdes) (version 2) | ecosystem: Environmental > Aquatic > Deep subsurface > Groundwater | place: Rifle, Colorado...
GCGCCGAATCGAAACCATTATCAATCGCTATTGGAAAGAGTCGGATCAGAAAGGCGAAATCCTCTCTCCCCACCAGTTTTTCTGGAAAGTTTTAAAAGACCCTGAAACTCAAAAGAGCTTTCAGATTCCCCTGAAAAATAGCTGGCTGTATGCCGCCATGGAAAAGAATATCCCCATCTTCACGCCCGGCTGGGAGGATTCGACTCTCGGAAATATGTACGCCGCCGCCAATATTGACGGGCGGATCAAGAGAGTGGAAACGGTGGAGCATGGTATTCGAGTCATGATTCGTCTGGCCCAGTGGTACACTGAAACCGCGCCCCGCTCATCCATCGGATTTTTCCAAATCGGTGGCGGGATTGCCGGGGATTTTCCAATTTGCGTCGTTCCTATGTTGCACCAGGATTTGGAGCGCGAGGTGCCCAAGTGGGGTTACTTCTGTCAGATCAGTGACTCCACGACGAGCTACGGCTCGTACTCCGGTGCCGGCCCCTCCGAGAAAATCACCTGGGGCAAGCTGTCGATGGACACTCCCATGTTTGTAGTTGAGTCCGATGCCACCATCGTGGCCCCTCTCATGTTCGCTTACGTCCTAGGACAGTAGGATGCGCGCCCTCGTCCTTTGTACCCTGCTTTTTTTTTCCTTCACCGCCTTGGCCGTCCCACCGGTGGCCAAGGTTATTTATATCAAGGGGAAGGCGACCTTTGCCGGGCAGAATATCAATGTGAATCAGGAGCTGGCCTCCAATGGGGTGGTGGCCACCGGGCCATCCTCTGTTCTCAAAATTTATATTGCCACCTGGCAGAGCACGATTGTTCTCGGCTCACACACCACCATGGAGCTTAATCTCGATAATGCCAATCGCCCCGGCGATGCTCCGGTGATCTATACGCTGGAGAAGGGTCTGTGCCGCTGGATTTCAGACCCCGGTGCCAAGGGCAATAATCGCAAGGGAGTTCACACCAAGATTGTGGCGATCGGGGTGCGCGGGACAGATTTTCTGCTCAAGGAAAATCCTCTCTTAAGCGAGTCGGAGGTGGTGGTTTTCGATGGGGAAGTCGTGATGGTTTCTAAGCTCGATAATCCTTCCGAATCCACCGCCAAAAAAGGTCAGTGGGGCGGACTCGGCGGGCGCTTCGGCCAAAATGTTATTCGACTGCTCGACTTACCGCCGGTGGTTTTGGATGAGTTCCAGAAGCTTCTTCCCCATGGCAGCAGTAAGGCGCCGTAGGCAAATTTAGAGCAATCCGCCGAACAAGGTCCCATCGTTGTGCCCGGTGAGGTAGCAGGTGCGTTCCTTATCATCTAAAGAAAGTGTGGCGACGAGATGGTTTAGCCCATCTTTTCGTCCCTGTTTATAGGCCTGCACGCAAGCTTGACCGACCTCCTCTGACTGACCGGCCCTGGCCGAAATGGAGAGGTGAGCGAGGCCATACTGATTGCCGGCCTGGAAGCAGTTGAAGCTATCGGTTGAATGGGTTCCAAGCACTCCGCGCATTCCTTCCTCAATTCCGTCGTTAAAGGCAGCTTCGCAGCGTGAGTTATTTCCTTCAGATTTTTTTAACTCCTGACCATATTGAGTGCCGAGACGAAAGCAAACTTCATCCAGAATCTGGGGGCGGTTAATGCCACCTTGAAATCCCTGGGCCATGCCTGCGGCAAAGCTTTCGTAGCGGTAACTCTGCGAGCACCACAAGTCGGCCATGGCGGCCGCTGGGAGAATCATAAGGCACACAAGGATGTTTCGGATCATGGGAAAACCTCGCTGGATAAATTTATAAAAGGAGGCTTGTAGCGGAAAATGTCGTGGCATGATATATGCAGCGCGGCAATCGTAGGAAATTTTCTCTCGTTCATTTCAGATTCTGAGACTACCATACTTAGGTCTTCGTATTTAGGGAGAAGGTCGTGAAACATTCACCACAATTTTTGAAGTTAGTGGAAACCGCCAAGCAGGCGGTTCGGGAAGTGTCCTGTGAGATGGTGGCCCTGGCCATTCGTGAAAACGCCTTGGATTTTGTCTTGATCGATGTGCGGGAAGAAAGCGAATGGAATGAGGGGCACCTGCCCCAGGCCGTGCATTTAGGCAAAGGTATTATCGAGCGGGATATTGAGGTGAAATGTCCCGCGCTCGGGGAAAAGATTGTGCTCTACTGCGGGGGAGGATTTCGCTCGGCGCTTGCCGGCGAGGCCTTGCAAAAAATGGGGTATCAGAACGTTCTCTCCATGGCGGGAGGCGTGCGTGAGTGGAAAGAAAAAAAATATCCAATAACCAGGAGCTAATGATGTTAGAAAGATTCTTTTTTATTTTATGCCTGTCCGCTTTTCTAGGAGTGGCCAATGGCACCGATTCTTGCCGCGAAGAATTTCACAAGGCCTGTGGGGCGGTGGCCAAAGGCGAGGGGCGACTGATCGAATGCATTGAAAAAAATATGAGTACCTTCTCGGCCGAGTGCCAGGAGCGCGCCAAGCAACGCAAGGAAAACCACGCCAAGATGAAGGCCTGTCACGAAGAGATCAAAAAGTTGTGCGGCAATGTGGAGAAAGGTGAGGGGCGCAAGAAGAAATGCATCGAGGAAAATAAATCCAAGATCTCCCCCGATTGCCAGGCCCTGGGCGAGCGCTTAAGAGAGCAGCACCAAAAACGCGCTGGCGGCAAGAAGACGGAGAGTCCCGAGGCCACCAAATAGCAATGAGTTAGAAAGGCCCGGCCTGTTGTATTTTTTACCACCCCTATAAGAATTACCGGAGAGTGCTTCTTTCCTTGGAAAATACCCTCAATCTGTCAAAATCACGTGATTAAAGAGTTGTTGAGGAGCTTCCAGTGGATAAACCATTTATCGGTTTTTTGCGTGTCACACTTCTAGGCAGCTTGCTGGCGTTCATGGCCCACGCCGAGGACCAGCTCCCCACCCGCGCCCACGATGTTTACACCGAACTTCTCGAATCAGGCATCACCCTTGAGGCCCACTCCACGCCGGTCATTGGCACCACCTCGTCTGTCACCTTTGGTGCTGAAAAAGAGGGGTCGTCTGCGCTTTTAACCAAAGTGATGGGGCCTGGCGGTGAGGCGTTTAAAAATTACGGCAACGCCGCGGGGGAAACTTTTCAAAGAAGCTTTCTTCACGCCATCGCGAATGAAAATGTGCTGGAAAAGCAGGTCATCGATCAAAATGGTGTTGATCTGAGTTTGAGCGCCACACAGGTGCAGGACCTTAAGGCCAAGATTCAAAGCGCCACTCCCAAGGAGGCCTTTGAGTTTTTTATCTCGCTGACCAAGGAGCGGCCGTTTAGCTATCTGAAAAGCAACTTTCGCCGCAAGCTTTTTAATGATGGTGTAAAGAATGTCAACTTCACCCAGTGGGTGGCCCATTATGGAAAATCACAAAAATATATTCAAAGCGCCCACGGCCTTTCCACCAAGAGCGGCTGGGAGATCAACTTCAATCCCATGGGAACCTATGGCGAATTTGAGGAGATGATTGCCTGGTTTAAAACGTCGCTGAAAAATGCCGGCGAGCTGTTTGAGGCCCCCGGCCATCAGCGGCTGGTGTTTCCCGCTCCCGTGGGAAAAACGGCGGAGGAGCAACTCAAGTGGAAGCAGCAGGTAGGCGAGATGTATCGCCATATTCAGGCCTATATTATTGCCCGCGGTATTTTAGGTAACACAGGTATTGAAACTTCCCATTATAAATCGGTCCTTCGCGATTACGACTTCATGCCCGATCGAGCATCCGGGCGCGGAGTTATTCGCGTCGATACGCCGGGGCGCTTTGTCGCCGACCATTATTCCATTGAGCTACGGGCCGGAACAAAAGATGCTGAAGTTCAGCAGTTCGTCGAGCAGGTCATAACCGCTCGCATCGCCGCCGCTGATTTTCAAGGACTGTCCAACTTAGATAGCTGGGAGCTAATACCTTCTTCACCGGGCACTGAAGATCTAGTGTCTCGCTTCAAAGTAACCCCTGAAGTGGCGGCAAAATTTTTTCAACATACCTCAGAGTTATCGCCAGGATTTGATATGGCCCTGTGGCACTGGGAGAATGCACCCTATATGCAGGCAAAAAAGGCGCTGCTCTTGCAGGCCACTCGGCATTATATTGAAACTGTGGCAGCCAATCCCTCGGCCCTCAAAAATGCTTTAAAAGAATGGCTGCGCACGGTGCGAATTGAACATGATATCGAGGCTTATTTGCGTCCGCGCAGAATTGTTGAGAAGTTGGATAAAATGCATGAGTATCGATCCACCGGCCAAGTGGACGTCAACAAAATTGATATCGGGGTTGAGTACACCGCGCGTTTCCAGGGGCAATTTTCGGTCGAGAGTTCCCATGGCTCTATGGCCGATGGGATGGATGCCTGGCTCTATACCAAGACAGATATGACTCCTTTTGAACGGCGTGAGCAAATCAAAAAAATGGCCCAGACCTTGGGGCGCGAATTAAACGGCGGTCGCACGGTGCAAGTTGTCGATATTACCAATGGTACCGCCCATGGCCACGGGATGAGCGTAACCTTTCAAATTGCCGACTCCAAGGGTCGCAAGTGGCGCGTGGAATGGGATGGCGTCGGGCGCACCTACACGGAAGATGGAAAAGTTATTCCTGAGTCTTTGCGCGGCGGCCATATGGAAATTGTCACCCCCAAAATGACTCCGAGATATGAAGAAATGTCAGCGGTATTTCGCGCCATGAATAAGATGAACGTGATCCCATCCCACTCCGGCGGTGGCGGCCACTTGAATGTGGACCTGGCACCCTTTGCCGGAAATCCCCGGGCGCTGGCGCGTTTTTTAACCTTGTTTCATGAGCATCGAGGCATGATCAGCTTTCTTTTTACCAATGTTAATCGCGTGTCCGTGGCCGAGCCGGTGGACGTCAGTGCCGAGCTGGCGCGAAAGCTGCGCGACTTTCAAGGCAGCGAGCTGGAGCTCAAGCAGCTTCTCTACAATGAAGGCTATTATAATCAGCGCCTGGGCCGCAAAACCCGCAACGTGCAGATTGATATGTCCGGCTTTTTTCAGGACATCATTCCGGCCGAGCATATTCACCCCGACTTTGACTTTAAAAATCCCACCGAGGCCTGGCGTCCCCAGTTTCGGGTCAATCCCAAGATTCGCAAAATGGAGATGCGGCTGTTTGATGCGCCCATCGATGCCTTTGAATCTTCCATGCAGATTAAGCTGGTCAAGGCCCTCATTGACAAGGCCCTCAACTCGGATGCTCCTTTGAGCGGACGGGTGCAAGAGGTGATGCATGAGAACTTTACCGGCAATTATGAATTCGCCAAGGCCGAGCTGGCGCGGATGTGTCAGGGACTTGGTTTGAGCGTCTCCGAGTACAAGGTCTTTTTGGCCCGCGCCTTTGTTCAGGGCCGGCAAAATATGTCTTCGCGTTTTTATCAGGGATATAAGGACAAAATTCGTGAGCGCGGATGGACCAAGGTTCGAAAGGAAGTTTGGGGCCGGGCGCTGTCTCAGGCGCGCAGCGAGAGTGAGGCCCTCTCGTCGGAAACCAGACAGTGGCAGGGGAGTGAGTTACCCGAGGCCCGGGCCTTTCGAGAAAGGCGCATTCAGGGCGCGGCCCAGGGCACGCAACTTCGCGATCAGCTCGACTCACTTCCGGGTGTGCGTCGGGAAATTAAAATTGGTGTTAATTGTCGGGCAGTTTTTAGATAAGGATTTTTTATGAAAGTTAAATTTATTATTTTTCTGAGCTTGCTGTCGTTGATCATCCCTTTTGAATTATGTTTGGCGGCCCCCGGCCGGGCGCGGGCCATGATTGATCGCATGATTGAGGAAAAGCGCGACCCCAGTCGGATTGCCGAACGGCGAATTGAGGCCGAGCAGGCGCGTTTTGAGTCGCAGGTGCTTCGCCTGATGCGCCGGCGTAGTAGTCTGGGTGCCCGCGAGCTGGATATGGTTCATCTGCGGGATTACGTCTCAAAGCACCAATCCCACCCTCAAAATTTAGATGCCCTGGCGGACATGCTCACCAGCATTACCGCCCGGGGAAATATCATCCCCGCCCAGCAGGAGGCCTCCGCCAACTTACTGGCCAAGGCCATTCGCATGTCGGAGCGGGGAGAGTTTGCCCTGGAGCCCCGGGACCTCTTGGAAATTGATCGCAACTGGCAGGTCATGGAAAAAGATGGTCTGGCGGACGTGCTGACGGAGGCGCGGTCCCTTATTGAGGAAAATCCCACTCTGACGCCGGACAAGGCGATGGAACAGGCGCTGCAAAATCGCGGCATGCTTGAGTCTTTTAATAAACGCTGCCGATAGTTTAAGAGGTTTATATGTACAGACTTGCCCGACTTGCCGTGACTCTTTTGTGTCTGGTTTTTTTCTGGCAGAGTGCGGCCGTGAACTCGCAGGAAAATGGCGAGGATTTCGTCGCTGCCGAAGAGAGCAAGGTATCGCCGCAGATCGAAGAGATGGCCTATCGCGAGGCGGTTCGGGCGGCGGAAGATCCGGAAAAGTTTCATCAAGGTGTCAAAGATATCTCGACCCTCGGGGCCTTCGGCGGGATGACCACCGAGATGGCGAAGTTTTACTGGGCGGTGGCGGCGGTGGAATTTACCCACTGTCTGACCAGCAATGACTCGACCGCGTGTACCCAGTATATGCAGCAGCTCAAAGATCCTGTCGGTCACTTGGGCTTTGTACTTTTTATGAAGACCAACAAGATGACCTTGGATATGGCCCAAACCTTAAGCCGCGGGAGAATCAATCCGGGGATGGCCTCGTACTTAGGATTGGCCGCCGGGATGATGGCGCAGTCCGTGTTTCAGGATCTCTATTTTCACCCCACGGTCCAGGCGCTTCTTAAGCTGCATAAAATTCACGACCCCGTCGCCCGTGAGGCCAAGCGCAAGGAGCTGCTCAATACGCTCTGGAAAGATTTTACCCAAAATACCGGTCGATACTTGTTTAACAAAATTCCCGATGTCATGGGACTTCTGGGTACCGCCTATGTCAGTCACAAGACCGTGCAGATGTTGGGACATCTCTTTAAGCATTCAGATCGTCTCATCAAATTTGCCTTTGACAAGCAAACCGCCCGTACCATCATCCGTTTTGGTCACGGACTTTATCGCAATCGACAGTTGGCCAAGGCCGGGATTAAGTTTGTTTTCAAAGGCAGCAAGTTGGTGCGGGTCAACCCCGTCGTCGCCATCGCCAGCTATTTTGCCGAGACGGTTTTATTTTTAGTTCTGGCGCCTATCATTGAGGAAGAGGTGACCAAGGTTTGGGATCGCGGCAATGCCATGATTAAAATTTCCAATGGTAAAACGGCGCTGGAAGATCTGATGAATGCCGGCGCTTCTCCCGAAGCGGTGGAGCAGGTGGCGCGGGTGGTGAATCAGGGGTACGACCAGTTTCGAAAAAGTATTATGAATAAGGCCGAGATCACCAAGATGCGCCACCTTCAGGCCATCCAAGATGTGGATATGAAATATCAGAAGATGCTCATGTATTATGAGTGGCTGGTTCAGGGCATGGATTACAAGGCCGATCTTTGGACGCTGAATCAGGAGGCCTTTCATGAAACCGGCCTGGTCAACGAGATCAATGAGAGCAACGATTATGCCAAGACCTTCTTCTGCGGAAAATCTCCCGAGAATGCGGTGGAGCGAACCTTCGATGTGCACGGCATTCCCATGCCCTTTAGCTACTCCTATGATTTTAAGTACGACGACAATCGCACCCATTACGAAAACATGAGATTAAATGAAGGATTCTTCCGCCCCACCGGAATCGAGCTTTCGGGATTCAAAGCTTTTCACGTGGACAATATTTGCGAGGGTGATTTAAATCGAATGAACGGCGGCAGTCGCCCCGGCTCTTACGATATGGTGACCTGCCCTCTGCGCAGCTACCCGGATACCAAGCAGATTGTCTGGGGCAATAACCGGGTGCATGCCATTTTATGTCGCATTTTTATGGTTCAGGCCCGCTCCATCGTGCTGCGGACGGGAATGTTGAAAGGGCGCGACGTCAGAGAAGATTTGGCCGATGGCCTCGATGAGACAGGCGGCAAGGTGCTGCAAAAAATCTATTCCCAGCGCGACCTGATGGTGATGCGCTTTGAAAAGGCGGTGCGGGTAGAGCTGCTGAAGGCGATGACCGGTAAGGAAGTGAGTATTGATCCCGATGCCATTCGCTTTAATGGTCCGGTCCAAACAACTTCTTATTTTACTGGCAGTTACCCGCTGGGGATCATTGCCAATTATGACTTTGAAAATAGGGTTTGGGGCAAATACATGACGGACTATACCCGTTATCAAAAAGTCTTAAGCAAAGTTTGGACTGAAAATGAGAAGAAGCGTGAGATGGCGTTGGAGCTTCAGCGCTACACCACCATGGATTATGCTTTTAGAGTTCGCTCAACTCCGTTCTTTCAGGAGATCCCCAGGGCCGACTGGCAGAAGATTGTCCATTCTTATCGCACCTACATCGTGCCGTAGGTTCGAGGTGGAGAGGTCTGTCAGGGCGTCCAGCTTCTCTCGCAGCTTCGTAATGCTGGGGGTGCTGTCGCTGCCGCGTTTGATTTCTAAATTGAGCTTGATACTGAGTTCGAAGATCTCGTTGGCGATGGATATTTTTGGGGTTTGGTGCATATTTTTCCTCCTGAAAAACACACCCCCATTCTACCCTCAAAATTTTTAGCATGACGATAAAAATACTTAGACAAATATCCTGTGCAGTTTGGTCGGCAATACTTTAAGTTCGCGACTTTACATCTGAGAAAAAAATTGGGGCACGGTGGTGCCGGCCGGGCCGATGATTTGCTGGTGAAAGTCAGAGCGGTTGGCGGAGGCCGCGAGGTTAAATTCGATGGTGTGGGCGCGGGCCGTGTGTCGGGCGGTTTGGACGAACATGGCGGCCGGATAAACTTGCCCCGAGGTGCCGATCGCCACAAAGAGATCGCAGGCCCCCAGCGCCTCGTCGATGTCATCCATGAAGAGCGGCATCTCGCCAAACCACACGATGTGGGGGCGAAGATTTCCCTCTGAGCGGCAGCACGGGCAGGTGGTCCGCTCTGTGACGTCCTCTTGCCAGTCAAAAATATTTCCGGTGCGGACACAGCGCGCTTTCAGGAGTTCGCCGTGCATGGGCAAAACGTTTTTTGTTCCGGCCCTCTGGTGGAGGTTGTCAACATTTTGGGTGATTAAGGTAAACTTGCCTTGAAAGCGCGCTTCAAATTGCGCCAACGCCTGGTGGGCCGGGTTTGGTTGCAGCTTGGGGGCGCGTAGCTGGCGGCGGCGTTGGTTATAAAATTCATACACCAGCGCCTTGTTCTGCCTGAAGCCCTCTGGGGTGGCGACGTCCTCGATTCTGTGGTTCTCCCACAGACCATCTTGATCGCGAAAGGTTTTGATTCCCGACTCGGCGGAGATCCCCGCTCCGGTCAGCACCACGATGTTACGGTATTTGTTTAGTTCCATTAGTCACAGTTTATGATGTAAAATATTTTTCGCCAATAAACATCTTGAGGTTCAAGTTATGATTGAAAAATATCCCCATCTTCTCGCCCCCTTGGACCTAGGTCATACCAAATTAAAAAATCGCGTTCTGATGGGGTCCATGCACACCGGGCTGGAAGAGGCAAAGCACGGGTATGAGCGACTGGCGGCCTATTTTCGCCAGCGTGCCAAAGGGGAGGTGGGGCTGATTGTGACGGGAGGAATTGCCCCAAACTTATCCGGTCGGCTGGCACCCTTTTCCGCCCAGCTCAGCTACGGATGGCAGACCAAGCGGCACAAAATAATCTCCCAGGCGGTGCATGACGAAGGGGGAAAAATCGCCCTGCAAATTCTCCATGCCGGGCGCTATGCCTATCATCCGCTTTGTGTCGCGCCCTCGCGCAAGAAAAGTCCTATTTCGCTTTTCACGCCCTGGCCTTTGCCACGCTGGGGAATTAAGAAAACGATTGGCGATTTTGTAAACTGCGCCGTCCTCGCCCAGGAGGCCGGCTACGATGGCGTGGAAATTATGGGGTCGGAGGGCTATCTGATTAACGAGTTCATCTCCGCCACCACCAATAAGCGGCATGATGATTACGGTGGGGCCTATGCCAACCGCATTCGCCTGGCCTTGGAAATTGTCGAGCGCACGCGCGCGGCCGTCGGGAAAAAATTTATTTTGATTTTTCGTCTGTCGGTGCTGGATCTGGTGCAAGGGGGAAGCAACTTCTTTGAGGTGATTGAGCTGGCGCAGGCGTTGCAAAAGTCCGGCGTCGATCTCATCAACTCCGGCATTGGCTGGCATGAGGCGCGAATTCCCACCATCGCCAGTCTCGTTCCCCGTGGGGCCTTTGCCTGGGCCACCAATCGTTTAAAAGAGCATCTCTCGGTTCCCCTGATCGTTACCAATCGAATCAATGATCCCCAGGTGGCCGACCTGCTTCTGAAGAACGGCCACGCCGATATGGTGTCCATGGCCCGGCCGCTTTTGGCCGATCCCGACTTTGTTAAGAAGGCTCGGGAAGGGCGGGCGCGGGAAATCAATACCTGCATTGCCTGTAATCAGGCCTGCCTCGATCATATTTTTGAGCATAAGGAGGCCAGCTGCCTGGTGAATCCCTTCGCCGCTCGGGAGACCACGCTTATCAAAAACAAAGCCAACACGCCCAAGCTTATTGCCGTGATTGGGGCCGGCCCCGCCGGTCTGAGCTTCGCGTGTGAGGCGGCCGATCGCGGGCACAAGGTGGAGATTTTTGAATCCCGTTTGGAAATCGGCGGCCAATTTAATCTGGCCCGGCAAATTCCCGGGAAGAGCGAGTTCAATGAAACCCTTCGTTATTATCAAACCCAGCTGAGCTTAAAAAAAGTTGCGCTCCATCTCGGGCGCGAGGTCTCGGCGGAAGATTTTAAAGGAAGGCCTTACGACCTCATCGTTTTGGCCAGCGGCGTGACCATGCGTCGGCCAGACTTCGAAGGCATCGCCCACCCAAAGGTGCTCTCGTATCTCGACGTCCTCGATCGTCATGTGGAGGTGGGCAAGCGCGTGGCCATTATCGGCGCCGGCGGCATTGGCTTCGATGTGGCCCATTATCTCACTCACCTGAGCGATCAGGATTTTCTTAAAGATTGGGGAATCACCCATGACCCCCAGGCGCGGGGCGGATTGGAGGCCCAGGCGCCAAAATGGGTCTCGGCGCGGGAGGTTTATCTGCTCCAACGCAAGGAGGAGAAGGTCGGGGCGCGGCTGGGAAAAACCACCGGCTGGATTCATCGCAAAATTCTGAGTAACCGCGCGGTTAAGATGTGGAGCAGCGTCTGCTACGAAAAAATTGATGATCGGGGGCTGCACCTCACCCACGAGGGCAAAAAGAAAGTGCTGGAGGTCGATCATATTATTATCTGTGCCGGACAAAATCCCCGCGATAATTTAAAACTTCCTCTCCAGGCCCTGGGATTTAAGGTCGAGGTGATCGGAGGGGCCCGGGCCGCTCAGGAATTGGATGCGGAGGCCGCCATTTTAGACGGTACACGATTGGCCTTGTCGGTGTGAATCGGAGTAAAAGTTACGCCGCTTTTTTCAGCAGCTCTTTAAAATCAACTTTTTTGTAATCACCGCTGACCTGGGTGAGTGATTTGAATTCCTCAAAGTAAAAACTCTGATAGGCCTTGGCAATCAGTCCGTGGGTGCCGATCCCCACGATGAGGTTGCGCATGACGTGGGCATCCTGCTCGGAGATGGCGTTGGAATCGTTATGCGCCAGGATGCCGCGAATCTCCAGCATCTTGGAATCTTTTAACACCTGCACCATATCGCGGGTCAGGAACTGAATAAACTGGCGATGATTTTGATAGGCCTTCTTAAAGCAGAAATTATTCTGCTCCACACAGCGTTCCACAAAGTAGATGAGCTGGGTGATGGAATAATTTTTGTGCCATTTACTGATGGGAACCAGACCGCTCATCTCCTCGCTTAGGTAAAGTTTCGGTGGCATGGAGTCCGGTTTGACAAAGAACTCGCCGCCAAAACCTTTGCGTTTTAAGTGGTGAATGGTGAGATCGTTGAGCACAATTTCCAGGGCCTTGACGTAACCAAAGGCATTGCGGCAGATATTGTGATAGCGCTTTTCCACGATATCCAGCTCGGCCGACTCAAGCTCGGTCTTGGCGGCGTGGGGAATACGACTGTACATCGCCTCCGGGAACGCATAGTGATGCAAGCTCTCCAAAACTTTTTTAGAGTTGGAGTTACTCAGCGCCGGGTGATATTTAAAAAGCAGCTTGCCACTGGGGATATCATCTTCAATTTCGTCAAAGTAGGCCTCCTCGCTTAAGTCCTGAACGAAGGCGGGCAGGCGAATCCCGGTGGTAAAAGGGGAGAGGCCGTCGATTTTTAGCTCGTGATGAGGATTATCGATATACAGCTCCTGCAGCTTGCACGCCGTATCTTCCGGGGTGTAGGTCAGAATGGTAAAATCCGTGATCTTAAACCAGGCCTCAACTTTTTTTTCCTTATAAAATTCAAGGCAAACCAGGTTGGAGCTGGAGCGGTCCGTAAGCACCTCCGTGACTTTTCCCACCCACAGATAAGTGTAGTCGGTGATGTAGATGTGGGTGGAAGAATCCAAGGCAAGATTTGCGGCGATAATATCGTTGAGCTGAGTGACATTGATTCTACTGTCGCGATCTTTGGCGATCATCTTGCCCCAGTAGGCGTGACCGTCCACCGGATCATCTTTCAGGCGTTTCTCCAGGAGGTTATAAAATTCGTGGGCCTGTGTATGACCCCCATCAAAGCTGTTGAGATAGGGATTGAAGGTCAAATAAAAATGTATAGGCGCGGCCACGACTGCCTCCTCAGTTAAGATGAGTCTCAATAGTTCTTTTCGGAAGGATGAATGGGAAAGTTGAGTAAGAATGTCGGAATACGCAAGCGCTGGAAATATTTACTGTTTATGCAGTCCCTCTTTGGCCTTGAGCAAAGAGGCCTCCAGTGATTGGAGTTCTGTTTGGAGGCGCTGGATATCGGGGGCATATTTGTTCTGGCGCTCGCTTAAGGCCTGACTCAATCTTTCCTGCTGGGCCTCGTACTCATGGCGCTTGTGGGCCAAGGCCTCGGCCTTTTTCTGAAGATCGATAATTTTTTGAGGTTGGGAGAGCTTTTCATTTTCCAAAAACTTGAGCTGCTCTTCAACTTTCTGAAGCTCCTCTCGTAAGGGTATCTTCTGATCTTCAGGGGCCTGGGCGAGGTCCATGAGCTTGAGCTTATCTTTAAGGGTTGCCTGCTTGCTATAGTGGGGTTTCTTTTTGTCCTCAATGGTTTTGCGAATACTTTCCTTATTTGTCTCCAGCCGCGTGGCCTCCGTGGTGGACTCGTGAATGCGTTTGTCAATTTCCTCCATGGCCTGCTCGGCCAGCGTGATTTTGGAGGCGACACTGGCCAGATCATCGGTCAGCTTCTTGAGGGAGAGATTGGCGGCCTGGAGCTTTTGTTCAATTTCCTGCGCCTTGGATTCTTTGTTTTTCCTCGCCTGGGCCAAGAGCTCTTTGCCGGTTTTGGCCTTTTGCACCTCCGCCATGCGGGCCGGACTAAAAACTCTTTGGGTAGTGAAAATCACGATCTGTGAGCCAAAGCGAATGGTATCGCCCTCGTGCAGTTCAGTCTTGAGGTTGCGCTCTATCTGGGCATCGTTAAGAAAGGTGCCGTTGGTTGAGCCGGTATCGAGAATGAAGGCCTTGCCACCTTCAAGCATAAATTTTCCATGGCGAGTGGAGATGACATCATCATCAGGAAAGGTCATGTCGCCCTCAACCCTTCCGAAGGAAAGCGTGCCTTTGAGGTCAACCACCTCTTCGTTACGGGTTTGAAAGTACAGCTTCATATCAATGATTGTAGCAATAAAAGGCTTCTCGTTTATGCTCGGAAAGTTTTGTCTCCATCCCCTTAAAAAATGACTATTTCCCATGGGTTATAGGCACGAAAAAAATTCACACCGGGGTGACAAATCGACTCTTTTTCTCGGAATCTGGCATAATACCGCGATGTCCATTCGCCTGGGTCTTATCACCATCGTTCTCATCGGATGCTTCCTCACGGTCGTCGCCTGGGGCGGTGATTCCGTCGTCTTGCATGCCGATATTTCGATTATCGAGCAGGGCCACCAGGCCAAAAATGAAGACAAAAATGAGGACAAGGTCCTGGAGCAAAAGAAAATTCGCATCAACTGGGAGTCCCTGGGCCTGGCCTCCATGCGGGATTCGCTGAAAAAATTTAAACCCAAGAGTTTGCTCTCGGCCATCTCACTTAAATACCTATACCGCCACCTCATGCAGCTCGCCTTGGCCGAGCACGACCGCTTTGTGGGGAATCCCTATGAGCTGGAGGAGGCGACGGCGGTCAAGCTGGCCCATGCTCAGACCCAGCTCATGCAATCTTATGTCCGCCTGCTTTCGGACCCGGAGGTGATGGGGCAGCTGATGAATGCTCAAAATGGCGGAAGCGTGAGTCACGTCAGCAGTATTCAGCGCATGGCCACTACTGATATGGCGAATCTTCTGTCGCCCGAGCAGGCGGTGGACTTCTTTGTGGAAGAGCTGACCCAGCAATCTTTTTTTCCCAAGGACCCGGCGGAATATGACAAGTTTAAACGGCTTGCCCTCAAGTGGGGGGCCATTCCGATTGGGGTCATCGTTCTTGGAAATAAGCTGGATCGGGAAAATCTCGGCGGCCAAATCCATCTGCCGGTCTTCATGCTGCCCTCGGGGTATCTGGGGCTGGCCTTTACCGCCAGAGTCGATCACATCGGCCTTTCTCTGTCGCCCCGATTGGTGGGGCAGGGCGAGCTGGTTCTCATGCGCTTTCGGGTGAAGGGAACGGTGGAGGAAAAACGGGGCAAGCTTTTCTCCGACGAGAGCAGGAATTTTGAGGCCGAGCTGAGCGAAGACTGGTCGAATCTTTTTCTGAAGCGCTACGGTCTGACTTCCCATTTTTACTATAAAAATCGTCTGCAGATGAATATCAAGGAAGGGACGGAGGAAAATATTCACGAGCTGGGTTGGAACCTGAGCGCCTCCACGCCCGGCTATCTCTTGGGCGTGATTCCCTACAGCAACTTCAGCGCCAAGATGAGCGTTGATTCCCGAAAAAATGTGCAAGGCGGCCTGCTCATCAATCAGATAACCCCGAATTATGTCTGGTCCGTGGTGATGAATGGTGCCTTCAACTTCTCCACTCAGGAGGGAAATCTCACAGGACAGGCCCAGCTCACCAAACCCTTAAGTAATAGCGCCGGCCTGACTGCCGGCCTGAGCGTGCAAGGCGGGACGGCGGGGGTCGGAGGTGGAGGCTTTATCGGAATCACGGATGAAGCTCGCAACTTGAGTGGGCGGGTGCAATTTTCGGTCCAGGAAAATCGCGGCTCCGCCACGAAGTGGCAGGTGGGCCTTGGGGTGGCCGGGCAGCTGGAAAATCAAAAACGCCTGGACGAGAAATACCTGAGACATCTGGACGGGCAGCTTCAGAGCAACACAGAGCTTTTTGAGCGCTATGAAAGCGGCCTGCACCAAAATATAGAGTCTCTGGTGCAGACCCGATCTCCGCTGGAAAGCGTGGAAAACTTTGAGAAGGAATATCAATCCTTGATTGTTCCGCTTGCCTTTTCCCTGGAGCAGGTTGGTTTTTCGGTTGAAAGAGCACTTAAGGAATACCAAACACTGGTGGTGGATTTTGAGCGAAAATATCGCGCCAAGGCCCAGACTGCGGAATCGCAAGCTCCCGAACAGTTAGAAAAGATAAACGGCGTGATCGGCCGCTACCGAGAATTAAAAGCGAAAGGCCCCGCTAATTTAAAATCCAGCATACTTTTTTTGGCCCTTGCCGAGCATCTCATGGCCGACTAGACTGGCTGTATGAGTTTGAAAGGTGTGCTTTTTCTTCTCGTCCTTCTTTGGACGTGCCCTGCGTGGAGCGGCTCCGACCCCCACGTTGACCTGACCATTTTGCACACCAATGACCTTCATTCCCATTTTGACGGCAATGGCCCTGACCGACTTTATACCCAGCAGACCGGCGACGGCGATCCCGTTGTCGGTCAGTATGCCCGCCTTGCCACCGCCATCATCAACGCCAGAAAAGAGGCCACCGGCCCGCTCTTGGTCCTGGACTGCGGCGATTTTTTTGGCGGGACGCTCTATCATCTCATCGCTCCCAGGACCGACACCGCTCTCAATCCCGAGTTGGATTTTTTTAAGCTGATTGGCTTGGACTATACCACCTTTGGCAACCACGAATTTGATCCGCGGGAAGAAGGCCTGGCCACCATGCTCACGAAGGCGCAAAAGGGCGGCGTGCCTTTTAAAATTTTGGCCACCAATTTTCTCCATAACGAGAAAGCGCCCTGGGCCTCGCTTTTTGGGGTCAGCGAAAGCTCCCTGGTCACCCCTCGCGCCATCCGGAACTTTGAGATGAATGGCAAGAAGCTGAAGGTTGGTCTTCTGGGCGTCACCGGCCCTGATGCCCTGCTGGTCAGTCGGAGTAACCGCAATTTTTCCCACTTTGTCGGCTTCGACGACGAGACCAATCGGGCGGAGCTAGGTGAGCTCTACAAGCTCTTAAATCGCGAGGTAAAGGATTTGCGGGAGAAGGAAAAGGTCGACGTGGTGATCGTGATTGCCCACGCCGGACATCCGGAGGACCAAAAGATTGCGAAAAATGTTGAAGGTATTGATGTTCTGATTGCGGGACATACCCATGATCTCTATAGCACGCCGGAAAAAATCGGCCGCACCTGGATCGCCCAGACGGGAGAGTATGCCAAGAATCTGGGCGTGCTCAAGTTTGCGCTGGCGCCCCACGGCCTGGAGCTGGCCAATCCCGGGCAAACATTTATCCCCATCAACGATCAGATCGAAGCCAATGGGGAGGTCACCGCCGCCATCAATCAGTACAAGGGATTTCTAAAAACGGTGCTCGGCCCAAAGTTGGGCTATGACCCCGACCTTTCGGTGGTGACCACCTATAAAGATTTTCCCCACAGTCGTCGCAACAATAAGGAACTCGGGGCCCTGGTGACCGGCGGAATCAGGGAGCAGCTAGAGCGCAAGATGGGCGGACCCATTGATTTTTATTTTTCCACCATGTCGCTGATTCGTGACGGGATGACTCTCTATGGAAGTTCCACGCCCTACATTTTTTCCGATATCTTTCGCATCTTATCCATCGGCATGGACAAGGAGATGCTGCCGGGAACTCCGGTGGTGCATTTCTATCTGACCAAGCGGGAGGTTGAGCTGCTGATTAACTTTATGGAAATCTACTCCATGATCTCAAAAAACTTCCGCCCGGCCTTCTCTCCCAACCTGACCTATGAGGAGCGCTGGTGGGGCATCCCCATGCTTAACCGCCTCAAAAATTTATCTTTAAACGGCAAACCCTATAGCGAATGGCCTGAGTTGCTCCATGTCGCCACCACCAATTACGTCGCCAGCTATGTTGATAAGGTCGGTCCCATGACCTACGGGCTGGTGCACTTCGTGCCCAAGGACGAAAGTGGCCAACCAATGGATAAGGTGGTGCAGACTCCCTATAAAGAATACCAGCTTTTCACCGATTTTCTTTTAAGCAAGCAAGTGCTACGCTAATCCACCAAAAGACGATTGTTCAGGAGATGCATATGCCTTCATGCGATGTGGTATCCAAGCTTGATGTGGGTGAGATAAAAAACGCCGTCAATCTGGCGCAAAAAGAGATCGCCAATCGTTACGATTTTAAAAACTCAAAAACCTCCCTGGAACTTTATGAGGAGAGTATCGAAATTCTGGCCCCCGACGAGGTCAAGATCAAGGCCGCCCTGGATATTCTGCGCACGCGCATGGCCAAGCGCAATCTCGGCATGCGCTCCCTTGAGGTGGGAGAGATCGAACCATCTGCCGATCGCCTTTTTAAACTTGAAATTAAGCTGCGCAAGGGAATTGATAAGGAGCAGGGAAAGATTATTAATAAGTTGGTGAAAGAATCGGGCGTCAAGGTTTCCAGCGCTTATCTGGATGAGAAGATTCGTCTCACCGCTAAAAAAATTGATGATATTCAAACCGTCTGGGCCTTAATTAGAAGTCATAAGGATGTCACCGTGGATGTCCAGATGGAAAACATGAAACGGGAATAGGGGAATATGGGGCACTCGCTGCGTTCACTTTTGCCTGGTGACAGTGCGGCCATCGTGGCCTTTACCGATCAATGGATCGGCCAGAACTATTATTCCTTAACAGAGATCGAAGAGATTCTGGAAATTTCACGCCAGGGGAAGCTGAACGCCTCCTTGGGTGCCTTTGATGAGAAGAATAATTTAGTGGGGGTGCGTTTGACCTTCGCGCCCGGGACCTGGACTCAAAAAAAGGGGCGGGGAATATCCCCTGAGCTTTGGCAGGTCAGGGCCGAGCAGGTGGCGTATTTCAAAAGTCTTTTCGTGCATCCCGATTTTCAGCAGCTGGGCATTGGCCGCCAGCTCTCCCAAAAAAGTATCGAAGTGCTGCGCCAAATGGGGGCACGGGCGATTGTCTGTCACTCCTGGCTGGAATCGCCGGGGAACAGCTCCCAGGCCTACCTCAACAAGATGGGCTTCACGCCCGTGGCCGAACACCCCAAGTTTTGGCACGAGATTGATTATCTTTGTACCCGTTGCGGGCCGGCACGTTGTGTCTGTACCGCGATGGAAATGATTAAATATTTAATTTAAACCGCGAGGTCGAATGTGAGTGTTTCCTATTGGATGGATGGTGGGCTCAAAAATAAGAGATTGAGTAAAGATATTGTCATCATCGGCGGGGGCATTGCCGGCCTGTCCACCGCCTACTGGCTGGCACGGGAGGACTCATCCTTGAAAATCGCCGTGGTGGAAAAACACCATCTGGGGGATGGGGCGACCGGACGCAATGCCGGTTTTATCACCTGCGGCTCGGTGGAGCACTTCAACCGCCTGGTTTCCAAGCATGGGGAGAAAGAGGCGCAGGAAATCTGGAACTTTTCGGAGGAGAACCTAAGATTATTAAAAGAAAATATTATACAAAAAGAGGAGAGTGAGCTTTTGTTTGAGCACAAGGGCAGCTTCTCCCTGGCCTCCACCGATTCCGAGTTCAGCGAGTTAAAAAAATCCGCCAATATTATGCGGGATATGAAAATTAAGGTGGAGGTGCTGGAGGCCCAGGACATTGAAAGGCGTTTGGGGGCAGCCAAGTTCGTGGGCGGCATTAAGTATCTCGGCGACGCTTCCATCCATCCGCTGCGTTTGTTAAACCGTCTGCAACAAAAAATTACCAAAGAGTTTTCCAATGTGGAATTTTTTGAGCATCACGAAGAAATGAAACAATTCGAATTAATCTCAAACTACCAGCCGGCGGGTGATCAACCGAAAGCAATTGCAGAATTGCTTGAAGGATTGAAGCACGGGGCAAAGCATCAAG
>Ga0209211_10005299_pt1 | contig 19413 bp, 18 predicted proteins | sample RifGroA2_FD_183992 | JGI IMG/M metagenome (GOLD analysis project Ga0209211, IMG submission 183992) | Groundwater microbial communities from Rifle, Colorado, USA - Groundwater A2 (SPAdes) (version 2) | ecosystem: Environmental > Aquatic > Deep subsurface > Groundwater | place: Rifle, Colorado...
TGCGGATCTGGCCTCTTACGTCCGTAGGCTCGATCGGGCCAGTAACCGCCTAACCTTTGCCATTATAATCTCGGCGATCGTTGTGGGTTCTGCCATCATTATCCCGGCCGCCAGGGATGCCGCCGCTCTTCAGTGGCTCGTTGTCGGAGGCTTCGTCGTAGGTATCCTGCTGGCGCTTTGGCTGATCGTGGGTATCATGCGCTCTGGAATGCTGTGAGATTCCGGGGATGCGATGCGTTGTAGTCGGGAGATGGGTTAACTTCGGTGTGATTGAGGGGCCAAAATTGGCGCATATCGAGAATGACGAATAGAGCTTTTCTGCGTCAGGTCAGCCTCTTTAGCGATCTCTCCGATCGCGATCTCAGCGACCTGGAGTCCGTGGTACGGGAGCGGTCGTTTCGGAAAAATGAAGTCATTTTTCATGCTCAGGAGCCGGGCAATGCCCTGTTCGTGATCAAACGAGGCAGGGTCAAGATCAGCATGGATGACCGGCACGGGCGAGAAGTCATCCTGCGCATCCTGGAGGCCGGGGATTTCTTCGGAGAGATGTCGTTGCTCGACGGCGAGCCGCGCTCCGCCACGGTTTCGTCCTTGGAGCCTTGCCAGGCGTTGGTTCTTTTCCGGGATCAGTTCCTGCGGTTTATTCCGAAACATCCCGAAGTGGTCTTGAAGATGCTGACGGCCCTCAGCCGGCGTCTGCGTAAGGCCGATGAAAAGATCAGTCGCCTGGTCTTTGCCGACGCCTACGAAAAAGTCGCATCGGTCCTTATGGACATTATCGCAGAGAAGAAAATCCCGCTCAATATCGGGACGGAGATCCCGCTCTCTCTCACCCGCAAGGAGCTGGCCGACGTGGCAGGGCTGTCACGCGAAACCCTGACCCGGGTCATAGCCGATTTTCGGAAGGCAGGGCTGGTGCGGGTCGATGGACGGAGACTAGTCATAGTCAACCCGGTTAAGCTCACGCGCGAAGCCAGCAGGTCCATGACCGTGTGATGCCCGTCACATAAAAAGCGTGACCTGCCTCCTATAAATGCTATCCGGATATGGTATGTTTGGCTATCATGTGGGAGCAAGCTCGAAGGTCCGGTACCGAAGGAGTGGAGGCTTAAGGATGGCGATACCGGCGGATGATTGACCAATAAGGCGGTTTAAAGTACAAATTTACCTATGGCGAAGTAACAAGCCATCTTTGCCAACAAGCAAGAAATGGAGGCGTAACATGTGGTGGATGAAAAAGAAGAGCCCAGCCAACGGAAACAGCGTGGTTTCGCCCCGGGACCCTTCGGGAGAAAGGCCGGGTTGTTTTATGATAGGCGCGGACTACTACGTCCCGGACCACGTGGTTCCCTCTGCCGAGATCGAGCGGCGTGCCGGTCTCTCAAAACTGGGATTGCGGGAAGGGACCCTGGAGGCAGGGACGGGGATAAAGACCCGTCGCTTCGCCGCTGCCGACGAGCACCCCAGTACCCTGGCTACTACGGCGTCTCAGAGGTTGCTGGATCGGCTGGGAATGGACAAGAGCGAGGTGGGCGCCTTGCTGTTTGCGGCCAATACCCTCGATGAGATCGAACCTATTACGGCCATGCGGGTCCACGAATCGCTCGGCCTGAGAAAAGATGTCTTTGTGGCCGACGTCAGGGACGCTTGCAATAGCGCCTTGAAGGCGATGATCCTTGCTAGCGGTCTGATACGGTCCGGGATGGTCCCCAATGTTCTTGTGGCAGTAGGTGAGCGGCTGCATGACGGGATCTTTCTGGATGTCCAGTCCAAAGGCGAGTTGATGACCCGCTATTTATCCGGTCTGACCCTGGGGGATGCGGGCGCGGCGGTGATGCTATCTTCTCAGAGGACTTCGAGGTGTTACGAGGTGGTGCACCAGAGTTGGGAGGTTGATTCTTCAAAGCGGGATCTTGCCAAGATCGAGGGCGGTGGAACGCGTTGGTTGTCGGATCCGAGCAAGTTTTATTTCATTAGCAACGCCAAAAAACTTTGCCAGGTGGCCGTGGAAAAACTGCCAGCCATGATTCGAAAGGCAACGGGCGAGTTGGGATGGGATATCTCCTCTACCGGAGTGATCCCGCATCAGGTCAGTAAAGGGGTTATCACGAAGATTGCTAAGATATCCGGGATCCCTTTTAAGAATCTGATGATCACACTCGACCGGTTCGGAAATACCGGGGCCGCGACGATTCCAATGGCTCTGGCTTTGGCCTTCGAAAATGGCTTTGCCACTACCTTCCGCCGGATACTTCTGGTGGGGGGAGCCGCGGGATTTTCCGGAGCCGTGCTCGCGCTGGAGTTCTCCTCCATCTTGGATTGCCTGTCGAGCCAGTTGGAACAGTTCTCGGAGCGCTTCCAGCAGGCTGCCCAGCCGAGTGAGGCCTCTCTCTCGGCCGCCTTGCAGAACTAGACGGCCTGGTGGGTGAGTTTTTCCGTTGTCTCCCGCAGCCTGCCGCTGATAATTCTTGACAGGTTAAGGAACAGCTTGGCTGCGGTGAAGGGGAAACGTTTCCTCAGTCTCTCCAGGGCCTTGTCATCAATGCCCAGGAGCTCCACGTCTTCCAGCGCCACTACGTCCGCGGCACGAACGGTTTTCTCCACTATCGCCATCTCGCCGAAGATCTCACCGGGCGGCAGGTTCTTAATGACTTTCCCTTGAGGCCCGGAGTCCGTCACACCGGCCTGACCGCTGATGATCAGGTACATCTCGTTGCCAACCTCTCCCTTGCGGACCATGGTTTCGCCCTTTTTGAAGGTCGTGAGCTTGCCCATCACTGCGACCTTCTTGGCTTCCCACAGCCAGAAGTTTTGGAAGATAGGCGTGGTGCCGACGATGTCCTTGTTCATCTTAGCCAGCAGGGTATCCCACACGGAGACGAGGCGGGTGCTCACGACGAGTATCGGCGTTATCGACAGCTCCGTGAACATCGCGAGGATCATGGCCACGGCGGAGAGAATGGCAAACTCCCAGATGGGCACGAAGTTTGAGAAGGCGAGAATACCAAATCCTGCCGCCAGCGCGATAGAGCTGTAAATGATGGGCCGGCCTTCGGATTCCAGGGTGCGGTACATTGCTATCTCTTGATCATGCACCTCGTTGAGCTCCCGGCTGTAATGGACCATGTGGTGAACGGTATCGTCGACGGCGATGCCGAGCGCGATGGTTGCGACCAGGCTGGTGCCTACATCGAAAGGGATGCCAAGGAAGCCCATAATTCCTAGGATATAGAAGATGGGAACGATGTTGGGGAGTAGGGATAAAAAGCCTGCTTTGAACGACATGAACAAGGCGGCGTGGATGAGGCCGATAATGAGGAAGGTTTGACCGAAGCTGGTAATCTGGTTGAACGCCATGTAATCGGCCGCATTGTTGATGAGAATCCCCTCGCCCGTGAATTGGACTTTGAGATTCTTGGGGAAGTTCTTGTCCGTGTATGCCTTGATTTTATCAAGGAGCGCGGTCAGTTCCGACGAGCTGCTGATGTTGTGCCGGACCGCAATATTCAGGGTCGAGTAGTTGAAGTCCACGTACTTGCTGATCTCGTTGTTGTCGAGGGTCAGGAGGTACTGGGCTATAAGTTCTCTTTTGTCCGGCACGACTTCGAATTCCGGTTTGCCCCCGTTCATTTCCCGATGATAAACCCGGATATAATTCGCTAGGGAGATGGTGTTGTCGACGCTCTTCAGGCTCTTGAGATAATCCTGGAGCTTGGCCACGTGGAGAAGCGTATCCGGATCTTTCGCCAGGTCGTCTTTGCCGGTCTCGACGACAACGTAAAAATTAACCACGCCGGAGAGCGACTCGTGGATGTCCTTAACCCGCTTGCGAATAAACGTGTCCTCCTTAAAGAAGCTGATAAAGTCCGTGTTGACCTCCAGCTTATAGGCCCCCCACATACACAAAGCCGTCAGGGCCACCGTGACGATGGATATCGGCTTTCGCCAGCGGAGGTTCCAGGCCCCGATGGCGTTCATGAAAAGAGTGAATCTGGTCGCCATCCTGCCGTCCTCTGTCCTGTGCTCCGCCTTGTGAACTTTGGGCACCCGCCAGTAGAGCAGCGTCACGGAGACCAGCACGGCCGAGATGATCCAGTTAGCGGTAAGACCGACGGCTGAGGCCATACCGAATTGGCTGATCATGGTAATGTTGCTGAGGGCGTTACTGCCGAAGCCTACGACCGTGGTAAATGTGGTGATGAGGACAGGCAAAGCCGCTTCGGTGCTCATCTCCCGCAGGGCGTCCATCTTCGCCATCCCGACTTCGAGCTTGTTGTGGTACTCGGAGATCATGTGGGTGTCTTCCGTGAAGCCGATGGCGATCATCAGAGCAGGAACGATGGCCGTGATCACATTGATCGGGATGTCCAACAAAACCATCAGGCCAAGCACCCAGATAATGCTTACCAGGCCGGTGATCATCGGGATGACGCAGGCCTGGAAGCTGCGGAATGAGATAAGCAACGTTCCCAAAAGAAAGATAATGGCCAACGGAACGAGACTCGTGACATCGGCAAAGATATAATCGCCCAGCGTGACTTTGGTGAGGGGAGTGCCGACCTGGTACATCTCAACGCCCTCATGTTTTTCTTTCGCGATCAGGCTGTCAACCGTCTTGACGAAGTTCGTGTTGAAGGTTTTGTCCCCGGCTTTGGCCTCGGTGTAGACGTTGATGGCGGTGACTTTACCGTCTTTAGCAACGATGTTGTTGATGAAGATGGGGTTGCCCAGGGTGTCACTGCGGATTTTTCCGAGTTTCTTTGAATCGCCGGGGACGTCGGCGCCCACCAAGGGGTCCGTATTCAGGAAATCTCCTTCTCCTTTGATATTGTTGACCGTTGTCAGGCTTTCCACCCGGCTCACGCCCGGGCTTCCCTGCAGGGTGTTGGAGAGCCGCTGGATCGTCTGCAAAACCTCTTGGGAAAAAACGTCCTTGGCCTTGATGACGACGACGGTCAGATTGTCGCTGCCGAATTTTTTCTTGATCTCCTCGTAGTAGGTTCGCGCCGGGTCGTTTTGCACCATCAACCCTTCGGCGGAGGCGTCGATCTCAAGCCTCGGAAGCTGGAGGGCGAAGAACGCCGTAATAACTAGTATGATAACAGCGCTGACTATCGGATTAGCGACGATCCAAAGCGGTATTGTTTTTAGATTCATGTTTTCCTCTCACTCCCCTGCATGCCCATGCATATATTCAAGCCTTTGACAGCCACTATTTTTTCGTCAGCTCCCGCAGCGTGAATTTACTGTCGGGGACTCCCTTGTCGATCTTCCGGTCGGTTGTGGCGAGCACTGTCTTGTGCTTCGCTTTGAGGTCTTCCATAGTGACCTTTTTGGAACGCCACATCGAGCCTGAGACGTTGCCCAGCTCTTCGTCGACCGACACTTTCTCCAATTGGCCTTGCTTGTTGTAGAATTCCTTCTTGATGCTCAGGAAGATGTCCTTGCGGATCCAGAATTTTCTCTTCGCATAGCCGGATTCCGCCTTCTCCTGATCGGTGGAAGGCAGCGCTTCGACGATATAGCAGTCCTTGCCGCCGACCGCCTCGCTGCCGACGAGATTGTAAGTGTGAGTCTCCAGATTTTCCGGCCTCAAATCCTCGTAGGCGAAGTCCGTGCCCATAAATTTGTTTTTCTTGCCGCTTGCGGCGATCCGCCTTTCTTTGCCCGAAGCGGGAAGATACAGCCACTGGTCATCCTCTCTGGTCTTCTGTTCCCAGGTGAGGAGGCCGGTTCCCCGGACGTCTGACGGGGAGAGAAAGATAATCATCGTCTTGGTGAGCTTCTCAGGTGTCTTAAGGTAGTAATTCTCCACTTCTCTTTTGCTCGTGTTTCCATTCCGGTCGATGAGCAGCATATCCTGTTTAAATTCTTCGTCCTTTGATTCATGCAGCTGCTTCTGCTTGTCCATGATTTGCCTCCCTGTCATCTGCTCTCCAGAGAGCGAAGCCCCGGAAAGAGAGAATATGAGCGCGACGATCACGATCAACCGGCTCAGGATCGATATCTTCACATTTTTCATAAGAACCCTCCTAATTTCTATAAGATCGAACAGCCTAAAAGAGATAAGTCAGAAATAGAAACGACCGGTCGTTTTTCTTCCATTTTCCCCAAAATGAGTTCTGTGCCCCCCAGAAAAGCTCCACGCCCCCTTCGATCTTCCAGGCGTCGGAAAATTTATGGATGATCTTCGGTTGCAGGTACGAATTATTGTGGTGGTGCTCCGTTCTATGCCGGTGGATGTTGTAGTTCCCCGTTAGATGGAACTCGTTGTTCTCGTCGACCTTGAGGGCCAACCGGCTCAGGATGGCGTTTTGAAATGGACGGGTGAAAATGCTCGATTCCCTGTAGTCGGGGTTATCCCTCTTGTGCAACGTAATGTCCTTCGAGTATTCCAGGGTCCATATGATCTGATCCAGCCAGAGCCAATTGACCTGGTCTTCGTCCCAGGTGTAGTTGCCGCCGAACACGAAGGGGAGGATTGACGTGGCCCTCCCGGCCTCATAGAGTCTCACGGCCCATTCACCGTGGTACTCGAGTTTCCCGCTAGTAGTCGAAAAGTCTCCGCCGACTATCCGCATGCGGTTAAAGCGCGGCGTGGCGGTATTGGTATTCGTATCCTCGCGGATTACCGGGAGGGTGTCAAAACCGTCAAAGTAGCTTAGGGAGAAGTCCCATCCGGAGATGCTCTTCTTAGCCCGGAAACCGACCTGCATCTTGTCTAGTCTCTTTCCCGGCAACTCTCTCTGCTGGATCGTACCGATCTCTGTGCCGCTGCCGAGCGCCTCGGGCCGCTCGCCCAAAGAACTCGTCGCGGTCCAGCGGGAATGCCTTAAGGGCAGGCGGCTTGGAGTAAATAGCGGGATAAGGACAAAGGATAGCGAAGCGTCGGTAGGATAATAACCGGCTGAGAAGGAGAAGATTCCCATTTTTTCCCGTTGGGGTATGTCCAGATAATTGCGCGGGTTTAAGTTGTCGGTCGGGTTATAGCCCTCCGCAGTGCCCCAGGTGAAAAACTGTTTGCCTACGGTCAGGTCAAAGTCGTCGCCCCGGTACTTGAGGTGACCCTCGCGAACGTAAAAATAGGAGTCGCGCTGGTAGGTGTCGCGAAAATCTTGAAAGCCGCCGGCGGTGTAGTTTGCGCTGTCAACCTTCCACTGGGGCGTCAGGAAGAGACGCCAACGTTCTTGGAACGTTTGCTCCACATCCAGTCTGAGGATGCCTTCCTGTCGCACCATCTTTTCATGTTTGTGCCTGCCGAAATGAGAAAAGTTCCTGTAGCGGACGCTCCCCTTAACGTGGTCTTGAATCCATTTATTGACGGGGTTTTCCTCATCTGCCGAGGCGGAAGACAAAAAAACGAAGATGGAGAGAATCCAAGCTGTCCAAAACCGCATCATTATTAACATAGTCATATATGCTATTTCCTATGGCCCGGTCAATAGTTTTTTGTAGCAGTGTTGGGAGAACAGGGGTTTTTCGAGTGACTTTTTCCTCGAGTTGTGTCAAAGAATTCGATCAGCAAAGGGCTCTCATCCCAGCGGGGAGCATCGGCCTTATCGTTGTTATTTACGAACCGGATAGCCTATATTGGTATAATATGTCCGCACAAGAGATCCAACCTTTAGAGGAGCAATGTAGGAAAAACCCGGACGATGCCGGGGCTCTTTTGCGGCTGGCGCAGGGCTATGAACAGCAGGGGAGTTTGGGCAAAGCGCTGCTCGCCTATGCTAAGGCCGTTGAATACGATTGGAGTCCGAGCGCTTGGGCGGAGTTTCATCTCCGTTTCTATGCGCAGGCGGTGGAATCCGTCCGGAGAATTCTGAAGGCATTAGAAGAGGAGGTCCGGCGCAATCCCGGCTCTGAGGCTCATGCCTACCTTGCTTGCGGCTACGCCAAGACGAACCAGGTAGGAGCGGCGCTGTCGGAGTTTGAGCGCGCCCAAAAGGGGGCCGACCGCAGAGAAGAGCTGCCGGAGCATCTCCGGCATGGATACCTGGCCGTGGCAACTTGTGTCCTTACCGACGCTCTCGGCAATCAGCTGGAATGGGTGCGCCGCCATGCGGCGCTGGTGCTGGCGGATCTGGGAGATAAGTCGGGCACCCCCGTGTTGGTAAAGGCCTTGAAGGAGGAAAACTGGCTTTCCCGCGAGAATGCCGCGATGGCGTTGGCAGAGCTGGGACACCGGTCTGGTATGACGGCGCTGACCGACGCTCTCAAGGACCAGAACCCGGAAGTTCGAAAGGATGCAGCCAAGGCTCTTCTCAAAGTAGGAGATCAGTCCACTGTTCCCGCACTGGTAGAGGCCCTCAAAGATCACAATCCCAATGTCAGAATGGACGCGGCAATCGCCTTGACCAGGCTTGGAAACCGTTCTGCATTACCCGCCCTCAGGGAGTCTTTGAGAGACGAGAATTGGACCGTTCGCGTCTATGCGGCTCAAGCCATGGTCAGGTTAGGGGATAGCTCCGGCAGGGACTTTCTCGCTACGGCCCTTCAGGAGCAATCCTGGTATGTGCGTAAGCTTGCTGCCGAGGCATTGGCGGAGTTGGGCGATAAATCTGGCATCCCGATGCTGAGCGAGGCGCTCAAGGAAAAAAAATGGAGCGTGCGCTGGCCTGCGGTTCAGACCCTTTCTAAGCTGGGTGACAAGACCGCGGTGCCCGCGCTCAGGGAGGCGCTGAAAGACGACAACTGGGCCTTTCGCAGTTATGCGGCGCAGGCGCTGTTAAAGATGGGTGATGAGACGGGACTGCCGGTGCTCAGGGAGGCGCTCCAAGATGAAAATTGGCCGTCGAGAGAGTTTGCCGCTGTGGCCCTGGCGGAGTTGGGCTATAAAGATGGCTTAAAGACACTGCGCGAGGCGTTGAAGGATCAGCAGGATTGGGTGCGTAAAGGCTCGGCCAAGGCGCTTTCCTGGCTAAGCGACGGCTCAGCCGTGGCAGCCTTGATCGAGGCGCTCCAGGATGAGAGCTGGGAGGTGCGCCAATATGCGGCTCAGGGGCTTGGATGGCTGAAGGATAAGAGCGCGGTGCCGGCCTTATGCGAAGCCCTTAAGGACAAGCGGTGGGAGCTGCGGGGGCAAGCGGCTCAGGCGCTTGCGGAGCTGGGAGAGCCGCCGGCTCTGCCCCCGCTCTTTGAGCTGCTCAAAGATGAGCATTGGACGGTGCGCGACTATGCGGCCAGGGCGATTATCATTATTGTAGAAGGACTACCAGCTTAATATCTCAAGTTTTTCTTTATTTATGTTGCTGATGATAGGGTGCGGCAGTGTCCGTGGCAAATTCAACTTCCCCCTCTAGCAGGACTTCCGGACAATAGACCAGAAGAGGGGCCTCCCTCCCGGTCACCTTCACCTGTCTCAAGGGTCTCAAAGGTATAGCGTCTTTCAACTCTGCCGCGGTAAACTCGCTGATCAGCATGGGCACCCCGAGTTCCTTGGTGAGTCCCTCTAGGCGAGAGCCCAGGTTGACCGTGTCGCCGATGGCCGTGAACTCCGAGCGGATCTCGGATCCGATGCTTCCCACGACCGCCTCTCCGGAATTGATCCCGACGCCGACTTTGAGGGGCCTGCCGATGATCTGCGTCCACTTGGGACCGAGGGACTCTACCAGCTCAATCATCTCGAGGCCGGTTTTCACGGCCCTCAGAGCATCGTCCTCATGGGATTTCGGAGCGCCGAAGATTGCAAAGACCGCATCGCCGATGAATTTATCAACGGTTCCCCCATGTTTGAAAACGATGTGGGTAACCTGTCCGAAATAGTCGCTGAGGAGAGAGACGACCTGCTCCGGGCCGATCTGCTCCGAGATGCTGGTAAAGCCGCGGATATCGGAGAAGAGCACTGTGATGTGTCTCTTCTTTCCACCCAACGCAAGCCCTTCACGGTCATCGAGCAGCTCGTCCACCACATCCCGCGAGACATACTTGCTGAAAGTCGCGCGCAGACGGATGCGTTCTTTTTGTTCGCGGATGTAATTATCCAGCGTGATGCCCCCGTAGCTCAACAACACCCCTAAAAGGGAAGGTACCATCGGCATCCAAAGCTGTTGGAATGAAAAAAGATAGAAGCTGATAAAGGCGTGGGCGCCGGCGAGGCCCAGGACCATGAGCAAAGCCCTCATGGGCTTGAAGTAAAAGGAGAACCAGATAGTTAGGGCTGACAAGAGGATGAAAATGAAGTGCTGACCCAAGCCGTGGAAGTGCCTGATGAAATCATTGGTCGCTAAGGTATCAACAAAGTTGGCTTGGATCTCCACTCCTGCGGTCGGCGCGCTCGCGCTAAAGGGAGTGGGGAAAATATCATGCAGGCTTGGGGAAAATGATCCGACGATGACGATCTTATCCTGAAAAACAGCGGGATCGATCTCGTCTCTCAGGATGCGGTAATAGGGAACGATTGGATAGCTTCGGGCAGGTCCGCGGAAGTTAATCAGTTGCGGGACAGATGAAATTTCCCTCCCTTGCTGATTTGTTTGGCCTTCAAACCCCTGGTAAATCTGGTAAGCAAAGCCTGGAAATAACCGATCCTGAAAAGCCAGGGCCAGGCGCGCCCTTCGTACAATGCCGTCACGATCGGTTACCAGGTTGGCCGGGCCGTAGCCCAGGGCGTGCTCCCGTACCAGGGGGATGGGTAGATTGACGGTTGTCCTGGGTCCAAAATCGCTCGGGACTTCGGTAAATTCAGCCGCAAGAATTACATTTCCCGCATCTCTGATGGCGTCGGCTAGCGCCTGATCCTCCCTGGGATCCGCCTTTGGCTCTGTGAAGAGGATGTCAAAGGCGATGAGTTTGGCCTGACTGGCGGCAAGTTTGCGGATCAGCGTGGCATGGAGGGTCCTCGGCCAAGGCCATGGGAGGTTTAATTCATCGAACGAATCCTGATCGATGCTGACGAGCACAATTGGGACCTTCGAAGCAATGGGGCCGCGAATCTGGAATCTAAAGTCCAGACTCTTAAGTTCTGGAATGTCCAGCAGACCTTGGTGGTAGCTGAGAATGACCAGGATGCCTAGGGAGGCCCCAATGATCAGCGGTCGTATTAGTTTTTTGTAATCCATCTCTCTGCTCAGGGCGGTGCAGGCCGCCCTTCAATTTCCATAGCTCTTTTTTTATGTTATGGTCAAGGGCAGTTTATGAACAAATTTTATTCGGCTGGCGCTCCTGAAGAGCGCTTTTATATGCAACTTGCCTTGGAAGAGGCGGCGATAGCTGCTGAGCAGGGCGAAATACCTGTGGGTGCGGTGGTCGTGTGCCAGGGAGCAGTGATAGCTCGGGCCCATAACCGGCGCGAGGAGTTGCAAAGCCCCACTGCCCATGCGGAAATGCTGGCGCTGGGGGACTGCTCCGTAGCTCTCGGAAGCTGGCGCCTGCATGAATGCACTCTCTATGTCACGCTGGAGCCGTGCATCATGTGCGTTGGGGCGATCCTTCAGGCACGCATCTCACGGCTGGTCTTTGGTTGTCTGGACCCGAAGGGAGGCGCGGTAGAATCCCTCTACCGCCTTTGCGAGGATCCTAGACTCAACCACCATCCGGCGGTGACTCGCGGTGTCTTGGAGGGGGAGTGTGGGCAGATCCTGACTGAATTTTTTGGGCGACTGCGCATGAAGGATAGCAAAGTAACGAGGACTGATTCGGCGTTTTAGTTATCGGTTACTAGTTACTGGTTATTAGTTAACAGCAAGAGGTTAAGCGAGAAAACTCACGAGTAACCGATGACCAGGAGAGGGGTGGACTAGTAACCAGTAACGAGTAACGAAAAAGTGGAGAGGTGGCCGAGCCCGGTTGAAGGCGCTTGACTCGAAATCAAGTGTGCCCGGAAGGGCACCGGGGGTTCAAATCCCTCCCTCTCCGCCAAATTAGATAAAACGAGGATGGAGGATAGAGGATAGCGATCTTCGATTCTCCATCTTCGATCCTCGTTGAAGGGGAGAGGTGACCGAGCGGTTGAAGGTGCACGACTGGAAAAAGTTTAAGATCTTTTATAAAATTCTTTAGAAGTCTATAAGTTACTGATTTTCCACCGTTTCGCGCCTCGTGATCTGACGTCGTTTAACGCGGGTTTTAGGAGTTTTCCTCGAAAAGTCCTGGTCAAAGTCCTGGTCATTATCCACAGGTTTTTTTCGCCTAGTCATAAGTGTGTCAGCCACGCTTCTCGTCGTCTCATCGAGGGATCGAAGATAGATGCTCGTGGTACTGACATTTTCGTGTCCGATTACCTGCACGGCCTACTGGCGGGCGTGAGTGGATAAGTGCGATTTTTGGGCAACGGTTGCCCAAGATACACGGGTACAAGTTAGCACCCGTCCTTTTTTTCCAGCAAATTTGCCCACAGACAGGTCCACGAATCCCGAGTTCGTGAAGGGCTTGACAAACATTTAACAAAAGTCTATAAATTGAATAATTCGTAATTCAAACTATCTACCTTGCTATGTCCAAACGAAGCGCTAGTGACAAGCTCAAGCTTCTCGATGAATATATTCACGCGCTGATCAGGCGCTTTTATCTGAGGCCCTCACTTGACGGCCCGGCTGCCGAGCTCAGCGGCAGCGAGTTTTTCGCCCTGAACACGCTGGGCAGGAAAGGCCGGTGCACCATGACGGAGCTGGCGAATGGGTGCGGCATGGTTCTGAGCACCATGACATGTGTGGTGGACCGGTTGGCAGCCAAAGGATACGTCAAACGGCTCCGTGATGAAGAAGAAGATAGGCGACTGGTTCATGTAGAACTGGATAAGAAAGGGCAAAGTATCTACCAAGAGTTGCTGGAGTCGGAGATGGAAATGATCATTACGATGATGGATACCCTTAAGCCTAAGGAGCAAGATGCCTTGCTGGATGCGCTTGGAAAGGCGGTCGGCTCACAGGGGAAATAAATTTTTTGTCCATATAGTTCGAAAAATGGATATTCTGAAATACAAATCATAGGAGGAACGCACGATGATCGAATTTCTGCAAAGCAACTGGTATTGGATTCTGTTCCTGGCCCTCTTCGTTGGGATGCACGCATTCGGTGGTGGTTGCTGTGGCGGAGGAAACACGCGTCGGCGCAAGGATGACACGGGCCGAGAAGCCGAGGGCCAGCAGGGAAAAAGCTGCCATTGAATAGGAGAAGAGGGCAGGAACAAAGGCCGAAGATCCGATTTGCGGCAAGCCCGTCGCGAAGCTGATATGTACCTGTTCGTGCCGCGATTTCCAAGGAGCAGATAAAAATGGACGGTGAGAATGCTTATGGATGGTGGGCGGTGGTTGTCATCAACTCTATGATGTTCGTCCTTTTTGCTTTCAGCTTCACGCATCCGCGCACAAGACGCGACTGGCGTTCCTTTGGCGCCTTCTCGGCTTTCATCTTGGCGCTGTTTACCGAAATGTACGGTTTTCCATTGACTATTTATCTGTTCTCGGGCTGGCTCGCTAACCGCTATCCCGGACTGGATTTTCTCTCGCACAACGCCGGGCACCTTTGGCAGACTCTCTTCGGCTGGGAAGGTGATCCGCATCTCAATCCCATTCATATACTCAGCGATGTGGTGATTTTCGGCGGGCTTATTCTGCTCGGTTTGGCTTGGAGGATACTCTACAGGGCTCAACGCACTCATCAATTGGCGTTGACCGGTCCTTACGGGCTTGTGCGACATCCGCAATACGTTGCATTTGCGCTGGTCATGCTCGGTTTCCTGATCCAGTGGCCCACTGTACTGACGTTATTGATGTTTCCGGTCTTGCTATCTATGTATGTGCGTTTAGCTCGCAAGGAGGAACAAGAGGCGCTGCAGGAGTTCGGTGAGGAATACGCCTACTATGCCGCTACCACGCCGGCCTTCTTGCCCCGATTGTGGGGTGGATTGCGGAGGAGGGCGGCTTGAAGGGAACTCCGGGCGCTATAAATTTTGCTTTCCGGTGAGATCAGAAAAGTAAGAGGGTAAGGAAGATGAAAGAGAAAAAAGCGCAACACAGACAGAATCAGGAGAACCGAATCATAAAGAGGCGTCGGAAACGGTGGGCCTATCTCTTTATCGTTGCCACTACGATCGGCGGTGCTGCGTGGCTCGCAGCTCCTGCGTTCTGGCCGCAGAGGCCCACGGCAATAGCCGGTGACATAGCGGAAATCAAGGCTACGATGGGAGGCTTCTCGACGTCGATCCTCCGGGCCAAGGCGGGTCGTCCCATCACCGTGCGGCTCACCAGCATGGACACAAGCTTCCACACCGATGGGGGTGGCAAGCATCAGTTCGCTATCGACTATCTAAAAGTCAATATTATCGCGCCCCCTCTTGGGACGCGGGAAGCGACGTTCACGCCAGCCGAGCCGGGGATTTACGAATACTACTGCGACGTCTGCTGTGGCGGCCGGGCGAACCCGACAATGGTAGGGAAGTTGATCGTGGACGCCTAGCCTATGCAGCCGGCACGCATCCTAGCATTCTCAGTGATAGCCATTGGGCTTATGGGCCTGGCAGTGCTCGCCGGGTTCAGCGCTCCGCACGCGCCGTCCGCTGCGGCAGCCTCGCTTCTCCCTACTGCTACCCTCGGGGCGGTGATCATTGCAGCTCTCGTTGATGGCTTTAACCCGTGTGCCTTCACGGTGCTGCTCCTCTTTATCACCGCGCTTCTGATGGCGGCCCAGGTGCGGGCTGAGGAGGGTGTGGTATCGTTGCGGGGGCGCGTGATCGGCCTCGGCTCCATCTACATCGCCTCTGTGTTTCTCACCTACCTTACGGTCGGGGTCGGTCTTCTCTCGGTTGCTAGCCTGTTCACCCAGCGCCATCTGCCGGCGCGGCTGGGGGCCGTGCTCGCCATCACCCTGGGGCTATGGATGATGAAGGATTACTTCCTTCCTGAGCTGGGCTTGCGGCTGCAAGCCCCCGCTGCGGCAGGTCGGTGGGCAATATCCTCGGCCAAGCGGGCCACTGTCCCTGCCCTTGTTGGAGGGGGAATCCTGATCGGGCTATGCACGTTGCCGTGCAGCGGGGCGCTGTATCTGGCCGTGCTCTCCCTTCTGGCGGCACAGACGAGCGCGCTGACCGGGTTTGGATATCTGGTGATCTACAACGCGGTGTTTGTTCTTCCACTGGCGGCGATTCTTCTTCTCGCCTCTGCGCGGCCAGTTCTCAACCGCTTGGCGCACTGGAACCTCCATCACCGACAACATCTCCGCCTGGGACTCGGCGCCAGTGTAGTACTCATGGGCTTTGTTATACTTTGGACCGTGTGATGGTCGCGGGAGCGAAATGGCGCCAGAAAGAATATTGCGTTGGACAACCCTATGCAAACGGACTGCTTCCGCTGCCTCATAGTTGTCCCGAGAAAAATTTATAGCAGGGGGTCAGATTGATGGACGCGAATGATAACCTGATCAGGATCACCGACAAGGCTGCATCCAAGCTGCGCGAGATCATGGTGAAGGAGAGCAAGCAAACGTTCAGTTTGAGGGTGGCTGTGGTTCGAACGCACTGCATGGGTGGCAAAGGCTTTTCGAACGGTCTCGCATTTGAAGAGTCCCCCGCAGGCGATGACGAGGTTTCAGAGAACAACGGAATCAAAGTGTGCGTGGACCAGGCCAGCGCGAGATACCTAAAGGGCGCAGAGCTGGACTACGCCGAAACCCTTGCGGAAGCAGGGTTTAAGATTAACAACCCCAATGTCGTAGCAAAGTGTCCTTGCGGACATCACGACATTTTCGAATAACGGGCTCCCGTGAGAAGAGGAGGAAGGAGGACTTTTCATGTGTCATATCCTTCTTGTGCTTCCGTTCATATCTTTAGTCCTTTTTCTCATCCTGCCCTTCGACCAGGCCATGGCGATTTATTCCGTTATCTTGTTTATTTCCGTGATCCTTTACTGGTTAATCTGGAAGGCGATGCGAAGACCGGTGACCACCGGCGTTGAGGGAATGATCGGCGCAGTAGGCCAAGTCATCCAAAATGGCGCGGGAAGCCACAAAGTATTTGTAAAAGGCGAGATCTGGGACGCCGTCAGTGTAGAGCAGCTTTCGGTAGGTGATCCTGTCGAGATTACAGGATTGAAGAGGATGCAGCTCACCGTGCGCAAGAAACTAAAGCTTAAAAATCAAGTAAGCGGGAGTACAGGGCGCGCGTGACGCTAACTTGAAAGGACCGGCCTGTGTACCCGATACTCTTCCAGATTGGCAACTTTGCGATCCACTCTTACGGCTTTATTGTCGCCCTCTCTTTTTTCATCGGTCTCTGGCTCTCGGTGAGGGAAGCAGAGAGAAACGGACTTAATCCTCAAGTCATCCACGAATTTGCCCTCTATGCCCTTTTGGGAGGGATCATCGGGGCCAGGATCTACTTCGTCCTATTTTCTGACCCTGCCTTTTACTTAAAGAACCCGTCGCAGATCCTGGCCGTTTGGCGGGGCGGGATTGGTGTCATTGGATCCCTTGCAGGGGGACTCTTGGCTGGCGTGTGGTATTGCCGTAAAAAAAATCTCTCTCTTGGGCGCTTAGCGGATATTCTCGCTCCGGGTATCCCTCTGGCGCAGTCAGTGGGTCAGCTTGCCTGCCTCCTGAACGGCGATAGTTATGGAAAACCTACGAATCTTCCCTGGGCGATCACTTATACCGATCCACGGTCCTTTGCTCCCCTGAAAGTTCCTCTCCATCCCATCGAGATCTATGAGATGGTGGCCTATTTTTTGGTGTTCCTGCTTGTTTGGAAAACAAGGAAAAAATATAAGATCGACGGTTTCGCCTTTTTGACTTACCTAGTGGGTTACGGAGTGGCCCGTTTTTCGGTTGAGTTTTTCCGCGGCAATCCGGCCATCTTTGCGTGGGGTGTACCGGCCGCGCAGGTTTTTAGCGCGGCAATGATTTTGGCCTCGGTCGCCGGCTTTTATCTGCTTGGGAAGGGTCAGGAAGAGGCGAGAGCGCGTAAAAAATAAAGGTCAAGTCCAGGATATGAGGGAGCCCTTTACACGAGCCGTCGTTTTCCTAGTTGTCCTGCTCATCATGCTGTCGGGGCTCGGGGAAGAAAGCTGGGGGGAGCCGCCCAAGGCCTTGGGAGACCTTAAACTCCTCCACGCTCTGCGGGGAGAGGAAGCGCTTCAGGCGATCAATCGCCTTCACGGAAAGGAGGTGGCCGGGAAGGATAGCTATGTCGGACATTACGAGAAAAATGGATCTGTTGCGATGCTCTATCTGTCGAGGACCTCTTCCAGTAGTCAGGCGGCACGCCAGTTGAAGCAGATGGGCGAACGAATAGAGAAAGGCGACACGCCATTCTATCATCTCAAGGCATCAAAGCAGGGAGGGATCACGGTCTATTCGGCCTTAGGACAGGGCCAGATTCATTATTTCTACCGGCAGGACTCTGATGTCATCTGGTTGGCGGCCGATGCGCCGATTGCAAAGCAAGCTCTTGCTGATCTTTTTAATCGGCTTAAGGAAGGTCAACAGTGACAGAGCAGAAAAAAACTTGGGGACTTTGGCTCAAGCGATGGCTCCTGGTGGGGTTCGTGCCCGTCGCATTTGGGATGTACTTAGCCTGGGCTTCCGCCCAAAGCGATTTAGTGATCCGCGACACAGCGCTCTGGCGAACAGACAAAGGGGTGGCGGTCGCCGGTACACTACTCAACCGGACGGCTAGGCCCATGCCATCGCTTAATATTGAGGTCCGCTTCTTCAACTCCTCCCATGAAAAGATCGGGGAGGCCTTGGCCGCTGTCCAACCGCTCTCACCCAGGGAGAGTGCTCGCTTTGCCACAGAAGAGATCTTTCTTCCCGACGCCGCTCACTATCAAGTGACACTACCGGTTTTTCGGACGCCTTACGGGAACTGAGGAGGGACGATGACGGAGCTTGCCTACTACTCATTGGTTCTCGCCTTAGGTGTGGCGCTCTATTCCGCTGTCGCCGCCGTCAGCGGAAGTCTGCGGGGCTTTCCCGAACTGATACGGTCGGCCGAGCGCGGAGTCTTGGCCGTTCTTGGTCTTTTGGGCTTCGCGACCACGGTGCTCATGATAGCGTTTTTAACGGACGACTTTAGTCTGGCATACGTCACCAGCTATTCCAGTCGGAAGCTGAGTGTGGCGTATAAGGTCGCGGCCCTCTATGGCGGCCAGGACGGCTCGCTTTTGTTCTGGATATTCCTGCTAGCGGTTTTTGTGGTCATTGTTGCCCGGCAAAATAGACGGCGTTATCGTGAGCTTATGCCCTATGTTATCGCCATTTCCATGACCGTAGCCGTTTTCTTTTTGACGGTGTTGGTCTTCTTCGCAAACCCATTTGAGCGTCTTTCCTTCCCGCCGCCCGACGGGCGCGGGCTGAATCCTCTTCTCCAGAACCCCGGCATGTTCTTTCATCCTCCAACGCTTTACATTGGCTATGTGGGCTTCACGATCCCTTTCGCCTTCGCTCTCTCTGCACTGATCACCGGGCGTTTGGGTACGGAATGGATTACCAGCACGCGCCGTTGGACGATCTTTGCCTGGTTCTTCTTGACTCTGGGTAATATGTTTGGCGCCTGGTGGGCGTATCGGATACTCGGATGGGGCGGCTACTGGGCCTGGGATCCCGTGGAGAACGCCTCTTTCCTGCCCTGGCTCACCGGCACAGCCTACCTTCATTCGGTCATGATCCAAGAGAAAAAAGGCATGCTCAAGGTCTGGAACATCGTCCTCGTCATCCTGACCTTTGCCCTTTCCATCTTTGGCACGTTCCTGACAAGGAGCGGGGTTCTCTCCTCTGTCCACACCTTTGCTGAGTCCAGCCTCGGCCCCTTGTTCCTGGGGTTTCTCGGCCTGATCCTCATTGTCTCCTTCGGATTCCTCTTCCTCCGCCTTCCGGAGCTAAAGAGCCAGCACGAGCTGGATGCGCTGCTTTCGCGGGAATCGAGCTTTCTGGTGAATAATCTCCTCTTTCTGGGAATTGCCTTCACGACTCTGTGGGGGACAATTTTCCCTCTGATCGCCGAGGCCGTGCGGGGAGTAAAGGTTACGGTCGGTCCTCCTTTCTATAATCAGGTGATAGTTCCGATAGGTCTTACCCTCCTCCTTGTGACCGGGATCTGTCCGCTGATTGCTTGGCGTCGCGCCTCGTGGGCGAACTTTAAGCGCAACTTTCTGCCCCCTTTTTTATTCTCGTTAATCGGATTAATCTTCCTGTTCGTTTTAGGGATGCAGCGTCCCCTTGTCCTTTTTACCTTCTTCCTCCTCCTCTTTGTTGCGTCCGCAATTGGCCTGGAATTTTACCGGGGGGCCAGAGCGCGTCGCCGGATAATCGGAGTAAATTTTTCCAGGGCTCTTGGAGGCCTTGTCTGGAGGAACAAGCGACGTTACGGAGGCTACATCATCCACCTAGGCGTTCTCTTGCTCGTCCTGGCCATTGCGGGCGGGGCCTTTCAGGTGGAGCGAGAAGCCCATCTTCAGGTTGGGGAGGCGATCGAACTGGGCC
>Ga0209211_10005301_pt1 | contig 19408 bp, 20 predicted proteins | sample RifGroA2_FD_183992 | JGI IMG/M metagenome (GOLD analysis project Ga0209211, IMG submission 183992) | Groundwater microbial communities from Rifle, Colorado, USA - Groundwater A2 (SPAdes) (version 2) | ecosystem: Environmental > Aquatic > Deep subsurface > Groundwater | place: Rifle, Colorado...
GAACCGGTAGCCGCCGCGAGCAACCTGACCATCTCCAGTTGGCGCGCCGCATCGTCGTTCAGGCGATGTTCCGCGAGCAATTGGAACGCCAGCGTTTGCAGGCTGTCGCCGACCAGCAGCGCGGTCGCCTCGTCGTATTGCACATGGCAGGTCGGCTTGCCACGGCGCAGCACGTCGTCGTCCATACACGGCATATCGTCATGCACCAGCGAATAGGCGTGAATCAGCTCGACGGCGGCGGCGGCGACATCCACCCGCGCCGCTTGCGCGCCGACCAGCTCGCCCGCGGCAAACGCCAGCAACGGGCGCACGCGCTTGCCGCCGTCCAGCACCGCATAGCGCATCGCCTCGTGCAAACGCTGCGGTGAGATATCTGCGCGCGGCAACAAACCGCGCAGCACCTCCTCGAAGCGCGCCTGATGGGCGGCAACCCAGCTCTGGAAATCAACACTCATTAGTCCCGTCCCGACCCTTCGGCTCCGCTCGGGACTAAAGGCTTTATCGAAGCTGCTTGCCCAGTTTCGCCGTTGGCGGAAAAATCCTTCAGTACACCATTTTCCAGCACGCTCACCTGTTGCTGCGCGTCTTCGAGACGCCCCCGGCAGAACGACAGCAATTCCGCACCGCGCTTGTAGGCTGCCAGCGAATCTTCCAGCGGCAACTTACCCGCCTCCATGTCGACGACAATCTGCTCAAGTTCGACCACGGCCGACTCGAAATCAAGCGATTTTTGCGCCCCTGATTTTTTTAATTGGCCAGCCATGATTATCTCTGCATTGCGAAAGATCGGCATTTTACCCAACCCGCCCCGGCTGAGCTAATTTATATTGCCCCATGCAGAAAATTTGCGAAAAATCCGCACACATCAGGCTTCAAATCACCCGATCGTTGCCGCCATCAATCGGGGTTTGTACGCCGGTGGTCTTCAAGAACAGCGTACCGCACATTTCCACAATCAGTTCCATGACATCATTGCTGATGGAAAGCCGTTTTTAATCCCCCTTCACGGCTCAATAATCACCTTGAGGCAATCCTTGCCTTCGGCAGCCATGGCAAAGCCTTTTGCGATGTCGCTTAGCGGCAAACGGGTGGTGATCATTTCCTTCACATCGATATTTCCTCTCCTGATCAGTTCGAGGGCCTGATAATGATCGAGGGGTGCAGAGCCATAGCTGGTCTTGAATGAAATATCGTTCCGCCAATAGGGATTGAAATCGACGGGAACCGTTTCGCCCGGTTTGGGCACGGCAAAAAATAGTACTGTTCCGCCCCGCTCGACGGAATCTAGCGCCTGCGAGATGGCCGGTAATGCGCCGGTACAGATAATTACCTTGTCCGCGAGACGACCACCGTTTACTTCTTTGACGAGGGCCGGCACATCTCCCGCTGCATTTATCGTATGAGTGGCCCCGAACCGTGCCGCCGCCTCGAGGCGATTGTCCTGGATATCGGCGGCGATAATGTTCCCGGCACCCAGCGCCCGCGCCGCCTTGACGTAGAGCAGGCCGGAGAGGCCGCTGCCGATTATCAGCACGCTCTCCCCCGGTTTGATATCCGCTGTCCGCAGCCCCCTCAGCACCGTCCCGAGCGGTTCGATAAAAGTGCCTTCTTCATAGGAGACTTCCGGGGGAAGCTTCAGGGTGCCGGTATCGACACTCTTGCCGGACACTCTCAGGAATTCCGCAAAACCGCCCGGCGCGAAATAATTGATCCCCTGAAGATCGCGGCAGGCCGTATGGTGCCCCTTGAGACACTCCTCGCACTCGTCGCAGGGAACATGGTGGATGGTAAAGACCCGGTCGCCGGGGGCGAATTTCGTCACGCCACTCCCCACCTTGACCACTTCGCCCGTCACTTCATGGCCCAGCACCAGCGGCGCGCGCTTGATGCGGTACCACTCCATAATATCGCTGCCGCAAATGCCGCTCGCCTTGACCTTGATCAGGATGTCTTTTTCGCCCACCTCTGGAACAGGCATCTCTTCCACGCGGACATCGCGGTTGTTGTAATACATTCCAACTTTCATGCTGTCTTCCTGAGTAAAAACTGACGGTATATTTATTATCTATACCATTATAAAAATTCTCTTTTTGTCCACGAAAAGCACGAAAGTCACGAAACAATTACATGAAGTCGGCGAATCGTCCATCGGGTAGCGGCGCCAATTGTGATATTCATTTAGCTCTGTTCGCGTTTTTCGTGTCTTTGCGAGTTGGGCAAAAGACCGCCCATCCCTGCTTAACCCACTTCGTGGATAGCTGAATTTCTTAGGGTTTTGAATTACGAATTTCCTCGTAGAGCTCGTACGCTTCAACTACGCTCTTGCCGTCATGCACCACAGCCCTGACGGCCTGGATCATCGCAACGGGATGTTCGTTCTGGAAGATATTCCTGCCCATATCGACGCCCACGGCGCCTGCGCTGACCGCCTTATGGGTAAAATCGAGCGCCTCTTTGGTCGGCCTCTTTGTTCCTCCGGCAATCACGATCGGTGAAAGGCAGGCATCGACCACCTCTTCGAATCCGTCGCAGTAATAGGTCTTCACGATATCGGCGCCGTTCTCGGAAAGCACCCGGCAGGCGTGCTTGAGATAGCGCACGGCATCTTTTTTGTCCTCAGAAGTCAGTTCACCGCCGTCCTCCCGCTCCCCTTTTACAAACTTGGTCAATACGGGATCGGCGCCGACGGCGGTGATGCCGATGGCGATCAGGCCGTAGCGGTGAGCCTCGTCTGCAAGGGTGGTCAGGCTTTCAATGGTCTGGCGCTGGTTGGGGAGGCCTACGTAGCAGGAAACGGTAAAGCCGATGGCATTGCAGCGCACCATCTCCTCCACCGACAAAGTAACGACCTCGTCGTCCAGTTCATCGGAACGCCGCATGCTGTTGCCGCCTGTCGCGCGCAGGATGATCGGCGTCCTGGTGCGCGGATCCATGCTGGTCTTGAGTCCGCCAATGGCCGGACTGATCGCATCGCAGTAGGGAAGCAACGGCTCGATGGTTTTCCGCAGATTCTCCAGCCCGCTCGGCGCGCCCTGGAAATAACCGTGGTCAACCGCCAGAAGAACGGTGCGCCCCGATTTGGGATTGAACATGTAGGCCATCCTGTTTTGCAGCCCGCTCCATTCCACCTGATAGTCAGATATTTTTTTCATGGTTTTACTCCTCAAGCTCTTTCTGTAGTTGAAATAAAATCCTATATGTTGCTCAAACACCCTCTCCCCCAGCCCCTCTCCCGCAGGCGGGAGAGGGTGGCCGAAGACCGGGAGAGGGTCTTATTGCAACACCCGCATCGCCTCGGCATTTGCCGCCACCACACCGCGCTCGGTAATGAGCCCGGTCACCAGCCGCGCCGGGGTCACGTCGAAACCGTAATTGGCGGCGCGCGAACCCTTCGGGGTGACCTGCACCGTACGCACCTGACCGTCTTCGGCCAGCCCGGCAATATGCGTCACCTCTTCCTCGGCACGTTCCTCGATGGGGATTTCCTTCACGCCGTCCTGCAATGTCCAGTCTATCGTCGGGGTGGGCAGCGCCACATAGAACGGCACGCCGTTGTCACGCGCGGCCAATGCTTTGAGGTAAGTACCGATCTTGTTGCATGCATCGCCGCGCGCAGTAACGCGGTCGCAACCGACAATCGCCATGTCCACCATGCCATGCTGCATCAAATGCCCACCCGCATTGTCTACGATCACGGTATGCGGCACACCGTGCTGGCCGAGCTCCCATGCGGTGAGGCTGGCTCCCTGATTGCGCGGGCGAGTCTCGTCCACCCACACATGCAGCGGGATACCCGCGTCGAACGCGGTATAGATTGGCGCCAGCGCCGTGCCCCAATCCACCGTCGCCAGCCAACCAGCGTTGCAGTGGGTGAGGATATTCACCGTGCTGTGCTTTTTTTGATGTATCGCGCGGATGATCTCGCCGCCATGCTGGCCGATGCTCGCATTGATCGCCACGTCCTCGTCGGCGATACGCGCCGCTTCCTGCCAGGCCGCAGCGACACGTTCACCCGCCGCAAGCGGCGCAAGCACCGAACGCATCTGCTCCACGCCCCAGCGCAAGTTCACCGCCGTGGGGCGCGCAGCCAGCAGCACGCTGCAAGCCTCCGCCAGCGCGGCATCCGAAGCATTGCCCCGCATCGCCAGCGCCACCCCGTAAGCCGCCGTCACGCCGATCAGCGGCGCGCCGCGCACCTCCATGTCGCGTATCGCGCGCTCGGCGTCGCGCATCGTGTCCAGGCGCAGCGTAGTAAAGATATGCGGCAGTTTGGTCTGGTCGATGATCTCGACTGCCGTGTTGTCGGCCGTGAGCCAGATGGTGCGAAAAGGGGTGTTGTTAATTTTCATGATTTATAGGTTTTATTAAATTTCCGCATGGGTACGATGTACCCACGCTTACTACAATTGTTTAACGCGGCGAGCTAGTTACAATAACACCCAGGCTGCTCCATATCATTGGATGAATATATGCCGTCGAGTTAGGCTTGATTTGCCCATCTGATGGAATCCGTTCACTTGTCTGAACCCACAACTGCCCTGTAAAACTATCAGGTTTAATTCCGAGCACGCCCACTTTAAATAGCACCTTTACGAGCGTAATAACAAAAGAATGTGGGTTTGGGCTTCCGTCATTAATGAAAGCGTAAGCCGCCCGTATGATTGGATCGTGGTCGTTCTCACCGTCCATAGCATGAGCCAAAGCAAAAGCTTCAATCTTTTCCTTGGTAAGAGCAGATAGCTTAAATTCTATTGGCATCCGTTCCAAAAGTGCTATGTAGTCTTTTAGTTTTGGATATTGAATAAACCATTCATAAGCAAGAGAATCAATGCGCTGTGCAGAATATTCACGCTCGGCATCTCTAACAGTTTGTGCGCTCACCTGCCCCTTATCTTCAGCTCTTCTTATGCACTCATTCACAAACGCAATCGCATCTCGTGGACGCCAAAGAGTTCTGTTAAGCAAATAATCAATGAAGGTTTCTCTGCCAATAGTCGATGGGAAAAGGGTTCTAAGTTTAATGGGCGTATTGGTATATTGCTCTCTCACCAACAAAGCAATTCGTTCATCTAGCAATTTTTCCAGTTGCGGCGGATTCCAATTCAAATGTAAGAGTAATGACTGATATTTCTCCTCTTGAAAACCAGCATCTCTCGTACGTTCAAAAACGCTCTGAAGCAAATCCAACCTCAAGGCAACAACAATCTTAACTGATGATATTTTCCTATAATCCTTCACCGTCTCGATCAAAGCGCGAATTAGTCTATACCGCAAATCATTCTCAACCCAATTCTCATCAAGCTTATCTATAACTACATAGTATTTTTGCTGGCTATCGTTAAATACCTCCTCTGCAAGCAAAGTCATAACATCTGACAACGCCTTAATCTGGATACTATTAACAACTTTCTGAGCTCTGTGAACTATCTCTGCTCGCTGCTCTTCTGATATTTTCTGCCCTGTTGATGCTTGAGCTCTCAATCCAGCAATGTCACCACCAAGTTGAGCACCAATATCACTTTCTAGTTTTTGCGTAACTTCTTTAACTCTATATTCTGTTTCTTGCCAAAATTTATCTCCCCAATCTTTCAAATATTCAAGCGCCCGCTCTTTACCCTGGTCTTTCTTTTTCAAAGGGGGGAGGAAATTTGAAAACCAACTTTTGGTTTTCTCCTCATTTGCCAAGTTATATTTTCGTTTTAATAACTCTGTTGCAAGCACATGTTTCCAAAGCAACGTATAGAAAAGATCAAGCTTCACACCTGCTTTTTCTAGGGTGGTAATTATGTCCGAATTTGAAATATAGTTTAGCGAAAGGTTATTTGGCGAAATCTCGATCACATTATCTTCATTTTGAATTAAATGTTGAATCAGCGCGCTTTTCCCCGCACCAGTTCTGCCGACGATTATTCTGTGAGGATTGCTACAATCGACTAATGTTCCATAGTCACCTGTATCAACAAAACAATGGCTGAGAAAACGATCATCGCTCTCAGCATCCGGTTCACCAATAGATGCACCCTTCCGAAATCTGAATGGTATCCCCTGCTCACTCGTTTTCTTATTCATCAGCACACCCACTAGAGTACCAACACGACGTTCTTAATCCCCTTCGAACTCGCACAGTGCGAAAACTTTGTGCCCCAACTTTTCCAGCCGCGCGCGTCCATCGATGCTTTACAAGCCAACTATTTACGCAGCCGCTTCCTTCAACACGTCCGGCCTGCGTTCTGCGATGCTGATCAGCGTCTTGGCCGCGCCGCTGGGTTGCCTGCGGCCTTGTTCCCACTCTTGCAGGGTGCGCACGGATACGCCCAGCAATTTGGCGAACTCGGCTTGGGATAGACCGGATTTTGTCCGTGCGGAGATAACAGGCGATAGCACTACGCGCCCTTTTTTTGCGACCATCTGGCGTACCGATTTCAGCAACGCTTTACCCATGTCGCGCGAGGCTTCAAAGGCTTTCAGCTCTTTGTCAGTCAATGGTTTTTTCGATTTCATCTTTCAGCTCCTTCAATACGTTTCCGCTTATCGAATCCTGTTTGCTTTTGGCATAGATGAAAATCAACCAGATTTCACCATTCGCCTTGCGGTTGAAATAGATGACCCGCACACCGCCCGACTTGCCCGAGCCAGAACGTGACCAGCGCACTTTGCGCACTCCTCCGGAACCCCTGACCACCTCTCCCGCATCAGGATTTTCCGCGATGAATAACGCAAAAGCGTCGTGCTCCTTTTCTGCCCAATACAACGGCCAGAGTTTCTCGAAGTCTTCGGTTTCAATGACGGTGCGCATACCGGGCATTATACGTCTTTGCCGTATAGATGCAAATCGCGCAGTTTTCGGGGGTTAATCCCCTTCAAACTCGCACAGCGCAAACACCTTGTGCCCCAGCTTCTCCAGGCGCGCGCGTCCGCCGATGTCCGGCAAGTCGATCACGAAGCAGCATTCCACGACGATGCCGCCCATGTCCTGGATCAGTTTGGTGGCGGCTTCGGCCGTTCCGCCGGTGGCGATCAGGTCATCCACCAGCAACACGCGGTCGCCCTTCTGGATCGCATCGACGTGGATCTCGATGCGGTCGGTGCCGTATTCCAGTTCGTAATCGCGCCCCACCGTTTCGGCGGGCAGTTTGCCTTTCTTGCGGATCGGCACGAAACCCAGGCCGAGCGCGTAAGCGACCGGTGTGCCGACGATGAAGCCGCGCGATTCGATGCCCGCCACCTTGTCGATCTTCACATCCTTGTAGCGATTGAGGATTTCATGAATGGTGGCGCGCAGCCCGATTGGATCTTTCAGCAGCGTGGTGATGTCGCGGAACATGATCCCTTTATGGGGATAATGCGGGACGGTACGAATTCTGGATTTGATTGGCATGCTATCTCTCCTTGAGGTTTTGTAGGGCGGGCTATGCCCGCCGTCATAGTCCAATGTCGGGCAAAGCCCGACCTACGATTATTTTTTCAACATCCTGCCCGCCACGGCGGATAACTTCTCCACCATCTTCGCATCGCGTGCTTCCGGCGCGGTGATGATGGCGTACTGCAATGCGCTGCGGCAACCGCATTCACATGCGCCAGCATCGCCATGCACGCGCGGTGCGACACTCTTCACCAGCGCGCGTGCCTTGTCAGCATTCGCCAGCAGCACTTTCACGATCGCATCCACCGTCACGTTGTCGTGGTCGGGATGCCAGCAGTCGTAATCGGTGACCATCGCGACGGTGGCGTAGCAAATCTCGGCTTCGCGCGCGAGCTTGGCTTCCGGCATGTTGGTCATGCCGATCACGTCGCATTTCCACGAGCGGTACAGCTCCGATTCCGCCAAGCTGGAGAACTGCGGTCCTTCCATCACCAGATAGGTGCCGCCGCGCACCACCGGAATATCAATCTGTTTGGCTGCTGTAAACAGGTGGTCGCCGAGACGGTGACACACCGGATGCGCCATCGAGACATGCGCGACCAGGCCGCTGCCGAAGAAACTTTTTTCGCGCGCGAAGGTGCGGTCGATGAACTGGTCGACGATGACGAACATGCCCGGAGCAAGGCTTTCATGCAGCGACCCCACCGCGCTCACCGATACGATGTCCGTCACACCGAGGCGCTTGAGCGCGTCGATGTTGGCGCGAAAGTTGATTGCCGATGGCGGGATGCGATGCCCCCTGCCGTGGCGCGGCAGAAACGCGATGGATTGCCGCGTTAAGCCGTCAATTGGCAGTTCGCCGATCAGCACCTCATCCGACGGTTCGCCGAATGAAGATGCCGCCTTGACCCAGCGGGTGTTCTCCAGCCCCTCAATGTTGTAAACGCCGCTACCACCGATAATGCCCAACATATTTCTTTCTCCCTCAATCAATATCAAAACAATTCATCCACGAAAAACACGAAAGGCACGAAATAAAACAACAGTCCAAATTGACCAATGATTGCACTCGTCGAGCGCCTATTTCCAGCATGAAGTTTTTTGTATTTTTTCGTGCTTTTCGTGTTTTTCGTTAACCAATGACTTGGCGCATGTTTCATCGCGCTTAGTCAGATGGCTAGTTAGTTCATCAGGACAGGCTACTTTTTCAGATTTTTCTCAAACCACAATCGGCACCCGATCAGTCAGCGCGCACATCAATTCGTAGCTGGCGGTTCCCGCCGCGCGCGCCACCTCCTCAACCGGCAGGCCTTCACCCCATAACACGACACGACTCCCGACATCGGCTTGCGGCAACTTGCTCAGATCCGCATACAGCATGTCCATCGACACGCGCCCAAGCGTTTGCGCGCGTTGCCCGTCAATAAGGATCGGCGTACCGTTCGGTGCATGGCGCGGATAGCCGTCGGCATAGCCGCAGGCGACGATGCCGACGCGCATGGGGTGCTCGGCGCGGAACAACGCGCCGTAGCCGATCTCGTCCCCGGCGCGCAAATCCTGCACAGCGATGATGCGGCTGCTCAGGGTCATCGTCGGCTTCAGCCCGAATTGTTGCGCACCGGCATCGGCAAAGGGCGACGCCCCATACAGCATGAGGCCGGGGCGCACCCAGTCGCCGTGAGATTCCGGGTAACGCAGCAGCGCGGCGGAATTCGCCAGAGAGCGCGGCACACGGTAAGGCGCGGCGAAATCGTTGAACAGGGCAAGCGGTTCGGCGATGCCGCGCGCTTCGTCGGCATTGGCGAAGTGCGTCATCAGGGTGATTTCGCGCACTGCCCGATGGCGGCGCAATTGCTCCATGGCCTGTGACGCCTGCTGCGGCGTGAAACCAAGGCGATTCATGCCGCTGTTAACTTTCAACCAGACATCCAGCCCCGCGTTTTTCGGATAAGCATCCAGCAAAGCAATCTGCCAGGCGCTGTGGATCACGCAGGTCAAATTATATTCGCATATCAGCGCCAAATCTTCCGCGCCGAAAAAACCTTCCAGCATCAGAACCGGCTGGCGAAAACCCGCGTCCCGCAAACGCATCGCATCCTGGATGCCCAGCAGTGCGAAGCCGTCCGAGGCAGACAGCGCTTCGGCAACGCACAACATGCCATGCCCGTAGCCGTCCGCCTTGATAATAGACATTAGACGCGCAGATGTGGCACGGCGCGCTACCTGCAGGTTATTTTCCAGCGCGTTCAGGTTGATATGGGCTTGTATGGGGCGAGGCATGAAAGCTGTCTTACTGCAAGGATATTTGATAAATGCGAATGATAGCAGGGGCTATGCTTTCGTGATATAAAACGGCCTGCCAAAATTAACCCCCAGTTTAATGAATCTCGGTTTTTACATTATCCTCGCGGCGCAGTTTTTTTCCGCGCTCGCCGACAACGCACTGCTGTTTGCCGCGATTGCCCTGCTCAATGACTTGAAATCTCCGGCGTGGCATACGCCGGTATTGCAGCAGAGCTTCATCGTCTCGTACATCGTGCTGGCGCCATTTGTCGGCGCATTTGCCGACTCGCTGCCCAAGGGACGCGTGATGTTCATCAGCAACATCGTCAAATTGGTCGGCTGCATCTTCATGCTGGTCGGCGTCCATCCGCTGATCGCATACTGCCTGGTCGGCCTGGGAGCTGCGGCCTACTCGCCCGCCAAATACGGCATACTCACCGAATACCTCCCACCTAGCCAACTGGTCAAGGCAAATAGCTGGATGGAAGGGTTGACCGTTGCCGCCATCGTGCTCGGCGCGGTGGTAGGCGGCATCCTCATCAGCCCCAAAATCACCGCGCCGCTGCTACAGACAATGCATCTTCCGTTGATCAACAGCATCGCGGAACTGGCCATCGCCGTCATCGTGCTGATCTACATTGCCGCCGCGATTTTCAACCTTTATATCCCGCAAGTAGCCATCGATCACAAGCCGCTCAGCCGCAGCCCGGTCTTTCTGGCCCAAGATTTCTGGCATTGTTTCAGGCTGCTGTGGAAAGACCCGCTCGGCCAGGTTTCGCTGGCGGTCACCACGCTGTTCTGGGGTGCGGGTGCCACATTGCGCCTGCTGGTGCTGGCCTGGGCGGCGGTCGCGCTGCATTACGACATCGGCGAAGCCGCCAAGCTCACCGCCTGGGTCGCCATCGGCATCGCCATCGGCTCGGTGCTGGCGGCCAAATTCATCAAGCTGGAGCATTCGGTAAAAGTGCTGCCGGTCGGCATCGCGATGGGCGTTGTCGTGCTGATGATGATCCCGGTGACCAACAGCGCGCTGGCGATTCTGCTGCTGATTACAATCGGCGCGATGGGAGGTTATTTCGTGGTGCCGATGAACGCGCTGTTGCAACATCGCGGCCACCTGTTGATGGGCGCGGGGCGCTCCATCGCGGTGCAGAATTTCAACGAAAATCTGAGCATTTTCGCGATGCTGGGGCTGTATGCCGTGATGCAAAAACTGGAACTCAGCATCTACCTCATCATTATGGTATTCGGCCTGTTGCTATCCGGCATCATGGCCGCACTATACAAAAAACACGGGCACGACCAAGACAAGGGGCAAAGGTAAGGGCGCGGCGCACGGATGTGCGGCCTTGCGTCAGGTTGATGCGCGCTTGCCGGGAAACACCAGCGCGAAGGTGCTGCCCTTGCCCTCTTCGCTAAGCACCTCAAGCTTGGCATGGTGGCGTATCGCAATATATTTGACTATTGCAAGACCCAAACCCGTTCCGCCTGTTTCACGCGAGCGGCTGCGATCCACCCGATAAAAACGCTCTGTCAGACGCGGAATGTGCTGCGGCGAAATGCCGATGCCGCTGTCTTGCACTGCAAACACCGGCTGTCCTGCGCGCTCTGCCCAGCGCAAAATAATCGTGCCTCCCTTAGGGGTATAGCGGATCGCATTGCTGAGCAAATTGCCGAACGCACTGCGCAACTCTTCGCGATTACCGAGTAATTTTGCGTTGCCCGGCGACTCCAGCCGCAACGAATGCACCCCGCCGCTCAGCAGCAGCCCATCCTTGAGAATCTCATTGAGCAGCACATCCATATCCACGGTTTCTTCAAGCAACGGGCTCAGGTCATTTTCCAGGTGCGACAGGGTAAGCAAATCGGCAACTAGATTTTCCATGCGCCGGGTTTGTTCGGCCATCAGTTGCAAGGCGCGCCGCGCGCTATCCTGGCTGAGATCGGGCATGTCTTGCAGGTTTTCGACGTAGCCGTTCACCACGGTCAGCGGCGTGCGCAGCTCGTGCGAAACATTTGCCACGAAGTCGCGGCGCATCGACTCGATGCGTTCAAGTTGTGTGATGTCGCGGCTGATCAACAACCGCTTGTTTTCGCCGTATGGAATGAATTTAATGGACAACACCATATCGTCATGGCGCGCCGGGCGCATTATCAGCGGCTCGCTGAAATTGGATTTCTGAAGGTACTCGATGAATTCCGGCTGGCGCACCAGATAAGTGATGTCCTGCATAAAGTCGCGTTTTGGGTCGAGATCAAAATGCTGCTGCGCCAGCGGATTGCACCACTCGATGCGGTTCGCGTCATTCAGGATCGCCACCCCCTCCGGCAATGCGGCAGTGGCCTGTTCGATATGCTGCAGCTCGGCGGCCAGCTGCAATTTGGTCTGGTTATGCCGCTTGACCATCTTGTACAAGCGGGAAAAAACCTCATCCCATATGCCGCCCGCTTCGGGGATGTTTTCAATGCGCGGGTCATGCAACCATCGCAACAGTTTGAAGAGCTGCCACGCATGGCGCACCATCACAACCAGCAACGCCAACAACATGAACAGCAACGCATACGTGGCCGAAAAAAAGCCCCACAACAGCAATGCAAACAGCGTGCCGAACACGACAGGTATGCTCAATCTGAACCAGAAATCCTGCAAAAATGCCCTTCCCGGCAAAGTATCATCCTGAGCTGGATGAGCCAGAACCAAAAATGTAAAGTTGTATTCTCGTAGGTTGGGCAAAGCGTAGCGTGCCCAACATTGACAATGATACCTTTGTTTGTTGGGCACGCTACGCTTTGCCCAACCTACACACTCATTAGAATTACATTCTGCCGATTTTTTAGGCGCCCTGCTAATTTATGGAAAACCGATAACCGCTGCCGCGCACCGTTTGAACCATGCCATCCATTCCCGCCGGTTCCAGCGCGACACGCAGGCGGCGAATATGCACATCCACCGTGCGTTCTTCGACGAACACCTGCGTGCCCCACACCTGATCGAGCAATTGTGTGCGGCTATACACCCGTTCCGCATGGGTCATGAAAAAATGCAGCAGGCGAAACTCGGTCGGGCCGAGCTCTATTGCCGCATTCTTTGCGGTCACGCGATGCGAGGCAGGCGACAGCTCCAACCCGCCCGCCGCAACCACTTCATCCGGCATTGGCGGGGCATGGCGGCGCAACATGGCGCGGATGCGCGCCATCAGCTCGCGCGGTGAAAAAGGCTTGGTGATGTAATCATCAGCGCCCGACTCTAGGCCCAGCACCTTGTCGCGCTCTTCGCCGCGCGCGGTCAGCATGATAATCGGGATGTCTTTGGTATGCATATCGGCGCGCAGCTGCTTTGCCAGCGTCACACCGCTGATGCCCGGCAGCATCCAATCCAGCAGGATCAAATCCGGCACATTGCTGCGAATTTGTTGCCACGCGCTGTCCGCATCTTCCGCACACAATGCCTGCAAGCCTGCCTGTGTGACATTAAATGCCAGCAATTCCTGAATGGCCGGTTCATCTTCCACGATCAGTATCTTTGCGCTCATCTTCAACCTTTTGCCATCAATCGATGTGACAAGGTTATAAAGGTTTTATGACAGGCGTATGACAGAAATCAATCACGCTGATGCACATTGTGCGGCGCGGGCACATGTTCGGTCTGGCTGGCCGCATGGTGATGCATGTAGGCATGTTCCGGCTCCTGCGGCAGCGGCTTGCCTATGACATTCGGCAGCAGCGAACCGGCCACCATGCCGGCCATGCTCATCAGCAGGCCGACCAGTTGCGGCGGCCAAACCTCGGAAGGCTCGAATACCTCGCACAATCCCCAAGTCAACAGCCCAAACAGCATCGCCATCAGCGCGCCCTGCGTATTGGCGCGCTTCCAGTACAAGCCAAAAGCCAGCGGCGTGAATGCGGCGACCAGCGTGATCTTGTAAGCGCTCTCTACCATCTTGAAGATACTTAGTTCGGAATTCAGCGCCACCCCCAGCACTACCGCGCCGAAGCACCACAGCGTGATGCGCATCGCAAGTAAAAACTGGCGATCTGTCATATCCTTGAGGATGAAATGCTTGAGTATATTCTCGGTAAACGCGACCGAAGGCGCCAACAAAGTTGCCGAAGAACAGCTCATGATCGCCGACAGCAGCGCACCAAAAAAGATCACCTGGGCAAACACCGGCGTGTGCTGCATGATCAGCGTTGGCAACACCAGTTGCGAATCCTGCTCCAGCAACTCGCTAAACAATTTTGGATCGACCAGCGTGGCGGAATAGGCCAAGAACATCGGCACGAAGGCGAACACGAAATACAGCGAACCACCCAGCACCGAGCCGCGTACCGCAGTCTTCTCGTTCCTGGCTGCCGTGATGCGCTGAAACACGTCCTGTTGCGGAATAGAGCCGAGCATCATGGTCAGCCACGCGCCGATGAACGGCACCCAATGCGTATAGTCGCCGCGCGGGAAGAAATTCAGCTTGCCGGCCGCCTCGGCGTGCGCGACCACCACCCCCACTCCTCCGGTCATGCCGCTGACGAACCAGGCGATGAACAGCATCCCGCACATGATCACCGTCATCTGCACGAAATCGAGCAGCGCCACCGACCACATGCCGCCGAAGGTCGTGTAGGTCAGCACGATGGCCGCCCCTATCACCATACCCATCTCCTGCGACACCGCGCCGCCGCTGACAACATTGAATACCAGACCCAGCGCCATGATTTGCGCCGATACCCAGCCAAGGTAGGAAATCACGATGCACACGGCGGCGATCAACTCCACCGCGCGGTTATAACGAATACGGTAATAGTCGCCGATGGTCAGCAGGTTCATGCGGTACAGCTTGTTGGCAAAGAACAGCCCGGCAAAGATCAGGCACAGGCTGGCGCCAAACGGGTCGGCCACCACGCCGCCCATCCCCTCCTTGACGAAGGTGGCGGAAATGCCCAACACGGTTTCCGCGCCGAACCAGGTGGCGAACACCGTTGCCGTGACGATGGGCAGCGGCAGGTGGCGCCCGGCCACGGCAAAATCTCTGGCATTGTGAACACGGGTCGCGGCATACAGACCAATGCCGATGGACACCAACAGATACAGGACAACGAACCAAACTAGCATGATTGTATGCTCACTTAAATTTGTAATGAAACAGATTTTAGCAGCGAAAAAACCGGTTTGGAAAACACCAGCCTAAAACAAAAGAGACCACCGCCCGGATGGTCTCTCAGCATGTCGGCGAATTGAATTACAGCTCCTTGGCATGGTTCGCCAGGTACTTCGCCACACCTTCGGTCGACGCATTCATGCCCGCCTTGCCTTTGCTCCAGCCGGCCGGGCAGACCTCGCCATGCTCCTCGTGGAACTGCAACGCGTCCACCATGCGCAGCATTTCGTCGATGTTGCGCCCCAACGGCAGATCGTTCACCACCTGATGGCGCACCATACCGGCACGGTCAATCAGGAAAGAGCCACGGTAAGCCACGCCGCCCTCCGCCTCCACGTCATAAGCCTTGCATATTTCGTGCTTGATATCCGCCACCAGCGGGTAGCGCACCTGGCCGATGCCGCCGTTGTTTACCGGCGTATTCTTCCAGGCGAAGTGGGAAAACTGCGAGTCGATCGAAACGCCGATCACTTCGACATTGCGCTTCTTGAATTCGTCCAAGCGATGATCAAACGCGATCAGTTCGGAAGGGCAGACAAAAGTGAAATCCAGCGGATAGAAAAATATCACCGCATATTTATCGGCAATATAATTTTTAAGATTGAAATTTCCGTTAATTTCATTGTTGCCCATTACGGCAACGGCATTGAAATCAGGGGCGTGCTTGCCAACGAGAACGGCCATGTTTATCTCCTATGGGTTGTTTATGTGCGGGATAGCGCAATTTAGGCTTTTACCGGCGTTGCGTCAACACCAGATTCGTTGCCGCCGAAAATCAATATTTCAATCTGAATTCCTTGCCTTCGGCATCCAGAAAGCAATCCACCGGGCCTACGACAACACAGCGGGGTTGATCGTAAAGGCCAACGCACTCATTGCATTTATCGGGGTCGATGACAAAATATTCATCGCCCATTGAGATCGCGCCGGTCGGGCACTCAGCCTCGCAAAGACCGCAATTGATGCAAGCATCGGTAATCGATAATGCCATTCTTCTTTTCTCCGATTACTTGATTCTCATGCCCGGCTGCGCGCCGTCGTCCAGGCTGAGGATGAACAACCCCGGTGTATCGCCGGAAGCAGCCAGCACCATGCCTTCCGACAGGCCGAACTTCATCTTGCGCGGCGCGAGATTGGCGACCATCACCGTCATGCGCCCCTTCAATTTTTCCGGATCGTAAGCCGACTTGATGCCCGCGAACACCGTGCGCGGCTTGCCCTCGCCGATATCCAGCGTCAGCTTCAACAGCTTCTCCGCACCTTCCACATGCTCCGCGTTGACGATTTTTGCCACGCGCAGATCGACCTTGCTGAAGTCGTCGATAGAAATAGTCGGCGCGATAGCGCCAACGTTCGCCCCCTCGCCCTGCAAGGGATAACCAGCGACTTGGTCAGCGTTTTGGGCTGACCTAGTCGAATGGCTAGTAGTTTTACCAGAGGATTGAGGAGAGGGTGCATGTTGCTGCGCCTCACCATGACAAGCAAGCGATGGCGGCGATACAAGGGTTTCTTTGTTGGCTTCGATCATGGCGTCAATTTGTTTTTGGTCTACTCGGGTCATCAGGTGCTGATATTCGTTGATTTTGTGGTTGCAAGGAAAATATATGTTTGGATTAACATTAACATTAGGGTTGGTGTCGGCCCAATTCAACTTATCTATATTCAGGAAGAGTTCCACATTTGTCGCCAAGTTTGGCAGGATTGGCTTGAGGTAGGCTGTCAATACCCTGAACATATTGAGTGCAATACTGCATACCTCATGCAACTGATGTTCTGATCCACTCTGTTTGGCCAATTCCCAAGGTTTTTGCTCATCAATGTATTTGTTGGCAACGTCAGTAGCAAACATGATTGCGCGTATTGCTTTTGCAAAATCGCGCTGTTCGTAATAGTCAAATATGATGCGTTCTCTTTCGATGCGACCTCCTCCATCGAAATGTTCAAATAAAAACTTGTCGAACCATCCTTCACCAATTTGAGAAAATTCTGCTCTACCAAGCAGCTTCCCATCAAATCGCTTGTTGATGAATCCGGCGCAACGACTCGCGATATTGATGTACTTCCCAATCAGATCACTATTCACCTTCGCGACGAAATCCTCAAGGCTCAGGTCAATATCTTCCATCGTTCCGTTCAGCTTCGCCGCATAGTAGTAGCGCAAATATTCCGGGTTTAGCCCCTGCTTCAGGTAGCTGTCGGCGGTAATGAACGTGCCGCGCGACTTGCTCATCTTCTCGCCGTTCACGGTGAGAAAGCCGTGGGCAAACAGCTTGGTCGGGGTGCGGAAACCGGCGTGTTGCAGCATCGCGGGCCAGAACAGCGCGTGAAAATACAGGATATCTTTGCCGATGAAATGGTACAGCTCGGTCTTGGAATCAGGCTTCCAGAATTCGTCGAAATTTAACGCACCCTCTCCCCCAGCCCCTCTCCCGCCCGCGGGCGAGGGGAGCGAACAGAATTGCTTGAAGCTGCCCATATAACCGACAGGCGCATCCAGCCAGACATAAAAATATTTATCTTCCGTGCCGGGAATCTTGAAGCCGAAATAGGGTGCGTCGCGCGAGATGTCCCAGTCGGATAATTTATTTTCGCTTTCGGCACCCAGCCATTCCTGCATCTTGTTGGCCGCTTCGGGTTGTAGTGTGCCGCTGGTAGTCCAATCGCGCAGGAATTTCTGGCAGGTATCTGCGGAGAGTTTGAAAAAGTAATGGTCGGAATTGCGCCGCTCGGGTTGTGCGCCGGATACGGCGGAATACGGGTTAATCAACTCGATGGGCGCATAGGTGGCACCGCAGGCTTCGCAGTTGTCGCCGTATTGATCCTTGGCGTGGCACTTGGGGCATTCGCCCTTGATGAAACGATCCGGCAGGAACATGTTCTTGACCGGGTCGTAGAACTGCTCGACAGAGCGCACCTCGATCAAATTGGCCGCTTGCAGTTTGTGGTAAATATCCTCCGCGCATTCTCTGGTTTCATCGCTGTTAGTACTGCCGTAATGGTCGAATTCGACATGGAAGCCGTCGAAGTCCGCCTTGTGTTCATGCCACACGCGGTCGATCAGTTGCTCCGGTGTGATGCCTTCCTTCTCGGCGCGCAGCATGATCGGCGTGCCATGGGTATCGTCGGCACACACGTAGTGACAGGTAGTGTCAGCCTGCATCTTCTGGAAGCGCACCCAGATGTCGGTCTGGATGTATTCGACCAGATGGCCGAGATGGATGCTGCCGTTGGCGTAGGGCAGCGCGGAGGTGACGAGGATTTTTCTGTTGGACATTGTGGCTGGGCCGGAATGCGGTAAGGCGCGGATTTTAGCAAATCTGCGCGCAATGGCGGCGAATTGGTTAAAATTGCTGCCGAAAGAAAACACCCAAGGAAACCCAATTGAGCATCAAGCCAGACAAATGGATGCGCCGTATGGCGGAGCAGGACGGCATCGCTGTCAATGCGGCGCTGCCCAGGATGTAACCGGTATGTCGCGCGACGAGACCATCATCTGGCGTTCCCCCAAAGGCGAAGTCATCGCCTGCGTGGAGAAGAACAAGGTATTGCGCGAGAATCTCGATGAGATCCGCCAGATTTGTCAGGACGCGCTGGAAGACGCGGTGCTGATGGGTTGCGACGAGCAGCAATTCCGCATCGTGCTGGCGGAGTTGCTCGACAGCCTGACCAATCCTTATCCGACGCAGGATTGATAATGTTTTACCCCGTGCAACAACCTGTTATTTTCCGAATCAACAACAACTTTATAAGGTACCGCAATGATTAAACGCATCCTGTTTTTCCCGCTGGTTTTGCTGCTGTCCATTGGCATTTTCTCGACCGCCGCATGCTCCGGGCAATCCACACCAGCAAAGGCCGCGAGCAAAGTGGCGGAACTGGTTAAAACCGACAACAAGCTGGGTGAAGGCACACTGGCGATGGCTGGCAAGGAAGTATCGGTGCATTACACCGGCTGGCTGTACGATGAAGCCGCACCGGGCCATCGCGGCGCCAAATTCGACAGTTCGCGCGACCGTGGGCAACCGTTCGATTTTTCGCTCGGCGCGGGGCGCGTCATCAAGGGCTGGGATCAGGGTGTCGACGGCATGAAAGTGGGCGGGCAACGCACGCTGACCATTCCCGCGCACCTGGGTTACGGCCCGATTGGCGCGGGAAATGTGATCCCGCCGAATGCGGCGCTGGTGTTCGATGTGGAATTGCTCGGCGTCCGTTAAAACCTTTTCCGCAGATGATGCAGATTCAAATGCCCGTCAAAAAACCGGTTTGATCTGCGAATGACGGCTTTGAATTTCAGATGAATCTGATCTCGCATCCGCTGCTGGTCACGGCGCTGATGCTCGCCGTCGCCAACCTGTTCATGACGTTTGCGTGGTACGGGCATCTGAAGAATCTCGCCGGCTCGCCGTGGTATATCGCGGCGCTGGTCAGTTGGGGCATCGCGCTGTTCGAGTACCTGATCCAGGTGCCCGCGAACCGCATCGGCTACACCGCGATGGATCTGGGGCAGCTGAAGATACTGCAGGAGATCATCACGCTGTCGGTGTTCGTGCCGTTCGCGGTGCTGTACATGAACCAGCCGCTGAAATGGGATTATCTGTATGCGGCGCTG
>Ga0209211_10005303_pt1 | contig 19404 bp, 17 predicted proteins | sample RifGroA2_FD_183992 | JGI IMG/M metagenome (GOLD analysis project Ga0209211, IMG submission 183992) | Groundwater microbial communities from Rifle, Colorado, USA - Groundwater A2 (SPAdes) (version 2) | ecosystem: Environmental > Aquatic > Deep subsurface > Groundwater | place: Rifle, Colorado...
CGGCATATTGTCAAAAATGCTGGTGGAGCGATAATTGGGACCCTATGGAATACGGGCAAGAATATGATTTTAACAAGCCATTTTTTGAGCAGTTTGATAAGTTGCAAAAAAAGGTTCCTAGGTATAATAAGTATAATTTGACGGCATCAAACGCGGAAGATTCTGGTTTTAATAATTTTATTTTACATAGTAAATCTTGCGTTCTATCTTTTTCCATAATTAGTTCAGAAAATATTTTTTATTCTAATCAAATAGACAAAAGCAATGATTGTTTTGATTGTTTTAATATTAAGAAATGCGAAGTTGTATATGAAAATATTAATTCAGAAAATAACTATAAAACAAATTTTTTATTAAATTCGCGAAATTGTATAGAATCTTGTTTTTTATTCAACAGTAATAATTGTAATAATTGTTTTATGAGTGTAAATTTAAGAAATAAAAGGTTTGTTATAAAAAATAAACAATATTCTGAAAAAGGTTATTTTAATGAATTAAAAAAAATAAATTTAGGTAGTTATAAAGAATTACTAAAATTAAAAAGAGATTTTAATAATATGATAAAAAAATCTTTACATAAATATTCTAATATAATTAAATCATATAATTGCGAGGGAGATAATATATTAAATTCCAAAGATTTAAAAAATTGTTTTTATGCTGAGGATTCAGAAAATATTAAATTTGGATATAGGTTTCTATTATTAAAAGATTCTATGGATATAGCTTTTGCTATTGGCAATAATATATATGAAACAGTCGTAACAGGCACTCAAAGTAGCGCGCAAAAGTTTTGTGAAGAATCCGTTGATAGTAGTAGTGTTCAATATTGCCAGATTTTAAGAAATTCATCTGATGCTTTTGGTTGCATTGGCCTCCGCAACAAACAATATTGTATTTTAAATAAACAATACACAAAACAAGAATACGAGGAATTAGTCACAAAGATAATCTCGCATATGAATGAAATGCCTTATGTAAGTTCATAAAGTAAAAAGTCGGAATACTTGTTTTGTGTATTTTTTTAATTAATATTTTTATGAAAATAGTTGCTGACCTGCATATACATTCGCGTTTCGCGCGAGCTTGCTCGCCTCGTTTAACTATTGAAGAAATTACTCGCTGGGCAAAAATTAAAGGAGTTCAAATTATTGGCACCGGGGATTTTACTCACCCATTGTGGTTTAAGGAACTTAGTAATAATTTAGAAGAAGCGGAAAAGGGTTTATATGTATTAAAAACACAAACAGAAATTAGATTTATTTTGCAAGCGGAAGTTAGTTTAATATATTCCAAAAACGGAAAAACTCGAAAGATTCATTATTTAGTATTAGCTTCTAATTTAAAATTTGCAGGAGAAATCAATAGGGAACTAACTAAAGCAGGCGCCAAGTTAGGCTCTGATGGGCGACCCATTATTGGAATGACGTCAGAGCGGTTAGCAGAAATTGTATTTGGTATTTCGCCTGATTGCATGATTATTCCGGCTCATGCTTGGACGCCTTGGTTTGGTATTTTTGGCTCTAAGGGCGGATTTAATTCAATTGAAGAATGTTTTGGAAAATGGAGCAATAAAATATACGCTATTGAAACAGGGCTTTCATCAGATCCAAAAATGAACTGGACAGTAAAAGAACTTGACAATATAGCGCTTATTAGTAATTCAGACGCTCATTCTCCTGAAAAAATAATGCGCGAAGCTAATGTTTTTGAATTTGATAAATTAAATTATAAAAATATTATTGAAGCTATAAAAAACAAAAAAATATTGTACACAATTGAATTTTTCCCAGAAGAAGGAAAATATCATTGGGACGGGCATCGCGATTGCAATGTTAGTATGTCGCCTGAGAAATCTAATAAAGTAAAAGGAATTTGTTTTAAGTGCGGGCGACCTTTTGTTATTGGAGTTAAAAATAGGGTTAATGCGCTTTCATCGCGCATTTTAGACGAAAAACATAAAAACTCCATTCCATTTAAACATCTAATTCCTTTAAATGAAATAATAGCGCAAGCTATAGGAGTGGGTTATAATGCTAAAAGTGTTTGGAGTATTTATCACTCTATTGTTTCAAAAATAGGCACTGAAATAAAAGTTTTAGAAGACGCTTCTTTTAAAGAATTAAAAACTGTAACAGAAGAGGATATTGCTAAAACTATTGTAAACGCGCGCAATGGAAATGTAGAAATAATACCTGGTTATGATGGAGTATTTGGAAAAATCAAAGTAATAATCAATAACAAAGAAAAACAAAAGGATTTGTTCTCAGTTTAGAAATTAAACAATCAAATTTTGTAAACAACAGCAAAAAATTACGCTTTTATAGACACGCAAAATTTATATTTAGTTGTAAAAAGTATTAGGTGGAAATTAAAGTATAAAAAGCTTAGAACATATTGGATAAAACATTCGGAAGTGAGGCTCCCGAAAATAAAAAGTTTTTAAGGTTTTAAATTTTAACCTTACAAACTTTCTACTTTAATTATTTTTATGCTTAAATTATTTAAACTTATTTTTATTATTATAATAATCACTTTTTTAGGCATTGTGGCTATATTTTTTTATATAGCCAAAGATCTTCCAGACCCTAAAAATGTTTTAAAAGAAGAGTTTTCAGAGTCAACTAAAATATATGATAGGAGCGGAAAAATATTGCTTTATGAAATAAGCGGTAAAGAAAAAAGAACCTGGGTTGATATAGAAACTTTGCCTATTTATATTAAACAAGCAACAATTACAGCGGAAGATCAAAATTTTTACCATCATTTTGGTGTTGATTTTAGGGCTATAATAAGATCAGCTATAAAAAATATTTCTACTCTTAGTTTTTCTCAAGGGGGTTCAACTATTACGCAACAATTTATTAAAAATTCATTACTTACTCCGGAAAAATCAATAAAAAGAAAAATAAAAGAAGTTGTGCTTGCTATTGAACTGGAGTTTAAATATTCCAAAGATGAAATTTTAGAGTTTTATTTAAATAAAATTACTTACGGATCTAATATTTATGGCGTAGAGTCAGCTGCTCAAGTATTTTTCGGCAAAAAAGCAAAAGATTTGACCATTGCCGAGTCAGCGACAATTGCAGCGCTTCCTCAACAACCAAGTTATCTTTCTCCTTATGGCAAACATCTTAACGAATTAAAAAGGAGGCAGGGGTTTATTATAAATTCTATGGTCTCATTGGGTTATATAAGCGAATCTCAGGCAAATAAAGAACTTGCGCGCGAGCTTAATTTTGTTCCATTTGGAAATATTATTAAGGCTCCTCATTTTTCTTTGGAAATAAAAAAATATTTAGAAGAGCAATATGGACAAGAATTAACTGAGAGCAGTGGGCTTTCAGTTATAACAACTCTTGATTATGAGCTGCAAAAAGAAGCTGAAAAAATAGTTGCTGATAGGGTTATAATTAATAAAGAAGAGTATGATTCTGATAATGCCGCGCTTGTTGCTATTGATCCTAGTAATGGAGAAATTTTAACAATGGTTGGGTCAAGTGATTATTTTAATGATGATATAGATGGAAATGTAAACGTCGCTCTTCGTTTAAGACAACCTGGTTCTGCGTTTAAGCCGTTTACTTATTCTTATTTATTTGAAAAAAACTTTATTCCAGAAACATTAGTGTTTGATTTAGAAACAGAATTTACAACTCGCGCTGGCAAACCATATATACCGCAAAACTATACTCAAAGCTTTAAAGGACCTATTACATTGCGCAACGCTTTAGCGCAGTCAATAAATGTTGTGGCGGTTAAGGTTTTGTATTTGGCTGGCATAAATAATGTCATAAGCCTTGCTTCTTTGGCTGGCATTAAAACCATTGATCCTGGTCGCGTTGATTTAGCTTTAACATTGGGTGGGGCTGAGGTTCGTCTCTTAGACTTAACCTCAGCTTATGGTATATTTGCCAATGGTGGAATTTATTATAAACCTAAGTATATATTAGAAATTAAAGATAAAAATGGAAATATTTTAGAAAAATATTCTCCAGAGAGTAATTATGTTATAAAATCAAACACAGCAAATACAATAACTGATATACTCTCTGACAATATCGCGCGCTCTCCTATTTTTGGACCAGTAAGTCAGCTTAATATACCGCACTTTGACACTGCTGTTAAAACAGGCACCACATCTGATTACCGCGATGGATGGACTGTTGGATATACGCCCAATATAGTTATTGGCGTGTGGGCTGGAAATAATGATAATAGAATAACAACTGAAGGCGAGGGGGTGTATATTGCCTCTCCTATTTGGAATAAATTTATTACATTTGTGCTTAATAATTTTAATGATAAATATGGAGGAGTTTTTACTAAACCAGATAAAATTGAGGGTTTTATAAACAAGCCCATGATAAACGGGCAATTGGCTTTAGAAAATAAAATAAACATAGACTCTATTACTAAAAAACTAGCCACGGAATTAACCCCACCTAGTTTAATAGAGGAAAAAATATATAAAGAGATACATTCTTTGCTTTATTATATTAATCCAATAGATAGTGATATAGAAAAATGGGAAAAACCCGTAAAGGAGTGGGCGCTTAAACAAATGGGTAGTGAAAAAATTGATATAACCCTATATGACGATATACACACCACGGAAAATAAACCCAAAATAAATATTGTGTCGCCAGAATTTAATCAGGTCATTTTTGAAAATATAAATATTAAAATTAATATAGAAACCAGCTTTAAATTTAAACAAGCTGATTTGTTTATAAATAATCAATTCGTGCAGACATTTAATTCTAATATTATTAACGCTGTTATTGATGCAAGTTCTTTAAATTTAGGTAAAAATATTATAAGAATTATGGCTTTTGATGAATATCTTAATTCTAATATAGAAGAAATTTCTTTTATTAAGAGCAATTAATATGAAAAAGTTTAAATCGCTACAAAGTTTAATAAATATTAAACAGCGCGAAAATATAATTAAATCCGTTACTGAAATAACTGGTTTTAAAAAAAATATTCAAAAATTTTTCCAAAGCAATAATTTAAATATAATTATAATTAATATAGATTTAAAAAAAGAATCAGTCACCCTTGTGTGTAAAAATTCTATTCAGGCAAATCATATTAGGTTATTACAAAATAATTTAATTAAAACTATTAAAAAAAATTTAAAAATAATTACCAAGATTAGCTCTTAGTATAATATAATTATTATTTTTAACTTTTAATTGGCATTAAAATATAACTAAAGGTGTCTTTTTCACCCCCCTCAATTAAAATCGGGGTTGATTCATTTTGTATTTTTAAAATAATATTATTTTTATCTTTAATATTATTTAATCCGTCTAATATAAATTTATAATTAAAAACTATACCCTCTATCCCCTCGCCATCTATATCTGCCTTAATTAAAGAACTAGAAGATCCTTGTTGTGTTTGAGAGGTTAGTTTAATTTTATTATCTTTATTTAATATTTCTAATTTAATATCATTATTATTAGAAGTAAATAAGCTAACCAATTTTAATTGATTAATAAATTCTTGTTTATTTAGTTTTAAAATTATATTAAATTCTTTGGGTATAATTTGCTCGTAGTTTGGATAATTCCCGCTTATTAGGCGAGATATAAAATAAATATCACCAAAATCAAAAACTATTTGATTATCATTAATTATAATTTTAACGTTTTCATATTCTTCTAAATTTAAAATTTGTATTAATTCATAAAAAGAAATCAATGGTAAAATAATGTTTTTATTTATATTATTATTTAATATTTTTATTTTTTTTATACCCAACCTAATACCATCTGTTGCAACAGCTTCTATTTCGTCTTTTTTAAATTTTAAATAAATTCCAGATAATTCTGGATGTGTTTCAGAAATTATGGCGATATTTTCTAATTGAAAAATCAATTCTCTTATTTCTTTTGTTTTTAATTCTAATATATTTTCTTTTTCCTTGTTTTTTATTGATAATAAAATAGTGTTTAAATTAGGAATAATAGGAAAGTCATTATAATCATATCCTTTAATTATCGCCTTATAATTATCACTTTTAATGATTAAATTTAAATTTTCTACATTTAATTCTATTCTTTCATCTTTAGAATTATTAATTATATTTGAAATTAAATTTAATGGAACACACACTTTACCATCGCCTTCTATTTTACCATTTAGTAAAATATTTAACCCTAGCTCTAAATTCGTGGCTGATATTTTTATTTTTTTATTTTCTACTTCAATTAAAATATTTTCTAAAATTTGAAGTTTGGGATTTTTAATAATAATTTTTTGTATTATATTTAGAATTTTTTGTAAATTAGTTTTAAGTGTTATTATTTTCATTTTTAATAGAATGAAAACAAGAAAACTATTTATTTGTTTCTTATTTTCATTTTTAATTTTTTATTTATTTATTATTATTATTATTTAATTATTATTTAATTATTATTATTAGTATGTGAATTTAGTGGAGAAGTTATTTTTTCATTTTAGATAAAGAGTTTTATTAAATAAGTTTTTGTGGATAAATTTATTAAAAATGTAGATAAAAAAACTATCCACAATAAACTAACAATTAATAATATATTTTATCCTTAATAATATCTAATTCCCTTTTAAAATCCATAGAATCTCTATATTTTTCTTCTATTTTTTTACAAGCGTACATAATTGTAGAATGATCTTTTCCACCTAATTTTTTACCAATAGAAGAAAAAGAATAATCTAATTCATTTCTAAGTAAATAAATTAAAACTTGTCTTGGATGAACAACTTCTTTTATTCTAATGGCTTTTAATAATAAATCTTCTTTTATATTATAAGAATCGGTAATTATTTTTAATATTTTATCAAAAGTAGTTATTTTTTTACTAGATATAGATAGTTTAGATATAATTTCATCAACTTGGCTTTGTTGAATTAAGCCATTTAATTCTAAATAGCTAATTATTGTATTTAAAACACCTTCTAATTCTCTAATAGTGCCAACTTTTTCAGCCACCCTTATAATAATTTTTTTATTTAAATTATATTTTTTATACTCTAATTTTTTTTCTAAAATAGCCATTTTTGTTTCAAAATCAGGCATATTAATATCAGCTATCATCCCACCCTCAAATCGCGACTTAAGGCGATTTGGAATATTATCAATTACAGCCGGAGACCTGTCAGAGCTTAAAATAATTTGTTTATTATTTTGGTATAAATAATTAAAGGTGTGAAAAAAGATTTCTTGCATTTTTTCTTTACCAGTGAAAAATTGTACATCATCAATAATAAGAACGTCTGTTTTATAATAATTTTCTTTAAACATATCAACTGAACCGGTTTTAATAGAAGTAATTAAATTATCTAAAAATCTATCGGATGTTATATATTTTACTTTTTTTTCTGGCGAATTTTTAAGAATTTCATTTCCAATAGCCTGAATCAAGTGCGTTTTACCTATCCCAACAGTTCCATAAATAAATAAAGGATTAAAATGACGCCCTGGGTTTTTTACCACAGCTGTCGCAGCAGCGTGAGCTAACTGATTAAAGGGCCCGACTATAAAATTTTCAAACAAGTATTTAGAATTAAGTCCCGCCCTAATAATATTATTAGAGTTGGAATTAAAATTAAGCTGAACACTAAGAGGCGTTGACCTGTTGATATGGGCGCTTGAAATATTATTTAATTTAAACACATCGGTTTTTATTTCATATTTTATCCCATGTATATCGCGAGATAAATTTTTTAAAATAACAAGAACCTTGTCATAATATTTGTTTTCTAACCACTCTTTAGTAAAACTATCAGGAACAGCTATAAAAAATAATCCATCCTCTTTATTCAGCGCTTTTGTGTTGCGAAGCCAAGTATTGAAATTGGCCCGAGAAACCTCCACCTCTAATTCACTTAAAGCAGCTTGCCAAATTTCTTCTATATTCATACTTGAATTAATATCATATTTTTAATAAAAAATCAAAATTGACTATGGGGGCTATTTTTATTATAATTGTTAATAAATTGTTAATAAATTGTGGAAGAATATTTAAAAATATGATAGCTAAAAAAAACATACTAGATAGTAAAATGTTTCAAAAAGCCTTTAATAGGGGCAAGTTTTTGCACAGCAAAAACTTTATTTTTAAATTTATTCCTAATAATTTAAAATACAGTCGTTTTGGTATAGCCATCGGTGTAAAAGTATCTAAAAAAGCAAATATAAGAAATAAACTTAAACGTAAAATAAGTGAGGCCATAAGACTCAATTTATCTAGTTTGCGAAACGGAATAGACTGTGTTATTATATTAAAACAAGGAAATATTAATGAAATTGCGAAACTTAAATTTAAAGACATAAAAAATGAAATACTGTCTATCTCTTTTAATTAAAATTTATCAAATTACTATTTCTCCAGATCACAGCGTACTGGGTAAATATTTTTATCCTACGGGCGCTTGTCGTTTTTATCCCACTTGTTCAGAAAATACGCGCGCAAGCATTCTCCAACACGGGGCGCTAAAAGGAATATGGAAGGGCACTAAACAAATTGGGAAATGTATATAAAATAAAAATTTTTAATGATTCAATTTTTTAATATAATTTTTGTAAGTCCGCTGTTTAATTTTTTAATATATCTTTACGACATAATCGGAGATATAGGAATAGCAATAATAATTTTAACTTTAATAATTAAAATTATTCTTTTTCCATTAACTAAAAAATCAATCAAATCACAGCGCGAATTGCAGATATTACAGCCTAAAATTAAAGAAATACAAGAAAAATATAAAAAAGACAAACAAGAAATGTCAAAGGAAATGCTTAAAATGTATAAAAAACACAATGTAAATCCACTAGGAGGGTGTTTGCCTATTTTAATACAACTGCCTATTTTAATAGCTCTTTACGAAGTATTTAGAAAGGGATTTAATACTTCTTCTTTAGATTTTCTTTATTATTTTGTTCCTAATCCAGGGATAATTGATCCGTTTTCCTTAAATTTAGTAAATTTAGCTGAAACAAGTTTAATATTAGCAGTTATAGCTGCTATAGCTCAATATTTTCAAGGATATTTTATGCAAACAAGGATGAAATTTGCGCCAGTTCAGGGTGGTAATAAGGCGGATTTCGCGCAAATGATGCAAAAGCAAATGCTTTATATGATGCCTATAATGATTTTAATTTTTTCATTATCGCTTCCAGCAGCGCTGCCTCTTTATTGGATAGTAAATACTTTATTCACATTAGGCCAAGAGCTTTATATTAAACGATAATGAAAAAAACAAGCGTTATTATATCCTAAACACTTTCTTTGCGGTCTGTGTTGTTGTTTTTAATACTTTTTCAAGGGGTATTTTTTTTATTTCAGCTATTTTCCGCGCCACATATTTTGCGTATAGGGGCTCGTTTCGTTTTCCGCGATAAGGTTCTGGCGCAACATAAGGAGCGTCTGTTTCAACTAGTATTTTATTAAGCGGAATATTTTTTACTAATTCACAGTGGCTATCGGCATTTTTAAATGTTATTACGCCAGTAAAAGAAAGAGTAAAGCCTATTTCTATATATTTTCTTGCTTCATCAGGGGTTCCCTCAAAAAAATGAATATCGCCGTTTAATTTAAGAGTATTTGCTTGAAAGTATTCTTTTAATATTTTAATGCAGTCATTATGTGCCTTGCGACAATGAACAATAAGCGGTTTTTTCACATCTAATGCTAATTCAATTTGCGCGCGAAAAACATCTTTTTGTTTTTGTGTTGCGAGCTTATTATTTTCATTTATCCAGTGATAATCCAAACCAACTTCTCCAATAGCAACAACTTTATAATTTAAAGCTAATTTCTTATAATATTTGTAATCAAACTCTTCTGATTTAGTAAAATTTCCATTATATAACCCTCTTTCTAATTCTTGCTTTTCTATTTTTAATCGTTCTAAATGTATTGGATGAAGTCCAACAGACGCAAATACAGGCTTATTGGGATATAAATTAGAAAGCTCCACAGCGCCTTGCGAAGTAGAACTTTGCGTTCCCACTAAAATCATGCCAATATTTTCCTTTAAAGCCCTTTCTACTGTTTCCCTATAATCTTTTTTAAAAGCATTAAAATGCGCGTGAGTATGAACGTCTATAAGTTCTGCGTTAGTATGTTTCATATTTTTAATGTAATCATTAAAAACAAGGTTCTCCTAAAATTGTTATTTAACGAAGTGTTATTGCAAAGCAATGTAGCGAATAATTAAGCGTATAATTACAATTTTAGTGAGGTTCTAATTTCAAGTTTCTTGAACTAAATTTGTATTTTGGATTTTGAATTATAATATTTTTTAAAAAATTCAATACCAATAGCAAGTAAAGGAACAGATAAAAGTATTCCAGCAACGCCCCCTACTTTAACCCCAACCAATATCGCGACTAATACTAAAATGGGATTCATTTGCACTGCCCATCTCATTACATAGGGCACTAAAATATTATTTTCTATTCTCTGAATTATAAAATATACCACAGCTATTATAACAGCTGTGATTAAAGATATCCCAGCTCCAAATATTATAGCGGGAATCGCAGCTATAATAGGGCCAACAAAAGGAATAATTTCAAAAATACCTGCTAATATCGCAAGGCTTAATTTATAAGGGATATCAACAAATTGAAGTCCTATAAAAGTAAGAAGCCCAACCAAAAACATTAAAACAAGCTGTCCTTTTAGCCAATGAGACAATGTTTTTTGACTTTTAAAAATAATATTTAAAATATTTTGTTGGTATTTAATAGGCAAGCTGTCGCGAAGAAGTTGTTTTAATCCATTGTCTTGTATAGATAAAAAAAACGAAATTACAAAAACAAATATAATATTTCCTATGCCACCAACAAGCCCAGCTCCCCATGTCCAAATAGACGAAGTTGCTTCTGGTAAATTGCTGCTTAATTGATTTAAGAACTGAAGTAAAGAAACAGCGCTTTTATCGCTTAAAGAAAGAAAATCAGAGTTATTTATAAAATAAGGTAGCTGTTTTGCCAATCCAGTAATTTCTTGAGCTAGGGGCGGAATTAATAAAAATAAAATCAAGCCAATTATAAAAATTATAACAGTATATATAATAATGCCTCCTAAAATGCGAGGTATTTTGTATAATTGTATTTTGTCAATCATTGGCGCAATAACTGATGAAACTATAATGCTAAAAATCACAATAGCAACCACATCTAAAATTTGGTATAAAAACCATATGCCTGCGATAACCACAAATACTTTTAAAATTGAGACATAAGAAATACTTTTTCCCATAAAAACATTTTACCACGTTTTTTCAAATAATGCACGGGCGGAGGGATTCGAACCCCCAGTTCCCGCTCTGGAGGCGGGTGGTTTGCCATTAACCAACGCCCGTAAGTTTTAAAAAACATAAAACCCAAATAAAAAATAATTTGCAATTTTGTTTATGTTTTGCGTTTTTAAAAAATTAGTGTCTACTGGACGATATTAGAACTTTCTTTGAACAAAATCCAGACTCTGACTGAAGCAAAATTGTTTCGTAATTTTGCTTACGGCTCGCGGGCAAAAATTTTCCTCCCCTTGAACCCCTCCAATTTTTGCCCGCTCGCCAAAATTTTTTGCGCCGCCTTTTTAATTCTTAAATTTTATTCATATAACGTTTAAGAATATCTGAAGTCCTGCACTTTGGTTTATATGCACAAAACCTTAATATTCTTACTTACTTTATTAATCTCATTATACCTTAAATTACAACAAAACGGAAAAGTGCGGGATTTGGGAGAGAAAAATTTCGTCTAACTCGTTTTTATGCGAATTGCATGTATGATATCGACCTTTTGTTGCATATTATACGAATTTAATATAATTGTTGGTGAAGTTGCCAACAATCATTTCCTACTGATTTTATTTTATCAACTTTCTTAAAATTATGCAACAAGAATATTTGGAACAAACAAGGCGGGGATTAAAATTAAGAAATTATAGTTTCAAAACTATAAAAGCCTACCTCGGTTGTTTAAGAGAATATTTTGATTTTAAAAAATTTAATTTAGAAAAAATAGGCGAGGAAAATATAAAGCAATTTTTATTAAATAAACAAGACAAAAATTATTCTTCGCAAACGGTAAATCTTTACTTAAATGCAATAAAATTTTTTACCGTGAAGTATTGAAAATTCCTCAAAAGATAAATTTGAAATTCGCCAAACGAAGCAAAAAACTGCCGATTGTTCTATCAAGAGGGGAAATTAAAAATATCATTGGCATAATTAAAAATCCAAAACATAAATTGATAATCTCTTTGGCTTACGGCGCCGGATTAAGAATCAGCGAAGTTGTCAATTTAAAAGCAAAAGATGTCAATTTAGAAGAATTAACTATTCATCTTAAAAATACCAAAGGGGAAAAAGACAGAATTACTATTTTTTCGAAAAAAATTAAAAATGATCTTCAAAACTTAATCGCCGGTAAAAATTCAAACGACTATCTTTTTGAAAGTGAACGAAGCGTAAAGTTAACTGAAAGGACAGCTCAAAAAGTTTTTGAAAACGCGCTCCGAAGAGCCGGTATCAAAAAAGATCCTACCTTTCATTCATTAAGACACAGCTTCGGGACGCATTTATTGGAAAATGGCGTTGATGTCAGGTATGTGCAGGAACTTTTGGGCCATCAAAATATCAGAACAACCCAAATCTATACTCAAGTAACAAATCCGAAACTTAAAAACATTAAAAGTCCGTTATAGTAAATAAATTGTAAGTCTTTCAGATGGTTTATAAAAGGCGGCGCAAAAAATTTTGGCGAGCGAGGCGGCTAATTCAATATGGTGGGTGCTGAGGGGCTCGAACCCCCGGCCTACTCGGTGTAAACGAGTCGCTCTAGCCAACTGAGCTAAGCACCCGCAATAATAAATAATAGAGCAAAATTCTCCCCGATAGGAATCGAACCTATATCTAGGGCTTAGGAGTCCCTTGTTCTATCCATTGAACTACGGGGAGTCCGCTGGAAAAAGATAAGCTTGCAATCCTAAACTATAAGAGCGAAACAAACCAAGTATAAGTAAAAATAATCATTCTACGTTTTAATATAGCACTTGACATTACTATTGTAAAGAGTATACTTAATACAATGCTCCGATTTCGGAGCGATTTTATTAAAATTAAAAAATCATACTATGCTTTTAAAAGATTTAAAGTCAGCTATTTCTCAAATAGCTATTGAAAAAGATCTGTCAGTAGACAATGTAATTGAGGTTATTATTGTTGCCATGGCTTCTGCTTATAAAAAAGAATATGGTCATAAAGATGAAAAAATAGAAGCCCAGTTTGACGAAGTAAGTGGCGAAATTAATATTTTTGTAAAAAAACTAATTGTAGACAAAAATATAGTCAAAAATCCAGAAGAAGCAACAGAAACAGCAATTCAAGAAATGAAAAATTTTGATAAAAGTCAAAAACCATTTTTGGAACACGCTTCTTTAGAGGAAGATGACATTGCTGTTATTTCTTCTACCTCAGAAGATAATTTATTACGTTTTAAGCCAGAGCGACATATTTTATTAAAAGAAGCAAAACGAGTAATTTCTGATGCAAAAGTAGGTGATAGTATTTTATTTCCTTTGATTAAGCATTCTGATTATGGTCGTATTGCTGCTCAAACAGCTAAACAAGTTATTTCACAACGCCTTCGCGAATTAGAAAGGGATAATACGTTTAAACAATTAAAAGAACACGAAGGTAAAATTATAAGCGGGATTATTCAGCGAGTTGATAATAATTTTGTTTATGTGAATCTTGGCCGCACCACTGGAATATTGCCGTATCAAGAACAGATCCCTGGCGAATATTATAAAGTCAATCAACGTCTTAGATTTTTAGTAAGCAAGGTAGAATATTCAGCCAAGGGACCGTCTATATTTTTATCTCGCGCAAGCTCTAAGGCAATGATTAAAATATTTGAGCAAGAAGTTCCAGAAATTGCCGGAGAGATTATTGAAATTAAATCTATTGCAAGAGAGCCAGGTGTTCGCACTAAAGTCGCGGTTTTTTCCAATGACCCTGACATTGACCCTATTGGTTCTTGCGTAGGACAAAAAGGCACAAGAATTTCAACGATTATCAATGAATTTAATGGAGAAAAAATAGATATAATTGAATGGTCTGAAAATCTATCGCAGTTTATTGGCAACGCGCTTTCCCCAGCTAAAACACTTATGGTTGATATTGTGGATAAAAAAAACAATCAAGCAGATGTTTATGTTGCGGAAGATCAGCAATCACTCGCTATTGGGAAAAATGGTCAAAACGTAAGACTCGCCGCCAAGCTTACTGGGTGGAAAATAGATATTAAATTAGACCAAAAACCACAAGCTAAAATAAATAAAACCGAAAAATCTTCTGATACTAATTCTAAATCTATATTTATAGCTGACGATAAAAAAATTAAGGCAAAGAAAAATACAAAAGAAAAAAACACTAAAAAAGAAATTAAAGAAAAACAATAGCATAATGTAATTTTAATTTTTTTATTATGGAGATTAAAATAATAGAAGATAATCAATCGCAAAAAACATTTGAAATTACAGCGCAACCGTCTAAAATAGATAAATATTTTAAACAAGGAGCTAAAAATTTATCAACCCGTTTTTCAATTCCAGGCTTTAGATCTGGTAACGCGCCTTTTCATATAGTGGCTCGTGAAGTAGGAGATAAAGAGGCGTATAAAGAAGTTATTAATTTAGCGCTAAATTCGCTTTTGCCAGATTTTTTTGCTAAACAAAAACTTACTACTCTTGGCGAGCCAGAAATAGAAGTTTTAAAAATAGCGCCAGGCAATCCCTTTGTTTTTAAAATTATTATTTCTATATATCCAGAATTTACAATTCCTTCTTTAACCGATATTAAAGTAAAATCAAGCAAGATTTTTGTTTCAGACAAAGAAGTTGATAATTCGCTTGAATACTTAAAAAAAGCAAGAAATGTTGAAAACATAGATGATAAGTTCGCAAAGAGTTTAGGCAACTTTAAAAATTTGGAAGAATTGAAAAAATCAATGAGAAACGGAATAGAAAAGGACAAAGAGCAGATAGAAAAAAATAAAAATAGAATCAAGGTTTTAGAAAGCATTTCTAAAAAAATAAAAACGGAAATAGCTCCTATTTTAATTAAAAGAGAATCGCAGGTTATTTTAAATCAGCATAAAAATCAAGTTAATAAAGCAGGAGTTAAATGGGGGGAATATTTGAGAAAAATGAAAAAAACAGAAGATGAATTGATTAAAGAGCAAAAGGATTTAGCTAAAATGAAAATTATAAATTCTTTAATTTTAGCGAAAATCGCCAAAGATAAAAGTATAAAAGTTGAGCGACACGAAGTAAACCAACGGCTTGAATTTATTTTATCAAAAAATAATGTTACAATAGATAAATTAGGAAAAGATTTAAATATTGATCAGCTTAAAAGCAATATTTCTCAGCAGATTTTGAATGAGAAAATTTTTACTCAAATACTTGATAAACAAATTATTTCAAGTTAAAAAATAAAATCGGGATAATCGGAAGTAGGGCTTTTGATATATAAAAACCAGTAGAATAATTTTTTATTTTCTATTATTATGACCATACAACAAATATATAATTTAGCTATTGAACAGGGAATAAAAAACGATTTTCGGCCTAAAATAGAAATTGATAGAATACTTAAAAAGAAAAAAGAGCGATTTGATAAATTATCAGAAAAAAAGAAAAAACTTTTTGATAAAGAAGATTTGCGAAATCCTTATTCTGATACAAGGATTTTATGGGATGGCGATTCTAAAAAGCAGATTAAAAAAATAGCCGTTGGTATTGATATTGATTCATCAGAGCTTTTACTGGCTGATAAATTAGGAGATATTGATTTAGTGATATCACATCACCCCATTGGTATTTCATTAGCTGGATTGGACGAAGTTATGCACCTTCAAGCTGATATTTTATCGCAATACGGAGTTCCAATTAGCGCGGTTGAAGGACTTCTTCGCCCTCGCATCGATGAAGTTAACAGGGGTCTTTCGCCTGTTAACCACAATAGAACAGTTGATACAGCAAGGCTTCTTAATATGCCCCTTGCTTGTATTCACACAGCTACTGACAATATGGTTGCGAAATATTTAAATTCATTAATTCAAAAGAAAAAACCTTTATTTATTTTTGATTTAATGGAGATTTTAATGAATATTCCAGAGTATCAGGAAGCGGAAAAAATTAAAGCAGGTCCTAGGATTTTTTCTGGAAGTTTAAACAAACATTGCGGAAAAATAATTATAGACGTAACAGGAGGAACTACTGGGGCTTCAGAAATTTACGAAAGATTGTCAAATGCTGGAATAAGCACAGTCGTTGGTATGCATTTAGCTGAAAAAAATAGAGAAAACGCAATAAAAGCGCATATAAATATTGTTATTGCAGGGCATATGTCGTCTGATTCCATTGGAATGAATCTATTTTTAGATCAAGTTTTAAAGCAATCAAAACATAAAATAGAAATAGTTCCATTGGGCGGTTTTATCAATAATCGGAGATAAATATTAAAATTTAGTTGTTAAAAAGAGACTTTAAAAAGTCAAGTACTCGTCTAAATGAATTTGGTTTTTTTAAAGCAAGGTCTTTTCCAGTAGGATAAGCGTTTAATTCAAATTCGTTGATAATAACAATATCTTCTGTTTTAAATCCCAATGCTTTAAATATTTCAGCATTTGCTATTAAACGTTTTTCCTGTTTTTCTAAAAAGTATATTTCAGACTTGTCTAAAACTTGAACTAATTTTACGTCTTTATATTTTCTTATAGTTTTTCCATCAACAATTTGAATAGTTTTATTTTTATTTCCTTCATAAGAATTAAGCACATCTTCGTTTAAAAGGTGTTTTTTAAATTTTTGCGTTGTTATAAAATAAACAGGATCTTTGCCTTTTTCTTTAATTAAAGAACCAGGCCCTGGATCATCTGATAAAACGGTTTTTGCTGTAACTTTGCGAGCAATTTTTTTAATAACAACAGGCTCTTTTTTAGGAGTAAGGGTTTGTTTTTTAATTATTTCTGTTTTAATAACAGGAGAAATAATAACTTTTTTTACGCTGGTTAAACAATATATAGGATTATCGCAGTTTATTCCCAATATAATTCCATTATTATCCCCATTGTTTTCAAATAAAAGTTTAGAATCTTTGTTTTCTAATTTTGTCCATAAAACATAATTTTGTCCCATAACGTCTGTTTTAATATGATATTTGAAATCAGAAATTGCTGTAATAGGTTGATCTGGTATTTTAGAATAATTTTTTCTTTTTTGATCTTCACCAATATTGATTATATTTTTAAATTGTTGCCAAGACTGCGTTTCATCAGTATTAAAAACGTTAATTGGATAAACGCTAAAATCTTTGTAATATTGCGATAGCGTTTTAGCAACTTTTTTTAACGCGCTTATCCTATTTTTATCTCGTGAATCCATGTCTCTTAAAGATGTTCCGCTTGAAATATAAGTAATGCTGATTTCTTTTATTTCAGGGGCGGCATTGCCATTAGATAAAAGCTCGGCCCTCCATCTAAGGCTTTTATTGCCAGATCCAAACAATCCAATTGAACCAAGATTAAAAGCGCGATAAGTGATTCCATTGTCATTGGAAAGGAAAAATTTAATACTTGTTCCAGATGGAGTATTTAAAACTGCTTTTTTTATAATCGCTTCATTTATTTCTTTGCTTGATTTTATTTCTTTTGATTCTACTGTAGAAATAGAAGAGTACCCATTGTCAGTAATTTTTATAGCTTTATTTGTTCCAGTAACCACAAAAGTATTATCTGTATTTCCAAACAAATTAGTAATTCCAAAATCCAAACCCGGCACTTTATTATAAACATCAATTAAGTTCCCATTTTCAAGATACTGTAAATCTTTATTAGCAGAAGATATAAACCAGTTTCGTCCTGACCAAACTATTTTAGTTGTTTTTTTAAATAAAGAATTAACAGGCGGTTTGTTTAATAATTCTCTCCAAATTCCTCCTGTTCGAGTCCAAATGGTTGTATTGCGTCCGCTATTTAGAATATAAACCACTAATAATTCTTTATTTGACTTGGCTCCAATAAGCAAATCGCCTAAACTGGTATTGTTAAAACTATTGCCATCACTAATCAATACAGGTTGAAAATTAGAATCCGCTAAATCATAATAATATATTTTACCTTCATACAATCTCGTATTTTTATTTCTTGGTAAAAACCCTCCTATATAAACATCATTACCTAATCGCGCGCATGTTAGTCTGCTTACGATATCTAAATTTAAATCAATTTTTAGTTCTGCGGCGTTACAGGGCGGAATGATTTGACTTATAGGAAATGTTGTTGCGTTAAAATTCTTTCGCGATATAATTCTTTTTCCAATTTTATCCCAAATAGCAGATGTAAATTTAAAATCTATTTTATTAGAAGAAATAAAAGTATCGCTAAAATCGCGCTCTATTTTCTCAGGAACATTTATAGCGCCTAAAACATTACTAAATGGTAAAATTGTTAAAATTAATGTTAAAAGTATAATTTTTTTCATTGTTTAAATTATACATATTTTATATATTTCGGTCAATATTAAATAAAATATTTCTTAATTTTAAAAATTGTGCTATTAATAAATAAGCATAAAATTGATTATTAGTTATTTTATATATTTATGTTAATACTTATACATTACTCGGAAATTGCTCTTAAAAAGGGCAATAGAAAATTTTTTGAGCAAAAACTAAAGAATAATATTTTAAAAGCTTTAAAAAATTACAAACCAAAAGCGCATAAATCTTTTGGTCGTATTTTAATTGAACTTACTTATATTAAATCTATCAATGAAGAGAAATTTTTTAATAATGAGATTATCAACATTATGCGGAGAATTTTTGGAATATCTAATTTTGCGCTTGTTTTTAGCACTTCATTCACAAGTATTCCACAACTTGGTAAACATATTTTAAACAAATTAGACAAATTTTCCACTAATAAATTCAGTTCTTTTAGAGTTCAAACCGTGCGTTCAGATAAAAATTTTTTTTTAACTTCTCAAGACATTAATGAAAAATTAGGGAAAATACTGCAAAAAAAATTGAATATCAAAGTTAAATTAAAAAATCCCGAGCTAACTATTTTTGTTGAAATACCGCAAAAATCAAAAAAAGTAAATAATAATAATAATGTATTGTTTTATTTTAATAAACATCAGGGAACTGGAGGGTTGCCATTGGAAACTTCGGGAAATGTTATTGGAATGTTATCTGGCGGCATAGATTCGCCTGTTGCTTGTTTTAAAATTATGCGCCGCGGAGCAAAAATTATATTTTTACATTTTCACTCTTATCCATATACTAATAAAACATCGCAAAAAATAGCTATAAAATTAGCTGAAAAAC
>Ga0209211_10005306_pt1 | contig 19394 bp, 23 predicted proteins | sample RifGroA2_FD_183992 | JGI IMG/M metagenome (GOLD analysis project Ga0209211, IMG submission 183992) | Groundwater microbial communities from Rifle, Colorado, USA - Groundwater A2 (SPAdes) (version 2) | ecosystem: Environmental > Aquatic > Deep subsurface > Groundwater | place: Rifle, Colorado...
TGCAGAGGAAGCCCTTGTTCCAGTTGTCCTTGTCGCCCTTGACCGCGACCACCTTGCCGCCCCTGACCCCGGTGTAGACACCGCAGCCGGCGCCGCAGTAACGGCAGACCCCCTTCACCCATTTATCCGGCTCCCCGGCCGCAGCCGCCATCACCCCTTTCGGCAAGGGCAGCTCAAGACCGATGGCCGAGGCGGCGGCCACCGCCGCCGAATATTTGATCAGTTCTCTTCGGGTCATCTTCATGGCTATTTGCCTCCCTTTACATGATACGGTTTGGCCGATCCATCTTTGACCGTCAAGCTGTGTCGGTCATGGCAAGGGAAGCAGCTCTTGTCTGTTTTGCCTTTGGCTTTTCCGGCCTGGGCGACCTCATCGGCGTGGCAGCCGCGGCAGGCGGCAAGGGTGGGCTTGGTGGCAAAATTCTGGTCGGTCGAGCCGTGGCAGACAATGCACTTGACCCCCATCAGCCCATGTTTGCCGTTGAACCAAACTCTCTCCTGGTCGGCATGGCATTCAATACAGTCGAGATCCGCCGGCGTATCCGGATGCTTAATTGCAGCCGCTCCCTGTACGGTCTGGGCCTGGATCAGCAGACCCAGACCAATTATTACGAGCAATCGTTTCATGGTTTCTCCTTGTCAGCGAATCCGGAAGAAAAACGGCCGGGGCATTGTATCCCCGGCCGTTCATGCTATGAATCTGTTTACCTATCCCAGATTACTTCGCCGCCGCGGCCTTCGGCGCCATGGCTTCGGTGAGCAGCTTGGTGCCGGCCATGGACTCGTTGACCGACTTGGTCAGCGCCTCCTTGGCCATCTCCGGGTTGTGGAAGCCGTCGGAGTTCTCGGCGGTCCAGTACTCCCAGAGAATATGCGCCTTCAGGTGCTGATCCTGGGCCTTCTTGATGGTCGCTTCATCAACCCCGGCCTTTTTCGCCTCGACGATCTTGTCGATCAGGTCGGAGAGATGGAACTCGGCCTTGCGCATCTTGCCCTTGATATGGGCCTTGATCGAGTCGATGGAGTACTTGGCCTGTTCCTCGGTCCACTGCGGATGGCACTTGAGGCAGGTTTCCTTGAGCATCACCCTGGGAGTAACGGCGAAATGCGAGGTGTAGACCTTGCCGGCCTTGTTCTTCATCTTCGGGGTATGGCAGGCATCGCAGCCGACCCCGGCTTTGGCGTGTTTGGAGTTGTAGTAGCTCTCCGACTCCGGATGCTGGGCCTTCCAGAGGAGACCGCCGGTGAGGGCGTGTTTGAAGTCGAGGAAGTTGATCTTGTTCACGTAGTGGTCGTAAAGGCCGAAGACGTCCTTGTACGGGAAATGGTTGGTCCGGCGGTCGTCCATCTTGACCGGTTTGCCGGTCTTTGGCTCGGTGCCGGGGTTGCAGTTGTACTCCACATGGCACTGGCCGCACTGGAGGCGGGAATCGTACTTGTCGAGCAGGGCGATCTTACGGGTGAAGCCGCGGACCCCCATGTCGATAACCTTGATCCCGGTCCGCTTCGGATCCTTGTGCCAGAGGGTGTCGCCGTCCTTTTGGGTCAGCGCATCGATCAGGCCGTCCCGAACGATCCGCGGCTTGGCCGCATGCGGATCATGGCAGGTGAAGCAGCTCAAGCCGTGCTCGACATCCTTTGCCACTTCCACCACATTGGACTGCCTGGACCACGTAGCGCCTTCTACCTTGTCGCCCATGTAGGCCCATTTAAGAATCTGGTCCTGGGTCTTGCACTGGAGGCAGACCGGATTGGCGGCTGCGGCGGTCTGCGGCCGGAAGGCCTTGTGCTCCTTGGTTTCGGGGTAGGCGTCAACCAGAACGTCCCAGGTCTTGCCCTTTTCAAAGATATAGTTCCAGCCGTTCTTGGGCTGGAAGCGGCCGCCGAAGGAGCGGTCCACCACCAGCTGATCGGTGAGCATGTTGACGTGGCTGCGGGTCAGGTTATGCTCCTTGGTGAAGCCGTGGCCAGCCATCAGCTTGTCCCAGAAAGGATTGGGCGACCGGTTGGTAAGCTGGGACTTTTCGTCCCGGGCCGGACGATGGTAGGCTTGTTTCATGAAGCTCTCATACTGGTCCTTGTGGCAGGAGCCACAGGTCTCCCAGCTCATCCTGGTTTCCGGCCGGGTTTCCTTGCCTGGGTCGGCAAGGTGCTTGGCCAGACCGTCATGGCAGCTGACGCAGTTCACCTTGCTGTGCTTGCCCATGATGTGAAGCTCCTTCACCGTGCCATGACATTCGTAACAGGCCGCCGGATTCACATTTTTTTCCTGGGCAGCCTTCGCTACCCCGCTTTTCTTTACCTGGGCGTCAGCTTCCGGAATGAACATTACGGCCATCGGCGCAAGAACAAACAGGGCCGCCGCCGTTACAACAGTTTTTTTATACATCTTTTTCCTCCTCCGTTTTGGTTTACCTCCGGGGACAACCGGAGTAAAAGCTTACGGGCCGGCTTTTTCCGCCCTGATTTTTCCCTCTCCGAAATCATACCGCAACTGTCAGTAAAGGTGTGGTTAATGGCGGTAAAGATTCGGTAAATGTTGACCAGCTCCACGGCAGAACCGCCTTTGCGTGGTCAGCCACTTCTGCCGACAATTGACAGTCGCAGGCCGGCTCAGGTGCACTGGCACACTTCGCCGGCCTCTTCCTGACCTCGCGGCAGCAGTGAAACGGCGCTGCTGAGCAGTTAGCCTTGTTGGCCGTTTTGGGGGCGGAAAGATAAAAAGGGAGAGAAATACGAAAGGCAGGAATCAGCGATGGAGGACAAACCGGATAAAAAGCAGGATGATCTCCTGCCGGAAAAAGAGATAGAGCAGGGCGGCCATGGCGAGAAAGGGGCCGTAGGGAATAACGGTCTTGCCTCCCTTGCGCTGTTTGATCATGGCCCCAACCCCCACCACCGTACCCAGTACAGAACTGGCGAACACCACAAAGGGCAGGGACTGCCAGCCCAAAAAAGCACCGATCATGGCAAGCAGCTTAATGTCGCCACCGCCCATGCCTTCCCGCCTGGTAAACAGGTAATAAACCAGGGCGACCAGATAAAAACTCCCCCCACCGAAGAGAAGGCCCAACCCGGCTTCCTGCCAGGTGACAAAAGGATTGACAAAGGAAAGAGCAAAACCGATGACGATCCCGGACAGGCTGATCACATCGGGAATAATCTGGTGCTGAATATCAATAAAAATGATCGCAAGCAAGGCCGCGCAAAAGAGGAAATAGATGGGATAGAGAATGGTAAGGCCAAAATGCTGATACAAAGCCAGGGAGAGCCCCGCCATGGCAGCCTCCACCAAGGGATACCGCCAGGAGATCCTCGCTTCGCACTGCCTGCACCTGCCGCGCAACAGGAGGAAACTCAGCAAAGGGATATTGTCGTGCCAGGAAATGTTTTTTTTGCAGGCCGGGCAATGGGAGGCTGGGAAGACGATAGAAGCACCTTCCTCGGGCAGGCGTACAATTACTACGTTAAGAAAGCTGCCTACCAGAGCCCCGAACAAAACCACAAAAAAATAATACATATTCTCAACCATGCTTCTTGTTTCCTTGTAAGCGTTCAGCAGCACCACATCTGCTTTGTCATCGGCCTGCTCATGTGCAAAAGCACACTTCGCAGACCTCTTCCGCGCATCTGCGGCACTGCTGAACGCTTACATTCCTGGGTTTATCTTGAATTTTGATGCCCCTGGTGAACCATTACATTTCCTTACCCGACCACCGCGGGATTTTTCCAAGAGGGTGCCACAGCACTGCTGGTCATAAAACTGCCTGTTGCCAAAGCTCAAAAATTTTTGCTATAGTACCCTACAAATTTTCCAGTCACAATAGGCCATTGGTCAGATAAAGCAGAGTTGAGCAGCTTGTCTGCTCAAACGAAACTTATACACCTTTGACGGAGGGAGATTGAGCGTGGGTGAAACTGCCGATTGGCTCAACTGTGGCAACCAACCCCGACCACTGCTCCTCCCGCAAAAAGAATGGCAACTTTTTCAGGAAGACAAGTAGGACATGAAACCAATGGCTGTGGAGTATTGCCGGTGATTCTTTCCCTAGACGAATCTATCCTGAAACTGAAAACAGAAATCCTTTCCCAGGACTGGAGCCTGTCCAAGAAAAAAATCGAGCCCCTGCAAGCGGCATTTGCCTGCCTGAAAAATCACTTCAGTACCAGAAAAAATGCCCTGGCCATTCTGTCTATGGCAGACAGCATCCTGCTCTACGCCCAGAAACGGCAAGACAAGGTCCCCCCTGAATTTATCGATTTCCTCAAGGAAACAATGGCCCATCTGGTCAACATATATGAGGACGGCAAGTTCGACCCGAACCAGGATGACGAGTTGTGCAAAAGGGTGTATGGCAAATTTACAAAACTCAGAGAGAAGGTAGCCGAAAAAAAGAAAACGCTTCCCAAGCAAGCAGAGCGAGCAGCAGAACCACTTTCTCAAAATGAGGCCGCCAGAGCTCCTTTGCTCAAGGCTCCCGGCCAGGGCTCAACCAAAGCCGCGGAGGCAAAACCCCTGCCAATCCAGCCGGGGGCCTTGATCCGCCCCATCATTATCGGCCATCTGCCCATCGCCATTGCTGAAGAATACATCGCTCTCATCAAACCGCTTTCCCCAAAAAAGAGAAAAAAATATATCAAGAGCAGCCAGATTCCCATGAAGGATCTGGGAGGCTGGTTCAGCCGTCTGTCCAGTCAGATGAAAGGCCCCCTTGCCCTGCACAAAAACGGCAAGCTGAAAAAACTGACCCTTCCTCTCATAATCCCCAGGGGTCTGGGACTTGCGGACCTCCCCGCCGAAGAGGCCAACATACTGGTGGTAGTAAGCAAAGAAAACTGGCATGGGGTTCTTCTCTGCCGCCTTGCGCAGGAAGCGACCCCGCTGCTCTCCCTGGCCTGGGCAAAAAATGGTGACCTTGTCGGCCCAGTCCGACTCGAAAAAAACGAGAAAGAACTGCAACTGCTGAACATCAGTCAATTGCTCGAACGGGAAGGTTTTCTCTTTCTGCCGGATAACAAGCTTCCAGACCACGCCAAAGAACAAGAGGATTCAACCATGCAAGACAAGCGAAAAAACACCAGGATACCACTTAAAGTCATCATCGGCCTGGACTTTCCGAATCAGAGCCATGCGGAGTGCAAGACCGCAGACTTGAGCGTCAAGGGAGTCTTTGTGCTTGACGTTCCCGGACACCAAATCGGCGAACACTGCCGCGTCTCCCTGCGTCTGGAGGGATCAACCAGCCATCTGAGTCTGGAAATGAAGGGCAAGGTTGTCCGGGTGGAAGGAAATGATCTGGCCTTGCACTTTTACGAGATGGACTTGGACAGTTTTTTTCATCTAAAAAACATCCTCTACTATAATGCCGAAGACCCGGATGTGCTGGACGAGGAGCTAACCTCCCAGTTCGAAAGTTCACAGGTCAAGGAGTGATCCGCCATGAGCCAGACTATCAGCAACTCCCTCAAAAAAAGGCCACTTCGCAAGGCTCCCATGGTGGTAATTGCCGCCTTTCTTCTCCTCTGGCTGGTCGGCGTCGCCACTGGCGAACCTGGCCGGGTTCTGGAACAAGCAGTGCAGGTCTGCCTTAGCTGCATAGGGATAGGCTGAGATGGAAACTGTCCGTAAATGGGTCCAGCTGATCATGGGTTTCCTCATGAACAGCTCCTGGTCCTTCCCCTTTACCAGAACCATCTATCAAGGGCCGCTCAAGGTGCTCTGCGCTCCCGGTCTCAACTGCTACTCCTGTCCGGCGGCTACCACTTACTGCCCCATGGGTTCGCTCCAGCAGCTGTTGGGCGGGCTGCGCTTCGCCCTGGAAAACGGCCAGTATTATTTCGGCCTTTCAGTCCTCGGCAGCATCGGCATCCTCGGCGGGCTGTTCGGCAGGATGATCTGCGGCTGGGCCTGCCCTTTCGGCTTTATCCAGGAGCTGTTACACAAGATCCCCTCTCGAAAATTCGGGGTCCCGCACATCCTATCCTATGGCAAATTCGTCTTCCTCCTTCTCTTTGTCATTGTTTTGCCCTTGGCGCTCGTTGATGAATCAGGCATCGGCAGCCCCTGGTTCTGCAAGTTCGTCTGCCCGGCCGGCACCCTGGAAGCAGGTATCCCAATGCTCTTTCTCCAGCCCAATCTCCGCAATACCATCGGCCTGCTTTTTCTCAATAAATTCGTGATCATGCTCATTTTCCTTACCTGGGCCATCTTTGCCAGCCGCCCCTTTTGCCGGACGGCCTGTCCCCTGGGCGCTTTTTACGCACTGTTCAGCCGGGTTCGCTTGATCAGACTGCACCTTGATGAATCAAGGTGCACCAACTGCAAGGCCTGCCACCATGTCTGCCCCATGGGGGTTAAATTCAATGAATCCCCGGATGACCTTGAGTGCATCAGCTGCCTGGCCTGCATGAACAAGGCTTGCAAATTCGACGCCATTTCCCTGGAAATAGGCGGCATTCCTCTGGCCGTTCCAGACAGAGGTTTATCCCCAGCCAGTAAACCGTAACTATTACGTAAGCGTTCAGCAGCACCACATCTGCTTTGTCATCGGCCTGGTCCGCATACCGTATGTATAGCGAACAGGCCTCTTTGTCGGACACTTCTGCCGACGACTGACACGCGCATCTGCGGCACTGCTGAACGCTTACAGTCCCGGGTTTACCTGAAATTGGGTGCCCTTGGTAAACGATTACACTATTACTTCATAACATCTGGAGATTTTTTCATGACCCGCCGACTCTGCCTCGGACTTGTTTTTCTATTCTTTTTCACCTCTATCGCCCACGCGGAAATGGTGAGCATCAGCCGCTCCAGGGCGCAGATGCGCTCCGGCCCCGGAGAAAAATACCAGATCAAGTGGGAATTAGGAGTTGGCTATCCCTTAAAGGTGCTCCGCCGTCAAGGCAACTGGCTCAAGGTGACTGATTACGAGAATGACGGGGGGTGGGTCTATAAAAAGCTGGTGACCAAAACCCCCCACATGATTGTCAAAAACGAAAAAACCATTATCCGCAAAGGCCCCGGCGAAGGCCAGCGCATGGTAGGCGAGGCCAATCGAGGGGTGGTTCTGCGAACCATCAAGCACAAAAAAGGCTGGGTCCAGGTCCGGCACGAATCAGGGCTCACCGGCTGGATCCGGCGCGACCTGCTCTGGGGCTGGTAAAGCTCTTGCGTAAATTTTGATAGTTAGGGCAGTATCCGTGTTTTGCACCCAGAGGGTATAAGTTTCGTTTGAGCAGACAAGCTGCTCAACTCAGCTTTAGTACCTCTAACTGGATAGTTACTTCTAGACAAAGATATTTTTATTCCGTAGATTAAACGCCAACTGTAACATAAGCCTTGTCTCAACCTTATTTCCCTGCCTTTGCTTTCCGGGCTTGGGAATGGAGGCCAGATTGAAACATCCTCAACACAGAGATCCACTGCCGTTAATACCGCACCTGACTTTTCTGTTTTGTTCATTGCTTGATCCGATACCGGCCTGGGCTGTCCAGGGGCATGAAGGCGCAAACGAAGGGCTGGTCGTCCACCAAATCGGCCATGTGCTGTTTATCTTTGGCCTGCTTTTTCTGCTCAACCGGCTGCGTCGTTTGACAACCAACGATTACGGCGGCGTTGAGTTCAAGCTGTTTCTTTGGCTGATCATCTTATGGAACGCGCTGGCCTTTCATGAACACTGGTACCAGGGGATAATCAACCCTGACAAGTTTATCCGCACCGCCGACAAGATAACCGGTTTTATTATTTCCACCCCCTTGGATGCCCTGTACTATTTCAGCCGCATGGACCATCTTCTCCTGCTGCCTGCCTTTCTCTTCCTGATGGCAGCGCTGAACAAATGGAGGAAATCGTGATGACGGTTGACTGGGGTACTGTGGTTGCGGTTGATATTATCGGCTCATTTCTTACCCTGCTTGTAGCTATTACCTGCGCCTGGATGGCTTGGGGGTGGCACCAAAAAAGACCGGACGATATTTTCCGGGATTACATGTTTCTCCTGACCCTGGCGTTCGTTTTTTTTGTCGTTTCCCGGACGGTTGGCCATCTGGCCAGACATTTCCTTATTTATTGCGATCTTGCCTCTATCTGGGACATGATCTCGCCTTTCAGCGGCGCCGTTAATTCAGCGGTCTTCCTGGTGATTTTTGCCTTTAGCCTTTACTTCCAGCGATTCCAGAAGATGCACCTTGAGCTGCGCAATCATAAGGACAACTTAGAGCACTTAGTTGCTGAACGGACCATCGAGCTGAAAAATGAAAACTTCCGGCGAAAAATAGCCGAAGCGGAACTGCGACAGGTAAACACCAGTCTGGAAAATATCTTTAGCAGCACCTCGCCTATCTGCATCACCGACCTTAACTTTAACCTGGCGGAGACCAATGAGGCGTATCGCCGGATCTGGCACGATACCGGGCAGACAGGCAAAGTGATAAAATGTTACGATTCCCGGCCAGGCAATCTCTGCCATACCCCAAACTGCCCCATGGAGCAAATTATCCAGGGCAAGGAAGAAGTTATCGCTGAATCCATCCGGCAAACAACCAGCGGAGAACCCTTGGTCTTTCTGCAGACTACCAAGCCATTCCGGGATGCGGACGGCGAACTCCTGGGCACTGTTACCGCTTTTCAGGAAATTACCGAGAAAGTGCATATTCAGAGAGAACTTGCTGCGGAACGGGAACGGTTGGCAGTCACCCTGCGCAGTATCGGCGACGGGGTTATTACGACCGATGTCCTCGGTCGAGTGGTCATGCTCAACAAGGTCGCGGAACAGCTTTGCGGCTGGAGTCAGAAAGAGGCGACAGGCAGACCCCTGGCGGAGATTTTTCATATTGTTAACGAGTACACCGGGGAACAATGCGAAAATCCGGCGGAAAAAGTGCTGGCGACCGGCAATATTGTGACCCTGGCCAACCACACCACCCTGATCGCCAAAGATGGAACCAGATGCAGCATTGCAGACAGCGGCGCACCGATTCGTGATCAGAAGAGCAAGATTATCGGGGTGGTTCTGGTTTTCAGAGATGCAACCGACAGCCAACGCTTGGAAAAAGAGCGGTCCAAGACTCAGAAGTTAGAGTCGGTAGGCCTGCTCGCCGGCGGCATTGCTCACGACTTTAACAATATCCTCACAGCCATCCTGGGCAATATTGATCTGGCAGTCCGTTTCTTGGACAAGAATCACCAGATTGTTCCATTACTGGCCGATGCTAAAAAGGCCTCGCTCCGGGCCAAAGGCTTGACCCAGCAGCTTCTCACCTTTGCCAAGGGCGGCAGCCCGGTACGAAAAACAGTGTCCATCGCCGAGATAATAAAGGACTCGGTTGTTTTCATTCTGCGAGGCAGCAATGTGCGTTGCAACCTGGATCTTCCAGAAGATTTGTGGCTGCTGAACATAGATCCCGGCCAGATAAGTCAGGTTATCCAGAACATCATCATCAATGCCGCACAAGCAATGCCGGAAGGTGGTATCATTCATCTAAGCTGCCGGAACCGACCGGCGACCGGCAAGCGAGGGAAACCACAACAAGATGGCGTGGAAATATCAATTGCCGACAGCGGCCCCGGCATCAATTCTGATATTGCCGACAAGCTTTTTGACCCCTATTTTACCACCAAAGGCCAAGGCTCCGGACTAGGACTTTCAATTTGCCACTCAATTGTCAGCCAGCACGGAGGAACAATCTCGGCGACTTCTTCTCCCGGCAAAGGAGCAACCTTCACCATCCTGCTGCCGACCGACAAGGAAAAGGATCAACCCGAAGACGATGGCCTTGCAAAGCGTCTTCCCGAGCAGAAAGGAATACAGATACTGCTGATGGATGACGATGAAATGGTCAGCGAGGTAGCCCAGGCAATGTTGCAGTATCTGGGGCATGAAACGATACTGGCCAGAGATGGACAGGAGGCCATCCGCCTGTACAGGCAATCACTGGAGAAAGACCACAAGTTCGAGCTGATAATCATGGATCTGACGATCCCTGGCGGCATGGGAGGGAAAGAAGCAGTCCGGGAAATTCACAAGATCGATCCAGAAGCACGGGTAATAGTCGCCAGCGGTTATTCGAATGACCCCATAATGGCATCCTTTGCAGAATACGGTTTCTGTGCCGCCGTAATCAAACCTTTCCAGATGCAGGAACTGGCAGCCGGCATTGAAAATGCGCTGAACTTCAAGCAGAAAACATGATACCCCCGCAAAACTCTTAAAGCTGAGTTGAGCAGCTTGTCGGATTTTATGCCCTTCAGGGTGCAAACGAAACTTATACCCTCTGGGTGCAAACTTTTAGAGCGTGCGCCCTGCCTGGCGCACAAAAAAAACCCGCATTCCTTTCGGGAAGCGGGTTTCAGGACATCTCCGGACGTTACCGGACTAATAAATGGCGGAGAGCGAGGGATTCGAACCCTCGGTAGAACTTTTGGTCCTACACTCGCTTAGCAGGCGAGCACCTTCGGCCTACTCGGTCAGCTCTCCACAATTTTTATTCGCTTATTGCTGGCGGAGGAAGTAGGATTCGAACCCACGGTACTTTCGTACAACGGTTTTCAAGACCGCCGCCTTAAACCACTCGGCCATTCCTCCCTAAGTCCGTCAACTATGTACCATTTCAAAAAAGTGCTGTCAATGGCTGAGGAACACCAAGCCCTAAAGAAAAGTGTCCAGTGGCGATCTGCCATACTTAGGAGCTGTCAAAAAATAACCTGTATAATTTGGCCGCTAATTTACGGCTCCTTATGCCGTTTTGGCCAAATGAAACGTTCACGTTATTCTTTCACAACGGCTTAATTGAAAACACCTTCGGTCAAGCACACAAAAAAAGCTGGTTTGAACAATCAGCTCAAACCAGCTTGGATTTTTCACTAAAGGATTAGCAGACTAATTATCTACTTTTGCCCCTTTCGCTTCACTATAATTCACCAGCTCGAGGATAGCCATCTCGGCCGCATCACCAAGGCGATTACCGGTTCTGATAATCCTGGTGTACCCACCGTTTCTGGTCATGTACTCATCCTTAAGAACATCAAAAAGCTTGGCCACGACCTTTTTGTCCTGCATGAAAGATAAAGCCTGCCGGCGGGCATGGAGATCGCCACGCTTAGCCAAAGTAATCATTTGATCCGCCACCTTGCGAACTTCCTTGGCCTTGGGGGTGGTGGTAATAATCCTCTCATGCTCTATCAAAGAGGTCACCATATTGCGAACCATGGCCTGACGGTGAGAGGTTGTCCTGCCAAGTCTCTTGCCTGCTTTTCTATGTCTCATAACTACCCTCTTCCCGGATTTATGACTGCTCTTCAGGCACCTTGTCTGACACGACAGGAGGCTCCCAGCCATCTAATTTCATGCCCAGCGAAAGCTCCATTTCGGACAACAATTGCTTGATCTCATTGAGAGATTTGCGGCCAAAATTTTTGGTCTTCAGCATCTCAGCCTCTGATTTTTGCACCAGCTCGCCGATATGACGGATATCCGCATTACGCAGGCAATTTGCTGAACGAACTGAAAGCTCCAGGTCTTCTACGCTGCGATATAGATTCTCATTAACAGGCGACCGCAGGTCTATACGTGCCTCATCAATAACTGGCTCAACAGATTTTTCATCAAAGGCGATAAAAACCTGCAACTGTTCTTTCATTATTTTGGCGGCATAGGCCAAAGCATCATCAGGCCGTACGCTGCCATCAGTGGTGATTTCCAGAATCAACTTATCATAATCGGTCTGTTGACCGACACGCGCCTGACTGACAATGGACTTCACATTGACAATGGGGGTAAAGATAGCATCGATGGGAATTATCCCGATCACCTGCTCATCAGCCTTGTTTTTCTCAGCGGTGACGTAGCCTTTACCCCATTTCACCTCAAACTCCGCCTTAAACACGCCCTCGCCGGTAATGGTGCAAATCTCCTTATCAGGGTTCATCACCTCCACCTTGCCTCCGGAAGAGATAATATCACCGGCGGTAACAGGGCCAAGCTTGTTCTTTTCAATCCTGACGATCTGTGAGTCGGGAGTATTCAGCTTTAGGCGAACTTCCTTAAGATTGAGGATGATCTGGGTCACATCTTCCTTAACCCCGGGAATGGTTGACAGTTCGTGAAGCGCGCCATCAATTTTTACCGAAGTAATAGCCGCGCCCTGAATAGAGGACAACAATATCCGGCGCAGGGAATTCCCGATCGTCGTGGCAAAACCTCGCTCCAAAGGCTGACAGATAAATTTCCCAAAACTTTTTGTATGGCTCTCCTGGTCTACTTCCAGTCTTTCAGGAATGATAAGCTCATGCCAATTTCTGTAAAACGGATCAGACTCAAGTGTCATGGTTTCCTATTGCTCCACGGTTGGCTAATTATTTGGAGTAAAGCTCTACAATCAACTGCTCCTGAATCGGCATGGTGATTTCCTGCCGAACCGGTAAGGCTTTTACAGTTCCCTTGTAGTTTTCTTTATCAAGCTCCAACCAGCTTGGCACACCACGCCGCACAACAGCCTCAAGGCTCTCATTGATGGCGGCAACCTTCCGGCTTTTTTCTTTCAAAGTAATGACGTCATTCACGGAAACCCGGAAGGAGGGAATATTAACTTTCCTGCCGTTGACCTGAATATGATCGTGCCGCACCAGCTGTCGTCCCTGATTTCGGGAGTTTGCATAACCAAGGCGATAAATCACATTGTCAAGCCTGCTTTCCAGAAGCATCAACAGGTTTTCACCGGTAACACCCTTAATTCGCTCAGCGATCTCGAAATATTTATGAAATTGTCCTTCCAGCATGCCATACATGCGACGGACTTTTTGCTTTTCCCGCAACTGAATGGAATAGTCGGAAACCTTGCGCACCCTGGCCTGGCCATGCTGTCCCGGTGGGAAAGAGCGCCTTTCAAAAGCACACTTGTCTGAATAACATCTGTCGCCCTTCAAAAACAACTTGAGTTTTTCACGCCGACACTGCCGGCATTCCGCGCCTCTATATCTGGCCAATTTGGACCTCCACTCAATCTCACTCAATCATACTTTAATTAACAAACACTCCGCGACCCGCCCTGCTTCGCTACACCCTTCTTCTTTTGGGAGGCTTACAGCCATTATGCGGCACAGGGGTCACATCACGGATAACGCTCACATCAAATCCGTTCGTCTGCAAAGCCCGGATAGCAGATTCACGCCCCGGTCCAGGGCCATTAACCCTGACCTCGACTTTACGCATACCATGTTCCTGCGCTTTTTTCGCTGCGGCATCAACTGTATTTTGCGCAGCAAAAGGGGTGCTTTTCCGAGACCCCTTAAAGCCCAGACAACCGGCACTAGACCAGGAAATTACATTTCCCTGTCTGTCCGCAAAAGTAACAAGGGTGTTGTTGAAAGTGGAGTGAATAAAACATATTCCCTCGGGTACGTTCTTCTTTTCCTTGCGTTTCGGACGACTCGCTTTCGGACTAGCCATTATAACTCCTGTAAACAATCCAGAATGATTATTTAGGGGCCGTTAAAAAAAATAATCATTACATTCTTATCTGTTTTATTACGGCCCGTTATGCCGCTTACGATATGAGAATGTTACAGTTATTTATTTACGACGGCTTAATATTTACTTTTTACTTTTAATCGCCGACCGTCTCGGACCTTTTCTGGTCCTGGCATTGGTCTTGGTACGCTGTCCTCGACAAGGCAACCCTTTCCGGTGCCGAATTCCGCGATAACATCCCGCATCAGTCAACCGTTTTACATCCATGGCCACTTCCCGACGACGATCGCCCTCGACAACAAACTGATCATCCATGATTTTTCTGATGTTGGTAACATCACTCTCAGACAAATCATCGCTGCTCGTTGTATGCGGCAAACCAACCAAATCCAGGATTTTGCGGGCAGAAGTCCTGCCGATCCCGTGGATGTAGGTTAAAGCAATAACCATGTGCTTATTTCTTGGTAAATCAACACCAGCTAAACGTGCCAAGGCATGCCTCCCTTGTTAGTCAAAATAAATTAAAAAATTATCCCTGCCGCTGTTTGTGCTTTTTTATCTTACATGAAACACGCAAGACGCCTTTCCGTTTAAATACCCGGCAGTCACTACAAATTTTTTTCACAGAAGATCTTACTTTCATTACGCAACCCTTTTGTTATGCGGCAAAGAATATTTCACTTCTTCTTTGCCCTGAATGTCACTCTGCCCCGTGTGAGATCATAAGGAGACAACTCAACAGTGACACGATCTCCCGGGAGAATCTTGATGAAATGCATCCTCATTTTTCCGGAAATATGGGCTAATATCCTATGACCATTATCGAGCTCAACCCTGAACATTGCATTGGGGAGAGGTTCAACAATGGTTCCTTCAACCTGAATAGCTTCTTCTTTGGACATAAACCCCTTATCTCGGCAATGCACTTCTTCCTTGACTAAAGCCAAACACTAAATCTGGCAGACAGAAAGCAGAGGATATTACCTTATTTAATTTTTTTTGCCTTATCTTTTTTCATAAAGACAAAAAAAGCTACCAAGACAACTCGCTCAAAATTATGGGCTCCCCGTCTGTTACAGCAATTGAATGCTCAAAATGCGCCGAGATTTTCCTATCTCTGGTTACAACCGTCCATCCGTCCCGCAACACATCAACCGCATGTGTGCCAAGATTAACCATGGGCTCTATGGCAAGAACCATCCCCGGCATGAGCTTGGGAGTACGCTCGGCCCTGGCATAATTGGGTATCTCCGGAGCCTCATGGAGCTGGCTACCAATGCCATGGCCGACAAACTGCCGGACAACTGAAAAACCGTGCTTTTCCACATGTTCTTGCACAGCCTTGGATATATCGTTTATGCGATTCCCGGGGATTGCCTGGGCAATCCCTCTATAAAGGGCTGCCCGTGTCACTTCCAGCAAGGAAAGCGATTCCCCCGCAACCTTACCGACAGGAATGCTTACTGCGGCATCACCGTAGTACCCTTTATATTTAACGCCAAAATCAATACTGACTATGTCGCCATCCCGGACAATAACCTTTTTGGATGGAATCCCATGCACCACCTGTTCATTGAGGGAAACGCACAGACTGCCTGGAAAACCGCGATATCCTTTAAAAGCTGGTTCGGCGCCACAATCACGACAATATTTTTCTGCCAGCGCATCCAGAAATAAGGTTGTGCAGCCGACCTCAATCCTCTCGGCAAGCAGAGCCAAGGTTTTGGCAACGATCTGGTTCGCCTCCAGCAATAGCTCGATTTCTCGAGGTGACTTCAGAATAATTGCCATGCCTATGTCACAAAAACGCTATCAACGGCCCTTGAAGCCACCTGACTTCATAAAACCATCATAGTTGCGCATAACCGTATGGGACTCAATCTGCGCTATTGTATCAATCGCCACACCAACAACAATCAGCAGGGCTGTGCCACCAAAATAAAAAGGCACATGCAGCTTGTTGATCAAGATGGTCGGTAGCACACAGATAATACTGATATAAGCAGCACCAATCACCGTCATCCGCACCACTATCTTGTCAATGAAGTCGGAGGTCTTCTTCCCTGGCCTGATCCCCGGAACAAACCCGCCATGTTTTTTCAAATTTTCCGCAATGTCAACCGGATTAAAAGTAACCGCCGTATAAAAAAAGCAGAAAAACACAATAAACCCAACAAATAGTAGAGTATGCGGCAAGCTCCCCCAGCTAAGAGCAGCACTCATCTTCTGCACCCAGTCAACCTGGATAAACTGTCCGATGGTGGCGGGAAACATCATGATGGAAGAGGCAAAAATCGGCGGGATGACCCCGGACATATTGATTTTAAGAGGAAGGTGTGATTGTTGCCCCCCGTACATTTGCCGCCCGACCATCCGTTTCGCATACTGGATGGGAATACGCCGCTGCGCAGTTTCAAAAAAGATAACAAAGGCGATTACCGCGGCAATCATGGCCAATAAAACGGGCAACATGATATAGGCTATCTCGCCTGCGCTGGCCATTTTGAAGGTATTCACAAGGGCTGCGGGCATTCTCGCCACAATCCCCGCAAAGATTATCATGGAAATGCCGTTGCCGATCCCCCGCTCGGTCATCTGCTCGCCGAGCCACATGATAAAAGCGGTGCCGGAAGTCAAGGTCAGCATGGTCATCAAGCGAAAATGCCAGCCCGAAGCAATGACAACCATCTCGCCGGTTCCGGGTGCACTCATGCTTTCCAGACCAATACTGATGAACAATCCCTGCACCAGACTTAAGACAACCGTGGCATAACGGGTGTACTGGGTGATCTTGCGGCGTCCGGACTCACCCTCTTTTGAGAGTGCCTCCAGTTGGGGAACGACCACGGTCAACAACTGGAAGATGATCGAGGCGCTGATGTACGGCATGATGCCCAAGGCAAAGATGGAAAAATTTTCCAAAGCCCCGCCGGAAAACATGTTGAACATGTCAAAAAGTGAGCCAGCGCTTTTTTGAAAAAATTGATTCAGCGCTTCGCCGTTGATGCCAGGCGTTGGGATCTGCACTCCAGCTCGGTAAACGGCGAGCATTATCACCGTGAATAAAATCCGGCGCCTTAATTCCGGGATATTTGCAGCATTCTGAACCCCAGCGCGCATCTATTTATTCCTCAACCTTGCCACCGACAGCTTCTATCTTCTGACGCGCAGAACTGCTTACCTTGTCGACAGCAACGGTTAGCGCATGCGGCAACTCACCATTTCCAAGAATTTTCACCAGTTTGTCATTCTTGGAAACAAGTCCGGCAGCGATCAAGGCCTGCTTGTCAACCCTTGAGTCAACGGCAAACCGCTCAAGTTCCTGAATATTAATAATGGTGTAGACTTTCTTGAAAATATTATTAAAGCCTCGCTTTGGCAACCGACGCTGAAGAGGCATTTGGCCGCCTTCAAAGCCAATTTTGATACCGCCGCCAGAACGGGCCTTATGCCCCTTATGACCACGGGTTGCCGTCTTACCATGACCAGAACCAAGGCCCCGGCCTATTCTCTTTCTCGGCTTTCTCGAACCTGGCTGCGGCGATAAATTGCTTAAGGTCAACATAAATTAATCCTCCACCTCAACCAGATGTTCGACTTTTTTAATCATCCCCCTGATTTCAGGGGTATCCTGCCGAACAACAGTTTTATTGATTTTTGTCAGCCCCAAGCCGATCAGTGTAGCACGTATTTTTTCAGTGCTTCCGATCTTGCTTTTTTTCAGGGTCACTTTGAGCTGATTTGCCATTTCAATACCTATTTAACTCTTCATTAGTGTCATGCTGTTTTCAGCACACAATTCAAACCTGAATCAATCCCCTGCAAATACTCGCATTATATAGCCTAGGGAAGGAAACAAACTGTTCAGGCGGAAATTTCCTCGATTGACTTCCCACGACTAGACGCGATCTGTTGCGGAGTACGCAACCTCCGCAAACCGTCCATAGTGGCCTTGACCAGATTATGCGGGTTATGAGAGCCGATACACTTGGTCAGAATATTATGAACACCTGCCGCTTCAAGCACGGCGCGGACAGCCCCACCGGCAATAACACCGGTTCCCTCTACCGCAGGCTTCAACATTACATTACCAGCACCAAATTTTCCAAAAACCTCGTGCGGTATGCTCATGTTGGTTATGGAAACACTTTTCATATCCTTACGTGCCTGCTCAACCCCTTTCCTGATTGCCTCGGGAACCTGGTTTGCTTTGCCAAGACCGCAACCGACTTTTCCTTTCCCATCACCAACAACAACAATGGCGCTGAAACTGAAACGACGTCCACCCTTGACTACTTTTGCAGTTCTGTTGATATGAACGATCTTTTCAATAAACTCGTCACTACTTGTGTTCTTATTAAAATCTGCCAAGATTCACCCCCAAATTGCTTTGGAATTTTTTACAGGGATAAGGATTTTTTAACGAATAAAACCAACTAGAAATCAAGCCCGCCTTCCCGGGCTCCATCAGACAAAGCCTTGACCCGACCATGATAAAGATAACCACCCCGGTCGAAAACGACCTTGCCAATACCTTTGACTTTGGCAAGTTCGGCGATTTTCAACCCGACTTGCCGCGCCTTCTCGGCTTTCCCCTTGATATCAGCGGCAACCATTCCTTTATCCACGGTGGACATGGCAACCAGGGTGTTCCCGGCAACATCGTCTATAATCTGGCAATAGATATGTTTGGCGCTTTTAAAGACACGCAAACGAGGTCTCTCCGGAGTCCCGGCAATATTTTTCCTGATCCGCTTAACCCGCTTTTCACGAGCAATTTCTTTCGGATTTGTCTTACCCATTGTTTTGCCTTATAAATATTTATCTCTTGCAGGCAGCGTAAAAATTACGCAACCCCTCTACTTCTTAGAAGCAGATTTGCCCGCCTTCCGGGCGATATATTCATCCGTGTAGCGAATTCCTTTCCCCTTATAGGGCTCAGGAGGACGAACCGCGCGGATTTTAGCGGCAGTTTCACCAAGCAACTCTTTATCAATACAATCCAAAGTGACATTATTTGCTTTATCGACCTCAGCAGTAACACCAACAGGAAGATCAAACGCCACCGGATTAGAATAACCTACGCTCAGGTTCAAAATAGCACCTTTCACCTCAGCCCGGTAACCAACTCCTTCAATGGATAACTTTTTTTGGAACCCCTTATCCACACCAATTATCATATTGCTGACTAAGGTTCTGGTCAGACCAGAGAAAGCTCTAGTCCTTTTGCTGTTATCCTTCCGAACAACAAGCAGATTATCGCCTTCTTCCTGCAAACCAATCTCCGGGCGAATATTGCGCTCCAGCGTCCCTTTTGGGCCGGCGACCTTAACGTACGTTCCATTTATATCAAGCTTAACCCCTTTAGGAACAGGGATAGGTTGATTACCAATCCTAGACATGACGACTCTCCACTTGTTACGAAATACTCAATAGTTAGCAATTACAGAATCGAACTACCAAACTTCACAGAGAAGCTCACCACCAATTTTCATGGCCCTGGCTTCTTTATCCGTAAAGATTCCTTTGGAGGTCGAGATAATCGCGATACCAAGGCCACTCATCACCTTGGGGATCTGGTCATGCTTCACATAAATGCGGCGGCCCGGCTTGCTGACCCGCTTCAAGTTGGTGATAATCCGCTCATTGTTATGATCGTATTTCATTTCAATACGCAAAACACCTTGCGTGTCCGTATCAAGGACCTGAAAGTCATTAATGAAACCTTCCTTTTTCAGGATCGCAGCAACACCGGTTTTTATTTTCGAAAGCGGCATTTCAACAGTCTCGAACTTGACCATACCGGCATTTCTTATCCTGGTCAGCATATCAGCCAGGGGGTCAGTCATGCACATAGTGCTTGCTCCCTATGATGTTTTTTAAAACAAACAGTTAACATATCTACGGCGAACACAATCAGCACTGTTA
>Ga0209211_10005308_pt1 | contig 19387 bp, 28 predicted proteins | sample RifGroA2_FD_183992 | JGI IMG/M metagenome (GOLD analysis project Ga0209211, IMG submission 183992) | Groundwater microbial communities from Rifle, Colorado, USA - Groundwater A2 (SPAdes) (version 2) | ecosystem: Environmental > Aquatic > Deep subsurface > Groundwater | place: Rifle, Colorado...
CAACTGTCGCTGCAAAAAATCTTGATCGTTCATATATCGGCATAGACATCGCACCAGAGTATTGCAACATTGCTAGAAAGAGGATGGAAATTGAATGCAACGAAAAACAGCAAAAAATGTTTTAGAGCGAGTTCGTTGTATCAAGTGTATACTCAATGCTGTTACGGCTTATGATTGCAAGCGATAGAGGTTTTTTGGAAAGCAGTTTTTCATATCGCGCTTTCCCGGGTTTTATGCTCCCCTTTTTAAATCGCCGTATGTCATACTGTCCCCACGCCCAGTTGCTTTTTTGATAACGCCAACCAGTCCGTTCGGCAAGCATTAAAAGAAATGCTTCTGCTTGGTTGCGTGTCTCTTCCCCCAACTCACCAGATTTTGTAATGTTAGAAGATGGCAGACCTTTTGAATCAGAAATCTTTATCTTGTTGTCGCCGCCGCGCTTATCTCCCCCAATGCGCTTGATGTCTGCAAACAACGCGCGAAGCGCGAGCATAAGTTCATAAGTGGAATAATGCGGGTCCATAAATACCTTTTGCAGTGGATTATTCGGTTTTGCCGCGCCGAGAAACTCTAGCCATTCCAAACAATTTTCCGGATAGTTAAACTGATTCTTAAATGTCCCGTCGGTGTAAAGAAGCGAACTAATCGCGTCTTTCTTTATTTCAATCGGATGCCTTGCTGCGACCAACGCCGCAAGCAAGTGAATAGTGCCGAGCGGATATTTTGATTTGAAATCATTCTTAAAATCATAATTATGCAGGTTGTTTGCCGATATGCACTGATTGAATGCGCCCCACCCTTTCGGTGGGTTCTTTTTATCAAAAAGAATCATGTGCTGCCCGATGCTCCTTACTCCATCGCGATATATTTCCATATCAAGAAATACGCAATCACGAGGAATAATTCCTTTTTCAACCAGCAAAACTTTTCCATCATAAAACCCGCGTATTTTCCAACCGAGATAATGAGACATAAAGAGACCACACAACAAACCATCGCTATCGGGACTCAAAATACAGTTCTGATTTCTTTCAACAATCCATGGGTGTGTTGTGAGCACTGTTTCATAATCCAATTTCATAGGAGTGAGTATGCCCGAAGATGTGCAAAAATGCAAAACGCTGGAAGCGTTTTATCGCCGTGAAACAAAAAAAGCCATGGCGCAAGGGTTGCGCGGAAAGGGCGAGCGTGTGTATAATGCGGTTGTTAAAAATTAGTCGCTAATAAATTATAGAAATATGCAAAATGTAAAAACAATGTTGCCGCTTCAGGCGGCGGCAGTCGCGGGGCTTCTCTTCGTTGCGGGTCTCGCGTTCGCGCAAGATGCGGCACAGGCAACAACAGATTCGGCTCAAACAACCGCCGCACCGGTAGAAACGCAAGCCGCACCGACCACAGCAAAACCTACAACGGGAATCCGCGCAAAGGTGCAAACTCTCAAAGAGCGTGTTGCGGGAAAGAAAGACGAAGTTAAAACGGAGCGGAAAGCAGTAAAAGAAAAAATAAGCGCGCTCAAAAAGACACAACTGCAGAATGTCGTTCGTAAATTGGAAGCGCGAGCAAAAACGATTGATGCGCTTCTAGTGCGTATTGAATCGCGTATTGCAAAACTCGCAACACAAGGCACCAACACCGATTTATCTACATCGCTTGTCGCAACGGCAAAAGTGAAAATTGCGGATGCAAAAACGGCGATTGAAGAAGTAAAAACAAAAGTGCAAATCGCGGCAGAAACCGCGACGCGCGAATCAATAACAGAAGTTACCACGGCAGCGCGCAACGCGGAAGCGAAAATAAAGTCCGCGCATGCAGCGCTTGTTGACGCAGTCAATTCTCTTAAGCCCGGGCTTAATACCGTCAAGCCAAAATAATTTTTATTAATTATTAATTAATTTTTTAAGAAAAATGGATCCCGTTAGAAGTCGCAAATTTGTTAATACTGCGCCTTTCATACTGGATCAAAAAACTTTCGCCGAAATTGAGAAAATACTCATATAAGGCGGACTTCTAACGGGATGGAACCACAAAACGCAATGCCAATAGGAGAACCGAAAAAGAGCGGAGTCGGCGCGCTCATCGGCTCAATTATCGTCATATTGATTTTGGTGCTCGGTGCTTTGTATTTCTGGGGCGGCAAGCTTCAGCAGGAAGAGGGCGAAATAAACTTTGACGAGTCGGCAGCAGTGAACGGAGCGACTGGCGCATCAGATGAACTCTCCGACATAGATGCGGACTTGAACGCAGGCGGCGCTCTCAACTTAGACGAAGACCTGAACGCGCTTAATCAGGAATAAAAAATAAGAACGCAAAAAACCTCCGCCTTGCGGAGGTTTTTTTGTTTGGTATACTAACTTTATGTCAATTTTAATTCCAACCGTTATAGAAAAGACAACGAACGGCGAGCGCGCGTATGATATTTATTCGCGTCTGCTTAAGGAGAATATTATTTTCCTAGGCGGTCCGATTGAGGACTACACAGCAAACATCGTGATTGCACAATTGCTGTTTTTGCAGTCCGAAGACCCGAAGAAAGACATTTCGCTCTATGTGAACTCGCCGGGCGGCTCGGTTACCGCAACGCTCGCAATTGTGGATACGATGAACCATGTAAAAAATGATGTTTCCACTGTGTGCGTCGGGCTTGCGGCATCCGGCGCTGCGATTATTCTTTCATCTGGCGCGAAGGGCAAGCGCTTCGCGCTTCCGAATGCGGAAATTATGATTCACCAGCCGCTCGGCGGCGCGCAAGGGCAAGCGACCGACATTGAAATTACGGCAAAGCAAATTATTAAAATACGCGAAAAATTGAATAAAATCCTTTCCGAAAACACCGGCCAGCCGGTCTCGCAAATAGAAAAAGATGTTGAGCGCGACTATTATATGTCTACTGAAGAAGCAAAAAAGTACGGGGTTATTGATAAGATTCTATAAAAACCACTCGGAATGCTGTTTTGCTAAAATTACCTTGTTGATATACTATATGTAATGAAAATCCGGTTTACGAAACATGCGCTTGAAAAGTTTGAGGTACTAAAACAACACAGAATTCTTGTTTCTAGAAACAGAGTGCTAAACACGGTCATTGCCCCAGAATATACAGATCACAGGAGAGCACCACTTGTCATTGCGCAAAGTACGCTAGACATAAATCGCGTTTTGCGTGTTGTTTATAAAAAGGAACAAGATGACATTAAAATTATTACCTTTTATCCGGGTAGAAAATCACAATATGAAAAATAACAATGTAAAAATTAAATACGATTCCGATGCCGATGTGCTTTCAATGGAAGCGGCAAAAAGAACTCCAATTGCGTACGCGCAAGAAATGGGCGACCTTATCGTACATTTTTCTGCAAGTGAAGAGCCGATACTTATAGAAATGCTGGACGCGTCAAAAACGCTCCGACGCAACCGTGGTGCCATCTCACCACTGCGCGATTTGGTGTCTGCGTAATTTCTCCTAACAAAACAAAACCCCGCACATTTCTGTACGGGGTTGGGAGTTTTTGTGATTGGCAACTCCAGTGCCTGTGGTAGAACTACTTTAGATACTCCTTATTGATATTAGCATATTATATGTTTCTGTTGCAACTTTTGCAAAAAAGCGCGTGTTGTAGTAGAGTGATAGGGTCAATTAAAAAATTGGCGTATCAATCTTATTAAATTGAATTATGTCTTGGGGTTTAGAAAATTAAGGAGTAAAACGACTATAATTTTCATAACCCCCTCACTTGAATTGAAACATGTGTAAAAAGTTAAGCAAAAAATTTGGTGCATGTTATTTAGCGTAGAAGTATCTGGAAGTAATATCAAGTGAGGGGGTGGTGATTTTTATACTCGCATAAGCTCGTTAAAAATCAACCATGTCTCTAAAACTAGTGCTTGCACTCGCCGCGGCTTCGGGTCTGCTCGGAGTCGGGCTCGGCGCATACCTGCGCTTCCTAATTTCCATTGGCAAAAAGGGTTCAATGGAGTTGAAATTGAAAGAAATTGAGCTGAAAGGACAGGAAGAATCAAAGAAACTTACGCTCAAAGCGGAAGAAGAAGCGGCGCGCATTCTGAAAGAAGCGCGCAGTGAAGCGAGGGTCAAAGAAGATTCGGTCAAGAAAAGCGAGGAGCGGCTCGTGAAAAGGGAGGACACATTGGACAAGCGGCAATCTGACTTGGACAAAGAAACGGAAGAATTAAAGGCGCGAATTGTTGAGATTAAAAAAATAAAAGAGCGCGCGGATGCGCTGGAAGCGGAAAAGCGCGCGGCGCTGGAACGCGCCGCGCGCCTCTCGGAAGAAGACGCGAAGAAAGAACTCATCGCGGCAGTGGAAAAAAAGAACGAGGAAGATATTCTGATGCGGATGCAAAAGCTTGAGCAGGGAGGAGAAGAGAAACTGGAGCGGCGCGCGCAGGAAATAATTACTTCCGCCATCCAGCGGCTCGGCACCAATATCGCTGCGGATTCGCTCACAACATCCGTGTCAATCCCCTCTGACGATGCGAAAGGCAAAATTATCGGCAAGGAGGGCAGGAACATCAAGGCGTTTGAGCGCGCGACTGGCGTGGAGGTTATTGTAGACGACACGCCTGGCTCTATTACCATTTCGTCTTTTAATCCTATTCGGCGGCAAATCGCGCGCGTCGCGCTGGAGAATCTGATACTGGACGGCAGGATTCAGCCCGCGAAAATTGAGCAGATGGTTGAAAAAGCCGAGCAGGAAATAAACAAAATAATTAAAGACAAGGGTACGCAGGCGGCGTTTGAGTGCGGCGTTATCAACTTGCCTCCGCAAGTTATTGCGATTTTGGGGCGACTGCACTTCCGCACAAGCTACGGCCAAAATGTGCTGCACCACTCCATTGAAATGGCGCACATTGCTGGGATGATTGCAAGCGAGCTCGGTGTAAATATCGCCGTGGCGAAAGCAGGCGCGCTTCTTCACGACATCGGCAAAGCGATGGACCACGAAGTACAAGGCACGCATGTGGAAATCGGGCGGCGCATTTTACAAAAGTTCGGCGTGGACGAGGCGGTGGTGAAGGCGATGCAGGCGCATCACGGCGAGTACCCGTTTGAGACACCGGAGTCGGTGATTGTGCAAGTCGCAGATGCTATTTCCGGCGCGCGGCCGGGCGCGCGGCGCGATACGGTAGAAAATTACTTGAAGCGGTTGGAAGATTTGGAGCGCATTGCGACCTCCTCCCCCGGCATTGAGAAGGCATACGCTCTGCAGGCGGGGCGCGAAATTCGCATATTCGTGAAGTCAGCCGAAGTATCCGACTTGGAAGCAAAAAATATTGCCAAAAACACGGCAAAGAAAATTGAAGACGAATTAAAATATCCTGGCGAAATTAAAGTAACGGTGATAAGAGAAAACAGGGTTGTTGAATATGCAAGGTAGTAGATTTTTTAATCCCCTCCTCAGTTGAGGAGGGGTGTCTCCCGTAGGGAGACGGGGTGGTGGTGTTTCTTAATATACCACCCTCTCGCCTCGCGGACTCAGCACTCCCCCTCAATCGAGGGGGAGATTTAGATAAACAAAAACCCCCGCCGTTTCCAGCGAGGGTTTTAGGTGGTGTGGACTACACGCACACTGGCCCAGTACTCCTCCACTCACCTACCAAATTCGCGATTGTCGCCGGAATCGTAAAGATTCCAACTGGCCACGCGAGTGTAGGGCAGAATGTGATTAAAAACCACATCCAACCACACACTCCGAGAGCCGCGCAAATTTGTGCAAACCAACTGTCTTTCTTTTCTTGAGACATAAGTTTCCTTTCATTCTGTTTGTGTCTAATTCCTCACAGCGGCGAGGGTAGGGTTGTTTTAGTAAAAAATTAATAACTCCCCGCCCTCAACGCTATGAAGAAGCCCTATCAAAGAACCTTATTTTGCTACTATCTAGTATAGCATAGTCGGTATCATATTGTCAAGCAGAATCGCACAAAACCTATACTTTGAGCCATATTTATTCTTATTCGTAGACATTCGTATAATTCGTATCATTCGTATATTGGTATAACAATTTCCCCTGTTTTCAGAAAAACCCTTGCATTCTATCGTCTATAGGGGATAATGTAGTGGTCGTTTTAATACTTTATTATTTATGTTTATCTTTTTATGAATAAACAAGGCATTGCGGATGCAGTACACGAAGTGCTCGGCACGACCAAGGTACAGGCCGAAGCAGTTGTGGACAAAGTGATTGACTCAATTGTCGGCTCGCTCAAGAAGAGCGAGGAGGTTTCCATAGCGGGTCTCGGCATTTTCTCAGTCAAACAACGCGAAGCGCGCCAAGCGCGCAACCCGCGCACCGGCGCGACGGTACAAGTTGCGGCAATGAAAGTACCTAAGTTCCGCGCGGCGAAGGCACTGAAGGAGGCCGTCAAGTAAGTAACACTTGGAATGCTATTTTGCGGATAAGGAAAATCCCCCAGCGGGGGGATTTTCCTTATCCGCTCGCCTCGCTCTTCCTCATAAACTCGGAAACCATGCCCGCTCGGCTCCTCGCCGTTCCGCAAAAGCACATTCCTCGCTTTCGTGTTAAACATATTGCATTATCGAGATAATCTTTTATTTTGTTTCTCTATCAGTTTTATACTTTTTTTCACTTCCTTAATATGCTTTTCCGGTTTCAGGTTTTCAGGAAGTTCACCGCCGATCTCTTTAATCGTCTGCCGAACTTTTCCGCCAACCATAAAATGCGTCTGCCGCGCACGCAACTCCCCCATCACATTATCCTTTTTTAACTTTTCATCAGTTTGAGTAATTCGAAAAAGATTCGCGGCGAGTTCAGTTGAACCAGATCTATCCAGAAGTTCGCCCTTTTTTATGCCCTTTCTCCGTTCAATATCTGACAATGGTGCTCCGTACAGCCCTCTATAACCTGCATCGTTAAATAAACCAAAATGAGAAACACCGGCTTGTCTTGCAGTGCTAAAGAGTTTTTTGTTTTCATTCGTTACTTCCCCGCGTATAAAAACTCGTTTTTCCGCATCTGATAATTTCTCAAAAATTTCCTGCCTTCGTGTCTGAACGGCAAAATAAGTTTGGGCTAAAGCGATAGAAGGCTTGCTTGAATCCGCATTTTGAGCAATCAAGTAACAGGCATAACGGCTCAATTTCCAATCCACAACTCGTCTGGCGTTTCCGTAGCCAATTTCAACCATTTTGCTGATGTTAGCAAAATGGTTATCCACATCTTGCGCGCTATTTACACACGTTCTTTTTGCCTTATTTATAACCTCTTCAAAGTTACGCCACTGCGAATATTCCAGCAAAACCATAAGTTCTCTTGCCATCCAACATTCCACACCATTTGAATCAATCTTTTTAATTGACTCAAAATCTTTATGGGGTTCGTTAATGGTAATCTCTTCTGGCATAATAGGATAGATAACACTTCACATTAATTACCTTCACAAATCATAATAACAATCTTCGTTCGTCTCCCAACCTTTGCAAATACTCATTTACATAGAAATAATCAGGCTCATTTTTAACGGCTCGCGTACGAATTTCCCACTTTGGATCTTGAGAATCGTTTCTGTTGAAAAGAATGAGACCAATTCCGAAACGAGTGCATAGTGATTCGATTCTTCCGGTGTCAGCTTCTTTCGGAACAACCAGATAAACTTTGTGACTAAAGATTTTATAAGCGCACGCTTGACCAAAAGCAGTAATCAACTGATTCATATCAGTTTTAATTTCCGCGCTAATAATTTCTATTGGCGGTCGAACAGAATCAGCCTCAGAAAATTTATAAACCCCAAACACATCGGGGGTTCCCCATCTATCACCAAATCTGTTTCCGCCTAGAGATATTGCTTTTGTACATTCTTCCAAATTCTGTACGAGGTAATCAGCGAATGATTCGTAAAATGATTCCTCGTGTGGTAGCACCGTTCTTTCATTTACAGTCTTATATGTTTTACTTATGGATGATAAGTATCTTTGTAAAATACGCAACCCCTTTTCTGGTTTTGCAACCAGAGGGTTTCTTTCATGCATATCGCGAAGCGTACCAACTATTGTACCGTCGGGAACATTGGATAGTTTACTTTTCAGTTCGCGTAGAAGTTCGGAGTATCTGATACCGTCTTGGTAATTTGCTAGCACTTCTAATGCTTTTTTTGTAATTTTTTCTCTTTGAGTTTCAGACATAATTAAAGAATATCACATTTTGTAAAATTCATCACTATACTGTCCGGAAAAATGTTCCTCGAAGCGAAACATAAACGCCATAAAATAGAGTCTGGTTTTGCGGGCGGCGAGAATCGAACTCGCGTCTCAACCTTGGAAGGGTCGCGTATTGCCATTATACAACGCCCGCGACAATGGAATCGTACCAAAATTTCTGCTAGAATGAAACATCAATGACTTTGTTTGGAAAATTGCTAACGGTACTCTTGCTCGCGTTGATAGGCGGCGCGACGACGCTCGTGGTCAAGAACTTTCAACTGCAAGACGAACCGCCCATACAGGTATATTCTAATGTTCTTGAGAACATTAGAACAACAGAAATTGCGACAACGACCATTGAAGTGAAAAGCGATGCTACGCCTGCGGTGAGCGCAGTAGAACCGAAAAAAATAATTGATGAAGCACCTGTTTCTGCCGTTACCGCGCCTATACTGCTTCCCCCTCCACTGCTTGTGGTGAGCACTTTATCCCGAGTAGAATCGAGGGAAGTCGAGCCGAACTGGAACGCCATCAACGAGAAAACGCGCGGCGCGCTTGTAAACATTTTGTGCACGACAAAAAACGGCAGTGTGTTTGAGCCGATTTCCGGAAGCGGTGTTTTTATAGACCAGCACGGGCTTATTCTTACCAACGCGCATGTCGCACAGTACCTTCTGTTAACATCGGGAGACGAGAAGTCCAACTTACTTGACTGCACCATCCGTGTCGGCAACCCCGCAGTAAACCGCTATCGCGCAGAGCTATTTTACATTTCACCACGCTGGATTGCCAACAATGCAAAAAATATTTTGGAAGAAAGCCCGAAAGAACGGGGAGAAAATGATTACGCGCTCCTTCTGGTAACAGGCACAACAAATCCAAACGCGCAACTCCCCTCTTCGTTTCCATTTATTCAACTGCGCGAAAAACTTCTTGCGGCTGATACAAAAGATGCTTTTCTCGCCGCTGGCTACCCCGCAGGATTTTTGGGAGGCATTGCGGTCCAGCGCGAACTTTACAGCGTCTCGTCTTTTGCAACCATACAATCGCGTTACACGCTCGGTGAAGGCACGCTGGATGTGATCGGGCTCGGCGGAAACTTGCTCGCTCAAAAAGGAGCGAGCGGCGGAGCGATTGTTGATTGGAACGGCGAACTTGCGGGGCTTATTACCACAGCAACGGTGGAAGGCACTACGGACGCGCGCGATGTGCGCGCTTTGACCATCGACTACATCGCGCGCGCATTTGCGGAAGAAGCGGGCTTTTCTTTGTATGAACTTAAAAATGCCGCTCTCGCTCCCCTATCGTTGCAATTTAACACGCAGATTGCTCCACTGCTCCGCAAAAAACTGACAGACGTTATTTACAAAACAAGCGGGAATTAAAAAACCGACAACAGCAGCTCTATTTTGTCCATTTCTGAAACAATGTTGCGGCGCTCCGCGCCGCACCGGATGCATTGGTGTGTAATTGAAAACTTTTCTTTCTTTTTTGCGAGCGAGACGGGCTTCATCATGCCGCCGCATGGCTCCGAGCGGTCGCCTGGGTGAATATCCACATGCTTGCTACAGAGGCACTGCGGACAATGGTTCGTGTAGCCGTTTCCAGTTACCTTAGTGCTACAGTGTTCACAGGTAAAATTTTCTTTTGTTCTTACAAACCTTTTTGTCATTCGTTTGACAATATCACAGAAGTGCAATATATTCTATATTAGAAAAGATGAGAGGGGGTGTGGAATGAAAAAAATCAAAAACAAACGGATATGGCGTTCCAGACGAGCACAAGAGCGTATTGACTATTTGCTTAATCTTACAGCAAGACAACTTGGTCACAATAACGAACAACGCGTTGTTGAAGCGTATCAGGAACACTGTCGATCGCTGTTTCCACCTTGGATTGAAAATGTACGACTTGCTAATAAAAAAGAGGATTGGCAGGGAATAGATGTTGTCTTTGCGACTAAAGCCGGAGATATATTCGTGCAACTAAAAGGAAGCAGTATTGGAAAGGAGAGTTTTTCCCGACGACAGGACTCCGGGGAATTGAATTGGCGAATTGTCGTAGTGATTATATTTCCATCCGATTTGCCGAAAAGAATCAGAGAAATAATCACGCCGCTAGTAAGCAAGGAATATAAACGCCTTGTTTATGAAAAAAACGGCTGGCGTTCGTAAGTGATTCTTGCCCCGTCCCGACACAAGTGTCGGGACGGGGCATTTTTTCATTTATTTCTTTTTACTTCTTCCAACAATTTGTCTTTTTCTTTTCGGCTAGTGTGCGATTTGCCGAAGCGAACAAGCGTGCGGTTGAGAATACGCCAATCTTTTTGCGGGAAAAGCGCTTCAAGGTCCTTTTCAATTTTCGCGGGGTCTTTGTGTTGTGTCCAGCCGAGCTTTTGGGAAATATAGGACACATGGGTGTCTACGCCAATTGCCGGCGAGCCGTATTCGGCGAGAAACACATTTGCGGTCTTGCGCCCGACACCGGAAAGCGCCACCAATCGCGTTAGGTCGTGCGGAGGCGCACCTACACATTCGTCTGCAATCGTTTTTGCGCACGCAATAATATTTTTTGTTTTGTTTTTATAAAAATTCACGGGGCGGATGATGCCCGCCACATCTTCCGCGCGAGCGCAAGCGAGCGCGGCGGCTGTTTCGTATTTCACGAACAGCTTTTTACACACTTCAATCGTCGTCTCGTCGCGCGTACGCGCGGATAGAATAATCGCCACAAGCGTTTTCCACTCCGCGTCCCATTCTTCGGCGGCAAGCCGCATCGGCTTGCCGCCGAGCTTTTTTAACTCTTCCAATTGTTTGAGTGCAAGAATGGTGTTCATAAGTGTATTTGACAAGAAATAGTGGTTCTGCTAGTATGTGCGGTACAAGTGGCTTCGGCCTTACCCCCGCAAGGGGGAGAAAATCCAGAAAAGCCGTCAGAACAAGATTCTGACGGCTTTTCGTATATTTGTAAATGCACTTCTCTCAAGAAACCCGATTTTCTCAATCAAACGCCGCGTATCAATAACGCGAATTTGCGACAAAAGCGCAGTCGCTTCTTTTCCTTGAACCTTTCCCTGTGCCTGTTTCTTCTCCTTATTCCATCCATCAAAATCCTTCTGCATTCGCAGATTGTATCACAACAAAACCCCGCACATTTATGTACGGGGCTTGGAGTTTATGTGATGCGTTAAAACAATTCTCGCTCAATTAGCCTCATATACTTATTGACATAAAAAATATCCGGTTCGCGTTTAATTGGTCGTGTTTTAATTTCAAAATTGGGATTTTTCTTTTCGGTACTATCAAAAATGACAAGACCTATTCCAATAACCAAACAAAGGGATTCCAAACTACTTCCCTGCTTACTATAAACGGCGCTCGGGAAAAGGAATCGCGATTCGCGCGATTGTGCCGAAAACGCCAACTGGTGTTGAGCGCGGAGCGCATGATGTGGAAGAAAAACGCGAGATTGCGTTTGTTCCGCCCGATAAATATTACTTTTCTCCTGAAATTAACATCTACGACAACAAGGTGATGATTGCCTCTTGGAAAGAAAAACTCGGTGTGATTATTGAAAGCGCGGAGATTGCCGATGCGATGAAGAAAATCTACGAACTCGCGTGGGCAGAGGCGAAACGGCTGGATGCGGAATTGCACAAGTAGTTTATAGATACGATCGTAGTTATAAACTACTTTTAAAAGGCAGAGCGTCTTTGCAAAAAATTGACAGATGAGGTACAAATAAGATAGACAAAACAGAAAGGAGGGGAAAATGAAAACCCCAATAATTCTTGAAAACCGAGAAATACTGGAGATTTTAAAACGACACGGCGTCCCGCTACAGAAATGGGGCATGGGGAAATATCGATCGTTTGAGGACTTCATGCGCTACGCAACGGAGGACCAGTTCTTCTTGCGAGATGGCGATGGCAACGGTCTTGTAGTTGAGGTACACGCTGCGGTCGTAATTGTTATTCATAAATTCAGAAAAGAGTGGCTTGAATTGTATGAAGACAGGCGTAAGTATCCACACCCTCCTCCACACTCCATGATATACTGTCAAGGTGCAACGACTTACCAATGAGGAAATCAAACACAGGTTGATACGGCTGCGGAGTGGCTTGAATTGTATGAAGACAGGCAGGTGTCTTCTAATGGCAAAGTGTTGTGTCGCAAGAACTTCAACGGGATTGCGGAGACCTTAAAGCGTGATGAGGCACCGCGCGAGGGTGCTATGCGTTGCCTTTCTGAAGAGCTGAACTTCTGCGACCCCTCACTCTACCAATTGTCAGAATTACTAGGCGTAGAGCGCCGTGACCCTGTACCATCCGAGAAGTGGCCGGGCATCAAAGCGCAATACAACCGATACCTCTTTGAATGCACTATTGAAAGACAACTTTTTCACAAATATGGCTATCGGGAACTAGAAGGACATGGACGCGAGATATTCTTCAAGTGGCGTCCACGGCGGCAATTGCTCCTGCAATTCTAGAGAACTCACACGGCACGCGCTCCACAGCGTGTGCTTTTTTTAAAAATCGGGGCGCCGGGAATCGAACCCGGACCGTACGCTCCCAAAGCGTAAATACTGCCACTATACTACGCCCCGTCTCGCGCATAATAGCACGAACTACCTAGCGGGCAGAATAAGGTCCCACAGCATTTTCACTTTCGCCTGCCTCTCCTCAATATCCAAAAATACGGCTGCGACATCAAATTGCCACGGCATACCCTGCGCGCGCCTCTTATTTGCGAGGTACGACTCCGTAACGCGCGCGAGCCGTTTAAGTTTTTGCGGATGCATATTGTCTTCCGGTCTGTATCTACCCATACGCTCTGTATTTTCTTCTTCTGTACTATCCCATGACAAGGTTTTCACCTCTACGAAGTGCAATTTATCGTCTTTCAGCGCGACAATATCCAACTCCCCCCATTTTTTAGAATAATTCCGTTCTTTTATCTCAAACCTATTTTGTTCTAGATATTTCGCCGCAACCTCCTCCCCCACCTTCCCCACTCGCAAATGTCCTTTTTTTCCTCTCGGCATAAATGTCCTTTATTTTGAAAATATGTGTCTTTTACAGAATATCGTTATTTCTCAACACTTCCTCTAGGACACTGACATAAAACGAAATGTCCGTTATACACATATCCACCGACTTATCCCCACTTTTGTTGTTTTTATAAATTTGCGGGTACGGAGAATCGAACTCCGATCTCGTCCTTGGCAAGGACGCGTTCTGCCACTAAACCATACCCGCACTAGAAAAATTATAACAAAAATACAGATAATACAAAAGCGTTTAATTTTGTTAGTATATATGCATTATTCTTAATCACTGCGCCCGTGGTGAAACGGATATCATAAATGCCTTCGAAGCATTTGTTCCGGGTTCGAATCCTGGCGGGCGCACATTAAAAAATGACTAAAGAAAAAGAAGTATTTGAAGTTCCGCAAGAGGTTGCGGATGTTGCAGAAACCCTTGAGAAATCAGGGTTTGAAGCACACTTAGTTGGCGGATGCGTTCGCGATTTGTTGATAGGAAGAAAACCGTCAGATTGGGACATCACCACCAACGCAACACCGGAAGAAATACAAAAACTCTTCAAGGAAAGCTTTTACGAAAACGAATACGGAACAGTTGGTGTTGTTACCGAATCCGAGGACCCGACACTAAAAGTCGTTGAAGTAACTCCATACCGTATTGAAAGCGCGTATTCAGATAGTAGACGGCCCGATTCAGTGTCTTTCAGTAAAAATCTTGAGGACGACTTGAGGCGCCGCGATTTCACCATAAATGCAATTGCGCTAAAGATTGAACCGCAAGTCAAGGTTATAAAGGACATTCTAACGGACATTTCTAACGGACATTATAAAGGACATTTGGAAAATACAAATGTCCTTTATAAAAGAAATAATGTCCTTTATAATTCTAAAGGACATTACAAAACTTATAGAGGATATATCACCGACCCTTATAAAGGACAGTTAGATATCAAAAAAGGCCTTATAAAGACGGTCGGAAATCCGGAAGAACGCTTCTCCGAAGACGGGCTACGCCTATTGCGCGCCGTACGCATAGCATCCGAGCTTGGCTTTATGATTGAAAATGAAACATCCGAAGCGATATTCAAAAACAACGAATTTCTTAAGAAAATAGCGCCTGAAAGGATTCGCGATGAATTCACGAAGATTGTAATGTCAGAAAGACCTATGGAGGGTATTCTGCTGTGCAGTAAACTTGGGCTTTTACAGCATTTTATACCAGAACTAGAGCAATCGTTTCATGTGAAACAGAATAAAGCACACTCTTTTGGGGTTGGAGAGCATTTGTTAAGAACCATTGCACACGCTGCTAAAAAAGAATTCACACTAGAAATACGACTCGCTTCACTACTGCATGATATTTCAAAACCGGAAACGCGCCGATGGTCAGAAGAAAAAAGCGACTGGACCTTTTATGGGCACGATGTGGTGGGTACACGAACAGCGGTCAAGATACTGGAACGACTAAAGTTTCCCGTGAAACTCATTGAAAAAGTTGCTAAACTAGTGCGCTGGCATATGTTCTTTTCCGATACGGAGGTTATAACGCACTCTGCGGTGCGACGACTCCTTATGAATGTAGGCAAGGAGAATATATGGGATTTGATGAATGTGCGTGCCTGCGATCGTATAGGAACCGGCAGACCCAAAGAAAGCCCCTATCGCCTTCGCAAATACCATTCGCTTATAGAGGAAGTAATGCACGACCCAATATCCGTAGGAATGCTGAAAATAAAAGGAGGAGATATTGTAGAAATAGCGAAATTACAACCAAGCCCTAAAATAGGTTTCATTTTGCACGCGCTTCTAGAGGAGGTGCTTGAAGATCCTTCAAAAAACGCAAGAGAACACCTTGAAAAAAGGGTTATTGAACTCGCTAAACTTTCTGATAAGGAAATTGAAGGCCTTGGTAAAAAGGGGAAGGAAAGAAAAGTTGAGATAGAAGAAACGGCAATCAAGGAAATACGAGGAAAATACTGGGTAAAATGAATTACCGCGTTATAAGCGCGATAGCGCTTTGTTACATGTGAAACAATGATGGGGGGGGTAAATAAAAAACCGCCCAGTCATTTTGAGTGGGTGTTTACGCCACTCCGCGACTAGGCGGCAAGGAGATGGGGAAACAAAGAATCAGAAGTGCCTAGAAAAATACTATTCCAAGAAATATTTAGTGAGAATATATTTTCTGGGTAGCAAAGCCGGAAATGTTTCCCGTGTAACATCAGCGTGGAAGGTTATACTGATAACAAAAAAGTTCTGCGCTGGTGTTGGAAAAAGAGTGTCAAAGAACGAAAATGTCTCTAAGGGACATTATAGTTTATAAAGGACATTTGTGTAAAGGACACAAACTGTGGACAAACCAACCAAAAAGATACAGGAGAACACTTCTAAAGGACATTCAAGTGGCTCTAAAGGACACCCGTAAAGGACATTTCTAACGGACATTTGTTAATTCATAAAGGACATTCGCAAATGTCCTTTATGAAATGTCCTTTAGAATACAACACAGAATTACACTGTAAGGAAGAGGTGTTTTTGGTGCTTTGAGTATCCACACGCACAGACAGTTGCAAAATAAAAAGTTTTATGCTATACTCTTCTTTACTATGATAACCAGGAGAAAAAAGCAGAATATTATAAAAGAAGTAGGGATGCACGAGAAAGATACGGGGTCTGCGGAAGTGCAGGTCGGGATTTTGTCGCGCCGTATTGAAGAACTGACAAATCATCTCAAAACGCACAAGAAGGATATCCACTCGCGCAGAGGACTCCTTGGTATGGTTGCCGACCGTCAATCGCACCTGCGCTATTTACAAAAAAGACATCCGAAGAGGTATAATGGAATCGTTCGTAAACTGGAACTTAAAAAGTGAGCATTATTAAACACAAAAATCAGCGCGTGGCGGTATTTATTGATACGCAAAACCTATACCACAGCGCGAAAAATCTCTACCGCGCGAATGTGAACTTCGGGCAGGTTGTAAAGGACGCGCTCGCGGGCCGTTCGTTAATCCGCGCGGTCGCGTATGTGATTACCACAGAGAGCGGGGATGAGAAAAACTTTTTTGAAGCCCTTGCCAAAGTCGGTATTGAAGCAAAGACGAAACCGCTTCAGATATTCGGAAGTGGGGCGAAAAAGGCGGATTGGGATGTGGGGCTCGCGATAGATGCAGTGAAACTTGCGCCGAAGGTGGATGCTGTGATTATTCTCTCTGGCGATGGCGACTTCATTCCGCTTGTGGAATACTTGAAAACAAACGAGGGTTGCCAGGTGGAAATCGTCGCATTCGGCAAATCAACTTCTGCAAAACTGATTGAGGCGGCAGACGAATTTACCGACCTTGACGACACTCCGCGCAAATACTTGATGGGGTATGGGAAGAGATAATTTTCATTGTTTGGCGTATTTTGCGTACTTCTTGTAGAGTTGTAGAATATGAACCTAACAGAAGCACAATTAAAATCAATCTCAAAATATCTTGCTGATATTTCAAAATTGGTTTTTGCAACTACTGTGCTTGGATTTTTTATACAAACAAACACAAAACCAATTTCGGTTTTTATGCTTGTGGTAGGTGCTACAATTACCGTATTTACTTTCTATTTTAGTGTTAAAATTATTCCAAATAAAAACACATGACAAAAACTGATGCAATTTTTTGGTTTGAGGTTGTTATGATGGTTTTCGCAACAATACTTTATGTTGTTGCTATTCGAAGTAAAAACAGGGATAATACCGAGTAAACTTATTTATATGGAAATGCAATATATCATCGGTTACATCATTATCGGCATTTGTGTTGTTGTAGGTATTTTCTATAATCCGCGTAAAAATCGAGGTGGTTCTGCCTCTGAAAACAAGGAGTGAGAAGTTGGTTTTACTGTGTTGGGGTGCTACACTGTGCGTATGCGGAAGAAGGAATACTCTATTGAGGTCGGCGGGAAATTAATTATCGCAGAGTGGAGCGACTTGGCGGAGAATGCGAGCGGGTCGGTGGTCATCCGCTCCGGCGACACGACGGTTCTCGTAACCGCCGTTATGTCAAAAGAAGAAAAAGGGACGGATTATTTGCCGCTCACCGTTGATTACGAGGAGCGGTTTTATGCGACCGGGAAGATTCTTGGAAGCAGTTTCGTGCGGAGGGAAGGGAAGCCGGCAGACGAAGCTATTTTGTCGGGGCGGCTTATTGACCGCACGATTCGTCCGCTTTTTGACCAGCGAATCCGAAATGAAATACAAGTAGTTGCAATCGTTCTCGCGCTAGGCGAGAACGACCCGGACATTTTGGGAGTTATAGGCGCCTCGCTCGCGCTCGGCGCATCCTCAATACCTTGGAACGGGCCAGTATCTGCCGTTCGAATCGGCATAAGCACCGACAAAACCTACGCGGTAAATCCTACTTATTCCGCGCGGGAGCGCGCGTTTTTAGACCTCGTTGCGTGTGGTAAAGATAATTGCATTAATATGATTGAAGTTGGGGGAATGGAGGTTGCCGAAAAAACAATAGTTGCCGCGCTTGATGAAGCGAATAAAGAAATTGGGAAATTGCAGGCGTGGCAGGAGAAAATAATAAATGAAGTTGGAAAAGAAAAACAAAGAATTATATTTCCAGAACCGCCGAAAGAAATTGCTAAGCTTTTTAGTAAAGAAATCTCGCCGAAAATGCACAGTGCGGTGTTTTCCGGAAAACCTGGGCATAAAACAATCGGCGCATTAAAAGATGAATGGCTGGAGCTTGTAAAAACCGGGCTTGCGGAAATTGAAAACGCCAGCGCGTTTGCGGACGCGCATTTTGAGGACATGGTGAATGACACGCTTCATACAGAAGCGATTGAAGGTGGAAAGCGCGCTGACGGCAGGGGAATGGATGAACTGCGGCCGCTCTTCGCGCAAGCGGGTGGATTTTCTAAAATCCTGCACGGCTCTGGGACTTTTTACAGGGGAGGAACGCACATTTTGTCGGTCTTGACGCTCGGCGGACCAAAGGATTCGCAAACGCTTGATGGAATAGAAAATCACGGAGAGAAAAAACATTTTATACATCATTACAATTTTCCGCCTTTTTCTAACGGAGAAACGGGAAAGCTCGGAGGTAAAAATCGCCGGATGATTGGGCATGGCGCGCTTGCAGAAAAAGCGCTCTTTCCGGTTATTCCGCCGCAAGAAAAGTTTCCGTACACGATACGGCTCGTGTCCGAAGCGTTTTCATCAAACGGCTCCACTTCAATGGGAAGCGTGTGCGGAAGTACGCTTGCGCTAATGGACGGAGGAGTGCCAATTTCAGCTCCTGTGGCTGGAATTGCATCGGGACTTATGATGCGCGACCACAAAAATTACAAGGTGCTCACGGACATTCAAGGCCCCGAAGACCATCACGGCGATATGGATTTTAAGGTTGCGGGTACGCGCGCGGGCGTTACTGCGGTGCAAATGGATGTGAAAGTGGACGGCGTGCCGATTGCAATACTTGCGGAAGCGTTTGAGAAGGCGCGCGCGGCGCGGGAGAAGATTCTAGATGTAATGGAAAAAGAAATCGCCGCGCCGCGCGCGGATATTTCTCCTGTTGCGCCGAAAATTTTGATTATACAAGTGAAAAAAGAACAAATTGGAATGATTATCGGGAGCGGAGGCAAGACGATAAATGAAATAAAAGAAAGGACTGGCGCGGATGCGATTGATATTGAGGACGACGGACGCGTATTTATCACAGGAAAAAGTGGAACCGCCGAAAAAGCGGCGGCAGTTATCAAGCACTTCATACAAGAATCAGAAAACCGGTGGGGGAGGAGATAGGTTTTCAAGTTTATTATTAGCTAAGTCGTAAAAAGTAGTGATTATTTAATGGGGATGTGATAGAATAGATAGGATGAAATATAAGTATTACCTTATGTTGTTTGTTTTAGGTTGTATAATAGGTTTGTTAATTTAATTTATTGACCTGTCATAATGGCTCTGATGCCATAAGTTCCGACTGTCCCTGCTCCCACAGTACCCGCTCCAATTAAAGCGGGTTTTAGCCACGGGTGCTTCTTAAAGAATGTTTTGTTTGATTTTGTGAATTTGCGGTTTAATGGAACTTTTGGGAGGCTGTTTTTCTCTTTCCTAGAAGCAAAACTGAAATAATTTTGTATCTGCGAGCGCGCCTCAAACCACGATGCACGGCTAAT
>Ga0209211_10005310_pt1 | contig 19371 bp, 26 predicted proteins | sample RifGroA2_FD_183992 | JGI IMG/M metagenome (GOLD analysis project Ga0209211, IMG submission 183992) | Groundwater microbial communities from Rifle, Colorado, USA - Groundwater A2 (SPAdes) (version 2) | ecosystem: Environmental > Aquatic > Deep subsurface > Groundwater | place: Rifle, Colorado...
ATGTCTTCTTTTCTTCAAAATATTCCTTTTTTGTTATTTGTCCCTTAGAAAACCTTACTTCTAAAACGTTTAATAACTCACTTACTTCCCCTACAAAGTAACCGACACGAACCCCCCCCTAATTCACCTTCCTGTTCAATAAGCTCTTTTTCTTGGCTCATAATTAGTTTAATAGTCTCTCTTATAGGGAACTTATCTTTTTTTTATTGTATATTCATCTGTTGTTGCATCATCTAATATACGACCTATTGCCCCATCCAATCCACTTCTTTCTCTTTCCAATTTTTTAATCTTCCTTTTTTCATTTTTTTCTTTTGCTATCATTAGGTCACAATACACAACAGGCAGAAGTGTCGCTATGTTTATCAACTCCACTGTTCTTTTTCTCCATACATCCAAATTCTTTTCATTCCAATATGCTGGTCTTAATATTGGTCGCATTTTTTTATTTATACCTCCTATTTTTTCTTCTATAAAAAACAGGAACAAAACTTTCGCTTTCCATATCATCAACCGCAGTTGGAATATTTAACCAGCCCTTTATTTTATATCCTTTCTTAGTTAATTTAGCATTATCTTCTGGAACATTACAATATAAACTGCTATATCTATAGCCTATATAATGTTTCTTTAAGTTAATTTCCTTTCTACCAATAAATTTTATTCCTTTGTATTGGTTTTCAGTTGCCCTTTCAATTGCCCTTATATAGTTAAAACCACTAAAAATATAGTCAAATAAACCCATTCATACCACCTTATTTCTTCTTTGATACCGTACTAATCTTAAAAATACCTAAATTAAGTATATCCTTTTCTGTTTCTTTCTTTACTTTCTGTTTAGGTTTGTCCTCTTTTGGTTCTACTGATAGTTTTTTTGGAATATTCTGATTAGGAATTGGTTTTTGTATTTTTGTATTATTTTCTTTTTTTTCTTTTGGAACTATTAAACTAACTAACATAAACAAAGAACCAATAACAATTAAACCTAAAGAAGAATAATATACGACATCTACAATTCCACATTCTTTTCTAACACCTGTATTAAAAGTTTTACCTAAATCACCAATCCAGCTATCACATAATTCTTTAGTTTGTTTTACTGTATATCCGTCTAAATCTATTATTTGATTTAAAATTCCTGTAAATAGCACGATTACAGCTATTATTATTAATATAAAACCAAACAATCCTTTAGCCATAATTATCCCTTTATTTAGTTATCGAAGAACTAATCTATTTAAACTTTCCTCAAAAAATCTCCTTCTTTGGTTACCAGGCTTATTTATAAAGAAAACGCTAAAAATCAATATCTCCCTTTTTTATTCTTTCAGTCTTTAGGCTATAATGCGAAAGTCCCCTCTTAATTTGTATATTAGAAGCAGCTTGAAGTTATATTCATCAAGAACCACCAGTCATCGCTTCGCTATAGGCAGGTGGAAAGAGGAATTCTAAACCTCAGCCCACGCTCCTCGCACATATCCAAAAATTCAAGATCTCAGGCAGGTGCAAATCTTGTCAGGGGAGTACCGCCATAAGGATCATCTTCGCTTGTTCAACTTTTTCAGCATAATTCAAAGAAGCAATTATTGCTGCTCTGCCATCAATAGCCATTTCCATAAGGGAACGTACTTTATTTTTCCTTTGATCCCACGCCATTCAGCATCCTCTTCTGCCTCATAATCTTCTGTAATTATAGCTAATTCATCGCATTTAAGCTCTTTGCTTGCCTTGAGCAATGGCCGAATTTCCCTTTCTTTTAGTTCAGGATTATCTAATTCCTTGCTTATTTGAATCAGATGAGTTATTTTTGCTCCTTCTTTGACGATTAAATCAACTTCTTCGTGCTGGACATTTTTCCAGAAGAAATGTTCTATTACCGGGCTCTTTCTTCTTAACATCTCCAAATAAAAGGCATTCTCCATTTTCTTTCCCGCATCCCTGCCAATCTCAATCATCTTTACAAAACCAGTATCGCAGAGAAATACCTTGTTAACGGGCTCCCTTTTTCTTGCAGACCAGCTAAATTTAGGGAGATATAACGCAAAAAGAGAGTCATTTAATAAAGAAGCGTATGTATACAGCTCGTCTTTTGATATCTTTCTTCCCTGAGATTTTAGGGTATCGTATATTTTATTTATGCTGATCTCTTTAGTGTAGCTTGAAGCAACAGACTTAATAAGCCATTTTATGAGCATAGAATCCTTTATCCCGTGCCTTTCCACTATATCCTTGTAGACTGTAAGATCAAGGTAGCTCTCTATTATTTTGAGCTTGGTATCTTTGTTTTGCTCTAGAACAACTTCCGGGAATCCCCCGAATTCGAGATATTCATCCATCAGCGCAAGTATCTTGGTTTTTTCTTCGGAGCTTGTTAATCTTGAAACGGGAAATTCTTTTAGGTTTAAGAATTCTCTGAATGAGAAAGGCAGCAGCAAATAGCTTATGCTTCTTCCTCTTAATGAGGTCGCAATCTCTTTGCTTAATAACTTGGAAGATGAGCCAGAAATGAATATAGTGTATCCTTCATCATCTAGCTCTCTTACAGCTTTTTCCCAATTTTGTATGTTTTGAGGCTCATCTAAAAATAACACAGGATTTTTTGTTTTTGGGAATAGTCTTTTGTGGATCTCGACAACTTCTTTTATTTCTTTGAAATTAAGGTCAAATAATTTGGTGCTCTCAAAGTTTAGGTAAATCATATCTTCTTTCTTTCTCCCTGTTTTTATCATCTCCCTCATTATTTGGTGCAAGTAAGAAGTTTTTCCAGCTCTTCGCGGGCCTATTATTGCATTTATCTTTTTACCGAAAGATACCTTTAGAGTCCTATCTACCAATTTTGGGAATTCTCTTTTTTGGAAATCTATCAAATATTGCTCTGCTTCTTTTTGGTTCATATGTGATATGGAAGTAATTACTACTATATAAAGTTTTCCTTATTTAAAGGATAATATTATATAAAGTTTTCCTTATTTAAAGGATAAATCAATAAAACTCAATTGACGGGTTTTTTGCAATTTAATTATGTCAAAAACACCCCGCCCTAAAGAGCGGAGCGTGTTTTTGAGCATGCTCAGAAACTTTCCATATCCAAAAAATGAATTGGCTTTCAGCCACCAGTCTTAGACTGATGGAAAGTTTCTGACATTTCTATGCACTTATCTCGCTCACATGCTCATTCTTGTTAATCCTTATGATAGTATCAACAAAGCTCTCTATCTTGCTCTCATGGCTTACAATAATTATTTGTTTTACATTAAGCTGTCCAATCACATCCCTCAGCTTGTCAAGCTGGTCTGTGCTGAAGCCGTCAGTCGGCTCATCAAGCATGATAATGTCTTTTGTCTTTATCTCGCCAATAATATCATTTATCACTTTATTAAGAGCCAACCTATAAGAAAGGGCTACAGATGTTCTCTCTCCGCCGGATAAATTCTCAACAGCTGTTTCATAGCCGTTCTGCTCTATTACAGGCGTAAACTCATCATCCAGCCTGACAGATATAGTTTCATCCTCCATTAATATGCCAAACCATTTCTGGAACAATTCATCAAATTCGCTATGTATCTGCAGCATGACATGCTTTTCCATTGTTATTGTTAGGTTCAGCAGATACTCCTCCATCCAGTTTTGTACCTGCATCAGATAATTTAAGCCGCCTTTTATTATCATTTTTTCTTTAATCTCTTTGTCAAGCATATCAATCAATTTTGCAGTATTTTCCCTGTCCCTCTCCAAAGAATTTAATTTTAACTCCAGCTCTCTTTCCTCTGCAAGGTTTTTTTCTGTTTTCTCCTTCAATTTTTTGCTTTCTTCTTCTGTCCCTTTAAGCGATTTGATTTTTTCATTAAGCTCTAACTTATTTTTATTAACCTTTCCTATTTCCTCTTTTATTTTATCCTGCTCTTTCTCTATTATCTCCCTGTCTTTTATTTTTTCTTCCAGATTTTTCAGCTTTACAGCAAAAACAGAAAGCCTGCCCTCTTTTTTTCTTAATTCGCTTAACTCTTTTTTCAGGCTGTTTAGCTTATTTTCTGCATCTATATGCTGCTTTGTATGCAATTTTATATTCTCTTCAAATTCCGCTATATTCCTGCCTTCATTTTCAGATATTGTTTTTTTATGCTCATGAGCCACTTTTTGCCTGCAGTAAGGGCATTCATCAACTTCAAGAATTTTTTTCTTCAGCTCTTCAGAATCAGTAAGTTTTGATTTAAAAACAGAGATTTTCTTTAATATCTCCTTCACTGTAATATCCATCAGATCAATCTGGTTCTCTTTTTCCGCCATCTCTTTTTTCAATTCCTCTAAAGAGATTTTTTCCTTTTCGCTTAATTCCTTTTTTAATTCATCGATGTATTCTTTCAGTTCCTCTGCCCTTTTTTTATTTTTCTCCCTTTTTTCCAGGTTATTTCTCAGCCTTAATTCGCTCAAATCAAACTCCCTTCTTAAGTTACTCAGCTCATTCAGCTGTTTTTCAGTCTTTTCCATCTCCTTTTTGCTTTCCTTTATCTTTTCTTTTATAGCATCCAGCTTTGGCTTTAGCTCAGAAACCCTTTTATCATGCTCTTTTATTTCCTCTTCCTGTTTTATTTTCTGCTTTTTCTTCTCTTCCAGATCAGCTATCTTGCCCTCATATTCCTTTCTCTTCTCTTTTAGATAATGAATTATTATAGCGGAATTCTCCCTCACCCTCTTGTACTTGTCAATGTTAAAAACCCTTCTTAATGTGTCAAGCCTTATGTCCTTATCCTCAAATAGAATCTGCTTCATCTCTTCCTGCGGCGTATAAACAGTATACCTGTAAACCATGTCCTTGCTTTTTGACACTAGCTGCTTTGGGTAGCCCAGCAGATTCAGAATATCTGTTTTCAGCTCAACAGCTGTTCCTTCCTTTTTTCTGCCGTCTATTATGGTATAGCCTGCTTCCTGCGATATAGACTCCTTCCCTCTTTTTAAAACCCTTTTGATTATTATCTCCCTGCCTTCCAGCTCAAACTTCATCTCAACAGAGCCGGATTTCTTCCCATGCCTCAGCAAAGAAGAGGCAGGCAAATCCTTGCCTTTTGCACCAAACAATGCAAATTCCACAGCCAGTAAAATTGTTGATTTTCCTGAGCCTATATCGCCTGCCAGCAATGTAGATCCGCCCGGAAAATTTATTTCAGCATCTAAATAAGACCTTATATTCTCCAGCTTTAATGATTTTATTATCATCTCCCCAATAAAAAGAAAAAAGGCTTACCTCTTTATATTATTTTTGTTGTCACGGGTTATAGATTATTAAACACAATTAAAATCGCGTTTAATAATTGTTAACAAAATTGGAAGAAAGACCTAGAAACGGAAAAGAAGCCCAGGAAAACCTACTTCTTCTTGTAGCCAAATAACTTATTGTACTTCTCATGATCAACTATATCAAGAACAAAAGCAACAATTTCTATTTCAGAGTCTCCTTCAGTTAGAGAATAGAGAAATCTCCAATAATGGGGAAGTTCCACCCAGAATAAATTAGTAACTCCATATTTAACTTTAAACTTTTCAGGAATCTTTGATTTAGCAATAGGCTCACCATAATGATAATTTGCTTTAATCAAATCTTTCTTCTGTTCAAACGCCTGAAAAATTTGGACTTCGGGGCTTCTTTTCTTCCCGCTCTTTTCAACTTCAGCAACCTCTTTATTTAAATAATTGTAAACTTCCCCCGCTTCAGTAGATAACTTGATTCTTACTATTTTATTCAAATTTCAAGGCCTTCGCTTATTGCTTTTCTTAAATTGGGATTATTATTATGTATCCAAGTTATTCCTTTTAAACTTACCGCTATTTTATTGCTTTCTTCAAGATACTCTAAAATCTGCATTAAAGTATTATGATTTACCTGTCTCGGAAGGTGCTTTTTAATGTAAGCAACACTAACTATAGATTCATCAGCATTCTTTATAACATCTTCTACCATAAATATAGTGTTTAAAGTAGGAGAATGCTTTATTTTCTTTACTAATAGTTCTTGTGTCATACTAATCACCTATTGATACATATGTGTAACTATAAGTTATATATAAATATTTCGGTTTTATTGCCCCTTAATTCTTGTTCCTAATATGTAGCTTTGGTCGGGTCGAGAAACAGCTATTTAAACCACACCAGCCCAGCCAGTATCAAGAATAATCCGATAATAATCAGTATAACAGACGTAGCTGCAATAAGCTCTACTATAATGCATTCTTGTGATAAAGCAGTTAATCCCCCCAAATCAAAAAAAGAGGAGCACACCAAATGAGAAGACAATATTGTTACCAGATTAGCTGAGCCTGGATGAAAAAGCGCATTTACAGCAAATCCTATGGCAGGCGTAAATAAGATTATGGCTGCTATTGCAATTAATACAGCGCCCCACAAGACCTTCTTTGTAGTGTAGTGCTTTTCAAGCCTTTTATGCTTTGCAAACACCTCAAATGCAAAATAAACTATTATAGTTAAAATAAATAAAGCAAAGATAACCACAAATGGGTTTTCAATTAAGAATCTGTTCATCTTGCAAGCTCTTGTTTAAGTTGTTCTATGATATCAACTGGCGTTGGGTCTGTCCTGTTGTCTATTGCTAGGTAATAAGAAACAAAATCGCCCAGATAAATGGAATACATCATCCTTGCTAATAAATAATCCCCTTTTGTGTAAATCTCTTCAATATCAACCCTGTTTGCTATTATCTCCTTTGTTATGTCCATCCTTTTCCTTATCCTTTCGTGGTCTTTTTTATCCCTGAGCATTATCGCAATAAAATTCTTCCTGCTCATATTTATAAATGCGTTTATTTCGTTATGGTCCATTTCAGGGAAAACGTGGTGCAGTGCAGGCAATTTTGCATTCTCGTTTATCTGCGTTCGCCACCTGTAAGCCACCGGGGCTAAAAGCTCGGATGAGTAGATTACAGGCAGTTTCCCCCGGATTTTTTTAGCAAGCTCCTGGGCTTTTTCTTTAAATTCATTTACATTTCTTAAGACAGCCAGCATTTCATTAAGCTCTGTGTTTGTTATGCTTATAATATTGGAATTATGAAGCAGGCCAAGCATCGGAAAAAATAAGTAGCCAATAGCTGCCCTTGGCTGGTAGCCTGTGGGTATAAGGATTTTTTTGTCTGCTATCTCAGCCAGTTTTCCACCTGAGCATATTGCCCATACATTTGCTTTTTTTTCTTTTGCCTGCTTGAAGCAGCTTATTGTTTCCTCTGTGTTGCCGGAATAAGAAACAGCAAAAACCAAAGTATAGCTGTCAACAAATTTAGGGATATCATAATTTCTGTTCACAAAAACAGGTATGCTTGTGTTTGCAAGGTAGCTCTTCAGCAAATCGCCGCCAATGGCAGAGCCTCCCATGCCGCAAACCAGAATTGATGTTATTTCGCCGGATATTATGCTGCCTTTCGGCAGTGTTAAGGCTTCCCTGCACTGCTTTGGGAAATTTTCCAGAACACCCAGATAATTTGAATTGTCTATTGCCATCTTTCCCTCCACTATACCGGCTGGTTTAAATAATTTACTATTTTGGAATGGTTTTGTTTTAATTTTCAGCAATATTTTTAAAATTAAAATTTTCAAACCTTTATGTTTCAGTTCGTGAAACGATAAAGTTTATAAATCAGCTATAATTTCTGACATTTAAGGGATGTGAGGAGTTGCTTCCTTGAACCTTAGCATAATAAATAATAACGGAGGCTAATAAAATGGGTATGTACAAGTATGTCAGGGATATCTGGAAAAATCCAAAGGAAAATTTAGGAGAACTCTGGCGCAGCAGGCGGCTTGAATGGAAAAAACAGCCGGTTACTATACGGATTGACAGGCCAACAAGGATTGACAAAGCCCGTTCTCTTGGTTATAAAGCAAAACAAGGCTATATTCTGGTAAGGCAAAAAGTTTTAAGAGGCGGAAGGCAAAAGCCGCAGATAAGGGCAGGAAGAAGATCCAAAAGGATGTCCAGGAGAAAAAACTTAAAAATGAGTTACCAGTGGGTAGCAGAGCAGAGGGTAGAAAAAAAATTTGTCAATTGCTCCGTGCTTAACAGCTATTATGTCGGAGAGGACGGAAATAATTTCTGGTATGAGGTTATTTTAGTGGACAGGTCGCACCCTGCTGTTATTGCAGACCCAAGGATAAGCTGGATTTGTGATAAGAGGGGAAGGGTTGCTCGCGGATTAACATCTGCTGCCAGGAAATCAAGGGAATTGATACAGGAGAGAAAAGGCTAAAGAGTCAGCTGCATGCTGTTTATTTCCCTTATTAGCTGGATATAGCCTTCAGCTACTTTTGCTTTTTTTATATTTTCTATTTTTTCAGCAACTTTAGAGAAAAACACAGACATCTTTTCAGCCAATTTTTCCTCGTCTTCGCTTGTCACAGGGACAACATCGCCTTTAGCCTGCTTTACTGTTTTCCTGATTTCAGAAATAATAAACTCAGCCAGTGTATCGGGGTCATTTATCTCAACTGTTTTCAGTATTTCCTTGTCAGCGCCGTCATTAAAATATATTTCCAAGTCAATTGTCTTGTCTTTTGGTGAGTATTTTTCTATCTTTATCTTGTTAATTATTAATTTGACTACTTTCATAAAAGAAGGGGAATATATGCCAGTTTAAATAATTTCTTATGGCTGATTCCTTATAACAATGGTTTTAGCCGCCTTGTCATGCCATCCCTGTTTTTTCTTGTCCCAGGCTATAGAAATAACCCCTAAAAACAAAACCCACCATCCGGAGCCTAATTTGTATATAAACCATCTCAGGAAAGAGTCTCCCCATGAAATCTTGGAGTTATCAGCTTTTATAACCTTTAATTTCAGCAGCATTTTTCCAGGAGTTGCGCCATATTTTTTGATAAAAAAAGGATCATACAATATTATAGCAAAAATAAAGCATAAAAAACTATAAATATAAAAGAAGGTTGGAGGACCGCTAGAAAGAGGATATATTCCTTTTAGATGGTTTATATACACGGAAATTAGAAAGCCCGGCAAGAATAAGATAAATATTACTAACCAATCAATTATCTTCGCTAATAACCTTATCCAAAAGCCGGCGTATTTTTGCATTTCTACACAACCACCAAACCCATTACAATTCCAACCTGTCTTGCCATTTTTAACTATCACAAAACTCTTTTTTTAGATAGAATATTAATCAGGAATATTTAAATCTATCTTATGCTCAAGCCATTTGTCAAAATGCCCGAAAAAATATTTACAGAACGCTAATAGCATCTCCATAAAGTTTTTCCTTTATTTCTCCGATTTCGCTATTCTTTTTAGTTGGCGGGGCTTTTAGTGGGAATACGCATTCTTTTACGCCTTTAATTGAAAAGCCCTCTCTCTGGAAGATAAGGGCTGCAGTTGGAACACACCCGGGGCCTTCCTCATTATTTTCATACTTCAAATACCATACGTATTCACCAGCAAATCTTAATTCAGTTATCCCATAGCTTTGTAGGAGATTATAGATGAAGTTAATATCTTGTTTTATAGATTTTCCATTCACTAAAACCTTTTCTGAAAAGCTGTCATGAATCATGCTGGAAGCATCTGTAGCAATAACTAAGGATATATCAAAGGGGCATATAACGGAAAGCTTTTCTTCCAGTTTAGGCATTGATAATACATCTTGCTCAACAGCTAGGATTGTAAGTTCCCCTAAGCTTCTTTGGCGTTTTACAAGTTCTAGAAGATTGTCTAGGTAAGTATTATAGGAACCATATTTTCCTATATCATCTCTCGCGTTTCTTCCACCCGCACTATAGATAGAATATCCCGGATGTACAATACATGTAGCACTTTTATACTCTTTATTATAGTTAAAACCTGCAGGAAAAGGATCAAATATACCATTATCCATTTTGGGTCTCATTTTCTAAATAATCACTTTCTTTCTTTTTTCAACCTTAAACCTAATTCAATTCCTTCTTCTATTTCTTTTTTTGTCATTGCCACCTTAGACTTGTGGTTAACTTTAAGTTTTCCTGAAACAACATAGGGATCATTGCGATTAGTGTCAATTAAGAATTCCTGTCTTAATACATCCATATATTCATTTAATGAAGCATCAATAAAACCGCGAGCAGCAATAATCCTGATGTTAGGCAAGATTGTATCTAGCTTATATTGGTCAAAACCCCTAGTTAAGATAAAATCATTGCCGCTTATCTGTGTTTTAGCCAGGCCCTTACCATGCTCATGATAATTAACAAGAAGTGCAATTATGCTTGAATTTACTGTTTGGCTGGTCCCAGGTATAAATTTTTCAAAGTGATAAAACGGGCTAGGATCATAGAAACCATGTATGTTACTATCCGGATTATGTACAATACATAGGGCTTTGTCTATATACCAGGATACGTATAATTCATGTTTTCCCACTGCAAAATAAGCGTAAGGTTCTACAACAAATCGGGGGTCTGTCCCAACAAGCTCTCCAAGATTGTTAAATTCTTCCTTTACTTCTCCTAAAGGTGTATGTGGCTGATTGATTAACACAGCAACTTTTACTTTTCCCAAAGTTGCAAGATAAACTAGCTGGGTATTTCCATAGTTCATAAAAGCCAGCTCTACAGGCACATCGGGTTTAAGGCCAAATCTACTAGATATTTGAGAAAGAATGGAATCAGGATTTCCATTACTAAATGCAGCAACTAATGTCTTTTGAATATGCCTATGGGCTTCCCCAACACTGATGCCCAAACCACCAACCCTTATATAAGACTCAGGGTCACCAGGAAAGAGGTGCGGACCATATGAAATTCTTTGTGTCATATATAATACCTCAACACCCCTTTATTTGGAAAGAATAAAGGTAAGCTTTTAAATTTTCCTAGAAATCAAAAAAATGCTAGTAATCGCTCACTCTAAAGAGTTTGCTATATAGACTGGTGGAAAGAGGAATTCTACAACCCCAGCCTCTCATCAATCTCCTTGGCAATATTCTTTAAGTCTGAACAGGTCCTTTCAATGTCCTTTTCCACTTCATCAACTAAATCCTTAAGGTTATCAACCCTGAGCATATATCTTTTGCCGTCATAAATGACAATCCCGGCATCCATAAGCTTGTTTATATGGTGTATTACAGTCCCTCTGGTCAGGTTAAGCCTGTAAGCTAATTCATCAGAGCTTAACGGCATTTTAGCTTTTGCTGCCTTTAAAAGCTCTATAAAAACCCTGAAGCAGCTTTTATCCTTGTCCCTTAAATTAAACAACCCTAAAGAATTGCCAAACCATTGCAGCTCCTGATTAATGTTTTTTTCAGACGGCTTTCTTGTCCTTACTATGGTTATTTTTTGGTGGTATATCCTTATCATAATGCTATATCTCTGTCAATAGTATATAAATCTTTTGATGATATGTATACTACAGCATAGAAAAGTTTAAATATTAGTAGATATTACCACCATTCTGTTGACTTTAAGTCAACGAAAATAAAGGTAAAGAACCTAAACACCTCCTTTACCTTATTTGTGAATAAAAAATGGAAGAAGAAAAACAGGAGCCAAAGGAAGGGAAAGATTTAATTGAAAAATTAAAGAATGTGATTAAAAAAGAAGAGCATAAAATTGATCCAAAGGATGCAAAAATCAGGGAATTAACTGAGAGCTTGCAAAGGCTGCAGGCTGATTTTGAGAATTACAGAAGATTAGCTGAGAAGGGAAAAAAGGATTTTATTGAATATGCGCATGCGGACCTGGTAGAAAAGATATTGCCTATTTTAGACAGCTTTGAGCTTGCATTGAAGAATAAGGGCAAGCAAGAGGATTTTATAAAGGGGGTTGAGCTTATATTTGCGCAGCTTTACCATCTATTGGAAAAAGAAGGCTTGAGAAAGATAGAAGCTGAAGGCAGAAAGTTTGACCATTACAGGCATGAAGTATTGCTGACAGAGAAATCAGACAAGGAAGAAGATATGATTTTGGAAGAATTGCAGAAAGGCTATATGCTCTGTGACAAGGTAATAAGGCACAGCAAGGTAAAAGTGAGCAAGAAGTGATTTAAAATGCTTAAAGTAGAAAGTGTTGAAGATTTACCTCAATCAGTACAGAAGGATATGGAAGGACTAATAGGCGAGTATCGTTCAGTAATAGCAATTGAAGACAAACTAAGAAAAATGACATGCTCTTACATGGTGTCTACAGATAAAGACGGGGGACAAGGCATATACACGAAGAAGTATTCTCTTGGTTTTGAAAAAAGAGGAGAGTTAGTTGCTACAATAAATATAGTAAGATGATAACCAAAAACACGCCCTTAAAGAAGGTTTTGGAGCTTGGCAAGGAATGCAAAAGATGCTGTCATTGCTGCAGCCATGGCTCAGGCGCATTATTCGGCGATGACTTAAAAAATATTGCAATATTTTTGGGCGTAAGCGAAGAGGAATTAAAAGCCAAATATCTGGAAGAGATTGAAAAGTTCCATACAAAGCTGTTAAGGCCAAAAATACTGAGAGAAAACAAGCCGTATGGCAGATGCATATTCTTGGAAGGCAAGAACTGCAAAATTCAGTATGTAAAGCCTTTGGAATGCAGGACAGGAAACTGCAGCCAGTATGGGGAAGAATTAAGCTTATGGTTCATGCTCAATCACTTCATCAATGCAAATGACCCACAGAGCATAAGGGAGTTTGCAGTTTACCTTAAGGCAGGGGGAAAAACACTGCCAAAAGGAAAATTAGAGGATTTTGTAGCTGACAAAGAAAGATTAAACAAAATATTAAGTTATAATATACTAGCTTAAGGAGGATAAAAATGCCGGAAGAAGAAAGGATTAATCTGCATATAAATGAAGGAGAGCCGTTTTTTGCCCATGAGCTCAGCATTAATTTCAACCCAACGCAGTTTGTTTTTGACTTTAAGTGCGTAACGCCAAGGGTTGACCCAAGGAGCCAGACAAAAGCCTCAATTTCATTAAAGCACAATGTGGTTATGGTAGAGCCTTACCATGCAAAAAAGATTTTAGAGCTGCTTCAGGAGATTGTAAAAAAATATGAAAAGGAATTTGGTAGGATAGACAAGCCAAAGGCAATAGCAGAGTTTGAGAAAAAGCACAAGAAAAAAGAGGGAAAAGAGGAAACAACTGAAACTCCAAGCTATTTAGGGTAAAGATAAAATATCAATAGGTAATAAAAATAATCCCTGCTTTTCGCTGTAATAAAAAGCAAAGGCGAAAATCGGGTCCCCTACGATGCCAATTAGCAAAATTTTCGCTTTAAAGAAAAAGAAACAAGCGAAAAATTTGCCCCTGGTACACAGTATTGAATACGCGCTGGAAAAGGGCGTTTAAGAAAGGGAAATAAAAAACCAATAAATAAAAAGATTATTGATTAATAAAAATATTGCCGAATAAAAAATTAATTGGCAAAAAACAAAATTAAAAATTAATATAAAGGTGAGAAAATGGCTGAAAAGAAAAATATAAAAGAAAAAATAATTGGAATTGACCTTGGCACTTCAAACAGCGCAGCTTCTGTCCTGCAGGCAGGAAAGCCAGTTATAATACCGTCTGCTGAGGGAACAACCCAGTACGGAAAGGCATTTCCTTCTGTAGTTGCATTTACAAAAGAAGGAAGCTTGATTGTTGGCGAGCCGGCAAGAAGGCAGGCTATTTCCAATCCTACAAGGACATTTAGTGCCTTCAAAAGAAAGATGGGCACTAAGTTTAAGTATAATGTTAACGGCAAGGAATACACGCCGCAGCAGCTATCCGCTTTCTTATTGCAAAAAATAAAGAAGGATGCAGAGGAGTTTATCGGGGAGCCGGTAACAAAAGCAGTTATTACATGCCCTGCTTATTTTGATGATGACCAGAGGCAGGCAACAAAAGATGCAGGGGAAATAGCAGGGTTGGAGGTTGTCAGGATAGTTAACGAGCCAACTGCCGCTTCTTTGGCTTATGGCCTGGATAAGGCAGACAAGGAGCTTAAAATCCTTGTTTTTGATTTTGGCGGCGGAACACTGGATGTTACATGCATGGATTTTGGCGAAGGTGTTTTTGAAGTTAAGTCAACTTCCGGTGACACTCAATTAGGCGGAACAGACATGGACAATGTCATAATAAATTTCATTATTGATGACTTCAGGAAAAAGAAAGGGATTGACTTAAGCGAAGATGACACAGCAATGCAAAGGTTAAGAGAGGCAGCTGAGAAAGCAAAGATTGAGCTTTCAACAATGACAGAAACAGACATAAATTTGCCGTTTGTAACATCAAAGGACGGCACTCCTGTCCATCTGCAGATGAGCATAAACAGGGCAAAGCTTGAAGAGCTGATTGGGCCTATAATAAAGAAATGCAGGCACCCATTAGAGCAGGCGCTTAATGATGCAAAATGGAAAACATCTGATATTGGCAAGATAATCCTGGTTGGCGGCCCGACAAGAATGCCTGCTGTAAAGAAGTTTGTAGAAGACTTTATCGGCAAAAAGGCTGAGGGAGGAGTTGACCCAATGGAGTGTGTTGCCCAGGGAGCAGCTATCCAGGCCGGAGTTTTGGCAGGAGAGGTTAAAGATATATTATTGTTGGATGTTACACCTCTTACCTTAGGTATTGAAACACTTGGCGGAGTAAGAACCGAGCTTATCCCCAGAAACACAACAATACCCACAAAGAAAAGCCAGATATTTTCAACTGCCTCTGAGAATCAGCCGGCTGTTACAATTAATGTTCTGCAGGGCGAGAGGCCAATGGCAGCTGACAATAAAAGCCTTGGAAGGTTTGACCTTGTTGGAATTCCGCCAGCGCCAAGAGGCATACCTCAGATAGAGGTTGCATTTGACATTGATGCCAATGGAATCATACATGTTTCAGCAAAAGACTTAGGCACAGGAAAAGAGCAGAGCATTAAAATTACTGCATCGCAGAAATTAAGCGAAGATGAAATTGAAAGAATGAAGAAAAATGCAGAAGAGCATGCAGAGGAAGACAAAAAAAGAAAAGAAGAGGCAGAAACCATAAACCAGGCTGATGCTTTGGTTTATTCCACAAAGAAGCTGTTCAAGGACTTTGAAGGCAAGGTTGACAGCAAGGAATTGGAAACGGTAAAAGGCAAGATTATAGAGCTTGAAGAGCTTTTAAAGCCAGAGGAAAAAGATGCTGCCAAGATAAAGGCAAAGATGGATGAGGTTAATGAATTAGTGCAGAAGATGTCAACAGAGATGTACCAGAAAGTTTCCCAGGAGCAGGCTAAAAGGCAGCAGGAACAGGCTGGAGCTGGGCCAACAGGAGAGCCAGAGGAAGAAGAAAGAGAAGCAGAAGGAAAGCCAAAGAAAGGCAATGGAAAAGTAGTTGATGCTGAGTTCAAGGAAGAAGGCAAAGAGAAAAAGAGGAAATAAAAATATTAAAGATTAAACTTAAAAAGAAATGGGTAAGAAGACCCGTCAAACCTACTAACTGCCTCAAGGGCAGAATTCGTCAGGGTCTGTTCCTCAAGAGTAAAAGATAGATTATAATAATATAAATATTTTATGTTTTTAATATAGAAGAATGAGAAAAAATAGGGTTACTGCTGATATAGGAAATGGAATTATAGCCTATTATGGATTCAATCATAGATGGTACAATGAACTTCTCCATTTAGGGACTTTTAGGCATGAAGAATTAACTGACAAAGTGATTAGAGAAGGTCTTAACGAAGCTTTTGGCAAACGTGACTGGGCTTACCAAAGAAACAAGTCATCCGTGCTTGGAGAAGAAAGAGACAAATTCTTGCGCGGGTTATTGGAAAGGGCAGGTTATACTGATCTTTTAACCTTTTGCTATTCCCTTACCGATATTAGTGGTAAGTCGCCATTTGCAAAAAGTCTTATTACAGCGCCAAACCACCCTTTTATCAGGGCAGTTATTGATTATTATAGAGAAAGTTCTCCAATACCATACAAATATTTCACAATAAAAAGTGATGATTTTGATAGTATTGAGATTAGAACGAATAAGGGGTATCAACAGCTAAATAAGGCTTTAGTTTCAAGACTGGAAAAAGTAGGTTTTACTCCAGTTGCACAAGAGAAATAAATTAAACCAGAATATGAAAATCCCAACCATCAAAGAATGCCTTAAAATCATGAGAGAGCACAATCTGCCTAAGCATATCATTGCTCATTCTAAAGCAGTCTGCAAAGTTGCATTGGAAGTTGTTAACAAATTAGAAAAAAAAGGGATTAAAGTAGACAAAGATTTGATTGTAGCAGGCGCTTTATTGCATGACGTTAAAAGATTAGACAAAGACCATGTTAAATCAGGAGCTGAGCTGTTGGAAAGCCTGGGGTTAAAAGAGGTAGCAAGGATTGTAAAAACACACGGATTAAAGCATTTTGAAGAGGAAGATTTTACCCCAAAAACAACTGAAGAAAAGATAGTTTTCTATGCTGACAAAAGGGTTGTTGATGACAAAATAGTCAGCTTAGAAGAAAGATTTAAGTATCTGAAGGAAAAATACGGAACAGAAGACAAGCTATACCATTACACTAAAAAGATGGAGAAAGAGTTGTTGGGGTAAAACAGTATAACAGCCAAAAGATTTATATATCATTTCATATTATACAATGATTATGTTAAAAAGTAAAACGATTGTTTCAAAAAGTGAAATGATTTTATTCAGGCCCAGGTATATAAGGGCGCTGGAATTATTCTTCCAAAACCCGTCAAAAAGCTTTCATGTTAACGGGATAATAAAGAAAACAGCTATCTCATCAGGATTAGCCGTAGACAGCTTGAAAGAGCTGGAAAATTTGGGGATACTGTCAAGCAAAAAAATAGCTAATTCCCTCCATTACAGGCTGCAGAATGAAAATCAAGCTGTTAAAGAGCTAAAGAGATTTTATTTTCTAAATAATAGCAAGCTCAAGAAAATGATTAGTGAATTATTAAAAATCCCCCAAATTACAAAAGTGATAGTTTACGGGAGCATGGCAAAAGGAGAATATGACGAGAATAGCGATATAGACATATGTGTTGTTGGAGTGGATATCCTGGATATTGATATAGCAATATATGAAAAAAGTTTAAAAAGGAGGGTGCAATTAATAAAATTTTCAATAACCCAATTTGACAGGTTAAAAGAGAAAGACGTAGCTTTTTATATAGAGCTTTTGAGGGGTGTCTCGTTTGAAAGAAGCTTATGAAAACTGCCTGGAAAAAAACCAGCTGAGGAATATAGACCCAGCAAAGCATGTGGCTGCAAAAGAACTGAAGGAAGCAGAGTTTGATTTGGAAGAAGCCCATAAATCATTTGAAAACCAAAATTATAAATGGCCCGTTATAGAATCATATTATTCCTGCTTTCATGCTGCCAGGTGTTTGCTTTTTTTGATTGGCTTAAAGGAAAAGTCCCATTTCTGTGTTTATGCTGCTTTATCTGCTGTTTTTAATGAATATTTTGGTAATGAAGAGCTGGAAAATTATAAAAAAGCAATGCAGAGAAGAGAATTGGCTGATTATTATGCATCATATTCAAAAGAAGAGGCAGAGTCAGCTATTAATTTTACAGAAAAATTTATAAAAAAAGTTAAGATTCTCTATGAAAAGCTTAAAAATCTGGATTCAAGATTATTGAGGAAAATAAGGGATTCTTTATCATTAAAAGTGTTAGATGAGGAAAAACAAAATGCCCAAGGATAAAGATTATTATAAAATCTTAGGTGTAAGCAAGAACGCAACCAAAGAAGAGGTTAAGAAATCCTATAAAGACCTGGCTAAAAAATACCATCCTGACATTAACAAGGATCCTGACGCTGCTGAAAAATTCAAGGAGGTAAGCGAAGCTGCCTCTGTTTTGGGTGATGATGAAAAAAGGGCGCAGTATGACCAGTTTGGAACAACCTATGACAAGTTTGCGGGGCATGGCTTTGATTTCTCTGACTTTGGCTTTGATTCCGGCGGTTTTGAAAGCTTTGACTTTGGCGATATATTTGACAGGTTTTTTGGGGCAGGATTTGGCTTTGACCCCAGAACAAAGAGAAGAGCCAGGAGAGGCGCTGATTTAAGGTATGACATGGAAATAACCCTGGAAGACGCTTTCTTTGGCGCTGAGAAGCATATTTCTATACCCAAAACAGAAACTTGTGATAAATGCAGCGGAACAGGAGCTGAATCAAAATCAGACATTATAGCATGCCCTGACTGCAATGGCAAAGGCACTGTAACAAGAACTCAAAGGACTCCATTTGGCATATTTTCCACAACAACCACCTGCAGGAAATGCCATGGCCAGGGCAAATACAACAAGAATGAATGCTCAAAATGTGACGGGACAGGCGTTATCAGGCTTACTAAAAAATTAGAGATAAATATCCCGAAAGGAGCAGAAGAAGGCACAAATTTAAGGCTGACCGGCCAGGGAGAGGCAGGTGAAAAGGGGGCTGAGCCGGGTGATTTGTATATTGTTTTGCACATGAAAAAGCATGATGTTTTTGAAAGGGATGGCGACGATATTTACACCAAGGTTGAAATCCCTTTTACAATTGCTGCTTTAGGCGGTGAAGTTGAAGCCCAAACCTTAGAAGGCAAAGCCAAGTTAAAAATACCAGCCGGAACCCAAAGCAATACAATCTTCAGGATGAAAGGCAAGGGAATCCCTTTTTTGCATGGAGGCGGCGCAGGAGATGAAAATGTTGAGGTTATTATTTCTATTCCAAAACGGCTGACCAAAAAACAGGCTCAGCTGCTAAAGGAGTTTGAAGAGGAAAACAAAAAAGGGTTTCTTGGCAAAGTGTTCGGCTAATAACATAAGATTTATATATTTCTGCGGATTTTATGCTGTTTAGCAGAGAAAGAGGTTCTATTAAGGCTAAAAGGGTGTTGATGGGTTACTTATATGGATAGTTGATAAGAATGAAAGAAGAAAAGAAAAAGATTTTGGTTGTGGATGATGAACCGGATATAAGAGAGATATTGATTACTGTACTAAAAAAGGATTATAGCCCACAACCAGCAGAGGATGGCAAAACAGCTTGGGATGAATTAAGCAAAAATAATGGTAGCAGTTCTCTATTAATTACTGATGGTTGGAATCTGCCGGGAATTAACGGTTACGAGCTAACAGAACTTGTTAGAAAAGACAAAAGGTATGTGAATATGCCTGTTATAATGGTTAGCGCTAGAAAAGAAGAAAAGTATATACAACTAGCTAAAAAAGCCACTGTTGATGTTTACATTTTAAAGCCCTTTAGTTATAAAGAAATACTCTTTGTTGTAAGAGCATTTCCATACAAGAATCCTAATATCAGAGAAGAAGGTATAAAAAGGATATTAGAGAGAACAAAACCCAGTGGACATGGAAATATAATCCTATTTCCAAATGGTACATACGAGAGAAGAACAATAGATGCTAACCTTTCTTAAAAATCC
>Ga0209211_10005311_pt1 | contig 19370 bp, 18 predicted proteins | sample RifGroA2_FD_183992 | JGI IMG/M metagenome (GOLD analysis project Ga0209211, IMG submission 183992) | Groundwater microbial communities from Rifle, Colorado, USA - Groundwater A2 (SPAdes) (version 2) | ecosystem: Environmental > Aquatic > Deep subsurface > Groundwater | place: Rifle, Colorado...
CTCGCCATGGGAGCGGATGTGTGTGTCCTTCTTCACGCAGACGGGCAATGTGACCCCGACTGCATTCCTACTTTGGTCAACCCTATCCTCAATAACACTGCAGACATGGTTCTTGGCTCACGCATGCTCGCCATTAACCCATTCAAAACGTCCATGCCTTTGTACAAATACTGTGGCAATAAATTCTTGACATTCCTTGAAAACACTGCTCTTAAAAGCAAAATCTCCGAATTTCATACAGGATTCATTGCCTACTCACGAAAAGCTCTTGAAACAATTCCCTATCACAAACTCGATGACCGCTTCCATTTCGATGGGCATATGATCATCATGGCTCTGATTAACAACCTTCGGATCCAAGAAACTCCTGTTCCGGTCATTTACGAAGACGAAAAATCACATCTGAGAGCCTGGAGTTACAGCAAAGATGTTCTCAAAACAATCTGGATGTATAAGAAAGGATATTTTCACAGTCTTAACGTGAAGAATATGCTTGATTAAGGAACACGTGAATCATTTGTGAATCTCTTTGCCTATAATCACACTAATTTCTTTTTTCAGGTCAGGCAGATCTTTCTTAACAATATTCCAAACTAAATCTACGTCAACACTAAAATAAGCATGAATCAGAACATCACGAGTACCAGCAATATCTCTCCAACCAATGAAAGTATGCTCTTCCCGAAATGCAGAAGATAAATTCTTAACAGCCTCACCAATAATCTCTAATCCTCTAACGACGGCAAACTGCTTCTCAATGTTATGAAGAAACTGTTCTTTTGTACACTCTTTTAAAAAAGTCTCAATGACATCAATGCTTTGAATGATATGAGAAAGATATACTTTGTCCTCCTTCATAAAATCCTCACTTCATCTTTAAGGATACTCTCCTTTAAAAGTGGATGGATGGATTTATATGTTATAACATCAACTTTTTTTCGAAGCCTATCCTCCAACTCATGTTCAAGATGGACCAAATCAAACATGCTTTTTCTTCCCTTAAACTGAATAAGAATATCAACATCACTATTCTTCTTTTCCTCTCCCCGCGCATAGGAGCCAAAGATTCCTGCCTTCACGACACCATTCTTTTTGAGAATGGGAACAACTTTCTTTTGCAAAGATAAAAGAGTTTGACTTTTCACGATGAAAAGAAGAGTATTTCTCAATATTTAAATGTTAACGATCCAAAATATATATAAATTTGACTTTGATCTAATGTGCTTATGCACTATATTCGGAAATTTCAAACTATTTCTAAAAATGATACAGCGTTAGCTGGCGGAAAAGGTGCGTCTCTAGGGGAAATGACCAACGCAGGAATCCCTGTACCTCCGGGCTTTGTCATTCTGGCTGACACGTTTGAACAGTTCTTGCAGCGAAATAACATTCATAACGAAATTGATGCTGTTCTCCATACCGTTGACCATCAAAAAATGCACACCATTGAACATGCATCAGAGCAAATCAAAGCAATTATGCTAAGCCAACCGCTGCCCAACGAGATTACCCAAGAAATTCAAACTGCGTTTGCCGCTCTTAAAACTCCTTTTGTGGCCGTACGTTCCTCCGCTACTGTGGAAGACGGTTCAACCGCTGCCTGGGCAGGACAATTAGAGAGTTATCTCAACACCACGAAAGATAATTTATTAGAGAATGTCAAGAAATGCTGGGCTTCCTTATTCACCCCTAGAGCTATCTTTTATCGTTTTGAACAAAATCTGCATGAACAACACATTTCTGTTGCCGTTGTTATGCAGAAGATGGTAGAATCAGAAGTTTCAGGGATAGCGTTTTCTGTACATCCCGTAACGCAAGATAGAAATCAACTCATTATTGAAGCAGGTCTTGGATTAGGAGAAGCGATTGTCTCTGGACAAATCACTCCCGATAGTTACGTAGTAGAAAAGAAAGAAAGGAAAATCATTGAGAAAGCAGTCAATACCCAAAGCAAAGGCTTATTTCGTTCTTTGCGTGGTGAGAATGAATGGAAGAATATTTCGAAGAGCAACAAACAGAAGTTAACGGACACACAAATAATCGAATTGTCAGAATTGATTATTAAGATCGAGCAACATTACAGTTTCCCTGTTGATGTGGAATGGGCGCTAGAAAAGGGAAAATTCTACATCGTACAGTCAAGGCCGATTACAACGTTGACAGATAAGATTACTGAAACGAAGCAAGATTGGCCATTAAACGGTGAAATATTCCAATGGGGACCAATTCCCGGACGCTTTATCTGGCCGGGAGGAGAATTTATTGATGTCTGTTGTGGAGTAGTGGCAAATAAGTTTGGTGGTTTGCGATGGCCACCGACACTGTTCTTGTTTAAAGGAAAGCGTATGCTTTGGTTAAATGAATGGCCAGCATTAAGATCTTTTGGAAAAGATATTTTTCTTAGATATATGCTGCCAAAATCATCTTGGAAAGAGATTTATGCACAATGGACTACTGCTGTAGAAAAGTTATTATCATTCGAAAAGACCATCAGTCAAGCGCAGTTGCAAAGTCTGTCTAATCAAAACCTACGAGCAAAATGGAATGAATTCCATGACCTTTTGAAAGAATTCTGGGTGCTTACCATTCCAGCAGAATTAGGAAACTATGGATCGCCGGATTTATTGCAAGAAGAATTAAGGAAATACATTTCAAACGATAAAGAACTAAAGGAAGCAATGGAAATATTAACCGCTCCAGAAGAGATTTCATTTTATCAACAGGAGGAAATTGATTTACTAAAAACAACTAATGTAGCTAAACATCAACAAAAATACTTCTGGTTGAAGAATAGTTATGCGGGAGTACAGGCATTAGACATTGCTTTTTTTTCTGAACGTCAAAAGAAAATATCTCCCGCTCTTGAAAGAGAGTTAGAGAATAACTTAAAAACAACAAAACAGCGAAAGAAAAACCTTGCTCATAAATTTTCCCTGCCCGATTCACTATTGCACTTAGCAAGAGTTATCTCATGTAATATAGAATGGCAGGATCAACGTAAAAAATATATCTTTGTTAACCTACACTATAAAGACAATTTCTTAAAGGAAGTTGTAAGACGCTTTCATTACGAATATGAAGATGTACTAAATTGCTGGTATAAAGAAGTTGCAAGGATTATATCTGGTAAAAATCTCAAAAAAACACTACTGCAACGCCGAAAAGGCTTTGGGATTCATTTTGATAGTTCCGTAAATGTATTGTCTACAACAGACACTCTACGCTACTGGAACCACTACGCTGAGCAAGACGTTGAACTCGTTAATCAATTTCAAGGAATCATAGCTTGCTCCGGTGTAAATAAGACAATTTCGGGAAAAGTGAGAATTTTACTCGATCCATATGATACAGAATCATTTCAGGAAGGAGATATTCTAGTAGCACCAATGACTTCTCCCGAGTATGTGTTTGCAATGAAGAAAGCAACTGCAATTATTACAGATACCGGAGGATTAACTTCACACGCAGCGATCGTATCGAGGGAACTAAAGAAACTTTGCATTGTTGGAACGAAAATTGCCACAAAAGTCCTTAAAGACGGCGATATCGTAGAAGTGAACGCAAACCAAGGGATTGTCAAAGTCCTCGCGAGAAAATCCTAAACCACTTTAAACAAAAACCCGCCACTTTTCACTTCTTGCACCAACGAAAAGCGTGGAGAAGTAACAAACTCTTGCAATTTCTCATTCACGACTTCCAACGCTTTCTCTTCCGTATAATTCTGCTGACTCATCAACGTACGAACAGTAGACACATCAAAGATAAGATACTGATAACCCATCGTTTTCAACCGTAATCCCAACTCCTCCCCCGACAACGTAGTGAGAGACGAACGCAGCTCCCGATCCGCAGTACACCAATCGCAGGCAAACTTATCCATCCCTAAAACATACGCTCCTTTTCCAGAATAAGAATACACCCGCGCATCGGCTGGCAATTCTTTCAACGATAAATACAATTGCAGTTCCTCCATGGATGACCACGCTTGTCCTGGCGGCCATTGCGCACGTGCATTTTGATTATATTTTGGAGACAGTGATGTAAACGCTACTCCAACAACAAGCAGCACTAAAATAACCAGCGCCGGAATTTTCAATCCGATTTTCCGCTGCCCTTCCACCAAAAATCGCACCCCTAACCATGATAGCAACGCTACGGGGATAGCCATCACCAACCAAAACCGGAATGCAAACAATCCGAACGGCAACTCAAACGTCATTGAATTGGTGCCCAAAAACGTAAACACCATCCACACGATGCTAACCCCAACCCAATACTGTTCTTTATTTTGCCCAAAATACTCTTTATACTTCCACAATATATACAACAACCCTAATAACAGCAGCACACTCACAACCACACCCCAGCCGACATGGACATTAATCATCCCAAACGGTTTTGCATACACAAAATCATCAAACGTATACGCTCGCGTAGCAGTTCCTTGGTTATAAGGAAAAAATGATTTCAATTTCCCCCACACACTGACACTTGCTTCTTGTGCAATCTCAGCATATTTTGATGACGCCAAAACTTTTCCTGATTGGCGCATTAACTGATCCCATGCTTTGTCATACCACCAAAGCATCGACACACCAACGCCGCCAAGAATGGTCCACAGCACATCTTTCTGAACAGTTCGAAAATACAACGACTTCACAACCCAATATAATCCTAGCAAAACCATCAACTTTAATCCAGTTGACGGCTGGGTCATAATTAACGCCCCAATAATAATCATACCAACATACATCCACCGTTTATCTTGCCGCAGCATTTCAACACAATACAATGCCGGAAAAAATAACATTACCACCAGCGTATGCGCCCAAATAAAGTGTGTAAAAAATGAAGGCAATGAGATCAACACAAACATTGCAAAGAGCGCTGCTTTCCCATCACGCGTGAACTCTTTCGCCGCTAAATAAAAAAACAATCCGGATAACGCCAAAATTAGCGCATTAAAAAACTTCAACGTCCACGACAATGAATCATTCGTCTGCGCTAAAACCCCCATCATCAATGCAAAGGCAGGAGGATACGGATCAAGATATTTGAATGCATAACCTTCCGGTGCAAAAAGCGTTTTCTCTTCCGCAACATAACGCACCGATAACGCATGATGCCAGGGATCATCATTTTCCAGATAAGGATACAAAAACGCCCCTGAAGCATACATAAATAATGAAAACGAAAAAAGAACCAGTGCAATAAGCAAATACTTCTCCTCAACACCAAAACGAAAATGACGTTGTTTCCAAACTTCTGTATACACTACCCGCTTCCAATACACAACCGCACCAACGCCAAGAACAACAACACCAACAAAAATTCGCCAATCCAGCAGTATATGAAGAAGATTCAACAGCACACCAAGAACAATAAAAGAAGCCATCCCCACACCAAGTCGCATGGTCCATCGTTCAGCCCATGAAGAGGCATTCTTCACCCAGAATGTAGCGAGAAACCCTAACCCAAAACTAACCACAAAAAAGAACAATAATGACCACAAAACCATAAACCGGACCTCAAAGAACTCTGATCGGTAAACTATTTAAATAGTTTGTGCCCAAAAACGCCAATGAAAGTAATTATTACCATTCCTGCGTATAATGAAGAGAGAACACTCCCTTTCGTTCTCCAGGAAATTAAAGATATCATGGGTAAAACTACCCACCAATATCAAATTCTTGTTGTTGATGACGGCTCACGGGATAAAACAATAGCCATCGCTAAGCAGCATGGTGCGATTGTCTATTCTAATCCCCATAATAAAGGTCTTGCCGAAACATTCAAAGTAGAAATGTCGTTGTGCTTAGCAAATAAAGCAGATATTATTGTCCACACAGATGCCGATGGACAATATCCCGCAAAATATATCCCCCTCTTAATCAAAGAAATCGAAAACGGCGCTGATCTTGTTCTAGGAAGCCGTTTCGGCAAAGGTAATTACGCTGGCTCGATCATGAAACATGCTGGCAATGTCGCTTTTGCTAAAGCCATCGCGAGTTTGACAAAAGTAAAAGTATCTGACACAACAACCGGCTTTCGGGCTTTCACCCGTACAGTAGCAGAAATTCCTCTCATCAACAATTTTACCTACACGCAAGAACAAATCATCAAAGCCGCGAAGCAAGGACTCAAAATTAGAGAGGTTCCTATCAACGCCCGTCGTACACGTGACTCACGTTTATTCAAAAGTTCACTGCAATACGCTCTCAAAGCCTGGATTAATATCATGCGGATTTATCGAGATTATGACCCGCTCAAATTCTTTGGAAGAATTGGAACTTTTTTCTTATGCCTTGGATTTTTGATGGGATTGTGGGTTCTCTATTCCATCATGACCACTGGTGGCGTTGGTGGAATTCCGCGCGTGATTCTTTCCGCAGTACTGATTCTCACCGGACTTCAAATCATTCTTTTTGGCTTCCTTGCTGATATGTTCCGGAGGTAAAAGTGCTCTCAAAGAGAATTGGAAAATTTAGTTTTCAACTTTTATTTGGCCTTATCATTCTTACATTTTTAACCTACGTCATCAGTAAGCAAGACTTCAGTTTGTTTTTAGAAAAAGCAAGCACAATGTGGCCAATAATTCTCCTCCTCCTTTTCATCCATATCGTACTCCAAATTCTGTTCTCAAGTTACAATATTAAAATTATCGCCAATAGTCTTAACCATCAAATCCCCTACAAAAATATCTTTTTATCATATATCCCCGTCTGGAGTTTAGGAAAAATCCTCCCTGGAGGGGTTGGAGAGCTGTCCATCCTCTACCAACTCAAACAAGAGGGCCTCGACACAGGAAACGCTGTATTCATTGCATTTTTTGATAAACTTCTGACAATCGTAACTCAAGCCATCATCATCATTGCCGGAATCTGGATTTTTATTCCGCCGGAAAGTTCTCTTCTTATCATTGCCATCCTCGTAATAGGAATTGCAGCAATGATCATTGCGATAACATCAGCAACGCTCCGCAATATGATCAAAAAGTATATCCTTCGTTCCTACAGCTCCAAATTCGTTGGTTTTAGTTCCCACTTCCAATATCTGTGGAAAGAAAAGAAAAAAGTTATTCTTTGGAATATGATTATTACATTCTGCAAATCATTCTCTGTTGCTGCCATCGTCACAATTCTCTTCTTCATTCTAGGAACAGAAGTAAACATTTTTTCCGTTCTCGTCATCAACACTTTAACGCTCGTTGTCGCCATGATTCCCATTACGATTGGCGGACTAGGCACAAAAGAAGCCGCCGCAGTGTATCTCTACTCTACCATTGGTGTTCCCGCAGTCATTGTGTATGCGGTTTATGTGAGTATTCGTATTGCTTCGCTAACAATTGGTCCATTGGCATCGCTTTTTGTGATATACTATATAAAAAACAAAATAAAAAAAACAAATCAATCAAGATAAAGTGGCCTTATCTTCTCCAAGTAAACTTTTTCTTGTTCAACAAACTCGGGATCACCTGGTTTGAGTTCAATTCTTTTATGATCTCTAAGTACCACTACTTCATCCAAAGATCCAAATGGAAGTTCATCTATGAAGTGACGCAAATGAACACCATCATCAAGTCTATAAGCAACTGTTTCTAAATTCACGGGAAAGATTCTTTGAGGAGAATCGACGCTTTCCAATGTCTTACAAATAGTGATACCATAAACTAATCCTCCAAGTAATGCTATTGGTACTAATGCTTTTACAACTTTCATTTTTGATTGCCTCCTGTGTTGATGATTAGTGTCTGTTTGAGATAGATATAAATAATAACTCTCTAAAAATGGAGAGCCATAGAGAAAGATATAAATAGTTTCACTCACGTTGTTTAAAGAATGGATACTTCAATTTTGGAAAACTTGGGGTTAAGTAAAGGAGAAATAAATGTTTATTTTACTTTATTAGAATTAGGAACAAACAAAGTAGGAAGAGTTATAGAGAAATCGGGGATGGCAAGCTCCGCCGTCCATAATTCAGTGAATGCATTAATTGACAAAGGTTTAGTTTCCTATATTAAAAAAGGAAAGATAAAATATTATCAAGCAGTTCCGCCAAAGCAATTGATTGAATTTATCGATGATAAAAAGAAGAAATTGCAACAAATTTTACCGGAGTTAGAACTAAAGCAAAAGCTTGCAGAAGAGAGACAGGAAGCAGAGATATTTGAAGGAACAAAAGGGATTATCACTATGCTTAATCTGTTAATCGAAAATACAAAGAAAGGAGATGAATATCTTTTCTTTCCAATTAATGTTAGGGAACATAACGAAGAAATACAAAAATTTCTCTTAAACTATGACTTAAAGAGGAAAGAGAAAGGACTAAAAGTGAGAGGCTTAGCTCCTGGAGAGATGAAGACATTGTTTAAAAAAAGAAGAATTTTGAAAATGAAGTATCCGGCGTATCCGATTCCATCAAATATTAGTATCTGCAATAATAGGGTCTGTCTTTTTTCATGGGAAGAGAAGCCTATAGGTTATTTAATCAAATCAAAACAAATTGCAGAAATGTATAGAAAACTGTTTGAAGATATCTGGAAAACATCGAGAGCCTAAATGTGATCCGGCTTCGAAATAACCCGCCACGCATTATCTTTAAACACTTTCAATAATCGCGTCGGACTTGCCATTGTTGACTGTGCACTATGACAGCGCGTCCAGCAGTTGACACATTTCTCGTTTTTAATATCATCTTGAATCTTCTTAATCCGTTCACTTTCCCACAACGGTTTCAACACAAAACCATTTTCCCGCAAATTGCCGATTTTAAAGCGTTCGTTCATCTCCGGTGCACAAGGATAAACATTCCAATATGCATCTGCAAAAAAAGTATTATAGCCGGCATAACAAGGAATGACATGTTTACGCTGGTGTTCATAGAACTCTCGAATGCCCCGCACATAATAATCATCATACTCTTTATACTTCGCCCGCATGCCATCCAACATTGTAAGCAACTCCTGCTTCATCGCGTCACTTTTATCAGAAATTATCTGCGTCGCTGTTGGCGTTTTCAACGCAAAACGAGTCAAGCCTTGTGTTGGTCGAAACGTAATCTGATTTGGCTTATATCCAAGATTAACAAAATAATCTACAAATTTAGGGAAATCTCGGAAGTTTTCTGGAGTTAGATTGTGAGAAATACTAACATCAAAGAAAGGATATTTTTTCTGTTGTTCCCGCGCCCAAGCCAGAAATTTGAGTGCCCCTTCAAATCCCCCTTTGACACCGCGAATCTTATCGTGCATATCTCCCAAACCATCAACAGAAACAGCAATCGAATGTGTATGCTTGCCAGATAATTTTGACAACAACTCCCCTTGCACCGCGATGACATTTTCTGGATCGACAGTATTTGTTGGCCCGCCAGTTCGGTATCCTTTCTCATCAAGGTATAACCAATATTTCACAATATCCTTCTTCAGAGAAGTCTGACCGCCCGTCAACATTATATCTTCCAAGAAAGGATTATTATCAACAAACTGTTTGAATTCCTCAAAGGTCATCTCACTCCGTAGTTTAGGAGTATCAACAAAATCAGAATGCTTTGGATATTTATTGGTCGCCTCAGTATCGGTTTTATGGAGCGTCCAAATGTGGCACATATTACAACGCGAGTCACACATATCGGTAACACTAATGCGAGCATATTTTGGCAGAATTTTAGGAATACCCGTGTGGCGATATAAAGGATATTTCGCACTATGCTTTAACAACCGTGCACCAACACGTACAGCATTGAAGCCAGACAACCGTTTCCCTTTTCCAAATGTTGAGAGTGCTTTCATCAGAACCAACTTTTCATATCTTTGTACAGTAGCACCACAAATTGGATTTATAAATTTATTGAATGAGTGAAACAGTATTCTAAAGAGATGACAACCGAAGATTAATATACACAACAATAATCATATATTAGTGATGGTAAAATATGTCGCTCTGTTCATACTAGTTGCTCTAATCGTGTTCTTCGGCTGTTCTTCACCCGAAATGACAAAAGAGGGAACAACTAAAACAATCACAGAAGAAAAAGAACCAATAATAATCACCCAAATGGCGCCATCTGCCAATCAGCCCCCTCAATGTGAAAGCGAAAAATTCCTCAAAAATAATTCTAAATGGATCATTGAAGGAACTCTGGATCAACTGCATCTCGGAACAAATAGAGAAGGAGAAAAAATAACCATCGCCACACTCACCCCAGCACAATATCTACGCGGAGATGAATTTGAAAACACTATTGAGCTTCGCATCCAAGGCAATTGTGAAAATGGAGTATGCACCAATCTGAATGAAGATCACCCCGTTTTTCAGCAGAACACGCTTTTCCGATTCTATATCGCCGAAGTCGCGAAAAGACTTTGGGTTGTCTGTGCAAACCAAGGGATTATACGTGTATCACAACCTTCTTAAATACCTAATTTCTTGGACTTCTACGATGAAAAAGAATCCAACTCTCGTTATAACTGGTGCCGCCGGTCAATTAGGCAGTGCGTTAGTAGAACGCCTTTCACGTGAAAAATATACCATTATCTGTCTGATCAAAGAACATCACCGTACTGATTACCTCGAAAAACTCAACGTCCAAAAAATAATCCCATGTGATCTTAAAGACCCGAAAACGTACGCTAAACACATTCCCGAAAACGCTATTATTTTCCATTGTTATTCCCTTAGTCCTGGAGCAAATGCAACTCTTCAAAAGTACATGCAGGAAAACGCTTTGGCAACTAAAATTCTACTTGACGTAGCAAAACAGAAAAAAGTGCAACAAGTAATTTACATGAGTAGTTGCTCAGTCATCGGACCGAAAGCAACCCCAGGACATTCTATTAGCGAAGATGATCCTGTTGCTCCCAATGAACCTTATGGTAAAAGTAAACTTGAAGCTGAAAAAGAAGTACAAACGTTTCATCAAGAAACAAAAATACCATCTTTAATACTTCGAATCTTCCCACTCTATGGACCTTACGCCCACCTCAACTCCACACCAATCAGAATCTGCAAACTTCTTCAGAAAAAACGCTTCTTCATGGTCGGAAACGGTAACAATTACTATGAGTTTTGTTATACCAAAAACGCCGCTGAGGGGATTTATTTGGCATTCCAGAAATTAAAAATGGGAATTCATGTACTCAATATTTCTGAGCCGATCAAAAGAACGTATAATGAAGTGATCCACGAAATCGCCAAATATGTTAATCCCAATGTCAAAATCGTCCGTATTCCAGTACCATTAGCGCTACTAATTGGTTATGGTGGCGAAATGGCATTCAAACTATTTCATAAACGAACAATTACTCGACTGAGAACCGTCCAAGGACTGATCGGTGGCTGGACATCTGATTGTACAAAGCAAGTGCAACTTCTTGACTATCAGCAGCCATATACATTAGAACAAGGCGTTGCCGAATTTATTCAATGGGCGAAAGAAGAAAAGTTGGTATTATAAATCTCTAATCACATAAAAAATCCTAAATATTTATATTTAACTAATCTTTTAGAACTAAAGTAGGCGGTTTCTTGAGTGTTATTAATCCAATGACAGAAGTTAGAACTGAAAGAGTAATTGTTGGGATCACCAGAGAAGAATTGGACAATCTCCTCGCTTCCATTTTTGAGCAGCATAGAAAAAGTGGTTATTTTTACAATGATTGTGGAGGGAGATGCGACCCTGATTGGATAAACACGTACGACAAAATTCTATCAAAATTTGATAATGAACAAAAAGAGTTTATTGAAAATCTAGTTAAATCAAAAATGTCTCTGCCAGGCATTCACAGAATTATGGATCAAGGTTGCGCCCATGCAAATAGCCTACGAGAATTAACAGAAAGATTTGTCAAAGAATATCCAACAAACCATTTCGAAGGATATGGTGTCAGTGGCAGTTTAAAGGATATGTGGCTTGGAAGTAGAGAGTGGGATAGGGAGATAACTCCTGAACAAGCCAAGCTAATGGAAAAACACGGCATCCACCCTTTTGTGTCTTATCGCGATGAAGAAGAGAGAAATGTTCGTTTCTTTGGCATCGAAGATGATATCCATAAAGTCATGAAAGACTTTCCTTATGAATTGGATTTAGTCATCTCTGATAATACGTATTTTCACCTTGTTGCACCATGGCTTGCTCTGAGACGAACCGCAGATAGACTTTCTGTTGGGGGAGTTATCCTCGTGAGAACCTGTTTCACCAGCGGCGTAGATTATACTTCAGGAAGATTGATGAGTAATGAAACAATACTAAGAAATCTAAGAGGAGATAATCCAGAGTATCAAATTGTTAATTCTTCTCCTAACAAAAGCCACCCCACTATTGCCGTTATTAAAACAAGGGAAGTGGAGTTTAAAACGAACCAATACCTAAGCCTAGTTAGTGAAGGCAGCCATAGATATATTAGATCATTTTACTCAAGAGACAACCCAAGACTTGATTGTATAGCAATAGACACTTTTTAATTTCTATGCTTAAGAACAACTCAATAATACTTTTCCCTCATCTTCTTATACCGCAGCATCTGCCAAAAATTAGAATTATCAAACAAAAACTTACCCAATAACACAACACCAAAAAAGAATGGTTTCAAAAGAGACCACCAAAACAGTCGTCGCCATTGCACTGATCGAGAACGAAATGGAGGAAAATGATGCTTCTCTTTAAGATTTCCAAAACGCAACCACCAGCTCGCTTCATGATCAACAACAATGGAATCAGCAGCATACAGATCATATTGGTCATCAAGAGTTGAAACAACTCTCTTTCGTAAAACAGGAACGGACGTCTGCACTTTCCCATTCGATAGGAAATGGAGGGGAATAATCTCTACAGATTTACGTGGGTAAACTGTTGTGATGACTGTAACTTCATTCCCAAATTGAAAAGAATACTCAACGACCGCATCAGGATATGATGCACGAAGAACAAGCCCAGTACGATCAGAAAACATTCGCCATTGGGAAACTCCTTCCATCTTCACACCAACGAAGATATTTTTATCCATCGCTGGAGAACCGCCGCTCGTGGGAAAAATGGCAGGATAACTATGATAAATAATCGGTTTTTCCGCACTCGTCCCCGCAGCAATCCCAAAACACAACAGAAAATTCTTCTCTCGAGCAAGAGCAATGCCCAACCCAGAATAGAATTTATCAAACGATTTTGTATAATCAAAAACAAGACTAGTGTTGGCATACTTTTTCTTCCTCAATTCAAAAGCAATGTTCAAATACACTGCTGCAAACGCAAGATAATCAGCAGAAGTATTATATACATACCATCCTATTCCTTTTTCAGCTCTGACAACAATCTCTTTCGCACGCAACGTCGGTAAAATATAATTAAATACTTTCTCAGCAACATCAGCGTAATATTGATTATCAGTAAGAGAAGCAGCACCATACAGTGCGTAAATAAAAGAAGCATATCCAAAAACTTGCTTTTGCCCTCGCCCAAGATACAAGCAATCGCCTTGCTGATCAACAAACGGAAGCATACACTGAACTCCGCGCAAAAAAGCACTTTTCACGCGAGAATCAGAGGTTAATTGATAATACTGGAACAAGAGCGCTAAAACATAACAATGATACTGAAATGAATTGCTCTCCGCAGCATCCCAGAAGAATCCATCATTATCCTGCCGAAGAAGAACAATCTCTAATTCCAAAGAAGAACGAACTAAATCTTTTTTCATCCCAAACAAACTATACCGCATTCGCGAATTCAACACCCGCATCATCATATAATTCGTTTGAAAAGAACAAATATTCTTCATCCGCAAAAGTCTCTTTCTAAGTCGCTTCGCAACATCCTCTGGTAAAACATCCCTGAGTAATTGATAAGTCTGAAGTAAAGCATAATTCTTGAATTCCCAGCGATAAATTGTGGGATATGTTTGATACTGAACGGCCGTTTCCAACTCGAATTTAATTGCGTTTATTGATCGCGAGAACCATTCTTTTTTCTCTGTTTTGAGATACTGCTGTGCACAAAAAAGAGCAAAAAAAGCATTAGCATAACTAGGATCAATCTCCTTCCCATCAGAATCGCACAAGCCGCCATTAGCACTTTGATAACTACTCAAATAGCGTCCTAAATCATCGACAATAGTCATAGACGAACTCCGTCCCACTAGATTTATAAAGCTAGTGAAAGACGAATTTTTATGAATATTTTGATTGATATTCTTCACCCTGCGCACGTCCATTTTTTTCGCTTTTTTATCCAAAAAATGGAACATGATGGACACAAGATTCTCGTCACGACCAGAAATAAAGATATTACTCTTAACCTTCTCAACGAGTATAATATTCCCTATTCTCAAATCAGTGTCGTCCGTACGGGACTTTGGGGGATGTTCATTGAGCTCATCCAGCGAGTGCGAGCAATGTCCAAACTCGTTAAAAAATTCAAACCAGATATTCTTATGGGTGAACATGGCACGACTATTGCTATCGTTGGAAAACTACACAGTATTCCTTCTCTTGTCTATTGGGATACCGAAGCTGCTAAACTTGTCAACTCTATAACGTATCCACTTGCCACTGTTGTGTATACTCCAACATCATATACAGGAAGAGTTCACAGTCATCATCAAACGTACAGAGGATACCAGAAATTAGCGTACCTCCATCCGCACTGGTTTACGCCAAACAAAAACATTCTGAAAAAGTACCAGCTCCCAAATAAATTTATTCTTGTCCGTTTCGTTTCTTGGAAGTACAACCACGATAAAGGATGTAGTGGTATCAACAATAAAATAAACTTTATCCGCACTCTCGAACAATATGCTTCAGTATTCATTAGTGCCGAAGGAAATCTTCCACCAGAATTAGAAAAATACAAACTTCAAATAGAGTACAAAGACATTTTTGACATTATGGCTTTTGCCGCAATGTACATCGGTGAAAGTCCTACTATGGCTACGGAAGCAGCTTTACTTGGAGTTCCATCAATCTATGTCTCCAACTCGGAACGCGGGTATATCAATGAGCTGCAAAATAAATACAAGCTCGTCATCTGGTCTACAACAGAAGAAGAAGCTCTAACAACAGCAACAAAAATTCTCAACGACAAGAACTCCTCAAAACAGTGGAAAAAGCGTCAAGCAATAATGCTTAACGACATGATTGATGTTACACAATGGATGATTGAAACGGTTGAAAAAAGACCATGGTGAAAAAAATAAATTGCCAACATAAATTTATTAACCACTAAATTATTCTAATCTCAAAAAAAGAGGCCGCAATTGTGAAGAAAGAGATCATCATCATTTTATTACTTCTCGTGAGCGCCTGTGCTCCAACGCAAAATATCCCAATGATCGAAGAACTGGAACAGGTAAATAAATCCATAACTGAAACCACTGTCGAACCACTAAGAGAATCGCCAGCAAAGTCAAAAGAAGAAAAAGAAGCGCTCACCATCGAAGAAGAACATTGGAAACGAATGTTTGAGAAAGCTTTTGCGGAAGTTGACTGCCCTGCTCCCCGCGATCCAAAGAGCCTGCCACAAGAATATTATAAAGGCCCTATGATTGATGCCCATATTCACATTCACAGCCTTCCCGACGGACAGCCGGGGTTTCCCGATGAATATTATACAGGTCATAATCTAGGGATAGAGTACAGTATAGCCCAATGGATTTGTATGATGGATTCTGAAGGTACAAGCAAATCACTTGCGTTCTTTGCAGTATGGGACCCAATCACTCAACAATCTCTGGATTTGGTCAAAAAAACGATGGAAAAATATCCTGGAAGGTTTATTCCATTTATTATGCCACCAGACAATGATGGAAATGCACAGGGATCTTCTACGGTTGATGCAAGAGAACTATCTGCTATGCTAAGTGTGTATCCAGGACTGTTTAAAGGATATGGTGAAATCGGTCTTTACGGTCATCCCGGCGGTGCGCCCGCCCTGCCTCCGGATTCGCCGAGACTAATGGAGATTTACCCTGTTGTCCGAGAACATAATCTTTTGGTTTATTTTCATCTCGGAGAAGGTCAAAAAGAAGCTTTTGAAACTGTTCTGACGGAGAATCCTAATATCACTTTTATCTTTCATGGTGATCAACTCGTTGATTGTGGAACATGTGATGGCACTTTGGACAATGTTGCCGAGATATTAGAGAACCATCCTAATGTTTATTATGGAGTGGATGAGTTGTATGGAGATGTACTATTATTAAACAATGACCACACGAAAGAAGAATTCATTGCTTATTTTAAAGATTATGCGCCATTGTTGAAACAGGATTTGAATACCTGGAAAGAATTTATTGAAAAACATCCAAACCAAGTATTATGGGATACAGATAGAGGTGTGGGTTCAATCTGGTCTATTGATCCAGAGGTTGCATTGACCCTCAATAATTATTCTCGTGCTTTCATTGGTCGTTTAGATCCCACTGTCCAAGAAAAGTTTGCATACCAGAATGCCGAGAGGTTGCTTAAAAAATGAAAATGCAAAAATGGATCATGATTGTAGTAAGTATATTCTTACTGAGCTGCACTGCAGAACAATCCGATTTCTTTCAAAATTCAGCAAATTCAAAACCCGAAACACAAATATCCGCAGAACAACAAGACGCCAACCATATACAACAAGTTGAGATTACCGAATTTAATAATATTAAAAGAGAAATTGATTATTGGTATGACCAAGGACCAGGGCATATTGGAAAAGAACATCATGACCAACTGTGGACAAGATTAGATGCACTTAAACAAACCCCGCTAGCAGACATCGAAATATACAGACAAAAGCTCGACGCCATCGTATTAGTCGAAGAAATCCAAAACACAAATAATCCAGAGCCGACTGCAGAGCGGCAACAAAACACACAATCAACACAATGCAGCGGCCAAGGAAATGTTACGTTTACATCACCACCCATGCGCATTGCGGATATCGCTTTTATCGAACCGCTTGGCCTGATGATTGGGGGCCATGTCACACCGATTGATCATGGATATTACACCGCTAGAACCTGGAAACCGGGAACAGCAAGAGAAGACCCAAGCATATTTGTTGATATCCTAGCCCCGGCAGCGGGAGTTGTTACGGAACTTAGCAGCATGCCCACTGAATACGCCAGCAGTAGCATAGGAGATTACAGATTTGAAATTAAACATACCTGTTCGTTTAAAACAATCTACATCCATGTTAATCAGTTGTCAGAAAAATTGCAGAAAGCCGTTGAAACCAGGAATACGGTAAATGTAGAAGCAGGAGAAATCATCGGCAAAGCACCAGGATTTGACTTTTCAGTACATGATGAAGACGTAACATTAAAAGGATTCATTATTCCTGCACATTATGATGTTGAACCATGGAAAATTCATACTGTCGATATGTTTAACTATTTCACTGAACCGATTAAAACTCAACTGCTAGACAAAAATATTAGACAAAAAGAACCACGGAGTGGAAAAATAGATTATGACATTGACGGGAAATTAGTAGGAAACTGGTTTGAAGAGAATACCAACGCGTATTTTGGCAAAGAAGAATATCAACGGATGACGGGGTATTGGTCAACACACCTAGCGTTTGCCTATGATGGATTAGACCCCTCGTTGCTCATTATTTCAATAGGAAATTTCAGTAATGAAGCAAAACAATTTGCCGTGAAAGGCAATGCGCCTGACCCAGCCAGGATAAGTGCCACTAATGGTCAAATTAAATATGAACTCGTCAACTTTGAATACAAGACCGCCGAAGGAAAGTATTGGAATCGAATAAGTTTTGCTAAAGTAACAAGCGCAGAAGAAGGAAAAGAAATCTTTGGAACTGTATTGGTTCAAATGATTGACACTCGGAAAATCAAATTTGAAGTATTTCCAGGAAAAAGTGCCTCGCAAATTACTGGCTTTACTAATAATGCAAAAATTTATGAAAGGTAAATACTTCAATGAAAAAAACTACAACTCTTCTTGCGTAAAAGTAAGACCTTGGCAATATTTGTCAATGACTTTCAGCAAAATGGGATCGTCATAAGGTGGTTTACTCCACTTTTCTCTCAACATTGAAAGTGGGTTTTTATCTATGCTAACATGATATCTTAAAGTATTCACATCCGAAGCAATAAAGAGATCTAAGTTCTTACTAGCTTGACCGGCGGATAAGCGATATTCTTTACACGGTGAATAAACACCATCATTCCATTCAGATTCATCTGCACAATTAATTGTAACCAACCCATTATCTAATAATTCTTTAAAATACATCAAAGCAAGAAATCCACCAGCCCAATTCTTAGGATGATTATGACAAGTTATAGAATAACCAGCACTTTCATAATTTTGATATCTGTAATCTACCAAGGGTAGACCAACCTTTTGCGACCATCTATGGACAGGTCTCGTTTCCTCACCATGATGATGGGTAGAAGTAACAAGAATAACAGGAACTTTTTGATTCAAACAGTTCTCTGCAACTTGCTGACCATTTGCAGGTTTGCTTCTCTCTGAGGAATTTCCTGAGGGAAAGAACACGTCCGATAACACCCCATCATATTTTCTGAGTTCACTCAGTCGATGGATCGCATCGCGTAAAGTCGTTGCATAATCAACACTACAGTTCAGACCATTTCTTACTCGATCTTCAAAAAACGAGTGTAGATCTGCAATGTGATTTGGCTGACCCTCAACAACGAGGAGATGAAGTGGGTTTATTATCCATTTTCGTTTCCTCTAGCGGATAAAGAGATTATCGTAATCTATCTCTACTCCTCTATTGAGTTTAAAATCAGAGTAAAGTCCTCTCTGAATGCCTTGCACTAGGTCCCAACCCTCTAATGTGAACTCAGCATCATTGGAGGTAATCACTCTATCTTCACCATGAGCACGAATATTCATTGGAGGAATAATGTATAATTCACCTACCATAAAAATATTAGAACCATCAAAAAAATCACTGAGATATTCACCCAACTCCCGGCCACCACAGCATTTGCAGAAATGGGTACTTACCGCAATATCATAGTCAGAAGCAGTTGGTTGGTACTTCCAATTTACTTCGACTGGGCTACCCATTCCGCCACCAAGAGCCGCAGTGGTTACTTTTTTGTGGTCACCTGTAGCTCGAACAATTCGATGGAAATCTTCCTCTGCAAGATTATCTTCCCTCTTATCGAGTATGAGAGGAAGATATAATACACTTGCTCCTTCTGGGATCCGCTCCTCAATAGTTCCTGCAAACCGAACGAACTCAGGTTGTTTAATCATAGATATTTTGGGTATTTTCATTTTCGTTTCCACTCCGTTTTAACCCAACTTTGACAGATAAATAGAAAAGTGTTCTTAGAATGTTTGATTCTGCAATGAAACAAACAAAACTAAGAACAAAAGAAATAATACCTAACG
>Ga0209211_10005315_pt1 | contig 19367 bp, 22 predicted proteins | sample RifGroA2_FD_183992 | JGI IMG/M metagenome (GOLD analysis project Ga0209211, IMG submission 183992) | Groundwater microbial communities from Rifle, Colorado, USA - Groundwater A2 (SPAdes) (version 2) | ecosystem: Environmental > Aquatic > Deep subsurface > Groundwater | place: Rifle, Colorado...
GTGCGAGAGAACGCTGAACGGCTCAAATGGCAGGAAATGAGCCGTTCGGGGAAAAATGGACTCGGTTTTGCGAAACTATTTTGCGGGAGGGAGGATTCGCAAAACCGAGACTAAGGGTTTTTGAAATTCGGCGGGATTTGGGTTTCCGCCCCGCAGGAGGGTGCGGGAGGAATGCGGGGCGGGGATTTTGGATTTTGGCGGAGGGGGCTTCTAGAAATTCAAATACAAAAATGGTAAAATCTTTCAATGAAAGATTTTGACTCTTGGAATAAAGAAAAGAAAAGTCTAGAGAATGTCGGTCACGACATTCTCGCTTTTCATGAACGAGAAATTTGGTGGTGCTCAATCGGACTAAACCTTGGAGACGAGCAAGACGGCAAAAATGAATTGTTCGAACGACCAGTTTTAGTGTTAAAAAAATTCAATAATAAAGTTTGCTGGGCTTTACCGATGAGCACCAAACCAAAAGACGGAATCTATTATCATAATTTAGAACACGAAGGAAAAGTTTTTACGGTTATTCTTTCTCAACTTAGATTAACCAGTGTAAAAAGATTCCGTCGGTTTGTCAGAAAAATTTCTCCTCATCAATTTGAGTTAATACAGAATAAATTGATAAATTTTATAAAAAAGCCATAAAACGAACGAAACCCCCTTGCGGGGGCTTCTCGGTTGGACTAATGTCCATTTGTATTAGAAGAATAGCAAAATCAAAGCACAAAGTCAAGCAAAATTTTGGGAAACTCTTAAACTTCGCTTTTTTGCTTTATATTTTATATAATCACAACATAACTTAATAAGACCTAAACCTTTAGAAATAAAGACATGGTCGCGAAACACGGTCTGTGATAAAGAACTCCTAGTCAGAGTTTGCACAGACCGTGTCATATCGGGAAACCGGTATGGGTAACCGCAAGGTTATCATGCTGGCTAGGAGCTTTTTGCTAGCTAGTAATTATGTTAGTATTAAATCATTATGAAATACAATAAAGGTTTTGCGCCAGTTTTAATTTTAGTAATTGTGCTTGGAGTTTTAACGGTCGGCGGAGTCGCATACTTTGCGGGAAAAAGTTCGGCTCCGAAAAATGAGGTAAATGATAATTCAAATTATTTTCCGCCAGTTGATCAGAATTATAATCCTCCAGCAACCTACAATAACAATCCACCACAGCAACAGACTAATACTCAAACTCCGCCGGTTGCTACGACGTCATCTATAACTCCAACCATTTCCCAAATCGTTTCTGCAGGTTGTACAAAGGGTGCATCATGTGCAATAAAGATCGGAGAAAAAGTTTCTATTTTTGGTTTAAATTTTAGCCAAAATGCTCAAGTTCAGATAGATGATGGTTACTATACCTACGAAATTAATACGAATCCCAATACAAGTGGAACCAGTTCATCTTTGAGTTTTTTTATGGCAAGAGATATAAATCCTGGAAGGCACACCCTTCAGGTTGTTAACCCTGTGGTAGATAAATTTGGGAATCCAATCATACAGAATTATAAAAATTTTGTTACAGGAAGTAATCTAAGTAATATAATGTCGTTTGACATACAATGATAAACTTTATTGTATGGGTCTTTGGAGAGCATCATCCGTAGATTTGTCAAAGATTCCTTCTACTTTCAAATTCACAAAATAATTCTTTACGATGTAATTTAAGAGAACCCCAGCCAAAACCCCCGCCCCGCATTCCTCCCGCACCCTCCTGCGGGGCGGAAACCCGAATCCCGCCGAATTTCAAAAAACTTTAGTCTCGGTTTTGCGAATCCTCCCTCCCGCAAAATTGTTTCGCAAAACCGAGTCCATTTTTTCTTGAACGGCTCATTTCCTGCCATTTGAGCCGTTCATCATATTTGCACATTCCGCTCTCTTGCTTGGCGAGAGCACGCGCGTAGTCGCGCGTGAGGGCTTTGCCCTGCGGAATGTTCCGACTATTTATTTTGAAAATAGGTTCTAATTTGGTATAGTAAAGACACCTTAAACGAACTAAATGATTTTGAAGAAGGTAAGGAGTGGGCGTTGCGAAGCAACGCCCACTCCTTGGTTGGTTCTCAACCGCTAAGTTCCATTCTAGTGCGTCGAGAGGGAATTTCTCCCTCGACTAAAGTTTTGCCGTCGCAAAACTTTATATTCTGTCGTTCGAATCCCTCACGCAAGCGAAGCAGTTCGCTTGCTTACGACGAGACATAAATTAAAAAAACTAAACAGGAAGTTTAGTTTTTTTAATTTTGTGCGTCGAGAGGGATTCGAACCCCCGAAGCCCGAAGGCAACACGTTTACAGCGTGTCGTATTTGACCACTCTACCATCGACGCATATATCAAAAATAACACAAAAAAAACCTTTTTGCATCTTTATTTAATAAATATATAAAAAACTCCTATATTTTTGATTCGATTTTTTTATCCGCACATCTAAACCAGAAATTCTTTTATCGTAGGATGAACCGTCCGTATTTAAAGTTAAAATACTTTCTCTGAAATATTTATTGTCTTCGTGGATAGCTCTAATTTCTTTTAAGATTAAAGCCATAACTTCTGCAGTATCCGCAAAAGACTTTGCAGTGGCTCGTGCGCTAGAATCAAACCTATTTTCGAAGGCATTGAAAGTCTTTTCAGTTACATATTTCACAGTTATTTTTTTCATATTTTAATTATAACACGTTAGATTTAGCTTGCACATGGTAGGAGCTTTTTATTTTACTTGTCCGTTCTCCAGCGTGACCTTTTTTGGTTTCAATAATAAGTTCTTCATTTTTTACAGATACAGTCACGGTATCCCCTTTCTTGACTCCGTTTGAAATAATGTGAGACGCAACAGGATTCAAAATTTTATTTTGGATTAGACGATTCAAAGGACGCGCGCCGTAATGCGGATTGAAACCCTCCTTCGATAGATGGGACAATGCTTCAGCAGAAATTTCGAAATTGATACCCTTTCCAAGCAAACGATCTTTCACTATTTTTATCTTCAAATTAACTATTTCCGCAATCGCCAGTTCTGATAAAACATCAAAAACAATAATTTCGTCTAGACGATTCAAAAATTCCGGACGGAAACTGTCTTTCAAAGTTTCTAGAACTTTTTCTTTCATATTGCTATAATCAACTTTCTTGGAATTATTAGAAAATCCAATTGATTCCATTTTCTCCACAAATTGCGAACCAAGATTGGAAGTAAGAATAATAATAGTATTTTTAAAATTAACGACTCTGCCCTTTCCATCAGTTAATCTCCCTTCGTCAATCACCGAAAGAAGCATATTAAAAACTTCTGGATGAGCTTTTTCAATCTCATCGAAAAGTATCACCGCATAAGGTCTATGTCGAACAGATTCAGTCAATTGACCCGCTTCATCATAACCAACATAGCCCGGAGGAGAACCAATGAGCTTTGAAATTGAATGTTTTTCCATATATTCAGACATATCCATCCGAATAATGGCGCGATCGTCATTAAACATGAAAGTCCCAAGCGCTTTTGTCAGCTCAGTTTTACCAACCCCGGTTGGACCCAAAAAGATAAAAGAACCAATGGGTCTATTGGGATCTCCGATTCCCGCCCGAGAACGTCGAATAACATCTGCGACACGTTTAATGGCTTCATCTTGACCAATCACTCGTTTCTTTAATTCTAATTCCATTTTTTCAAGTTTTTCACGCTCTTCTTCCAGCATTTTGGTAAGCGGTATGCCTGTCCAACGAGCCACCACTTCGGCAATATCTTCAGCCGTAATTTCTTCTCTTAAGATGCGGCGAGATTTCTGAAGTTTTTTTAGACGTAAAAGTTTTGTTTCTAATTCTTTTTTTAAAACAGGTATTTTACCATAACGTATTTCCGCCGCCCGAGAAAGATCGGCTCTTGCCTCAGCGCCTTCGGCCTCAAGACGCAAACTTTCTAAATCTTTTTTAATGACCCGAATTTCAATTACGATTGATTTTTCATTTTGCCATTTTAATTCAAGTTCTTTAGTCTTCTCATGCAAATTACCTATTTCGCTATCTACCTCTTTCAGCCTACTTTTTATTCCACTAGTTTTTTCTCTCGCTCTTTCTTTACCTTCCTTACTTACATCTTCACTCAAATTAGTAATTTCATTTTTGAGCGCCTCTTTTTCAATTTCTAGACGCATTATTTTCCGATGCGCGTCTTCTAAGACCGGAGGTTTATTCTCCAGCATTATCTTGAGAGAAGAAGAAGCTTCATCTATCAAATCCACCGCTTTGTCCGGCAAAAATCTATTAGTAATGTAACGAGCAGAAAGATTCACTGCGGCAATGATGCTATCGTCTGTAATTCGAACCCCGTGAAAAAGTTCATATTTCTCTTTTAATCCACGAAGGATCGCTATGGCATCTTCGACTCCTGGTTCATCAATATACACCGGCTGAAAACGTCGAGCGAGCGCTGGATCTTTTTCGATATGTTTTTGATATTCTCGCAAGGTTGTCGCGCCAATCGCTCGCAATTCTCCACGAGACAAGGCAGGTTTTAGCATATTCGAAGCATCCATTGTGCCTTCCGCGCCTCCCGCTCCGACAATCGTATGAATTTCATCAATAAAAAGAATAACTTTTCCATTCGAGCGTTCAATTTCTTTCATAATCCCCTTTAATCTTTCCTCAAACTCTCCGCGATATTTTGTGCCAGCCACCAGTAATCCTAAATCCAGAGAAACGAGTTCCTTATCTTTCAAAGATTCTGGAACATTATTTTTTACAATTAGTTGAGCTAGTCCTTCCACGACCGCTGTTTTTCCAGTGCCTGCTTCCCCAATCAGAATAGGATTATTTTTTGTTCGACGAGAAAGAATCTGCATAATCCGCATTATTTCATTATCCCGACCAATCACTGGATCCAATTTGTCTTCTTTCGCTAATTTGGTTAAATTACGAGTATATTTTAAAAGCAATTTAAATTTTTTTGGTTCGGTTACATCCGTAATATTTTGACTCCGCAGTTCCTCTAAAACTTTCAGAACCGAGTCTTTGTAAATTCTAAATCGCGCCAAGATCTCGCGCGCTTCAGAAGTAACTTCCAGCATCGCAATAAAAAGATGTTCCGTTGAAACAAAATCGTCCTTCATTGATTCTGCCAATTTAGCTGATTGTTCTATCACTTGCGCCAAATCAGGATTGAGGTAAATCTGATAGGAAGGAGAAAGGGTGTTCTGAGACTCTGGCAACTCAATTAATTCTAAAGTGGAATCAGTTAAAAGCATGCTATCGATTTCAAGCTTGTCTAGTATGGAATTGACCATAGACTCTTCTTGCAGTAATAAGGCGGCCAGTAGATGAAGTGAGGAAACATGATTAACTCCACGCTCAATCGCCAACTCGTGAGCTTTTTTAATCGCATCCTTTGATTTAGTTGTGAATTTATTTAAGGGTGGCATCCCGGTACTAAAATTTTAATTTATAATCTTTATCATTATATCCCGTAATCAAAAATTTAGTACGGGACAGGTATATTTTTATTGTGTATTTGGCGCAAGAATTGGAGTTGCTGGCATTGTTTCTGAAGGATTTAAAGAAAGTTTCAAAACATTATTGATAGTATTTATTGAAGCGAAAGAAATAACTTCTCCAGCTAAAGCTATCCCTAAAACATTCCCATCTAGATCAAGGATAATTGCTCCGGCATTTGGTTTTGTAATATTTGTTTTAATATCTTTATTTCCATCAAAAATAAAAGAAACTATGCTACTGCCAAAAACCAAAATCTTTTGTCCTATTTTTACTTTATCTAGATCTCCAAAGGTGGGCACAGTAAAAACTGCTTTATTCTTTTCCTCGAGGGAAACCCCTATTTTAAGAAATGAAAATCCCGCTCTGTCTAAAGACAGAAAATCAGCTTTAAATTTTCCACTATCATTCTTTAAATAATAAACCCCTTTATCAAAAATAGAATTACCGTCAACCACAACTATCCCATCGGCAGAAATTGCAAATCCCCTCCCAGCGGAGACTTCCACATTATTTCCATTCGCATCAAGGGCTTCTTTGCTTACAGCAAAAACAGCTGTGGCATTTTTGGCAATCGCATCCACTACCAGATCTTCCTCTTTTACAATAACGGTCTGGATGGTCGTCTTCCCTTCCACTTGCTGAATTTTTTCAACTGTTTGCTGAATAACCCGATTAATCGGCGCAGTAAAAGAACTTGGCGCTTGTTGCATTAAAGTCACCGTCGTTATCCCCGTAGCGATAGAAGTGACAAAGGAAAGCAAGACCGCTAACAATATGAGTTGTGGTTTATTTAAATCTTTAATATCCATCCCGTACGAAATTTAATTAAACTAGTAAATTGACCCATCCCGCACACGAAACTTTGTTAGTAAGATTTCGTACGGGATCCATCTTTCAATTATACCACTTTTTTAATTTAGTCAAAATTTTGTTTTACAAGTTTAAAAGAGACATTAGTTTGTTCGCATTGCCATGTTTTAGCATTCCCAAATAAGACTGAACCGTTTCTGATTTTAGATTATTCTCTAAATTTTTAAACATCCTCCTTTTCGTACTCGTCCTCAAAACCCTATGCCTTGGAAAATGCACCCAGCCCAAGAAATCAATACCAGAAGCAATTGTTTTGATGAAAACTTTACCTGGATGCAACTTTAATTTTAATTTTTCATCTAAAAAGTCAGAAATTTTCGGAATTAAGTTTTCCAGATAATTTTTGCTCTCGTTCAATACAACAAAATCATCGGCATATCTGATATAGTATTTCACTTTCAATTTCCTTTTCATAAATTGATCAAATTCATTCATGAAAACATTGACTAAAAGCTGAGAAGTTAAATTACCCAATGGCAAACCTCTTTTACATATATCAGCCATGGCGTATATGTGATTTTGAATTTTAAAACTATCTATCACTTGTGAAAGCAACCAAAGAACATCCGTGTCAAAGACCGTCTTTGACAATATCTTTTTTAAGATATTGTGGTCAATATTCGCAAAAAACTTCTTAATGTCGCATTTCAAGACCCAACAGGTTTTTGTATTATTTTTTGAAACTTTGCGAAAGAAATTGCGAAATCTGTTCATTGCTTTATGGGTTCCTTTTTGTAGCCGACAGGAGTATGAATCTGCTATAAACTTGGTGTTAAAGTATGGATACAAAACCCTGTAAATCGCACGATGCAATAATCTATCTCGCACGCTTGCCTTGTGGATATTTCTAGGTTTTGGGTCTGAAATCTTGAACGCATAATATCCCCCGTGCAAATATACATTATTCTTAAGATCATTATGGAGAGATAAAATATTGTCCATCAAATGCAGTTGAAAATACTGCACATCTTTTTTATTTCTTTTGCTCCGCAGAAATTCCTGCCAAGCTAGAAGTAAATTTTCAATAGAAATTATTTTTTCAAAATTTCCTGCGTTCATGATACAATTGCAGTTTATCAAATTAAAATAAAAAAATGACAGATAAGATCCCTCACGGCAAATTTTTGCCAGTTTTAGAAATAATGAAATCAGCATACATCCTGTGGCAAAGCTATTTGCTGACCATTCCGAAAACTTCACGATATACTCTTTCAGAAACGATAGATAAATATTTTATACAAACGATTGAAAGTATTTTAATCGCTAGTTTTCTGGAAAAGCAGGAAAAGCAACCATTTGTCAGAAAAGCTATCGTTTCGCTCGATACCTCAAAATTTCTTTTATATATGCTTTGGGAAATTAAAGCGTTAGACACTAAAAAATTTACAGCTTTATCAGAACCATTGGCGGTAGCCGGTAAACAACTCGGTGGTTGGCATGGACAAATCGTAAAACAAAACTCTCCAGACAAAAAGTCGGGAGAGAAATGAAAAGAGTTGCGGGAGGGACCAGAAGAACGCGCCATTATCATTCCACTTGTTGTCAGGATTGGCGTAATTCGTGTTGAGCCACCTGCCATTGTCGTTGCGATTGGCATTGAGGAAGCGCAAGCTACCGTTGACCTCGATTGTACAAAAAGTCTTCTTTGCCACCACCCCTTGAATTTCTTTTAGAAAAGCTTGGAGTTGAATATTATTCGGCATAACAATGCCTTAACTTTTCGCACCAAGTATCTTCATTTTTTGAAGTGTCTGCATAAATCGCTCCTTTCGCAACCGTGATCGCGAAAGCTCTGGATTCATGGATACTGGTTTCGGCAGAAAGAAACCGTAATCTCTTTCATATTCGCCTACTCCCTTTTTTATTGTATCAAAATTAAAATTAAAAAGGACCCGCATGAAGCAAGTCCAATTTGAGGGTTAAACATTCCACCCACAGTTGATTAAAAACAAATGCAGGACTGAAGTCCGAAATTTCAAGTGCCGAAGCACTGATTTTCGATATCTCAGGACTGAACTTGCGGGAGGGACCAGAAGAACGCGCCATGATCATACCACTTGTCGTCAGGATTGGCGTAATGCGTGTTGAGCCACCTGCCATAGGCGTAGCGATTGGCATAGAGGAAGCGCAAGCTACCGTAGACCTCAAATGGTTTGTGAATCCCAACGATCCACCAGAGACCCATCTTCTTGAGTTGCTTGTCCGAGAAACATTCGCGGAAGATGCAGACTGCTTCTGGATAAGTCTCAAGCCACTTTCGCGCGACCCCCTCGGCCTGGATGACTTTGGTGATGCGCTCGGAATCTTTTTTCCAGAAAGTTGCTCGAAGAGCAACGACCCTGTGGATGAATCCCGGTACAGTCGGCTGAAAAGCCTCTGACTGCAGAAGGGTTTTGGCATCGTCAGAGAGGTTAAGATCCTGCTCGGCGAAGTACTCGATCCACTGTGGACCAGTCACGCCTTCAGACGGCGGAAGTGTGATGTAAATCAGATCACCCTTGGTTTCCCATGTTGCCTTGCCGGGAATCGACACGACATTTACAGGAAATACGTTTTCTCCACGAAGATAGGCTTTCAGTCCTTCAAGAACCTGATCACCATTTTCGCTAGCGAGTTTTACGCCAAGATCACCCAATGTTGATTGGGCTTCCTCAAATGTGATTTTTCTCATATTTACCTTTCTCTACATTTGCACGTCAGGATCTCACAACAAGTGAGGTTGCCCGAGATGCCCGCCGATATGTTTGATGATTACGGCGTTCTTTTAAAATTCTTATCTTTTTAAAAACCCTAAAAGAACGTCGCAATCTCCCAATTTTTAAAGAACTTTATCTTTTAATTATATATCCTGCAAGAGCTTCTGTCAATACCACTTTTTTAATTTAGTCAAAATTTCAGACAAAGCTTTGATAGTATAATCTATATCCGCTTTGGTTGTCTGCCTGCCCAATGAAAAACGTAGCGAACCGTCTGTTTCTTTTATTTCGGGATGAATCGCTTTTATAACATACGAAGCTTTGCCGTCTCCAGACTTGCAAGCGCTTTTAGCAGAAGCCATTATTCCTCTGGCAGATAATTCTATCACCAAAAGATCACTTGGAATATTTGGGATAGTGATATTTATATTATTTGGCAATCTTTCATTTCTATCTCCGTTCAAGATCATTCCAATGTTCGTTAGAATGTTAGAATGAGTTAATTGGGCTATAAAATAATCCCTCAACTTGATTAATCTTTTTGTTTCTTTTTCTTTTATTTTTTCGACAACTTGGAGCGCTTTTGCGAATTCGACAGACAGGGCGACATTTTCTGTTCCAGGTCTTAAACCAAATTCTTGATCTCCCCCAAACATTATTTTTCTAATGGGTACATTTTTTTTCACATACAAAGCGCCGACTCCTTTTGGTCCGTAAATTTTAGCGCTATTAAAAGACATTAAATCAACGCCAAGTTGCGGAACACTTATAGGTAAATAATTTACCGCTTGAGTAGCATCCGTGTGGAAAAAAGGCAGAGAAAGCTTTTTAGAGACTTGGGAGCGCGACGGCGCGAGCACGAGGAATTTTTCAGCAGAAAAATATCCGGGCTCTAAAAAGCTTTCTCTGCCTTTTTTCCAATGTCGAATTTCTTTTGCAATTTCTTTTATAGGCTGGATTGTCCCTATCTCGTTGTTGGCGTACATAACTGAAACCAAAACAGTATTTAATTTTAGGGCCTCTTTTATTTTCTTTGGATTAACTATTCCATTTGCTTCCACCGGCACGTAAGTAACTTCTGCCTGTTTTGTCTTTTCTAAATATTTACAAACTTGAAAGACCGAAGCATGTTCAATATTCGTTGTTATGATGTGAGGTTTTTTAAAATTTTGAATTAATCCTAAAATAGCCAGATTATTACTTTCGGTGGCTCCAGAAGTAAAAATAATTTCTGTTTCGCGTACCTTTAAAATTTTCGCAATAATTCTCCTGGCTTCCTCAAGTTTATTTTTTTCTTTCACTCCCAATTCATGAATTGCCCCCGGATTTGCAGATTGAGAAAGAGCGGAAGAGGCACAATCTAGGTACACCCCCACACCTTTCACTTTTTGAAAGGTGTGGGGGTAAATTTTCTTTGAAATTTTATTTGATTTCGGCATAAAAATAGTATATATTGAAATTGCATGAATCCCGTACGAAATAACGGGGTTCTGTTTATAAGTTAACACTTCTGTCATAAAAAATAAAGACAGAATTTCGTACGGGATGAATATAAAGATCGACAATATTTTTTTCTTGGTTTTTTTTATTTTTACTGTAATCGCCATTACCGTGAGCGCTGTTTGGATAATCGTTACAGAGAAACGTTTAAAAAGATTCTTTCTTGGTAAAAAAGCGAAAGATCTAGAAGACACTATCATCAATTTAGAAAATAATATTACCGATCTAAAAAAAGCTAAAGAAGATATTCAAAAAGATATTATCACCATAAATACAAAATTAAAAAAAAGTATTCGGGGATTGGAAACGATACGTTTTAACCCCTTCCCCGATCAAGGCAGTAATCAAAGTTTTGCCATTGGAATGTTGAATGAAGAAGGTGATGGAGTGGTATTTTCAAGTTTATATTCTCGAGAACGAATGAGTATCTTTGCCAAACCTGTCAAAAACAATAAATCGGAATACGAATTAAGCGCAGAAGAAAAAGAAGCGCTCCAGAAAGCAAGAGTATAATGGATAAAAAAAATGAAAAAACTAATCTAGTTTCTCGTCCACCAGTAGTAGTGGTGGTAGGCCATATTGATCATGGCAAATCAACCCTTTTAGATTACATAAGAAAAACAAACATTGTGGATTGTGAAGCTGGAGGTATTACTCAGTGTATTTCTGCTTATGAAGTTTTCCATAAGGATGAAGAAGGCAAAGAGAAAAGAATAACTTTTTTAGATACCCCCGGACATGAAGCTTTTTCAAAAATGCGTGAACGTGGAGCTTTGGTTGCAGATATTGCTATTTTAATTGTTTCAGCCGAAGATGGTGTAAAACTACAAACGATTGAGGCTTGGAAGACAATCAACGAAATGAAACTGCCTTCAATCGTCGCAATAAATAAAATAGATAAACCAAGCGCCAATATTGAAAAAACAAAAACGGAATTGGTGGAAAATGAAATTTATTTGGAAAATTACGGAGGCAAAATTCCGTGCGTGGAAATTTCTGCGAAAACTGGCGCAGGAGTAGATAATTTGTTGTCCTTAATTTTAATTTTAGCGGAAATGGAAAATTTCACTGGAAAGACTGAAGAAAACGCATCCGGTTTCGTGATAGAGGCAAATATTGATTCTAAACGCGGAATCCAAGCAACTTTAATTATCAAAAATGGATCAATCAGAAAAGGAATGACAGTCGTAGCAGAAGATAGTCTAACTTCTACCCGCATAATCCAAAATTATAAAGGAGTAATGATAAATACTGCCTCCGCTTCCTCTCCAATCCGTCTTTGTGGTTTTAATAAAATGCCCAGAGTAGGAGCTCCGTTCAAAACTTTTAAAAATAAAAGAGACGCAGAAAAATATGCGGAAAACTGGAAAAACTTGGTAGTCGGACTACCACTTGGTAGTCCGACTACCAAGTTAACAGAGAATAAAAAAATAATCCCGATACTGCTCAAAGCTGATGTCGCTGGCTCTTTAGAGGCTATCGAAAAAGAAATAAGAAAAATAAAATGCAAGGGAGAAGTGGAAAGCGCGGAATTCAAAATTATTGCAAAGGGGGTAGGGCCAATTTCAGAATCAGACATAAAAAATATATCTAATGGAGAAGATATAATAATTATTGGATTTAACGTAAAAACTGACAAAAGCGCTTTAGAAATTGCTAAAAAAAGAGACATATCTATTTCTTTTTTTGATATCATCTATAAAATGACGCAGTGGCTCGAAGAACAAATGGAGAATAGAAGACCTAGAACAGAGACAACAGAAACAATTGGCCAAGCAAAAATCATCAGGGCTTTTAGTCGAACTAAAGAACGACAAATCGTGGGCGGAAAAGTAATCGAAGGACAGATACTTCTAAATAAAACGGTAAGAATTATGCGTCGAGAATTTGAAATCGGACGTGGAAAAATTGTAAATCTAGAAAAAAGTAAAGTAAAAACTAGCGTAGTGGAAAAGGGATTTGAATTCGGGATGATGATTGAATCAAAAATAGAAATTGCGCCAGGCGATATCATAGAATTATTTTCCATAACGCAAAAATAAGATATGACTGAAGAAAATGCAAAAAGAACCGACAGAGTGGTAAATTATATTAAAGAGCTAACCGCAGAATTTTTAGGACGAGAAAATAATAAAACTTCGCTCATCACTGTAACTTCGGCAACTTGTTCCTCAGACTTAAAACGCGGAACTGTCTTCATTACGGTATTCCCTTCGGAAAAAGAAAAGGACGCGCTTCAATTTGCCAAACGAAAGAGAGGAGAACTGCGAGAATTTTTTAAAAAAACTATGACCATAAAAAATATTCCTTTTATTGATATTGAAATAGATTTAGGAGAAAAACACAGACAAAAAATTGACGAATTGTTACGGAATGGTTAGGATTAATACACCTCACCCGTCATCTTATAAAGATACCACCCTCTCCTTGTTAAGGAGAGGGTTAGGTCGAAAGCTTTAGCTTTCTGAGTTTGGCCTGGTAGCCAAGTGGTAAGGCATTCCTCTGCAAAAGGAATATACGGCGGTTCAATTCCGCCCCAGGCCTCAAATTTAACTACTTTGATTTTTATTAGGTATACAAGTGATTATATGGTATACTATTTGTGTGCCCTTTTAATCTATGCCTAGAAAAAGAAGTTGGTCGGAAACACAATTAAAAAATGCTGTAAAAGATTCTAAAAGTTACAGAAATGTAATAAAGATTTTGGGGTTAGTTCCTGCGGGTGGAAATTATGAACAATTAAAAAGATATATAAGGGAATATAATATATCTACAAAACATTTCACAGGAATGTTGTGGAATAAGGGATTGAGGCTTCCTTTCAAGCCTGTTATAGATTTAAAAGATATTTTGGTGGAAAATAGTGACTATCAAAGTTTTAAGTTGAAAAAAAGACTTTTTTTGGTTAAACTAAAGGAACCCAAGTGTGAGAAGTGTGACTGGGCTAAAATGTCTATTGATGGTAGAGTTCCATTAGAACTAGATCATATAAATGGAGACAGGCATGATAACAGGTTAGAAAATCTAAGAGTTTTATGTCCCAATTGTCATAGTCTACAAATCACACACAGAGGTAAAAATAGAAAAGATAGGAAAAAATGAAAAGTAAAATTTTCATTTGGATTATATTTTATTTTTTGCCCGGATGGCGGAATTGGTATACGCGCACCACTTAAAATGGTGTCTCGTAAGGGATGTGGGTTCGACTCCCACTCCGGGCACACACTAGAATATATCTCCTATTTAAAAAATATTTGCGTCCATAGCTCAGCTGGTAGAGCAGATCCCTCTTAAGGATAAGGTCGAAGGTTCGATCCCTTCTGGACGCACTTTGCCGGGATGGCGGAATTGGTATACGCGCTAGTTTTAGGAACTAGTGGGGCAACCCTTGGGAGTTCGAGTCTCCCTCCCGGCACGCTTGACAATAGAGTCTGAATATGCTATACTATACATAATAGTCAGTATTTTGTTCTTTCTATATGTTTTTTCTTGTAGGCGTTTTCTTGCAAGATAATAGCTTAGAAAAATGACTTTTCTAGGTTGCTGTCTTGCAGGATAAACTTGCAGGAAATCAACAATAACACATCCAAAGAAAGACAAAAACAAATGCAACCCAAGACAAAGTTGGTAATCGGAGTATCGGCAGGAGTGATCATTTTGGCCCTGTTAGTGTGGGCTATCCTGGCAACATCCTCGACACCGGCCAGAAAAAAGACCGGGCTGGCGGTTTCGACGCTGGATACGATGCCCCAGGTGGGACCGCTCGAGTTGGAGGAGGAGTGGGTAACGGTTACTCCGTCGTCCACCAACACCACGACTCATAAGCGGACTCGAAGTCCTGAAGAAGGTCAATACCAGCTCCGGGACAAGGAGCTAGGCGACAAGGGAGACCACCAGTGGTACTGGTGGCAGAGATCCAAGGTCTCTCCTCCTGTCGCACCCACAGCGCCGCTACACCCGATCACCCAAGTGGTTACCAATTTGGTGGAACGTTACTTCACCAATACGGTGACCTTGCCAGCACCACCGACTACCAACTATGTTGTGTATGTCGGCGGCCCGACATCACCGCCGGTTGTCATAAACGTTGCTGCTGGAGCGCAAGCTTCAGCCACAGCAACGAACGGCGGCACCACCAACGTGGTGGTGACTCTACCACCGCCTCAACCAGGTCTAGGAGAACCCTACTGGTTGCGAAAGTTACCGGGCTTTTAAAAGCCCGAAGGAGAATCGGTGACTCCTAAAAAAGTTCGCTGAAAAACATCAACAATTTATCTCTTTAGCGCACGCGGGACCTCCCACACGGCGCTATTGACTTTTTTATGTGAATATGCTATACTATCTGGAGTAATAAATGATCGTTCTTTCTATATTTTCTTTGTTTTAGTAGTTGTTTTCTTGCAGATATTAGCTTAATTATGGCTACTGCCTGCAGGAAAACAATTCAACCAAAGCTTATATGAAAAACACAATGGCCTTTGTCGCAGGCCTAATAGCGACAATCGTGCTGGTCGGTTGTGGGACACCCCGCGTCGGCCCTGCGAAGACAACACTCGACCCCATGCCTGGGGTTGAGCAACACCTGACTTATGCAAAAAGGGTCACCACCGTGACAGGCGACGGCCCCCCAACTATCACTTTGGTGGAGGAGAGCCGGAGTAAGGGACAGGCGCAGTTCGAGCTCCGGGATAAGGAGCTAGGCGGCAACACAACCGCCGCCGTAGCCCAGGCCAACCGGCCTGTGTCGTGGGGAACCGGTTACCCCACCTACGGCTTCAGTGGGGGTGGAGTCACCTTCGGGTTTGGAACCCGGGTGTTTATGGGAGGACGCCCAGCGCATCCTTACGAGGGGTACATATGTACCCCCAACCCCACCAGAGCGGTGGGAGCTTGGTAACCAATCATCGAGCGCCGCACGCACCTCACGAAGGAGCGATCGGCGCTCTTTCTTTTGCAGGGGAAAATGGAAATTACGGGATGAACTTGACTTTTAAGACAAACCTGTTAAGATATACTTATGAAAAAATTAATTAGTATCATCATAATAATAGCGTTTTTTGGGGCTGTGCCTGCTTATGCCAAGCATAATAACAATAGTTCTTACAACAATAGATATGTTTCTAATAGTTATTACAATGGTTATAATTGCAGATCTGCTTGCAACGGATCATCTTCATCTTATTATTCTTACTCTCAACCCTCATACTATTACGTAGACAGTAACTACGGCTATAATTACAATAACTACGATTATGGATGTGGTTATAACTGCAACAGCTCTTATTATTCCACTTATTCCGTTCCGTCTTATTCGTCATATTACTACACTGGGAATAGTTACAATTATATGCCTTACGATGGTTATAACTACAGTTATTACGAAAGCTATTCGTACCCAAGCTATACCTATGATCCTTACTAAATTTTAATTGAGTATGAAACTAATCCACCTAGATCTATCTCCACTAGATTTTTCGCTAGAACCCCGTGCTATTGACTTTTAAACTTGAATATGCTATACTATAATAGTATGAAAAATATAAATAAAAACTTAATAAGTTACATATTTCCGGTCTTATTTCTTGTTTCAATTTTTGGATTTGCTGTTATACCTACAAAAGTAAGCGCTCAGATGCCTTACACCAACTATAACGGCTATATAGACTTGAGAAAATCGGCAGAGACAGATAGTGCCCCATCCTATAACCCGACACCGACTATTGTTTCTGTAAATCCAAGTTCTAGTAATATCGGCGTAGGCACAAAGACCGTAAATATAATTGGTGGAGGCTTTGTCCCGAGTTCAGTTGCTCGAATCAACGGCGCAAATCGCGGAACTACTTTTATTGATAGTTCTCACCTCTTGATGCAAGTAACTGGCAATGACACATATCTATATAGTACCAACGGCGGATTCTATATCACGGTCTTTAATAGGCTTCCGGGCGGAGGATATTCCAACGCAGCTTTCTTTACAATCAAAGATGATGGAGAATCTGTTGCAGGAACCACAAACGATACCAGTACTAATTTTACCGATACCGGAGCAGGAAGTGGATCTGTAAATGATACGAACGAAAGCAACCTTGCATCTAACGTAATATTCGGTTCAAATAGTTTTCTACCTTCTGGTTTAATCCAATGGATATTCTTCGCCATTATAATTTTAGTGATAGTCATTCTAGTGAGAAGAGTTTATGAGGGTAATAAGAAATATCAGGCAACACCATTAAAACACGACTAAACACCCTTCCAACCTCCCCAAAGGGGAGGCAAACCCTTTCCTTCGGAGAGGGTAGGGTGAGGTTACCTCGTCGGATTGTAAGGAGGCAAAATAACTTCGCCTGTTTCTGGCTTTATCCCAGTTATCTCAAAGGTATTTAACACAACACCTAAAATAGCCCAAACTCCCATCATTATAGTAAGCCCAACAACACCCCAAAGCATATGGCTTTTTCCAATTGTTTTTTTCTCGTCATTGGCGCCATTTCCAATAAACTCAACCAGACCATAAAGAAAATAAACCATTGCCAAAGCAAAAAGAAATATTATAAGCGGATTTATAATTTGTTGGTTAACATTCGTTAAGAAAGAATTAAAATCCGCATAGGCTACTTTAGGAAAGAATAAATCCATATTTTAGAAATTTCACTAACGAGCTTGATTGGGAACTGGAATAGTTGGGAGATTGCCTTGAAAAGTGTTCTGAACACCGAATGTTTTTGTTAAAATCCCCACCAACCCCCAAAGGGCAACGATTACAGCCAAACCGATTATGCCATAAATTATTTTGTTTCTTCCTTCCTTTTTCTTTTCTTCGTCACCGGCCATCATATAGGTAACTACTCCCCAGACAAAGTAAACAATTCCCAGAGCTATCAATACAGGTACAATTGAATTAAGAATCTGTCCAATTCGGCAAATTATCCCAAAAATTGTACCTCCAGCACCAACAACGCAATTTCCGGTAGCGCCACCACCAAGGTCAATCTGCGCCAACGCCGCAACCGGCGCTAAACCTAAAACAAAACCCGACAAAACAATTAATTTCTTTTTCATAATTTTTTTAACTAATAATAACTAATAATATACCTTCATTATACTACAAACACATTCAAAACAAAAGCAATCTACGGGGTAACTGATTTAACCTGCGGAATAGCATATTCTATGCCGAAGGTGTTACCTAAAATTGAGACTAATCCCCAAACCGAGACCATCACCGCCAAAGCAATGATTCCCCAGATCATAAATTGCTTGCCTTTTTCTTTTTTTGCTTCTTCATCGCTATTGATAACATACTGCACCACCCCCCAAACAAACATCACCACCGCTAAAGCAAAAATTATCGGAATGACTGAATTATTAATAATACAGACAAGATAAAGTAAAAGATCTTGAAATTTTGGATTAGGATCTAGATCGCAACTAAAACCCCGATTTACATTATTGGTAGTATTACCTGCAATCCAAGTGTAACCTAGAGATCGACATTCTGCTTCTGTTTGAATTTCACGATTATCAATACAATTTTCTACTGCGTGCACTTTTGCAACTGGAATAAATATCCCGGCAAGCATAATAAGTATTAAAATATATGTTGCGTATTTTTTCATAACGCTAAGACAGTCTCAGATATAAGTTGCGCGATAGCCCACGACCCTAAAAGTATCGCTGCCCCAATCAAAGTATACAAGAGAGCGTCTTTGGCTTTACCTAATTTTTCTGAATTTCCTCTCGCCGACACAAAAAGAAAGCCACAGTAAATAATAGCCAGAGCAACGATTGGGATACCAATTCTTAACACACCTTCTAAAAGAACTTGAATAAATTTTGGAACACTATCTATTCCATTCGGACCTAAAGGATTATTAAGCATATCTTTATTTTAACATATACTAAAACCCTATCCAAGCCCAAGGTGATACTCCTCCTGTTGCGGGGCTCAAAATTGATAAAATGGTCTTTATAATGAGCCAAGCTCCAGCGGCAATGACAAGACCAAGCGCCGCATTAGTAAAAATATTTTTTGCTCTTCCTCTGGCCTCCGTACTCCCGCCAGAAGTTACCATCAGAAAACCGGCATAAAAGAACATTACAGCCGCAATCGGCACAACTAAAAATTTTAAAATAAAAATAATTCCACCATTTATAAGTGTCAAAAAATCACCAAAACTGCAAGGATTATTTATCTTTCCTGCTAGATCCGTATGACCACAAGGCACCAAACCCCCTCCTATATCTGGAATGTCTGTATCTTCTATCTGCGCCAAAGAAAAAGCGGGCATTGCTAGCATTAAAAATATTGCAATAAAAATTATAATTTTTTTCATTTTAGTAACAATAAATTAAGTTTCGTACTGGCATCAGATATCGCATTTTCAACCGTCAGATTATTAGAAAGCACTCCATCAATCATATTACGGAAAATATTATCTGTATCTTTTTCTGACGGATCAAGCCAACTTCTTGCATAAAGCGCCGAATCATAAAAAATTGGAGAATAGGCATCTAATGGTTTTATTTTAAGTAGATCTCGACGAGCTGGCGCTACTCCCGTGGCCAGAGCAAATTTAGAAGCAAAATCTCCTGTGGCCAAAAGACTTGCGGCTAGAAAAGCTGTATTAAAATTCTTGGAGGAAGCCAAGAGAGAGATCCCTGTCACCTGAGCGCCAGTTAATTTAAAACTAGCATTTTCAACCTGCGGAAATGGCGCAACTGAAAAATTCTGATTTGGATTTCTATTAACAAGCAGGTTCAATTCGCTTGCATAACCAAAATAAATTGCTAAATTCTCCGCTGAAAATGCATCCTTGGAATCTGGAAA
>Ga0209211_10005318_pt1 | contig 19358 bp, 20 predicted proteins | sample RifGroA2_FD_183992 | JGI IMG/M metagenome (GOLD analysis project Ga0209211, IMG submission 183992) | Groundwater microbial communities from Rifle, Colorado, USA - Groundwater A2 (SPAdes) (version 2) | ecosystem: Environmental > Aquatic > Deep subsurface > Groundwater | place: Rifle, Colorado...
ATCGTCTCCAGCGTTTGCCGGTCCAATGTTCGTCCATCTCTCTTCATGTATTGTGAGATTGTCATGGTCGAGCAAAGTTCAATGTTTGTCGCCATATTTATCGACTAGTGAGTAAAGCTACTGCTTCCCCAACGTCACCTCTTACCTCCACCGTGACAATTGACATCTCTACACCAGATAGGGCGCTTAAGTCGTATTGGCGCGTAAAGGATGTAATAAGGAAAATCGAATTGGATTGGCGAGTCGCCCAGATTCCTGAACTCCAGAAACTTAGGAGCGCGGCGGGGTTTGAACCGGCGAAATTGATGTCAAGTGATGTTCTGTCTGCTCACCAAGAGGCTGGAACAAGGGTACGTCAGTATGAGGAATACAGCCGGGAGATCGTGGACATAAAGCAAGATACTGAGTCACGTGCTACCGCTGTGGTGAAGGTAAAGAATTCGACGGTTATGCCGGAGGGCATCGTCATATCCGACTCTGACAAGAAGAGTCGCGACAATGGCGAAAAGTACAAATACATTCTGGAAAAGGAAGCAAGCGGGTGGAAGGTGGCTCAGGTCTACGAGTATTCCCAATACCATGCCAGTATTTCAGGCGGTGATCCGTGGGAGAAGGTATTCGCACCACCAACAGAAAACCGAAATACGCACGTCTACGTTTATCACCACGATAACTGACCTATCCTCACATATATCAAATGGGCTAGAACCAAAAGGGTCAGAGTGATTTGCAATAGTCGGCGCTGGCGATACGGCGGCGCGGCTGACAATGGACGGCTCTGAAAAATATGAGGCCAGGCTCGGATTGAATGGTGGTGTTGGTGGCGGAGGTGCTGTAGGGGTAATTGGCAACTAATACGCGGGCCGCAACGGATTCGGCCACTTGGTGCGCCCGGATTGCTCATCAAAATTGCAATGTCCCATTTTGGGACTACAATGGCACTGTGAAGCTCATCGCCGTCAAGATTCTTCGGGAGTTCTGGCTCAGATTCCCTGATGCCGAGCAGCCCCTGACGGCTTGGGTGGATGAAGTCAAGAACGCCAGTTGGACACAACCCACTGACATCAAGGCAAAGTACCGCAGCGCCAGCATCCTGAAAAACCGCCGCGCGGTTTTCAATGTCAAGGGCAACGATTACCGGCTGGTTGTGTCGGTGGCGTATCGCTTCGGCGCCGTCTATGTGAAATTCATCGGGACGCACGAGCAATATGACGCAATAAATGCCGAGACCGTTGAAATGGAGAAATGAACATGGAAATCCGCCCGATCCGTACTGAAGACGACTACCAACTTGCCCGGCGCGAAGTTTCGGCATTTTTCGATAATGAGCCGGCGCCGGGGTCACCGGAAGGTGATCGTTTCGAGGTATTGCTGACTCTGGTCGAAGCCTACGAGAGCAAGCACTTCCCGGTCGATCTGCCCGACCCCGTGGAAGCGATCAAATTCCGCATGGAGCAAGCCGGCTTGGCGCCAAAGGACCTGACGCCAATGATCGGCGGACTCAATCGTGTCTATGAAATCCTGAATCGAAAGCGCCCGCTGACACTCAAGATGATATGGAAGCTGCACGAGATGCTCGGCATTCCTGCTGAAAGTCTGATTCGACCGAGCCACTCGATTGCCGCATAGGGGAATAGTTGGGAACACGATTTCCTGTCCATGACAATCAAGCTGCCGTCCCGCCAGCGCCGACTATTGCGTGAGCATGGCCTCTGGTCGTCTGATGAGGTGGTGCGTTTTGCCCAGGAGCACGATGCGGCAACGTCGTGACAAGTTGTAGTCCGCGTTCCCCTGTAAAATTCCGGCATGAACCGGATTTCCATTTACGATTCCACACTGCGAGACGGCGCCCAGGCGCAGGGCATCTCCTACTCGGTGGAAGACAAGATCAAGATTATCCAGAGACTCGATGCGCTCGGCATCGATTACATCGAGGCCGGCAACCCGGGCTCGAATCCGAAGGATCTGGAGTTCTTCGAGCGCGTCAAGGCACTCCGGCTTCAGCATTCGCGCATCATCGCCTTCGGCAGCACGCGCAAGGTGGGGGCCGATGTGGCTGGTGACAGCAACGTGCTGTCGCTGCTGCAGGCGGGAACATCGGCCATCGCCATATTCGGCAAGAGCTGGGACTATCAGGTCACCGACATCCTGCGCACCACCCTCGACGAGAACCTGCGCATGATCGGCGACACCATCCGCCACCTCAAGCAACGTGGACGGGAAGTGGTGTACGACGCCGAGCATTTCTTCGATGGCTACAAAGCCAATGCCGACTACGCGTTGCAGACCCTCGCGGTGGCGGTGGAGGCCGGAGCCGACTGCCTTTGCCTGTGCGATACGAATGGCGGCACTTTCCCGCGCGACATTGCCGAAATCACGCGCACGGTCAAGGGGCGCTTCGCGGTGACCATCGGGATACATTGCCATAACGACGGCGAAATGGCCGTGGCCAACTCGATCATGGCGGTGGCGGCGGGAGCCACCCAGGTGCAAGGCACCATCAATGGCATCGGCGAGCGCTGCGGCAATGCCAATCTTTGCTCGATCATTCCCAACCTGCAGTTGAAGCTCGGCTACAGCTGCATTCCCGCGGAGTGCCTGGAGCAGCTGACTCCGGTGGCGCGCGCGGTGAGCGAGATCGCCAATATGCCGCACAACGAGAAGGCGGCCTACGTCGGCGGCGATGCCTTCGCGCACAAGGGCGGCATGCATATCGATGCGGTGGTCAAGAACCCGACGTCCTATGAACACATCAATCCGGAGATGGTCGGCAACAGCCGGCGCATGCTGATGTCGGAAGTCGCCGGACGCAGCACCCTGATGACTCGGATCAACGCCGTCGATCCCGGCCTCGGCAAGGACGCGCCGGAAACGCAGCAGATCATCGATCGGCTCAAGGAACTCGAGCACGAAGGCTACCAGTTCGAGGCCGCCGAAAGTTCCTTCGAACTGGTGGTGCGCAAGATTCTCGGCAAGTACCAGCCTTTCTTCGAACTGAAGGAATACAAGGTCATCGTGAACGAGCCTTCGATCAATGGCGTCAACTCTTCCGCGATGATCAAGATTCGCGTCGGCGACCAGGAAGAGATCACGGCTGCCGAGGGCGACGGGCCGGTGAACGCCCTCGACAATGCCGTGCGCAAGGCCCTTGAGCGCTTTTACCCGGAAATCAGCGAAATCAGGCTCACCGACTACAAGGTGCGCGTGCTCGACTCCGACCAGGCTTCAGCCGCCAGGGTGCGCGTGCTGATCGAATCCACGGACCATCGCGAGAACTGGACGACGATTGGCGTGTCGACTGACGTGATAGATGCCTCCTGGCGGGCGCTGGTCGATTCCATCGAGTACAAACTGATGCGCGAGCTAGAACGGAATATCGTCTAACGCTAATTACTTCGATAACCCACCTCGCATCATGAAATACCCGGACGTCGTAGCGCCTCAAGCTGGCAAGTGGGCCCGCCCCCTCCCGTCCTCCCCCTCGCGGGGGAGGCTATCATTTGGCTCGCTGCGCTCGAACCCGACACAGCGCGCTTTGCGACGCAATTCACGTTAAGGAGCGGCCGGCTTCAGCAGCACAAGCTTCAACTGTTCCTGATCCACCGGTCGTAGCGTTACTTGCTGACAGACGACCAAGCCGCGCCGGGGATGGTTGAAGCTGCGTTGCCCGCCCTGGCGTTCGAGCACGTCGTGCTGTTTCCAGAAGCGCGAAAACTCCGGACTCGCCTTCTTCAGTTCCTCGATCAGTTGCTGGAGTGCCGGTTCGTCCAGGCGCGTACGGCAGTCCGCGCGGAATTCGGCCGTGATGCGGCGGGCCCTGGTATCCCAGTCGACAAGAAATTTTCGCGTCAGCGGTCGCAGGAAGACAAAGCGCAAAAGGTTGCGCGGCGGCTCATGCGGCTTCACCGGCTTGTCCAGCCAACCGGTGAACAATTCGCCGGCCGCCGCGTTCCAGGCCAGCATGTCCCAGGTGCGGCCCATGATGTAGGCAGGAATGTCGATGTTGGCCAGCAGGCCGGTCAGCAGTTCCGACGCCGCATCTTCCTCGGGGGCTGCCGCCAGCGGATCGCGCCGGCCTGCCAGCTCGAAGATGTAACTGCGCTCGCCGCGGCTCAAGCGCAGCGCTCGTGCCAGGCGGTCGAGTGCATCGGCCGAGACATTTGCCGCACGCCCCTGTTCGATCCATGTGTACCAGGTTGGGCTGATGCCGGCCAGTTGCGCCACTTCCTCGCGGCGCAGCCCTTGCGTGCGGCGCCTGCTGCCGCCAGGAAAGCCGAAGGTTTCGGGCGCATAGCGGCTGCGCAGCACTTGTAAGAACTCGCCCAGCTCGTGGCGGCGGCTGTCCATGATTCCCTTTGTCCTGGCTATTATTCTCGATACCAGTATAACTACCGGTCTTGTCAGGGTACAAATCCTTCGTTACTATTTTTCGCATTCGCCCTTCAGTGGGCGCCAAATTTCATCCAGCAAGGAGCGAACATGGCTGGCAAGACGCTTTACGACAAATTGTGGGAATCGCATGTGGTTCGCGAGGAGAGCGACGGTACCTGCCTGCTCTACATCGATCGCCATCTGATGCACGAGGTCACCAGTGCACAAGCGTTCGAGGGAATGCGGCTGGCTAACCGCAAGGCATGGCGCGCCGCCAGTATCGTCGCCAATCCGGATCACAACACTCCGACCGACCACTGGGACGAGGGCATCAAGGATCCGATTTCGCGCCTGCAGGTGGAAACCCTCGACGCCAACATCAAGGATTTCGGCGCGCTGGTGTACTTCCCGTTCAAGCACGCCAATCAGGGCATCATCCATGTCATCGGACCCGAGAATGGCACCACGCTGCCGGGCATGACCGTGGTTTGCGGCGACAGTCATACGTCGACGCACGGCGCTTTCGGCGCGTTGGCTCACGGGATCGGGACATCCGAGGTCGAGCACGTGCTGGCAACGCAGACGCTGGTGGCCAAGCGCTCGCAGCGCATGCTGGTCAAGGTCGAGGGACTACTCGGCAAGGATGTCACCGCCAAGGACGTAGCGCTGGCCATCATCGGCAAGATCGGCACCGCTGGCGGCACCGGCTACGCGATCGAGTTCGGCGGCTCGGCAATTCGCGGTCTGTCGATCGAGGGCCGCATGACCTTGTGCAACATGACGATTGAGGCAGGCGCCCGTGCCGGGCTGGTGGCGCCCGACGAAAAGACCGTCGCCTATCTTGCGGGACGCCAGTTCGCACCGAAGGGTGCCGACTGGGACAAGGCGGTGGCTTACTGGGCAACATTGACGTCCGATCCGGACGCGAAGTTCGACGCCGTGGTCGAACTCGATGCGGCCAGTATCGAGCCGCAGGTGACCTGGGGCACTTCGCCGGAGCAGGTGCTGGCAGTGGGTGCGCGCGTGCCTAACCCGGCCAGCGAACCGGATCTGCAGAAACGCAGCGGGATAGAGCGCGCCCTGCAGTACATGGGGCTGGCCGCCGATACACCGATTTCCGAAATCAGGGTCGACAAGGTGTTCATCGGCTCCTGCACCAACTCACGTATCGAGGACCTGCGGGCGGCAGCAAAAGTCGTCAAGGGCAGGACGAAGGCGGCCAACGTCAAACTGGTTCTGGTCGTGCCGGGATCCGGCATTGTCAAACGCCAGGCCGAGGAAGAGGGGCTGGACAAGGTATTCGTCGAAGCCGGTTTCGAATGGCGGGAGCCGGGCTGTTCGATGTGTCTGGCGATGAACGCCGACCGCCTCGAACCGGGCGAGCGCTGCGCGTCTACGTCGAACCGCAACTTCGAAGGCCGCCAGGGTGCCGGCGGCCGAACCCATCTGGTCAGCCCGACCATGGCCGCGGCGGCTGCCATTGCCGGCCATTTCGTCGATGTCCGCAACCCGTTCTGAGCGAAGGAATCCGATATGAAAGCATTCAAGCAAATCGACGGGCTGGTGTGCCCGCTCGACCGCGCCAACGTCGATACCGACGCCATCATTCCCAAACAGTTTCTGAAGTCGATCAAGCGTACCGGTTTCGGCCCGTATCTGTTTGACGAGTGGCGCTATGCCGACCATGGCGAGCCGGGCATGGACTGCACCCATCGGCCGCTACGCGAGGACTTTGTCCTCAATCTGCCGCGTTACAAAGGGGCAAAGATTCTGCTCGCGCGTGACAACTTCGGCTGCGGTTCCAGCCGCGAGCACGCGCCGTGGGCGATCGAGGACTATGGCTTTCAGGTCATCATCGCGCCATCGTTTGCCGACATCTTTTTCAGCAACTGCTACAAGAACGGCATCCTGCCCATCGTTCTGCCAGCCGTCATGATCGACAGGCTGTTCGCCGAGTGCGCTGCCAATCCGGGCTACCGCCTCGGCGTCGACCTCGAATCCCAGAAGTTGACCCTTCCCTCAGGCGAATCCTTCGGTTTTGACGTCCAGGCCCACCGCAAGCACTGCCTGCTCAACGGCCTCGACGAAATCGGCCTGACGCTTCAACACGCCGACGAGATCAAGGCCTTCGAAACCAGGCACAAGGCGACGCAGCCCTGGTTGTTTGCCCAGGGTGCCTAGAGCGTCGCCAGACGCCAGGAGAAGCAGAGCGGGGCGAACTGCAGCGATGGTCTAGGTTATGCATCATTTTGGTGCAAGCCCTCCAATTTGCTGCAGGGTTTCTTGCGTATTGCATGAAAGTCACCGTGCGGATAATGATCCTATCTCGATGATTTAACTTATTATTTAATCATATCAACGGTCAGTGCCGATAAGTTGGGCTAGCTCGGGGCTTTAATCGCCACGCGAGTTTCGCTACAATTGCGATCTTTCCGGATTCGTATTTTGAGTATTCAGGGACTATCACCATGAGTTGTGACGATAAAGTCGATTGCGGTCGGCGGCGCTTGCTGGTTGCCACCGCAGCCGTCGGTGGGGTGGCCGGTGTGGCGGTGGCTGTGCCTTTTGTGGCCAGCATGCTGCCGTCAGAGCGCGCCAAGGCTGCCGGTGCGCCTGTCGAAGTTGATATCAGCAAACTCGCGCCGGGTGAGATGATGACTGTCGAGTGGCGCGGCAAGCCGGTCTGGGTTATCAACCGGACCAAGGAACAGTTGGACTCCCTGCCAAAGATCGACGGCGAACTGGCCGACCCCAAGTCAGAAAAGCCGATGCAGCCAGACTACGCCAGGAACGCAACCCGCTCGATCAAACCGGAGATTCTGGTGGCCGTGGGCATTTGCACCCATCTTGGCTGTTCGCCTTCGGAAAAGTTCAAGACGGGTGCCGAGTCCGGGATTGCCGCTGATTGGCCGGGTGGTTTTTTCTGTCCCTGCCATGGTTCAACTTTCGATCTTGCCGGTCGCGTTTATAAAGGCAAGCCGGCGCCGGACAACCTCGAAATCCCCCCCCACATGTATCTTGGCGACGCCAGGATTGTGATTGGCGAAGACAAGAAGGCCTGATGCGATGAGCAAGATGAACGCCATATTGCAGGGAACGCTGAATTGGGTTGATGAACGCTTTCCCCTCACCAAGCTCTGGAAAGAACACCTCGCCGAATACTACGCGCCGAAGAACTTCAACTTCTGGTATTTCTTCGGGTCGCTGGCGCTGCTGGTGCTGGTGCTTCAGATCGTTACCGGCATCCTGCTTACCATGCACTTCAAGCCCGACGCTTCGTTGAATGCTTCCGGCGTGCCGGTGGCCTTTGCCAGCGTCGAGTACATCATGCGCGACGTGCCCTGGGGCTGGCTGATCCGCTACCTGCACTCGACCGGGGCCTCGGCCTTCTTCTTCGTGGTCTATATGCACATGTTCCGCGGCATGCTCTACGGCTCCTACCGCAAGCCGCGCGAACTGATCTGGATCTTCGGCATGATCATCTTCCTCGCGCTGATGGCCGAGGCGTTTTTCGGCTATCTGTTGCCGTGGGGCCAGATGTCGTTCTGGGGCGCGCAGGTGATCGTTAACCTGTTCTCCACTATCCCCCTGATCGGACCGGATTTCTCGCTCTGGTTGCGCGGCGACTTCGTCGTTGGCGACGCGACACTCAATCGCTTCTTTTCTTTCCATGTCATTGCTGTGCCACTTGTGCTGCTGGGCTTGGTGGCTGCGCATATCATCGCCTTGCACGAAGTCGGCTCCAACAATCCGGACGGTATCGAGATCAAGAAGAAGAAGGACGGCAATGGAATCCCGCTCGACGGCATTCCCTTCCATCCCTATTACACGGTGAAGGACATCGTCGGCGTGGTGGTTTTCCTGATGGTGTTCTCGGTGATCCTCTTCTTCATGCCGGAGTTCGGCGGCTACTTTCTCGAGTACAACAACTTCTTCCCTGCCGACCCGCTGGTGACGCCGCTGCACATTGCGCCGGTGTGGTACTTCACGCCGTACTACTCGATTCTGCGCGCCGTGACCTATCCGCTGTTCGGCATCGATGCCAAGTTCTGGGGCGTCGTGGCCATGGGAGCTTCGACCATGATCCTATTCCTGCTGCCCTGGCTGGATCGCAGCCCGGTAAAGTCGATTCGCTATCGCGGTCCGCTGTACAAGGGTTTCCTTACGGCATTCATTGTGTCCTTCCTTATCCTCGGCTATCTGGGCATGCTGGGTCCGACGCCGGTCCGCACCGTTGTGGCGCAGATCTGCTCCGTGATCTATTTCGCCTTCTTCCTCTTGATGCCGATTTACAGCAGCCTCGACAGGTGCCAACCGGAGCCGGACAGGGTGACCTCGAAATGAAGAAATTCCTTACCGCAATCCTGTTTGCGCCGCTTCTGGCGTTTGCCGCGGGAGCCGAACTGCATCTCGACCGTGCGCCGGACAAGTCCAATGACATGGCCGCGCTGCAAAATGGCGCCAAGATCTTCGTCAATTACTGTCTGAATTGCCATTCGGCGTCCTATATGCGCTACAACCGCCTCAAGGACATTGGCCTCGACGACGCGCAGATCAGGGACAACCTTATGTTTACCGTCGACAAGGTCGGCGAACCCATGAAGATCGCCATGCAGCGTGCCGAGGCCAAGGCCTGGTTCGGCGCGGCACCGCCCGATCTGACCATCATCGCGCGCGCGCGCGCTTCGGAGTTCGGCAGCGGCGCAGACTGGCTGTATACCTATCTGCGCACCTTCCATCGCGACGAAAGCCGTCCGACGGGTTGGAACAACGTCGTATTCGCCAACGTCGGCATGCCGCATGTGCTCTGGGAACTTCAAGGTGAGCAGGTCATGGGCGAGGATCACAAATTGAAACTGGTCAAGCCGGGCAAGCTCAAGCCACAGGAGTTCGATGCCGTGGTGGGCGATCTCGTTGCTTTCCTCAAGTACATGGGCGAGCCGGTGGCCGAGTTCCGCAAGCAGTTGGGTGTGATCGTACTGATTTTCCTGGCTGTATTCTTCGTCTTTGCCTACGCGCTGAAACGCGAGTACTGGAAAGACATCCATTAAACCAATAAGTGAATGCAAATTATGGGGCATCGAGAAATGAACGCGCCACCCGTGCGCAAAGTGGTGCGTGATGCGGATTACTCCTGGGGTACCAGCGCCATGATGAATCTGTATTCGGGCACCACGTGTCCGTTCAGCCATCGCTGCCGTATCGTCCTGTACGAAAAGCAGATGGATTTTCAGGTGATCGACGTCGATCTGTTCAACAAGCCTGAAGATATCGCCATCATCAATCCGTACAACCGCGTTCCGGTGCTGGTTGATCGCGATCTGGTGCTCTACGAGTCGAACATCATCAACGAGTACATCGACGAGCGCTTTCCTCATCCGCAGTTGATGCCGCCCGATCCGCAAACGCGGGCCAAGGCGCGCCAGTTGCTGTTTACGATGGAGCAGGAGCTGTTCAGCTACATCGATGCGCTGGAAAAGAACCTCAAGTCGGCGGACAAATCACGTGGCCATATTCGTGATCGCTTGGTTGAACTGGCGCCAATGTTCAACAAGCAGAAATTCCTCCTCGGCGACGATTTTTCGATGCTCGATGTGGCGATTGCACCGCTCCTGTGGCGCCTCGACCATTACGCCATCGAACTGCCGAAGACCGCGGCGCCGCTGATGAAATTTGCCGAGCGCATCTTTTCCCGCCAGGGCTTCATCGATGCCTTGACGCCGACCGAAAAGATGATGCGCCGTTAAAGGCGCGTCCTCTGCGTCCGTACCTTGATTCATCTCGGCGCAACGCCAATGAAGTCGACCAAGCCCTACCTGATCCGCGCCATTCATGAATGGTGTGCGGATCAGGGCCTTACGCCCTATCTGGCCGTCAAGGTGGATGCGACGACGCGCGTTCCGCGTGAGTTCGTCAAGGAGGGCGAAATCGTCCTCAACGTCGGTCTCGAAGCGACCCACCAGTTGCTGATGGGCAACGAGGAAATTACCTTTCAGGCTCGCTTTGGCGGACGCGCCTTTCCGGTTGTGGTACCGATCGAGCGGGTTTCGGCGATTTATGCCAGCGAGAATGGCGAAGGCATGGCCTTTGAAGTCACGGAGAAGTCGGCTACCGCGGATGGCGGGACGCCGGACGCCGCCCGGCAGGAGACATCCACCGCCGTATCACCAGCGCCGACTTCCGCGCGCGCCTCCAGGCGGCCCGTTCTCACCCGCATCAAGTAGGTGCGGGTCGACGGCTGCCGCGGGCGGGGGCCGCTACTTCGATTCCATCACCCAGACCCCGTCCCATGTGTCTTCGGGCGGATTGGCGAGGAAGTGATCGCAGCGCTCGATATACATTTTCGCCGCCTTGTCGTGGTCGTTAAGGGCCAGCACTTCGCCGAACTCGCCCTTGGCGTCGTTCCACTTCTGTTGTCGATACTTCACCAGGCCTGACTTGAAGTGGCGCATGGCGTCGATCATCTGCGGATAGGTTTCTTCGGTGTGGTAGTCGAGGATCTCGTAGATCGCCACGGGTTGGGTCTTTCCCTTGACCACAACCAGGTCAAGTTCGCGGCTGTAGTAGGTACCGCGCAACTGCTTGTAGGTGAATTCACTGATCAGGATGTGGGCGCCATACTGCTTGCAGGCAGATTCCAGGCGTGCCGCCAGATTCACACCGTCGCCGATGATGGTGTAATCCATGCGCTTTTTCGAGCCGATGGTCCCCGATACCACGTTGTCGCTATTGAGCCCGATGCCGATGTCGACAGGCAGCTTGCCCTCGCTCACACGCACTTTGTTCCAAATCCACAACTCGCGGATCATGGCGATCGCCGTGCGTACCGAGCGGTCGGCGTCGTCGTCGTGGCCGACCGGGATGCCGAAGGCGGCCATGATCGCATCGCCGATAAACTTGTCGAGCATGCCTTCCTCGCGCTGGATGCAATCAACCATCAGCGTGAAGTATTCGTTGAGCAGCGCCACGGTGCCCTGGGCACCGAGTTGCTCCGTGATTGTAGTGAAACCGCGTATGTCGGAGAACAGCACGGTGGCCATCACATTCTTGCCGCCCAGGGCATCGACGCCGCCGGCCAGCATCTGGTCGGCGATGCCCGGATCCATCAGCCGCGACATGGTCGACCGCATGCGCTTTTCGGTGGAGATATCCTCCAACATCAGCATTGAGCCAAGGCGCTTTTTCTCCATCGACAGCAGCGGCAGGGCGGTGAGGTTCACCGAAAGCTTGTCCTCGCCGACCATCAATTCGGCTTCCATCGCCAGTTCGGTGGTCTGGGTCTCGCCCACGCGCTTGAGCTTTTCGTGGATCCATTCATTGCTGCCGGCAAAGAACTCGACCGCCGGCTTGTGCAGTATCTGCGCCGGAGTTACGCGCAGGATGCGCAAGCCCGCGGCGTTGCAGGTGGCGATCTTCTCGGCTTCGTCGAGCGTGATCACCGCGTTCGACATCGACTCCAGCATCGCCTCGTTGTAGTTCTTCATGTTCTGCACGTCGGCAAACAGCTTGGCGTTCTCCAGGGCGATGGAAATCTGCGCGGTGAAGGCCCGCAGGCGCGATTCATCGTCGCCGGTGAACGGGCCGCCACGCTTGTTCAGCACCTGCGTAACGCCGATGACCTTGCCGTGCTTGTTGGTGATGGGCACGCACAGGATCGAGCGGGTGAAGTAGCCGGTCTTCTTGTCGAAGGCCGGATTGAAGCGCAGGTCGGCGTAAGCGTATGGGATATTGATTGCCTTGCCCGAGGTGAATACGGCGCCGGCAATGCCCAGATGGTTGGGCAGGCGGATCTGGACCGATTCCAGGCCCTGACCGACCTCAGACCATAGTTCGCTGGTCTTCTCTTCGTTGAGGAACAGCGTCGAGCGTTCGGCATTCAGCAGGCGCGTCGCCTCGCCCATCACCTTCTGCAGCAGGGACCCCAGCTTGATGTCGGCGGTGACTTCGGAAACGACGTCGATGAACTCCATCTCCTGGCGGCGGATGGCCTGCATGCGTTCGATGAATTGCGCGCTCTGCAGGGCCAGCGTGCCCTGGCTGGTCATGGCTTCGAGCAGGTTCAGGTCCTGTTTGGTGAATTTTCCGCTGCGCTTGTTGAGTGTCTGCGCCACGCCGATGACTTCGCCCTTCACCGTCTTGATCGGCACGCACAGGATATTGCGCGTGGTGAAACCTGTCTGCTCGTCGATCGAACGATTGAAGCGATCATCGGCGTAGGCGTCCTGGATGATCAGCGCCTCGCCGGCGGTATAGACGTATCCTGCGATGCCGCTGGTATTGAGGATGCGTATCTCGCGCTGGATGTTGCCTTGCGCCACGCGCGAATACAGCTCGTTGGTGTCGGGATCGTTGAGGAACAGCGAACCGCGCTCGGCATTCAGTTCCGTGGTGGTCATTTCCACCAGCGCCTGCAGCACCTGGTCCAGCGTGCCATAGCTGGCCATGCGGCGCGTGACTTCCAGCAGCAGTTCCAGGTGACGCAGCCGGCGGCGGCCTTCCTGGTCGCGTTCGGTCGCCTTCTTTCTGGCGGGAGCGGGTTCGACGGGTTGATCCATGGCGTTCATGCTCAGGTACGGCGCAAGGCTTCGATCTGGTCGCGCAGGGCCTGAATGGTACTCTGCAACTGGGTGCCTTCGTCGGCGAACAGGCTACGTTCGCGATTGATGGAATTGGTCCGATCGATCTGCGCCAGTTCCAGAGCTTCACGCAAGCCGCTGACCGTCTGGCGCAGTTGCGCGATTTCGCCTTGCGCGCCGACCAGCGCCTTGCGCACTGCATTGTCGGTATCGGCGTGGGCGCGTTCAAGTGCATCGCGCAGGGCAGCCGAGGTGGCCTTGAGTTGCTGCATTTCGGTGTGACCTGCGACGCGCTCCTGCTGTACCGCGTGGTCGCGCTCGGCGCGCGACTGTTCGAGTTCCTCGCGCAAGGCAGCCGCGGTGGCCTTGAGCATCTGGATTTCCTGACTGGCGGCGACCCGCTCGTGCTGGATCGCCTTCTCGCGCTCGATGCGCGCTTGCTCCAGTTCTTCGCGCAGCGCGCCCACCGTGGTCTTCAATTGCGATATTTCCGCCGCGTTGGCCTGGTTCACACGCGCGGTTGTCGCCTGGATTTCCGCATGCGTCGCCTCGAGCTCCGTGCGCAGCGCGATCACGGTGCGCTTCATGTCACGTGAATCCGCCTGGGCCAGGGCCAGTTGCTCTTCGAGGGTCGCGCGGTCGGCTATCATCGTTTGAATAATACGCCTGACTAACAATGGCGCCCAAGTCAGGAATCGAACCTGAGACCTACCGCTTAGGAGGCGGTCGCTCTATCCACTGAGCTACAAGGGCGCAAGGCGCGGATTTTAACCTGCGCGCCTATAATCCTGCACCCATTTCCCGTGCCTGTTTCCATGCCTGTCATTTCCTTCGATCGCGCCTGCCTCGCCTACGGCCATGTCGCTCTTCTCGATCACGCCGCCATGCAAGTCGATGCCGGCGAACGAGTCGGGCTGATCGGTCGCAACGGCAGCGGCAAATCCAGCCTGCTGAAGGCCCTAGCCGGTCTGGGTTCGCTCGATGATGGCGAAGTTTGGCGGCAGCCCGGCCTCTCCATCGCCTATGTGCCGCAGGAGCCGGAATTCGCCACCCACGATACGGTGTTCGAAGCGGTGGCTGCCGGGCTGGGCGAAGTGGCGCGGGTGCTCGCCGAGTATCACGAGGTGACCCACACAGTCGGCGCTGGCGACACGGCGACCATGGATCGCCTGCAGGAGTTGCAAACGCAGCTGGAGGCCAACGACGGCTGGCGGCTCAATTCGCGCATCGAGCAGGCCATCTCGCGCCTCGCGCTGGATGGCGATGCCCGCGTCGACGCGCTGTCCGGCGGCGGCAAGAAGCGCGTTGCGCTGGCGCGTGCGCTGGTGGCCGAGCCCGAACTGCTGCTGCTCGACGAGCCGACCAATCACCTCGATGTCGATGGCATTCTTTGGCTGGAGGATCTGCTGCGCGGCTATCAGGGGGCGATCATGGTCATCACCCACGACCGGGTTTTCCTCGACGGCGTGGCGACGCGCATCATGGAACTGGATCGTGGCAGGCTGGTCAGTTTTCCGGGTCGTTTCGCCGCCTACCAGGAGCGCAAGGAGTTCATGCTCAGCGAAGAGGCGCTGGCCAATGCCCGCGCCGACAAGATGCTGGCACAGGAGGAAATCTGGATTCGCAAGGGTGTCGAGGCGCGGCGCACGCGCAGTGTCGGTCGCGTGCAGCGCCTCGAACGGCTGCGTGCAGCGCGGGCAGCGCGGCGCGAGCAGCAGGGCAAAGTCGACTTCCAACTGGTGCGCGGCGACGCCTCCGGCAAGCTGGTGGCCGAACTCGAAAATATCACCAAGCGATTTGTGACAACCGCGGGCGAAAAGATCGTGGTGCGGGATTTTTCCTGCCGCATCCTGCGCGGCGACAAGGTGGGCCTGATCGGCGCCAACGGCACCGGCAAGACCACGCTGCTGCGCCTGATTCTGGGCCAGCTTGCGGCCGACTCCGGAGAGCTGCGGCTGGGCAGCAAGATCGAAGTGGCCTACTTCGACCAGTTCCGCACCCAGCTCGACCCCGAAGCGCCCTTGTGCGAAGTCATCAGTCCCGGTTCGGACTATGTCGAGATCGGCGGCGCGAAGAAGCACGTGATCGGCTATCTCGAAGATTTCCTGTTTGCGCCGGAACGCGCCCGCTCGCCGGTGAAATCGCTGTCGGGCGGCGAGCGCAACCGGCTGTTGCTGGCGCGTCTGTTCGCGCGACCGGCGAATGTGCTGGTGCTCGACGAGCCGACCAACGATCTGGATATCGACACGCTTGAATTGCTGGAAGCCCTGCTGCAGGACTACGCCGGCACGGTATTTCTGGTCAGTCACGACCGGGCCTTCCTCGACAATGTGGTGACGCAGACCATCGCCAGCGAGGGCGACGGGCGCTGGAAGGAATACGTCGGCGGCTACAGCGACTGGTTGCGCCAGCGTCCGGCAGGGGGCGCCGCGCGCTTTGATGCAACGGGTGGCGTCGAGCCAAAGATTGGCACAAGAGTCGGCGCTGGCGAGACGGCGAAAGCCAAGCCCGTCGGGCGCAAAAAGCTCAGCTTCAAGGAGCAGCGCGAGCTGGAGCAGCTTCCCGACCGCATCGCGGCACTGGAAGCCGAGCAGGCGGTCCTGCAAGGCCGGCTGGCCGATCCGGTCTTCTATCAGGGGCCTGCGGAGGCCGTGCGCCAGTTGCAAACCCGTCTGGCGGCACTCGATGCCGAAATAGATGCCGCCATGATCCGCTGGGAATCCCTGGAGGCCAAGGGCTGAAAGCTGGCGCCAAAAAGGATTGTTTTTCAAAGTCTCATCCAGCATGCGCAGGATTTAGTCTTTGCCCTGTCAGCCGAACCGGGAGACGCATGTGGTCGTCATCAACGGAAACCGTACCACCGCCATCGTGATCCGCCATCGTGGCGACAGCGTTACGCTGGTGCCGATGAAAAGCGGCAAGCTTTCGGCGAAGACGGTCGCCTTCGACGAGTTTCGCCAGGAGTGGAAGGAAACCGGTTACGCGCTGTCGCAGGCGCTGACCACGTTTCTGGCGCACATCATGAAATGGGGCGGTTCGATGGAGGCTGTCAAGGGCCTCGAAAAGCTCGCCGCGCGAGATCGCTTCGTCGTCGCCAGCCTGTTCTGACGCCGATTGAGCGGATACGCAGGACGGTTACCGCCATGATCCGCAGGCATTGCCAACAGGAGTTGTGAATTGGGAATACTGACCAACATCGTCGCCGCCGAGGAAGATGAATATGCCGCTGTCGGCGAATCGCTGCGGCCCGTGGATGAGTGGAGTGGTATCGAGCGCCGGGGCATCGATACGGCCAAGATCGTCACGCTGCATTGCCTGCTGACCGGTGACGAATTCGAAGAGGCCGTCGGGGCCTATGAGCCCGTCTATTTCGCGGAAGAGGGTGCCGTGGTGCTGCGCATTGCCGACGAGTGCCTGCAACGTCTGGCCACCCTCGAAGAAGAGGCCATCGATCTCGTCGCCGAGGAGCTGGCGGCCACCGACGAGTACGAAAGGGAACAGTGGGAGGTGGAGGACGTACAGGAGATGGTGATCGAGCTGGCCGACCTGGCGCGGCTTGCCGAATCGCAGGGGCAGGCGCTGTTTGTCTGGATGCATCCACTCCTCACTTGAGCATTTTGAGCGGCGCGTGCGGTAACCGATGTCATCGACCAAGACCTGGTTTGTCTACCTGATCGAATGTAGCGACAATTGTCTCTATACGGGGATCACCGTCGATCTGGCGTCGCGTTTCAAGGCCCACCTGCAGGGCAAGGGCGCGCGCTATATGCGTCTGCATCCGCCGCTGCGGATGCTGGCCGCGGAAGCACATGCGGACCGCTCGGCGGCGTCGAAGGCCGAACACCGCATCAAGCAGCTTTCGTCGGCTGAAAAACGCGCCTACGCGGCGCAAATGGCCGTCAGCGGCCTTCCTTCCGCCATACCCTGACCCGCTTGCCGCCATGATCGTTTTTTCCCACGCCAACAGCTATAGCGCGTCCACTTATCGCCAGCTTTTTGAATGTTGGCGGACTGCCGGCCATGAGGTGGCAGCCGTTGAGCATTTTGGCCATGACGAGCAGTTCCCGGTTGATCGCCGCTGGCGCGGCATGACGCAACAGCTCACGGCACTGATCGACAGCCTGCCGCAGCCCCGCCTTTGGCTGGTCGGGCACTCGATGGGTGGCTATCTGAGCCTGCTCGCGGCCGGCCAGCGTCCCGAGCGTGTGCGCGGCATCGTCTTGCTCGATTCGCCCATTGTGTACGGCTGGAAATCCGGGCTGATCGGCGCGGTCAAGGCGACCGGCCAGATGTGGCGGATGTCGCCGGCAGCCGCCGCGGAAAAGCGCCGTGACCGTTGGCCGAATCTGGGTGAGGCCCACCGGCATTTTGCGGCAAAGCCGATGTTCGCGCGCTGGCATCCGGATATCCTCAATGATTACATCCGCTTCGGCACCGAACAGGATCCCGGCGACAGTGGAGGAAGCGGTCGCCGCCTGAGCTTTCGCCCCGCCATCGAAGCGGAGATCTATTCGACCGTGCCGCACCGTCTGGTGTCATATCTGCGGCTGCATCCGCCGGGTGGGCCGGTGGCCTTCATCGGCGGTCGTCGCTCGCGCGAAATTCGCCAGGTCGGGCTGACCGCCACGCGACGCCTGACACAAGGACGCATCAGCTGGCTGGAAGGCTCGCACCTGTTTCCCTTCGAGCAGCCGGATGAAACGGTGCGCGAGGTTCTCGACTGGATGCAGCGGCTGGATAACGTGGCCGTGGAGCGCGGGTAACACAGGGGCGCAACGCGGAAACCACTTAGGCAGTGGCACTTTGCCGGCAGCCGGATTCCGTTGTTGACCGTGAAGCCCGGAGCGGCTATCCAGTCGTCCTATGTGCGATAGCACACGGAATGGCCCGCGGGTAATCGAATAGTCTGGCTCGGCAAGAACCTTGGAAGAAATCAGGGTCGATATCGCTTCCGCTCGATCAGAGCGCGACCCACGCAATCGAACTGGAGGACAAAAAATGCGCTACCTAACCGTTGTGTTGTGGCTGTTGTTTTGCTCGGTGACTTCGGCCGTTGCTCAGGTGAGCGTCAGTATCGGGATCAATCTGCCGCTGTACCCGACCCTTGTTCGGGTGCCGGGCTATCCGGTCTATTACGCGCCGCAACTGGATTCGAATTTCTTCTTCTACGATGGCATGTACTGGGTTTACGAGCGGGATAACTGGTACGCGAGCTCGTGGTACAACGGCCCATGGGGACTTGTCGGTCCTGAGTTTGTGCCGCTGTTCGTGCTGCGCATCCCGGTTGGCTACTACCGCAATCCGCCGATGTATTTCCGCAGCTGGCGTTCCGATGCACCGCCGCGCTGGGGAGATCACTGGGGCAATGAATGGCAACAGCGTCGCAGCGGATGGGACAGGTGGCAGCGTAGCTCGGTTCCCGCGCCCGCCCCGCTGCCGGTTTACCAGCGGCAATATTCGGGGGATCGTTATCCCCGGGCGGAGCAGCAGCACGAACTCAACAGTCGGAATTACAGCTATAAACCGCGCGACGCCGTGGTGCGGCAACACTATCAGGAGCAGGCAGCACAAAAGCCCGCGACTTTCCGGCAGGAAGCGCCTCAGGAGCGCACACCGCGGCAACAGGATGTCCAGCGCGCCAGCCCGCAACCGTCGCCTCAGCAAAGCGGTGCAGTCGTTCCACGCGTGCAATCGCCGCAAAAGGGCGACGAAGCTGGCAAGAAATCAGCCCCGACTCAAGCGTCGCCCAGAGAGAGAGACGCGGCAGCCGGCGAGCAGAGACAGCAGCCGCAGGCCGTCCAGCACGAGCAGCCGACGCAAAAATCCGGCCAGGAACGGGTCAATCGTGGCAAGGGAGCGTCGCTGGAGCAGGAGAAAGACCGCGACAAGCGCGACGAGCGAGGTCCGGAACGCAACAGATAATGCATGCTGGCGATGCGTCGCCAGCATGGATCGACGAATCGTGGAAGCACGAGTCGACGTCGGGTGAAGTTCAGCACCGACTTGGCACAAAAAAAGACCTCAGGATCGCTCCTGAGGTCTTTTTTGGCTTGACCCGATCGTGATCGGTCAGCCGCAGCTACCCACCGCGCCGCAGGCCGAACAGAAGTCGCAGCCATCCTTGCGGATGACCGTGTAATTGCCGCATTCGGCGCACAGCGAACCCTGCATCACCTTGACGCCGCCGCTCTTCTGCTCGGGCACTTCGAGGATGCCCATTTCGCGCGTCGGATAGCCATTCTCGTCGAGGATGCGCAGCATGGCGTAGCGATGCATGATCAGGCGCGCGATGTAGGCCACGGTCGAGGGCCAGTTCTGCTGCTTGTTGGAGCCTGGCACGCGGGCCATGAAATCGCCCAGCGGTTCGGCGTAGTTCAGCAGCTTCCTCAGCTTCATGCCGATCCAGGCCGG
>Ga0209211_10005321_pt1 | contig 19354 bp, 17 predicted proteins | sample RifGroA2_FD_183992 | JGI IMG/M metagenome (GOLD analysis project Ga0209211, IMG submission 183992) | Groundwater microbial communities from Rifle, Colorado, USA - Groundwater A2 (SPAdes) (version 2) | ecosystem: Environmental > Aquatic > Deep subsurface > Groundwater | place: Rifle, Colorado...
GTAAATCGCTCGCGCCGTTCCACGTCTTTCGTTTCCACCACGACCACCACCTCGGCGCGCGGCAACACGACGGAGAAGAGAAACAGTCCCGTCACCGCCGCGACAACCGCGCCGATGACGTACGATTTCTTCAACAATGGCGATTTACGTTTTCGTGGCATAGTGAGGGCTCCGGCGCTCCATGCTTCAAACGCACGCGCGGACGATGCCGTGTCCGCCGGCGCGCTCTCCCCGCTCCGCACGGTCATGCCGGCGCGTTTTAATTGTAGCCTAATTTCCTTATCTCCGCACACGGCCGCCACTCCTTCCCGCACGCCGAGCGCCTGCCCCAGATACGCGACCGCCACTGCGGACGCGAGCGCAGGATGGTCGGGAGGAATGATCACGTCAATGCGCCGTCCGCGCTTCACGCGGCATACCTGTTCCACCAGCTCCCCCAGCGTCGTCTCGCGATCAAAAAGAATCTGAAGGCATTCGCGCTGCGGTTGTTCGATTTCTTCCTGTTCGTTTCTCTTGCTCACATGGCTCAATTAATGTTGCACTGTAACAGTGTAGTAGCAATACAACGAATGACCATTCATTCGATTCACTCAATGACGGCTTTAATGCGGCGAATACCGGCGCTCACCGATTCTTCTTTCTTGATCTTAAATGTGCCGATAACGCCGGTATGCGCCACATGCGGCCCGCCGCAAAATTCCAAAGAATATGCACGCGCGAACTGGGGATTTTCAACGGTGGCACCGACAGGCCCCACGGAATACACGGAAACCATGTCGGGATACTTCGCGTTAAATTCATGCTCCGCTCCCAGTTTCTCCGCTTCTTCTTTGGGAATCACGGAACGGACGATGGGCAAATCCTCCGTAATTTTCTCATTCACGATTGCTTCCACCCGTTTCAATTGCTCTGCATTCATTTTTTCTCCATGTGAAAAATCAATGCGCAGGCGCTCGCCGGTGATATTACTTCCCCGCTGTTTCACCTGCGGTCCCAGCACGATTTGCAATGCCTTCAAAAGTAAATGGTGAGCCGCATGCAGCTTCGTCGTCGCTTCTGAATGGTCGGCCAGCCCCCCTTTGAATTTTTGCTCCGCTCCCGTGCGCGAGAGATCCTGATGCTTGTGCAATTCCTGTTTGAATACCGGCACCGCATCCGTCGCGAGTGAAATGCCTTGTTCCGCGGCTACCTCCTGCGTGAGCTCCAAAGGAAACCCATACGTCTGGTAGAGATCGAATGCAGTTTTCCCCTCGAGCGATATGCCGACTTCAGTGACACGCTCAAATTCTCTCAAGCCTTTCTCCAGAGTTTTCCGAAACTGCTCTTCTTCCCTCTCCATCTCCTGTACAATCATTCGTTCATCCGAAGCTAAATTCGGATACGCGCCCCTGTATTCACTGATAACGGCGTGCGCAATCTCGCCGCAGAAATTTCCACTCATGTCCAGCCGGTGGGCAAAGCGCACCGCACGCCTGATTAAGCGGCGGGTAAAATATCCTTGGTCTTTATTGGAAGGTTTGGCTCCGTCTCCTATCAAAAACGTTGCGGCGCGCAAATGATCCATGATGACGCGGAACGCGCGCGTCTCTTCCTGATCCGCCCCGTAGCGTTTACCTGACTGGCGCTCAATCACTTCACGCATGCCGGCAAACGCGTCAATCAAGAACATGTCCGGATTGTCTTGTACTGCCGCGGCCAGTCGCTCGAGTCCTCCGCCAAAATCGATATTCTTGTGAGGAAGCTCTTCAAAGCCCTTTTCCCTCTTCACATACATCATGAACACGCTGTTGCCGATTTCCATAAAGCGCCCGCAGTCGCAATTCATATGACACAGCTGTCCGCGCCAAACAGACTCCTCATGTAAACGTAATGCCGGCCCGAAATCCCAGAACATTTCCGAGTCCGGCCCGCCCGGCTCGCCGACCGGCATATTGCCTGGCACGCCCGCCCGCGACCACCAATTTTTGGTATCCGGATAATAAAAAATACGCCCCTCCTGCATGCCGTCCCGCTCGGCACCATCAACGTCCTTTGCCTCAATTCCCGCCTGCGCGAACGTCTCTTTCCAGATCGCGGCAGCGTCAGAATCCTTCGGTAGCTTAAATTCTTCGTTGCCGCGAAAAACGGTGACGTACAAACGCCGGGGATCAAGGCCCAATTCTTTCGTAACGAACTCAAATATCCAAGGAATCTGTTCGCACTTGAAATAATCTCCCAGCGACCAGTTGCCAAGCATCTCAAAAAACGTGGTATGCCGGTTGTCGCCCACCTCTTCAATGTCTTCCGCCCGAAAGCACTTCTGCGAATCGGCTATGCGCGCGCCCTTCGGATGCTGCGCGCCGAGAAGACAGGGGGTCAAGGGCTGCATGCCGGAACCCGTGAACAAGGTCGTGGGGTCATTGGCAGGCAATAGTGAAGCGGAAGGGATCACGGCGTGCCCCCGGGATGCAAAAAAACGCAAGTATTTTTCGCGCAATTCGTTGGCTGTCATATGATGAGAATACCTTAAACCATGCTGTTTCGTCAAAAACGCCATAACCGCCATTTAGCCCGAAATGGCGGATAACGCTTAGAGAACATAATGCACCCCCTTCTTTACGCCCACCCTTTTCAGCCGCCCCGCCACTGTCAGCAGCCTCAAATACCGCGAAGCCGTCCGGTCAGTCGCGCCAATCAGCACCTGCGCTCCATCATTCGTCACCCTTCCGCGCTCCCGCGCGAACTGAACAATCTTCTCCAGTTTCTCATCCCGTTTCCTTTGCCGGGCATTGAGCGCTGCCGTGCGCGACCCGATCAAACGTGACTTCTCCTCTGCGCGCGCCCGCGCTTCGTCAAACACCTTCACTTCTTTAATCACCTCAACCGGCTTCTCCACGATTCTTTCAACAATCTTTTCAATTGGCTTTTCGACCACCCGCTCGACAATTCTTTCCACCGGCTTCTCCACGATCTTCTCGACTTCGACGATTCTTTCCACAGGGATTTCCTTAATAACCTCTTTAATCACTTCCACGGGTTTTTCAACGATGCGCTCGACGATTTTCTCGACTACGTTCACATTCCCCTCTTGCCTGTCCGCCAGAGCTTCAGCGGCGGCGGAAACCCCGACCGGAGTCGGGGTGTGAGAATCCCTCAACGATTCGCTCATCTCAACACCCTCAACCGCCTGTTCCTCCGCCTCTGTTTGTTCTGCAATCGGCGCGGGTTCGCTCGTCTCGAGAGGCGCTGTTTCAACCATATTCACACTTTCCTTGGGAGCGGGGGGCATGTCTTCCGCGGGAATCACCAAAGGCGGATTCACCGCCGCCTCGCCCGGCAAAGCTCCGAGGACTTGCGAAGCCGGCAACGGCACGCTCGCCGGGGCAGACTGCGCAACTGGCGCCGCCGTGGCATTATCATCTTTTATTACCTCATCCGCCATACCATCAATGTCATTCCCGCCCCGTATGCCGCTACGGGGTAAACTCCGGCGGGAATCCAGACGCTGTCCCCAACCTGATCGGGGAAAAGAAAACAAAACCGACACCTTCAGTCTACCACACTGCACCCTCCCCTACCTGTCATTGCGAACGAAGTGAAGCAATCTCAAGGATTGGGGGATTGCGGAGCCTGTCCCGAGCGCAACGAAAGATCCTCCTCGCAATGACGCTGTTTTTCAAGGGTTTGAGATGCCCAGTGAGCGCGTACTCACTGATGGAGGCGACTGCCTGCTACCCCCAAGCGCGTACGCGTCAAGGGGTTGACAGAGAGAGAGAACGGGTATAACTGACGGGATAAATCACTAATTTTTTTAACATAAAAAGAAAGGAGGTGCGCTATGCGCACCTGTACAAAATTGTTATTTATTTTCATTGCGTTAGCGTATGTGGCAGCAATTTTTTTGCTGCTGATCATAAATTAACGAATCCCCGGACCATAAGGCATTCGGGGAAATTTTTCTGATTCTTTACGCGAAACCGTCCTGGTTTCGTGCGTTTTGAAGTAATATTTTCTCGGCAATCACCCTCCCCTCCCACGCACTCCCCCCAAACTCACCATAAACCATAATTGCTCTATTCACGATCGTGAATAAAACAAACGCAGCACCACTCCTTTAATCCATTTAGTCTGCACTATTTATCTCTCTTCTCGTCCTCCGCTTCCAGGCGCAGGAAATCGAGAAGGGCCTTGGCGTTTTCCGCTTCGCCCTCGGTCGCGCGCACGATTTTCTGCGCTACCGTCAGCCGCGCGCCCGCGCGCAGCGCCACCGCAATCGCGTCCGAAGGCCTGGCGTCGCGCTCGATGCGCATGCCGTCTTTCGTCGCGAGAATTATTTTTGCATAATAGGTGCTTTCGGAAATAGTGTGAATGTTCACTTCTTCGACGGTCGCATTGAGATCGCGGATAAGTCCCACCAGCAAATCGGCGGTGAGCGGCCGCGGCGCATCAATTTGTTTCCAAGCAAACAAGATAGCCTGCGCTTCCAGAAATCCGATCCAAATCGGCACTACCACAGACTCCGCTTCATCGCCGACAAAGACGATGGGCGTGTTGCGCGTCGGGTGCACGTAGACACCGAGGACCTTGCAGATAATAGTTTCCCCGTCCTTATTCAATTGTGACGTCTCATCCGCCATAAAATAGTGAAATCCCAAACCTCAATTTCTAAGACCCAATAAAATCCAAATTTCCAATTCCCGAAATCTCATTCATTCAAACATTTGAGCACGTATTGGGTATCGGAACTGTAGATACCCACGGCTAAAGCCGTGGCACTTGCAAACTTTACAAGCTTCGCTTGCCCGCTTCGCGGGGGCTCATTCCTCCACGGGCAAGCCCGTGGATTCCTGCCGCTTCGCGGACGTTTGAACATTCATTTGACATTTGAAATTTGTCATTTGGATTTCACCGCTCTGACAGCAAGAAAGAGCGGTATTTCTTCCTTCGACCGCTGGTCAGCTTTGGCGCGCGGGCCCGGGGTGCTCGTGCGGTTGGTGGTTAATTCTTCCATCGCGTCCACGGCAAACCCCGCGCGCCGCAGGGCCGTGACGTAATACGAAAGAGGCCGGTGAAACGTCCAGGTTACCTCGCTTCCTCCTCTGCCCGGATGCATCGTAACCGGAATTTTCATTTCGCTCGCATAGCGGTCAATCCTTCGGTACTGCAGCTTCCGCTGCTCGTCCCACCCCCATCCGCTCTGCCGCGGAATGCGAAAACACGGATGAGTGATCACCAGCACCAACCGTCCTTGAGGCTTCAAAACCTTCGCACATTCATTGAGCACGCTTGCCGCGTCATCGATATTGCCCAGCGCTAAAATGCAGGAGAGGGCGTCAAACGGTGCCCGCTTCACGATCTCCTCTGAAAATTTCCTCGCATCACTCGTGAAAAACTGAATGTCGCGCGGCGAACCTTGCCGCGCCAGTTCAATCAATGTGCGCGACGCGTCAAGGCCGACAATGTGGTCCGCGCGCTTCCGCGCCTCGCGGCAAAACGCCCCCTGGCCGCACGCCACGTCAAGGAGCCTCTCAATGCGCTGCAAACCCAGCAAGCGCAGTGCCGCGGGAAACACTACCCGCTGCTGCAGCTCCATCCCCCGCCTGCCGACAAGCCCGTGATACCATTCGGCGGATTCGTCCCACGCCGTCGAAATTCTATTGAAATTGACTCTTCGCATGCACCCAGTATATCCCTTCCCCTTCCCCATGAAAAGAACGCTTCCTCACGGATGCGCTCTCGACGACAGTCAACCTGCACTGACACGTTTTCTCTTCCGATAATACGCATACATTTGCCAAAATAAAAACATGGACAACGCCATATTGTAAAACAGCCAAAACTGGACGGAGTAATAATTGAGGTCAAATGGGTGCAGATAGCCGAGGAACGCGGCAAAGAGAAGCAAAGACCCGTACACGGCTACATAAAGACCGACCGCACACATGGTTTGCTTGAATGCGGGAGAGACATCGACGTGTTTTGCGCCCGTGGGGATCCAACCGACTGACGTTTTACTGACGATAGAGAACAATGCATGCGCGTTGCTATACGTCTTTATGAAATAATCAGAGAGACAACCCAATCGTAAACGAGAGAGCGGAAGGATCAAACAAAAAATCGTGAACGCCACATACGGATAGAAAATCATCGCCCCGTTGAGCGAGATTACATCATTGTAAATAAAAAGAGTCCAAAAAAGTTGAAACGAGTATAAAATGATGAGCGGGTAATGTATATTGTAGATAAAACCTGTGAGATAACAAAATTTAGTCGTCCAAGAGATAGGCGCTGTCCAAAATTTTTTACTTAAAACCAACACCACATTTCCTAAACACCATCGGTGTTGTTGGTGAAAAAGCGCATAGACATTATCTGGACACAATCCAATTGCGAGGGTAATAGGGAGATACCTCACAGTCCATCCGCGTGAAGCGAGGGCGAATCCGGTATGTGCATCTTCGCTATGTTCCATCTGCACAAATCCATCAATTGATGAGAGCGCTGTTCTACGGTAGAGCGCACACGTGCCGCAACAATGCGCCCCTCCCAACCTGTCACGGGAAACTTGTATGATCCGATAAAATATTTCTTGCACGCGCGCTGACCCATATGCGATCGAATACCCTTTACGACTTTTTTTGACCATTTCAAAAAATTGCGGCGTTTGCACGATACCAACTTTTTTATCGCTCATGTACGGCAGGGTTTCAGTTAAAAAGTCCGGATGTGGCGCGAAGTCGCCGTCAAGAATTACTATAAATTCGCCTTTGGTGCGCTCAAACGCATATTTCAAATTCCCCGCCTTTTTCATTGCTCCTTTGTTCGGACGCGCGAAGTACTGAAAACCGAACTGCACAGCCAGCGCTTCATGCGCGGCGCAATCCTCCGTTGAATCATCAAGCACGTAGACGCGCTTATTTTTGTAATTCAGTCGCGCAACGTGCTCCCAGGTGTTGCGGAGGATTGAGACGTCCTCGCCGCAAATCGGCAGGAAAACGTCCACGGGTGACTGCCGTCCGCGCATGATCCAAAAAATTTTCACCCACAGGAGATGGCCGGCGAGATCGAATTGGCGGTAAAACAAATTGAGGATGAAGCTCGAAAGCTGATAAACGGTCAGGACAATAAGAATAGGCCCCACGAAGTAGCGATAAAACGGATCATAGCGCACTGCGCCGCCAAACCCCCAAAGCACCAGGAGCCACGACACAATGCCGAACGCGTAGAGCGCACGCACCTTCCACGTCGGCGTGCGCTCTACATACAGATACTTATCGATGGCGTGCGGATCGGGCATGGATTATCGGAACGCCAAAGTCGCGCGCGGAAATCTTTCGGACAAACGCGCTCGAATCGACTCCATCCGCGCTTCCAGCGCCGCCGCCCTTTGCAAGAGCGCGCGCCGCCGTTCTTCCAAACGCTCTCTGATCTCCTCCATGCGCGCGTGCAGGCGCTCAATGCGAGGGCCTGGGCCGATGATGGGGGGAATACCGCCTCCGTACGCGAGGGAAGCCGCAGGTGACGCGAGCGAAAGCGCGATGAGCAGCGTGCACAGGCGCGTGGTAACGTGCAGACTCATAGGCATGGGTTATTTATTTTAATATTGTTTCGACTTTTTTATCGTTTTATCGTTCGAATTTTTTAAGGGTACGCGCCGCGCGCCATGCTGAAAAATGAATCCGCCTATCCACGCGCAGGCGTCGCCGCGCTTGTCCAAAACATTACAGTATAGCACGCCAGACAATTTCTGTACAGCCATTTAAAACCACTTTCTCCTTTTGATGAGCAGGAAATACCATGTAACAGGAAATAAAAAAATCGTTTTATCAAACGATATAAATTTCAATATCAAACACGTTCACTCGCGTTTTTCATCGCGCAAACTCGCTTCCCGCCTCAACGGCGGGTCGCCGATGAGGCGACTCACATTCACAACATTTTCAGAAATTTTTCAATGAGCGAGTAAAAATACGCGCCATTGAGCGCAATGATGCCGACGATCACGCTAAGCGAAATGAAATTGTAGCGGAACGTATTCACCTGGTCGCGCATGACGTCTTTCCGATTGAGGAGGATATATGTGCAGATGAAGACGATGGGCAGCAGAATGGTGTTGAGCGCCTGGGGAAACACGATCGTGGCGATCAGCGGAATGCGCGGAATGAGCACGAACAGCGCGGCGGTAAAGAGCGCGGCCACGAGCAGCCGGTAAAACCCGGGCGATTCCTTCATGCCGAGATCCATTTTCCCTTCCCATCCGAATGCCTCGGTGACCATATAGGCGGTCGAGATGCTCACGACGCCTACGCCGAGCAGCGCCGCATTAAGCAGGCCCCAGGCGAACAGATGCGTGGCAAATGCGCCCGCAAACGGTTCCAGGGCGAGCGCGGCGTGCGCGGCATCGCGGATCTCAATGCCGCGCACATGCAGCGTACTTGCGGTCGCGAGGATGATAAAAAACGCGACCGCGATGCACCAAAACGTTCCCGCAGTGATATCCCATCGGATGAGCCTCATCGCCGGATACCGCACGCCCTTGTCCACATAGAACGACTGCACGAAAAATTGTCCCCATGCGGTGACGGTTGTGCCCACGAGAGCCATGGCGGTGTGAAGGAATGCGGGATCGCGAGAAATTTGAGGCAGCAGAAGCCCTCCCGCCACCGCCGACCAGTCGGGATCCGCGCGCAACCCCGCGATGATGTACGCGATAAAGAGAAGGGAAGAGGTGAGGAACACGCGCTGCAGCAGCTGAAAATTGCCTTTCACGATAATGAACGACAGCGCTGCGGCGGCGCACAGGGTCGCCGCCGCGCGCGGCACGCCGTAGAGATCGGCGATGGATGCGATGCCGGCGAACCCCGCCACCAGCACGAGCCAATTCACGGCCATGGTCACGACAATGACAAACAAGGTCAGGCGGATGCTGAAATTCTCCCGGATGAGCGCGGCAAGCCCCTTGCCGGTCGTGAGCCCCAGGCGCGCGCCCATGTCCTGGGTGAGCCACAGTACCGCGCCGGCAAGAGGCAAGACCCAGAGCATTTGGTAGCCGAAATGCGCGCCCACCACCGAATAGGTGGTAATGCCGCCGGCATCATTGTCCGCCGTCCCGGCAACAATGCCGGGGCCGATGATGGTGAATAACAGGCTTATGCGGAGCCACCAATGACGTAAGAATCTCATAATTTTCATAAAGCGAGGGTTGTACGTGCGAAACCCTCCGTAGGCGGCGCAAGCATGGTCCCCGCCATGGCGGGGTTGCGCCGCCGAGGCGGAGCGCCATCGCGCGCTGGCGCGATGGACGCGTGTTTCGCCACGTGCAACCCGAGCGTCTACGCATACGGAAACAACGCCCGCATCACGTCGTCAATCGTCACCACGCCGATGGCCCTCTTCTCCTTATCCAAAACGGCCACCGAAAATAAACGATATTTGGTCATGATGGCCGCAATCTTGCGCAAGGAATACCAGGGTTTCAGCACTTTCAATCCCTTGCGCTCCCGCATGATCGAGGAAATCGGCGCCGTGCGATCCTGATTGAGCAGCAGCCGGCGGATGGATGTCACGCCGCAAAACACGCCCTGCGCATCGGCAATGTACACGTAATGCACGAACCGGAAGTTGGGCGAGCGCGTGCGTATGTTCTCCACGACGTCTCCCACGGTCTGGGTGACGGCGCAATGGATGAAATCGGTCGTCATGAGCCCTCCCGCAGAACGGTCGGGGTATTGCATGAGCGCCTCTGCGCTTTTTGCTTTTGCTTCCTGCAAGCGCTGCATCAGCCGCTTTTCAGTCGCTTCCGGCAGCGACTTCAGCAGGTCAACCAATTCGTCAATCGGCATGGCGGTGGTCAGCTGCGCCACGCGCTCGGTGCCCAATGCGTCAACGAGTAAGCGCTTGGTTTTGGGATCAATCTCTTCAAACACGCGCGCCGCCGTGGCGAGATCCAATGATTTCATCAGCGCGCTCCCCTGGTGGACATTGAGATCCTCGATGATGTTGGCAAGATCGGCGGGGTGCATGTGCACGACATCCTTCGACGGCGCATTCACCTGCACGCCGCCGCCCACCAGCTTCGCCTGCCGCCAGTCAATGAGTTTTATTCGCAGCGCATCAAACACGTCAAACGCGTCAAGGCGCAGCCTGCGCAACAGTCCCTTCAGGCTCACGTCAATCCCCACAACGGACATTTTCCCGTCAATCACGCCCAGCTGGAGATCATTCACCCGCACCACGCGCGCGCCGTGGACGTCAATAATCTGATGATCAAGCACTGCGGCGCGCAAACGTATATCGTCCGGCTGTTCCTGATACAAAGGCAATTTCCCCTGCAACGTGGTGAGCGTGACAGACTCGCGGCTCGCATTCTCAACCGTCTGCCAGGGAATCACCGTCTCGCGAAACGGCCGCCCGCTCTTCACCACGATCGCCTTCAGCGGACTGTATTGATCAGGCACCTGCACGGCAACGATATCCTGGAGCGTCCCTATCTTCTTCAAGGCGCTGTCGTAGACCGGCGCGTCATGAAGCGTGCTTAAGAAAAGCATAAGGTCTTAATGCAAAAATCAAAAGTCAAAATTATGGAGTCCCGCCCGGGGCGGGACGAAATACCTTTATTTTGAGATTTGCATTTTGAGTTTCGATTTATATATCAAGATTCTTCACCGTTTTCGCATGCGTCTGGATGAAACGCTTCCGCGGTTCCACTTCGGATCCCATCAATACGTCAAAAATGGCATCCGCCTTTTCCGCATCATCAATGGTGACCTGGTGCATCACGCGCACCGAGGGGTCCATCGTCGTCTCCCACAACTGCTGCGGATTCATCTCGCCCAAACCTTTGTAACGCTGAATGACCGCGCCCGCCACTTTTTCTCCAATATCCACCTCGCCTGCTTTTTGCCCCGCGTCTGCCGCGGGAGCTTCCTCCGCGCTTGCGGCCTCCGTTTTTTTCTGCTCTTTCGCGGCTTTTTTGTCGGCGCTGGCGGACTGAATCTGGCGGATAATCGCCTCCTTTTCTTCATCGCTGTAGGCATAGCGTACGTCTTTTGCTTTCTGCACGCGATACAGCGGCGGCTGGGCGATGTAGAGATGTCCGCTGGTAATGATGGCGGAGAAATAGCGGTAGAAGAAGGTCAGGAGCAGCGTACGGATATGCGCGCCGTCCACATCCGCATCGGTCATGATGATGATGCGGTCATAGCGCAAATCGGTCAGAGTAAAATTCTCCCCGAAGTTCGTGCCCAGGGCGATAATGAGAGATTTCAATTCATTATTCGACAGCATCTTGTCGAGCCGCGCGCGCTCCACGTTCAAAATTTTCCCGCGCAACGGCAGAATCGCCTGAAATTCCCTGTTCCTTCCTTGTTTCGCGCTGCCGCCTGCCGAATCGCCCTCGACGATATAGAGCTCTGAACTCCTCGGATCCTTGGTAGAACAATCCGCCAACTTGCCGGGAAGCGTCAATCCGTCGAGCGCGCCCTTGCGCAGCACGGTGTCGCGCGCCGCGCGCGCGGCCACGCGCGCCCGCTGGGTCAGCACGCATTTTTCGATAATCCCTTCCGCGTCGCGCGGATGCTCTTCCAAAAACGACGCAAACGCCTCGCCAAACACCGCCTCGACCGCGGACTTTACCTCTGGATTGCCCAGCTTTGCCTTGGTCTGCCCTTCAAACTGCGGGTCAGGCACTTTCACCGAAATCACCGCGGTCAATCCCTCGCGCACGTCCTCGCCGGTGAGATTGTCTTCTTTTTCTTTCAAATACCCTTTGGCGCGCGCATAGGAATTCAGCACCCGCGTAAGCGAGGTGCGGAATCCCACGAGATGCGTGCCGCCTTCCGGGTTGAAAATATTGTTAGCGAACGAATACACGGTTTCCTTAAAATCATCCGTATACTGCACTGCCGCCTCGACCTTAACGGGCACGGCGCGCTGCGCAGGGCCGTGCGCCGCCTTTGCCGCAGCGCTCCCCGCGTCTTCGCCGCCGCTTGCCGCGGGCGCATCCGCACCGTTGCCGCTGGGAATAATCTCTTTCTCGACGTAAAACACAGTATCCTGTTTCACGTTTTTGTGATGGTTCAGGTGCTTCGCATACGACGCGATGCCTCCTTCGAAATAGAAAAGATACGACTTCGGCGTCTCAAACCAGCTGTCGTCGGCCTCCTTCGGCTTCTTCGCGCGCTCGTCGCACACGACCACCTTCACGCCCTTCGTAAGATACGCCTGCTGGCGCAAGTGATCGAGGATCGTGATGAAATTAAATGTGATGTCGCCAAAGATCTCCGTATCCGGCTGAAAGGTAATAGTCGTGCCGGTGCCCTTCGCACTTCCCACGGCGCGCACTTTCCGCTTCGGCTTCCCCCGCTCGTACTCCTGCTCCCAGAGCTTTCCTTCGCGCCGCACTTCCGCCTTCAGATACGTGGACAATGCGTTCACGACCGAGACGCCCACGCCGTGAAGGCCTCCGGACACCTTATAGCCTCCCTGGCCGAATTTGCCTCCGGCATGAAGTTTCGTCAGTACCACTTCCAGCGCCGACACTTTGGCCTGCTTGTGAATATCCACGGGAATGCCGCGGCCGTTGTCCGTCACTTCCACCACCCGATCCGGCTTAAGCTTCACCACGATTTCCGTGCAGAATCCCGCCATCGCCTCGTCAATGGCATTGTCCACCACTTCCCACACCAAATGATGCAGGCCGTCCACGCCGGTGGAACCTATGTACATCCCCGGCCGCTTCCTGACCGGGTCAAGGCCTTCCAGGACGGTGATGTGCTTGGCTTGATAATCAGAGGCTGCTTTGGCTGATTTTTTAGTCATACCCGCCTAAGTTTTACACCAAATTAACGATGCAAGAATATTATTATTGGTAACCGAACCGACCGTTCAAAATTTCGTGTATGATACCCGCACGCAAAACTTAGCGGGCATACTCCAACTGAAAATTTACATTATTAACCCCATTAATAAAAGGGGTTAATTTAGGCTAATTTTCGTTCAATTCAGTGCTTTTTCTCACCCTCAAATTATAGCACAGAACATAAGGCTGCAACAGTCCTCTTTTGTGGTACTTCGTGTTAATATTCGCGGTACTTAGTGTAACAAATGAAAGACTACTATCCCGAATGCCACTGAAACGTTTAATGACTCTTTCTCCCCCCTCATCGGTATTTCCAAAATTTTATCCGCGCATTTGAGGAGCGAGGCGGGAAGCCCTTTCACCTCTTCGCCCATGACCAACACGGTATTTTCAAATGATTTTCGAGATAATCGCACCGAATGATAGGGAACGGAATTTCGCGCCTGCTCTACGGCAAATATTTTCTTCCCTTCCTTCTTCAGCCGGTCAATCAATCGCGCCGCATTCTCAACCCGCTCCCAGGAAATATATTTTTCCGCACCCAGCGACACCTTCACAAACTGCTGCACCGGCCTGCCGAAGCGATCTATGGGTCCCGGCGTCACGCCGCAAAGGTAAATTTTTTTCACCCCGACCGCGTCCGCCGTTCTGAATATCGAGCCGACATTGTGAATACTGCGGATGCTATCGAGAATCACTTCCACACATCAAACTATATTAATTTTCTGACTTCCTTCGCAATCGCCAACTCTTCTTCCGGTTCGAAGACGAATGATTTTGCGTATTTCACGCAGGACAAATCTTTCAAAATCGCTTTGCGCGTGACTGGGTCGCCTGCCCCGATTGCGCCGGTGAAACAGATGGCGTCAAGCTTTTTCACGAGCGCGGCGTATGCCCCGATGTATTTGCGCACGCGTCGGACGAAGACGTTAAACGCAAAGATCGCGCGCTCGTCCTTCGCCGCCTTGAGCTGAAGAATATCTTTGAACGAAGTGAGTCCGGTCAGCGCGAAGAGCCCTGATGATTTGTAAAATTTCTTTTCTATCTCTTCAATCGCTCTTTGTGCGTGCGCACAATCGGCGGCGCGCCCAAGCGCCTCTTTCACAATATCAAACACAACCCCCGCATCCACGTCTCCCGGCCTCGTCATCATCACTAACCCTTCCAGCGGCGTAAATCCCATGCTGACGTCAATCGGTTTCCCCTGTTCAATGAGCGCAACGCTTGCCCCGCTCCCCAGATGGCAGCTGACAAAATTAAGTTTTCCGAGCGGCACCTTCAGTTTCTTCGCAAGCCGTTCTGCGACCGAGGAGTGCGAAATGCCGTGGAAACCGTACCGCCGGTACTGCGCATATTCCTGCGGCAAGGCGTAGGTGCGCGCCTCTTCTGGCAATGGTGCAAAAAACGCAGTGTCGAACACGGCGATATTCGGAATATCCTGCACATACGTCTGGCACGCCTCGATCCCTGCGATATTCCACGGATTATGCAGCGGCGCCATATACGCGATTGATTTGAGTTTTTCAAGGACTGCAGGCGTGACCAGGGTCGGCTCGATAAATGCGTCGCCGCCGTGCACCACGCGATGGCCGATTCCTTTGATCGAGGAAATATCCCCGATATCGCGCAGGCAATCTCTAAAGATTTTTAGGAATTCTTCATGTGATTCAAGAGGAATATCAAAGGAAAGATGCCCGTGATTCAACAGCTCAAACCCCGCCACCGTATAACGATGATAACGAATGGAGGAAGAGCCGATGTTGAAAACTAATACCGAATCCATATCGCATGAAAAGATGCAATAATCAAAGTTATCGATCCTGCCTTAATGCGCCATGAAGCTTTTGTTTTTCGCCGTTGGGCCTTCCTGACGTACATTTCCGGTAATTTTTTCAAAAAGCGGCGTGTCGAAAACGCCCGCTGCAGCCCTCAACTCCTCATCCGTCTGCCACTGCACATTTTCCCTCCCGTATTTGGCATAACCAATTTCACGAGCCAAAAGATGGTTGAGATGAGCGTCAAACGTGTAATCGGAAAGCGGCCCGCTCAGTTTACCGCCGTTGTGCGCCTTATCTGCGTCAGTCAGGACCTGCTTAAATTCCGCCAACGTACTCGCATCAACCGAGAAATTCACCAAGAACTCTTCAATGTCTTCCGGCAAAGCGTGGCGTTCCGAAAAAGTTTTCGCAAAGGTGCTCACGGCATCACGATGATAATCAATGATTTTCCTGATTTCTATGGGAAATGTGTGATCCGAAATAGTGGTGTCGGGCATGACCCCGTTTTCTCCGTATACTTCTCTTCCTCCCGCAGTACAGTATGTCTCCGTGGACGCATGCTCGGCGCGTGCGGCCGCGTCATAGGCCGCATCATAATATTCATCTCTGTTCGGCCATTTTATATACGGACGCTGGATAGAACGGCCGCTCGGAAGAAAGTATTGCCCAGTGACAAGCAACAGACGATCACCATTCCACATTTTGTACTCACGCTGAATCAATCCCTTGCCAAAGGTCATCTCTCCGACTATGACTGCCCGATCCATATCCTGCAGAGCGCCAGCCACGATTTCCGAAGCGCTGGCGGATTCATGGTTCACAAGGATAATGAGTGGCCCATCCCAGCTTTGTCTATAAGTTGAATAAGTTGAATGATATTCTTGCATATTTGATAAATTTGTTCTTACCTTGGAACCTAACATGAGTTTCCCAGAGGAGATAAATCGATCTACGATACCAAGGGCTTCATTCATGAACCCCCCCCCATTATAACGCAAATCAAGCACGAGTTGCTGCATATTTTGTTCTTTGAGCCGGTCAATGACCTTTTTTGTTTCTATGGCTGATCCTTGATCAAATGTATCCAGCTTGATATAGCCTGTTTTCTGATCAGGGAGCATAAATTGTCCAGTGATGCCAGACTTAAGGGATTCATCAAACTTTATCGCTTCTTCTCTGGACAAATAAAGGGTATGGGGATCTTGCGTGATGAGACTGTCAGCGGACATATTCGGATCCACGGGTTCAAGATAAGATCTCTTGAAATAGTCTCTTACAACTTTCTGATTTTCCTCTGGGACGATATTTTTTATACGCTTCCACTCTTTTTCATGCTCTTTTATTGGACTTTCTGCGGTGAAAGTATCAACACAACCGACGAGAAGACCTGCCGCTATCGCGATCTCCGCGTAGGCGGCCAAACGCTTGAATCCGGTAACCAAATCTGCCGCGCTTTGCCTCAGGGCATCTAACATTTCAGCGAAGTGCATGGCCGGTTTTTCTCCGGCCGCCCGCAACACCTCATCAAGCGCGCCATTGATGAGGTTATCCACTCTCGAGGCATCATGGTCGGCGGCTCCTCCCACCTCTTCTAGAGCTACGAGACTACTCTCCATATCCGGATTATTTGTTTCCGGTATACGATTTTCGGACACGGGGTGAAAAGAATCGGATTTGCTTTCCATGTGCATGCAAAAAATTATACGTCATCAATCTTGCCGCGGTCTGTACCTAATTTCTCTTCGTTAATCCGCTTGATTTCAAGGGCAGTGAGCTCAGCCACGCGCGCTTCAATATCCGCCATGCCTTTCGCAAACGCGCGGTAGGCCTTCACGAAATATTGATTATTGGCGCGCGTGATACTACGCGACCTGGTGTTTGTGTGCCTCTTTTCCATAAGACAAAGGTTTTATGACTATGCCCGTTGCCCTCTGCCGGATTCCCGCCGCATTCCCTTCGTCAGTGTCAATATGCATATGCCACCGGTACGTCGGATGCATACGCACAATGACGCGGTGAAACGTGACGGCGCGTATTCCCGCAACCCGCACGGAAACGATTGAACCGTTTCGCACACCCGCTTTCTTTGCCGCTGCGGGCGACGCGTGAATATGGCGATGAGGGATAATCACGCCTTCTTTCAACCGTATCCTTCCCTTTGGCCCCAAAACAGTGGCGCCTGGCGTGCCCTGTATGGTCCCCGACAGCCGCACTTCCGTGTCAATGCCAAGCCTTAATGCGTCCGAACGGGACAGCTCGACCTGCGAATGATCACGCACAGGGCCCACGATGCGCACGCCTTTCAAAACTTTTTTCCCAATCTTCACGCCCACCGTCTCCACGGTGGCAAACTGCCCGCGCTGGGAAATGGGATGATAGACCGACAAGCTATGCCCTTTGCCAAAAAGAGTATCAAGGTCTTTCTGACACAGGTGCACATGCCGACCCGAAACTTCGATGGTGATAGTCATAAAGTCCGTCAAGTCTTTCGAGTCCGTCAAGTCTTTCGAGTCACGCTTTATGACTTTATGGACTTTATGGACTTTCGACTTATTTATTATTTTTTCACAAACATTGCGAACAGAATAATCCCTATTCCCGTATAGGCGACCGCCACGACGAGGATGGCGATGACGCCGAGCACGATCATGGAAGCCTCGGGCGACGCAAGCGCATGAAGGAGGGACACCGCTTTTTGCTGATCAGCATCAAGCGTCGCCACGCCGCTGCTTGCCATATCGATAAGCTCTTGATTTTCGGGAAGCGTTGTCATGCCTGAAGTTCTTTATAGCGAAAGCAGTCCACGGCATGGTCATTCACCATTCCCACCGCCTGCATATGCGCATAGACTACGGTGGGGCCAAGAAACTTGAATCCCCGCTTCTTCAAATCCTTTGCCCAGACTGCGGCCTCATGAGTATATGCCGGATAATCTTTCAAGCGTTTCAAGCGATGAACAATTTGCTTCCCCCCTACCTGCCCCCACATATACCGAGAAAACGTGCCGAATTCTTTTCGAATCTCCAGAAACCGTTGCGCATTATGGATGGTCGCGTCGATCTTGAGCCTGTTTCTGATGATGCCTTTATCCTTCAGAAGCCCCTGTCGCTCTTTCACGCCAAACCCCGCAATCCTTCGGTAGTCGAACCCTGCAAACGCTTTCCTGAAATTCTCCCGCTTATGGAGCACCGTCCGCCATGACAATCCGGCCTGAAACACTTCCAGGGTGAGGAATTCAAACAGTTTTCGGTCATTCTTCACGGGCACTCCCCATTCCCGGTCGTGATAGCGGAGATAGAGGGGATCATCGAGCACGGGCCAGGGACAGCGAGAAATTGATTTCTTCATCCCTTAAAGTGTAACAAATTTTCAGATGAGATACTATCTCCCGCGATAAGGGCGTGCGCCATGAAACGGCCTTCCGCGGCCGGCAAAACCCTCTCGCGCGCGCGGACTGCGCGCTCGTCCGCTCCACGAAGGCTGCATGCGCGCGTACGGGCGCGGCTCGGCATGAGGAATGGACGCAAGCACGGGCAAGGATGAGATCGGCAGGCGCTTGCGGATGAGATGCTCAATGTCGCGCACTTCCCCACCCTCCCCGGGCATGGCAAAGGTGATAGCGTGGCCGCCCGCGCCTGCCCGCGCGGTACGTCCGATGCGGTGCACATAGTCGTCCGAAGTGGAGGGAAGATCATAATTCACCACCAGCTCGATTCCTGACACGTCGATTCCCCGCGACGCGACGTCGGTGGCCACCAGCACGCGGTACCTGCCCGACTTGAAACCGTCCAATGCCTGCCGGCGCTGCTGCAGAGAGCGGTTGGAGTGGATTTCCGCCGCATTGACGCCTGTCTGCACCAGATTGCGCGCTACGGATTTTGCCGCATATTTGGTGCGGGTGAAGACCAACGTAGGCCCGTGGTATTGCTCAAGCAGCGTAATCAGCAGGGGGAATTTCTTGTCCTTCGGCGTGATAAACAGCTCCTGCGTCACGCGCGTGGGCGTAGTCCCAGTCGCGGCGATTTCCACGCGCACCGGCAGATCCATATACACGGACGCAAGCTTCATGATAGTAGGCGGCATAGTAGCCGAGAAAAGCATCATCTGCCGCTCTTCGGGCAACTCGTCGATAATCCTCCTGATCTGCGGCAAGAATCCCATATCCAGCATCCGGTCAGCCTCGTCCAATACCACCACGCGCATTTGCTTGAGATGCAGATGCTTTTGATTGAGATGATCAATGAGCCGCCCGGGCGTCGCCACGATAATATGCGGCTTCTTCAGGAGCGCATTGACCTGGGGCTTCTGCGAAAGACCGCCGATCAATACGGCGGTCCTTAATTTAATCGACTTCCCTATGGTCCTCAACACCTCATCCACCTGCAAGGCAAGCTCCCGCGTCGGCAATATGACCAGCCCTTGTCCCTTCACCTGCGCCAGGCGCTGGATCATGGGAATGCCAAACGCAAGAGTCTTTCCCGTCCCCGTCTGCGCGATCCCCACCATGTCTTTCCCTTGAATTGCCAGAGGAATCGCCTGCGTTTGAATCGGCGTGGGCGTTACAAATTTTAATCGCCCCAATATGTCGAGCAGCGCCGGGGCGATCCCCAGCCCATAAAATCCGTTGTCAGTGGTTTTGTGCATAAAATTTATCAGTTAATCAAACTTCAACTTTCTCCCATTTCACCCCGGATGCGAAACAATTTGATTCTAAATCATGCTCCTCTTGAGTCGCACG
>Ga0209211_10005322_pt1 | contig 19349 bp, 20 predicted proteins | sample RifGroA2_FD_183992 | JGI IMG/M metagenome (GOLD analysis project Ga0209211, IMG submission 183992) | Groundwater microbial communities from Rifle, Colorado, USA - Groundwater A2 (SPAdes) (version 2) | ecosystem: Environmental > Aquatic > Deep subsurface > Groundwater | place: Rifle, Colorado...
GCGGCAGTACGAGGGGCCGCCTGGCGCCGCCCACGGCGGGATCGTCGCCGCCTACCTGGACGAGATCCTCGCGGCCGCCGTCGTGCGGGGCACGGGCCGCCTCGCCGTCACCGGCGAGCTCGGCGTGCGCTACGTGAAGCCGGTGCCGCTCGAGACGCCGCTCGTGGGCCGGGCGCACCTCGTGGCCGCCCAGGGGCGCTGGGCCGACGCCGAGGGCCGGATCGAGGACCTCGACGGCGCGCGCGTGCTCGCGACGGCCCGCGGGCGCTTCGTCTTCGCCGAGGTCGACTAGGCGCCCACCAGCAGCGCGAGCGCGGGCTGGCGCTTCGGCGTCTCGCGGAACCGGCAGCGCAGCTCGGGCCGCTCGAGGATCTCGACGTACGCCCCCATGACCATCCGGTAGTACTGGGAGCGGCGCCTCGCGGGGCCGCCGTTGTACTCGGTGAGCGCGTCCTTGATGTTGGGCTTGCGGACGAGGATGTCGCGCAGGTACGCCATCGCGAAGCGCGTGTTCACCTGGGGATTGCCGAGGTCGCCGAGGTCGCGCTGGCCCCGGAGCACCGGGCGCTTGAAGCGGCCCACCTGCGACTCGAAGAGCGCCGCCGTCGAGGGCAGGATCTGGAAGAGGCCGATCTCGCCGGCGGCGCCGACGGCATCGTGCCGGAGGTCCGACTCGACCTCGGCCTGGGCCAGGACGAGACAGTGGTCGACGTTCGTGCGCCGCGCCTCGGTCACGAGGAGCTCGGGGAACTGCTGGAACGCGCTGATCGGCGCGCGCGGGTTCTTCTCCGCGACGTAGTCGAGGATCGCGCGGTTCAGGCGCCCCGCGTCGGCCTCGCCGGCCACGGCGATGACCTGGCGGGTGAAGCTGATCCCACCGAGCACCAAGGCGGAGGCGAGCGTCAGCAGCGCGAGCGCCTTGCTGTGCATATTCATTGCGATTTCCTCCTTCTGCATCGACTGCGGAGCCTTGTTTCTTCGCTGAAGCTGGAGGAGGGAGCGGATTGAGTTCGGCTGAAGTGGGGTGAGTATGCCACGACGCGATGTGTTATGCAACCGGATGTTGTCGAATTCCAGATATCCACAACCAGCAGTGTCAGGAGCGTGACAGAGCGGAAAGACGCGGTGTGGCGCGAAGTTACGGTGAGCGGAGCGGCCGGCCGCGAACGCCCGGCCTGAGCGTGGCGTGGAACGCGGTCGGATCGTTGTCCGTCTTGCCGCCGACCGCGGTGCCGCACTCGGCGCATACGTAGTCGTACTTGCTGCCGCCCGGGAGCACGAGCAGGAGCTTCTTGCGCGTCGCCGTCGCGCGCCGGCAGCGCGGGCAGAAGAGGCTCGTGGCTTCGAACTCTTCGAACTGGTCCTGAGCGCGCGCCATCACGGGGGATTCTACACCGCGCCACAAGGCCGCCCGAGCGCCGGCCCGGGCGCGCGCTCGGGGCACGAGAGCTCGAGGGGTCTTGAGTCGAACGCCTGTATAGGCAGTATTTCAGGTACTTACAGCGTAATTGACAATATCGATCGGAATTGGTACTCATCAATCCACCTGATCGGAACTGGGATCTGCCTGTCGGCACTGGAGGGTTATTCATGGGACGGACAGCACAGGGTTACCCCGGGGCAGGGACCGAGGAGATCGACGACATCGCCCCGGCCGACGAGGCTCGCTCCTGGGCGGACGAGGCCGAGCTCGACAGCTTCGATCGCTTCGTCCAGGACTTCTGGGCCGGCCGGGTGAACCCCGACGACTTCCGGCGCTTTCGGCTGCAGCACGGCGTGTACGGCCAGCGGCAGCAGGACGTCCACATGCTCCGCGTGAAGATCCCGTGGGGGGGCCTGACGGCGCCGCAGATCGAGCGCCTCGCGGATATCGCCGACCACACCCCCCGCGGCATCGGCCACGTCACGACTCGACAGAACGTCCAGTTTCACTTCGTGCCGCTCGCCGAGGCGCCGCCCCTCCTGCGGGCGCTCGCCGAGGTCGGCCTCACGACGCGCGAGGCGTGCGGCAACACCGTGCGCAACGTCACGGTCGGACACTGCGCCGGCGTGTGCCCGAAGGAGGTCTTCGACCCGACGCCGTACGCCGACGCGGTCGCGCGCTTCCTCCTGCGGAACCCGATGAACCAGAACCTGCCGCGGAAGTTCAAGATCGCCTTCTCCGGCTGCCCCGACGACACGGGCCTCACGACGCTCCACGACGTCGGCGCCCGCGCCGTCGTGCGGACCGCGGAGCACGGCGTGGAAGAGGGGTTCGTGGTCCTGCTCGGCGGCGGCCTCGGCCCCGCGCCGCAGCTCGCGCAGCCCCTGGAGGCGTTCACGCCCGCGGACGATCTCCTGCCGACGGTGGCGGCGGTCGTGCGCGTGTTCGACCGGCACGGCAACCGGGAGAACCGGAACCTGGCGCGGCTGAAGTTCCTCGTCAAGAAGCTCGGGATCGACGCCGTCCGCGGCCTGATCGTGCGGGAGCGCGAGGCGCTGCGCCTGACGACGCCGTTCCCGGCGGTGAGCGGGTGGGCGGAGCGCCCCCCCCGCCCGCGCCCGCGCGACGGCGCGTCGCCGGCAGGGGGCGATCCGGGCTACGCGCGCTGGCGGGCGAGCAACGTGTTCGTCCAGAAGCAGGTCGGCTACGCGGGGGTGCACATCCGCCTGGTTCGCGGCGACGCGACGGCCGCGCAGCTCCGGGCCGTCGCCCGCGTGGCGCGCGAGTTCGGCGACGGCTGGGCGCGGACGAGCAACCAGCAGAACCTCGTCCTGCGCTGGGTCCCCGTCGACGCGCTGCCCCTGGTGTACGCCGCCCTCGCGGCGGCCGGGCTCGCGCTGCCCGGCGCCGAGCGGCTCATCGACGTGACGTCGTGCCCGGGGGCCGACACCTGCCAGCTCGGTATCACCTCGTCGCGCGGCCTGGCCCTCGCGCTGAGCGGGATGATCGAGCGCGAGCTGCCGGATCTCGCCGACGCGCCCGGTCTGCGGATCAAGATCTCCGGGTGCCCCAACTCGTGCGGCCAGCACCACATCGCCGCCATCGGGCTCTACGGCGGCGCGCGGAAGTTCCACGGCGAGCAGGCGCCGACCTATCAGCTCCTGCTGGGGGCGCGCCTCTCCGGCGAGGCCCCACGCTACGCGAAGCCCGTCGCCCGGATCCCGGCCCGGGAGGTGCCGTCGGCGGTCAAGGCGCTGCTCGAGGCCTACCGTGCCGAGCGCGTGGCGGACGAGCCGTTCGACGTCTTCGTGGATCGCGTCGGGGCGGCGCGCCTCACCACGGTGCTCGAGCCCTGGACCGAGCTGCCCCCGTCGGCGGAGTCCCCCGACAAGTACCTGGACTGGGGCGCCGCCGAGCCCTTCACGCTCCAGACCGGTCCCGGAGAGTGCGCGGCGTAGCGCGCGGCGGGGCGGCGTGGCGGCATCGCTCAAGGGCAAGACGATTGCGCTGACCGAGGGGCGCCGGGCCGCGGAGCTCGCGCGCCTCGTGGAAAACCTCGGCGGCGTGCCCTACTCGGCCCCGGCGGTGCGCGAGGTCCCCCGGCGGGACCGGGGCCCGGCGCTGGCGGCGCTCGAGCGCATCCTCGACGGCGAGGTGGCGGCGATCGTGTTCCTGACCGGCGTGGGCGCGCGCGCCTTCCTCGCGCTCGCCGCCGAGGCGGGCAAGCGCGACGCGCTGCTCGCCGCGCTCGGCCCGGCGCTCGTCGTCGCCCGCGGCCCGAAGCCCGTGGCGGCGCTGCGCGAGGTGGGGGTCCGGATCGACGTGGTGCCGGCGGAGCCGACGTCCGAAGGCGTGCTCCGGGCGCTCGCCACCCACTCCCTGCGCGGCAAGCTCGTCGCCGTCCAGCTCTTCGGCGAGGACAACCCGGGGCTCGTCGACGGGCTCGGACGGCAGGGCGCCGACGTCCTCGAGGTCCCCCTCTACGAGTGGGCGCTCCCCGAGGACCAGGAGCCGCTCGAGCGGCTCACCCGGGACGCGATCGCCGGCCACGTCGACGTCGTCGCGTTCACCAGCTCGCCCCAGGTCCGGCATCTCTTCCTCGTGGCCGAGCGCCTCGGGCTCGCCGAGGGGCTCGCCGCCGCGCTGCGCGGGCGCGTCACGGTCGCCGCGATCGGCCCCGTCTGTCGCGCCGCGCTCGCCGAGCGGGGGATCACGCCCGCCGTCGAGCCCGCGCGAGGCACGATGGGCGCGCTCGTGCACGCGATCGCCGAGCGCCTATCAGCGGGGTGAGCGCGATGGGGTACTATCCGATCGCGCTCGAGCTCCGCGGGCGCCCCGCGCTGGTCGTCGGGGGCGGCGCCGTCGCCGAGCGGAAGGCCGACGGGCTCCTGGCGGCCGGCGCCCGGGTCACGCTCGTCGCGCCGAAGCTGACCCGACGCCTCGCGGAGCTCGCCCGCGCCGGGCGCGTCGAGCACGTCGCCCGGCGGTACGCGGCCGGGGATCTCGACGGCCACGCGCTCGTGCTCGTCGCCGTGGGCGACGCGGCGGTGAACCGCGCGGTCGCCGAGGAGGCCCGCGCCCGAGGCGTGTGGGTCAACGTCGCGGACGCGCCCGACCGCTGCGACTTCATCCTCCCCTCGGTGCTCCGTCGCGGCGAGCTCGTCGTCGCCGTGAGCACCGGGGGCGCGAGCCCGGCCCTGGCGCGCGCCGTGCGCGAGAGGCTCGAGACCGTGATCACCGGGGAGTACGCGGCGCTCGCCGCGCTGGTGGCGGAGGTGCGGCGCGAGCTGCGCCACGGCGGGACCGCCCCGGACGCGGACACGTGGGCGCGCGCGCTCGACGACGAGCTCCGGCGGCTCGTCGCCGAGGGGCGGCCCGGCGAGGCCCGACGCCGGCTCCTCGCGCGGCTGGGGGCGGCGTGATCCACCGCGGGGGCCGGGTCGCGCTGGTGGGCGCCGGGCCGGGGGATCCGGGCCTGCTCACGGTCCGCGGGCGCCGGCTCCTGCGCCGGGCCGAGGTCGTCGTCTACGACCGGCTCGTGGCCCCGGCGCTCCTCGACCTGGCGCCCCGGGCGCTCCGGATCTTCGCGGGCAAGGCGAGCGGCCGGCACGCGCTCGAACAGGACGAGATCAACCGGCTCCTCGTCGCCCACGCGCGGCGGGGCCGGCGGGTCGTGCGGCTCAAGGGCGGCGATCCCTTCGTCTTCGGCCGGGGCGGCGAGGAGGCCGCGGCGCTCGCCGCCGCGGGCATCCGCTTCGAGGTGGTGCCCGGCGTCAGCTCGGCCACGGCGGTGCCCGCGTACGCCGGCATCCCCGTGAGCCACCGCGGCGTGGCGTCGTCCTTCGCGGTCGTGACCGGCCACGAGTGCCGGGGCGCCGCGCGCGTGGACTGGGAGCGCCTCGCGGGGGCCGTCGACACGCTCGTGATCCTCATGGGGCTCACGAGCCTGCCGCGGATCGCGCGGGCGCTCGCGGCCGCCGGGCGCCCACCCTCGACGCCCGTCGCGCTGATCCGCGCGGGCACGACCCCGGAGCAGGCGACGGTCACCGGGACGCTCGCCGACATCGCGCGCCGGGCCGCGGCCGCGCGCCTCGAGCCGCCGGTGCTCGTCGTCGTCGGGGACGTCGTCGCCCTGCGCGAGCGGCTCCGGTGGTTCGACCGCCGCGCGCGCCGTCGGGCCCGGGGGCCCGGCCTTTCCGTGGGAGGGAGGGCGCTCGCGGGGCTCGAGGCGTCCCGGCGTTGATCAGCCGGCGAGCGCGCGCAGCTCCTTGCGGAGGATCTTGCCGACGGGATTCTTCGGCAGGGCGTCCACGAAGCGCACCTGCTTGGGGCACTTGTACTTCGCGAGCCGCTCCTGGCAGAAGGCGAGGATCTCGTCGGCCGTCGCCGCGGCCCCGGGCTTGAGCGCGACGAAGGCGAGCACGTCCTCGCCCATCAGCGGGTCGCGCATGCCGACCACCGCGGCCTCGGCGACCCGCGGGTGCGCGTACAGCACCTCCTCCACCTCGCGCGGGTAGATGTTGAAGCCGCCCCGGATGATCAGGTCCTTCTTGCGCTCGACGATGTAGAGGAAGCCGTCGACGTCGAGGCGGCCGACGTCGCCCGTGTGGAGCCAGCCGCCGCGGAGCGTGCGCGTCGTCTCCTCCGGCAGGCCGTAGTAGCCGAGCATGATGTTGGGCCCGCGCACGCACACCTCGCCCAGCTCGCCCGCGGGCAGCGCGCGATCGTCGTCGTCGTGGATCCGCACCTCGACGCCCGGGATCGGCAGCCCGACCGAGCCGAGCTTGCGCACGCCGGACAGGCGGTGGGCCGAGACGACGGGGGAGGCCTCGGTGAGCCCGTAGCCCTCGAGGATCCTGCCGCCGAACTTCTTCTCGAACGGCTCGACGATCTCGAGCGGCAGCGGCGCCGCGCCGGAGCCCCAGAGGCGCATGGACGACGTGTCGAAGCGGTCGGCGTCGGGGTAGTGGAGCAGGTAGACGAGCATGGTCGGCACGGCCGACATGCTCTGCACGCGGAAGCGCGCGATCGCCTCGAGCACGCCCTCCGGGTTGAACCAGCGCAGCAGCACCGCGCGGGTGCCCAGGATGTTGCCCGCGTTCATCACCGTGAGCCCGTACGAGTGCGAGAGCGGCAGCACGCCGAGCGCCCACGCCGTGCGGTCGAGCTCGTACAGGTTCGCCGCCGCGCGCGCGTTCGAGGCGAGGTTGGCGTGCGAGAGCGCGACGCCCTTCGGGCGGCCCGTGGTCCCCGAGGTGTAGAGGATCACGGCGACGTCGCGGTCCTCGCGGTCCACGGCGGCGAACGCGTCGGCCTCCCGCGCGATCAGCTCGTCGTAGCCGCGCGTGCCCGGCGCCTCGCCGCCGACCAGCACGGTCGTGCCCGTGAAGCCCTCGAGCTTCGCCAGGAGCTCGGGCGAGGTGAGCGCGAGCCGGGCACCCGAGTCGGCCAGGATGTGGCGGACCTCCTCGGGGTTCAGCAGGAAGATCACGGGCACGATGACCGCGCCGAGCTTCAGGATGGCGGCGTACGCCTGGAGCACCTCGGGACAGTTGGGCAGCATCACGACGACGCGGTCGCCGGGGCCGATCCCGAGCCGGCGGAGCGCGTTCGCGAGGCGGTTGGCCGCCCGCTGCCCGTCCACGTTCGTCCACTCGCGCCCCTCGAAGTGCAGGGCGACGTACTCGCCGAAGCGCCGGACGTTCTCCTCGCCGAGCCAGGCCAGGTTCACGGCCGGTATTCTACCCCATGGTAGGATCGGCCATGTTCCGCTCTCGGCTGGCGGTCAAGATCACGGTCCTGATCGTGGCCGTCATGATCATCGGGTTCGGGGCGTCCACGATCCTGACGATCCAGCGCGAGTCGGCAACGCTGATCGAGCAGAACAAGGTCGCCGCCCGCCGCCTCACCGCCGCGCTGATCGCGTCGATCGAGGGCGCGATGCTCCAGGGCCGCCCCGACGTGACCCGGATGATGCTCAGCGAGCTCAAGAGCGCGTCCACCGTCGAGGGCTTCACGATCTACCGGCGGAACGGCGTCGAGGCCTTCACCGACCTCACGACGGCCACGGAGGTCGCGCGCACGGCCGGCCTCGCGCAGGAGGTCCTGGACAGCCTCGCGAAGATGCAGCGGGAGCCGGGGCCGGCGATGAGCGGGCCGCTGTTCACCCGGGCGCTCGAGACGCTGCAGACGCAGGAGTCGCTCGAGACGCGGGACGGCCTGTCGTACTTCACGCTCCACCAGCCGATCCCGAACCGCGACGTCTGCCAGGAGTGCCACGGGAGCGACCACAAGGTCCGCGCCGTCGTCCGCGTCGCGACGGCGATGGAGCCCGTCTTCGCCGACGTGCGCCGGCTCCGCAACCGTCAGATCCTGATCGCGCTCCTGACCATCGCCGCGGCGGCCGGGGTGCTGACCGTCGCGATGGGCTCGGTGATCATCCGGCCGCTCGAGGTGCTGTCCGCCGCCGCGCGCCGCGTCGGCGCGGGCGACTTCGAGGCCCGGGCGTCGGTCGCCTCCCGGGACGAGATCGGGGCCCTGGGTGCGGCGTTCAACGACATGACCGGGCGGCTCAGCCAGGCGTACCGCGACCTCGAGGGTAAGAACACGGAGCTCGCGACGGCGCTCCAGCACCTCCAGGAGTCGCGCCAGCGCCTGGAGCTGCTCGAGCAGCTCAAGGGCGAGCTCTCGAAGTTCGTTCCCGACGCGGTCAAGAAGCTGCTCGAGCAGAACCCGAACGCGACGGAGCTCGAGAAGAAGACCGTCGAGGTCTCGGTCCTGTTCCTCGACATCGCGGGCTACACGCGGCTCTCCGAGCAGCTCGAGCCGAAGCGGCTCAACCAGCTCGTCCAGACGTACTTCTCGAGCTTCCTCGAGATCATCCAGAGCCACCACGGCGACGTGAACGAGACCGCCGGCGACGGCCTGATGGTGATCTTCCAGGCCGACCGCGAGCGCGGCGTCACCGACCACGCGCTCGACGCGACCCGGGCCGCGTTCTCGATCCGCCAGCGCGTCGGCCGGCTCAACGAGGAGTACGGTGGGGTCTTCCCGCCGATCCAGCTTCACATGGGCATCAACACGGGCGAGGCGCTGGTGGGCGCGACCAAGCTCGGCGGGGCGGGGAGCCAGCGCTGGACCTTCACCGCCACCGGGCCGACGACGAACGTCGCCGCCCGGTTCGCGGGCTCCGCGGAGGCCGGCGAGATCGTCGTCGGGCCGGCGACGGCCGAGCGCATCCGGACCCACTTCGTCCTCGAGAGCCTCGGCGAGCGGACGTTCAAGAACGTCTCGCAGCCGATCCACGTCTACCGTCTGATCCCGCCCGGCGTCTACGAGAAGATCGTGTAGTGCGAGGCGAGCGGCGGCCGAGCTGCCGCAGGCACGAGCGCCGCGAGGCGAGCGGTGAACACGACGAGAGGCACATCCAGGATCCGCGTCGGGATCTGCTCCTGGGCCGACCCGGCGCTGATCGAGAGCGCGGCCTTCTACCCGCGGAAGTCCATGAGCGCCGAGGCGCGCCTGCGCTACTACGCCTCGGTGTTCGACACCGTCGAGGTGAACGCCGCGTACTACGCGATCCCCGACGTGCGGACGACCGCGCGCTGGGTCGAGCGCACGCCGCCGGGGTTCGTCTTCAACGTGAAGGCGTACGCGCTCCTCACGGGGCACCACCCGCGCCCCGAGAGCCTGCCGGCCGAGGTGCAGGCGCTCCTGCCGCGCGCGCCCCGGCGCACGCCCCGCGGCGAGATCGACGCGGCGAGCGTCCCGCCCGAGGCGCTCGACGCGACGTTCCGCCTCTACCGCGCCGCGCTCGAGCCGCTCGTCGCCGCGGGCCGGCTCGGCTACGTGCTATTCCAGCTCGCGCCGTGGGTGCGCTTCGACGCCGCGCGGCTCGAGTTCCTGGCCTCGCTCCCGGAGCGGCTGCCCGGCCTGACGCTCGCCGTCGAGTTCCGCCACCGCTCGTGGCTCCCCGAGCACGCCGAGGAGACGCTGGCCGCGCTCCGCCAGGCGCGGCTCGGGCACGTGATCGTCGACGCGCCGGCGACGGGCAACGCGGTCCCGCGCCTCGCCGCGGTGACGGCGCCCACGGCGGTGTTCCGGCTCCACGGGCGCAACGCCGAGGGCTGGCTCGCCCAGCTCCGCGGCGAGGCGCCGGCGGTGCGCGAGAAGTACGACTACCTCTACACGGAGGCCGAGCTCCGCGAGCTCTTGCCGGAGGTCGCGCGCGTGGGCGAGGAGGCCGAGCAGGTCTTCGTCTCGTTCAACAACAACAACCGCGACTACCCGGTGCGGAACGCGCTGATGCTGCGGCGGCTGCTCGGCCAGCCCGGGCCGCGCGACGCGCCGGATGCCTTGCCACGCGACCTGTTCGGCTGACTTGATGGGGGGCTCCGGGCGCCCCCCATACCCCCCGACGCTCGGAGCGCCCCGGGGAACCCGTGGCGCCCCTCGACCACGCGATTGGTTCACGGGCTGTGAGATCATGAGGCCATGAGCGCCGGCGCCCCGCCCATCCCCCGCGTGGAGCTGGCCCACGTGCCCACGCCGCTGCTCAAGCTGGAGCGGCTGTCGCGGGAGCTCGGCGTCGAGCTCTGGGTCAAGCGCGACGACCTCACGGGCCTGCTCGAGAGCGGCAACAAGGTTCGCAAGCTGGAGTTCCTCGTCGGCGAGGCGTTCGCGCAGCGCGCCGACACGCTGATCACGTGCGGGACGCTCCAGTCCAACTGCTGCCGGACCGTCGCGGCCGTCGCGGCGCGGCTCGGGCTGCGCGCGATCGTCGCCCTCAAGGGCGCGCGGCCCGCCGAGTGGGACGGCAACCTGCTGCTCGATCGCCTGCTCGGGGCCGAGGTGCGCTTCTGCGCCGACGCCGAGTGGGACAAGATCGACGAGATCCTTGAGGACCTCGCCGTGCGCGTGCGCCGGCGCGGCGGCACGCCCTACGTCATCCCCGAGAGCGGCGCCACGGTGGCGGGCGCGCTCGGCTACGTCGCGTGCGGCGAGGAGCTCGCCCAGCAGATCCGCCACGGCGCCCCGGACTTCGACACGGTCGTCATCACCGCCTTCAGCGGCGGCAGCCAGGCGGGTCTCCTCATGGCGAAGCAGCTCTACGGGCTCCGCGCCGAGATCGTGGGGGTGCCGATCGCCTGGGAGGCGTCGCGCGTGCGCGACTACGTGACCGGCGTCATCGGGCAGGCCCGGCGCCGGTACGGGCTGTCGGTCGAGGCGCCCCGCGAGGTCCGCCTGCTCGACGGCTACCAGGGCGCCGGCCGGGTCGAGGTCCAAGCGCGCGAGCTCGAGACGGTCGTGCGCGTGGCGCGCACGGAGGGCCTCGTCCTCGACCCCGTCTACACCGCCAAGGCGTTCGGCGGCCTGCTCGACCGGCTGCGCCGCGACCCCGGCGCCCTCGGGGCGCGCGTCTGCTTCATCCACACCGGCGGCGTCTTCAGCATCTTCCCGTTCCGCGCCGCGCTCGGCCGGGTGCTCGGGGGAGACGGTCTGGTAGAATCGTAGCCCCATGCCACAGGTCCGGCTGCGCGGCGGGGAAATCGACGGGCTCACGCTCCACTACGTCGTCGAGGGGCGCGGCCCGGCCGTCGTCCTCGTCCACGGGCTCGGCGGCTTCGCCGAGTCGTGGCGCCACAACGTCGCGGCCCTGGCGGACCGGGCCACGGTGTACGCGCTCGACCTGCCCGGCTTCGGGGTCTCCGCGAAGCCGCGCGCGCCGTACGACCTGCTGTTCTTCGCCCGCGTGCTCCACGCGTTCCTCGACGGGCTCGGTGTCGGACAGGCCTCGCTCGTGGGCCACTCGCTCGGCGGCGCCGTCGCCGTGGCGGCCGCGCTGACGCTGCCGGCGCGGGTGGACCGTGTCGCCCTCGTCGGCGGCGTCGTGCCGGGCTTCGCGTACCGCCCGGCCTGGCTCTACCGCCTCCTGGCGGTCCCGGGTCTGGGCGAGGCGCTCGCGCTCCTCGGCTGCGCGCCGCTCTACAGGGCGGCGGTCGCGCGCTGTCTGCACACGCCGCGGCCCGCGGAGGTGGACTTCTTCGTCGGGCACGCGTACGCCGACCGGGCGGGCGCGCCGGCGCGCGCGGCGTACCTCGCCACGCTGCGCGGCGTGCGCCGCGACTTCGACGCGCGCGCACAGGACTACCGCCGCGCGCTCGCGACGCTCGACCTGCCCGTGCTGCTGATCCACGGCCGGCAGGACCGCGTGGTCCCGGCGGTGCACTGCGCCGAGGTCGCGGACGCGCTGCCGCACGCCGCGGTGCGCTGGGTGGACGCCTGCGGGCACTTCCCGCAGATCGAGCACGCGGGCACGGTGAACGGCTGGCTCGTCGAATTCCTCGTCGGGCGCCCCGCGCCCCGCTAGTGGAGGCGGCGATGAACGAGATCCGGCCCGAGGAGCTCAAGACCCGCCTGGAGGGGAGCGAGCGGCCGCTGCTGCTCGACGTGCGGCAGGAGTGGGAGACCAAGCTCTGTCGGCTCGAGAACGCGATCCACATCCCGATCGAGGAGATCGAGATCCGAACCGACGAGCTCGACCCCGAGGGCGAGATCGTCGTCTACTGCCACCAGGGCGTCCGTAGCGCGGCCGTCGCCGACTACCTGCGCCAGCTCGGCTTCCGGAACGTCCGCAACCTCATCGGCGGGCTCGATCACTGGGCGCGGACGATCGATCCGACGATGCGCCGCTACTAGTTCTAGTGGGCCGTCCGCGAAGTCACGTTGAGCCTCATCGAGCGTGGAGCCCGGCCCGCCAGGCGCGTGCGGGAGGGGCCGACAGGACCACGCGGCACGCGTGCGCTTGCCCCGGGTCGGCTGGGCTCCATCCGGGCGCGCGCGGTGCGCCGCCCACGTGGCGGGCACGGGTCCCGTCGACCCCTCCCGCGCGCGCCCGGCGGGCCGTCGCGCCGCGACCGCTGACATGATTTCGTGGATGGAACACTAGTGGCCGCCGGGCCGGCGCCGGTCGGCGTCCGGCGGGCGGGCGAGGTCGTCTGGTGCACCCTCGAGCGCCCCCCGCTGAACCTCCTCGAGCCCGGGAGCATCCGCGCGCTCCGCGCCGCGTTCGAGGCGCTCGCCGCCGACGGCGCCGTGCGGCTCGTCGTGCTGACGGGCAGCGGCCGCGCGTTCAGCGCGGGCATGGACGTCGGGTACCTGCGCGACCTCGACACCGCCGGCGCCCGGGCGCTGATCACGGCGCTCCACGACGCGATCGACGTCGTCCACCGCGCGCCCGTGCCCGTGATCGCCGCCGTGAACGGCGCCTGCCTCGGCGCCGGCCTCGAGCTCGCGCTCGCGTGCGACCTGCGCGTGGCGGTGGCGGGCGCGCCCCTCGGCCTGCCGGAGGTCCGCGTCGGCGTGCCGTCGGTGATCCAGGCCGCGCTGCTGCCGCCGCTGATCGGGCCCGGCCGCGCGGCCGAGCTGCTCCTGACGGGCGAGACGATCCCGGCGGAGCGCGCGCTCGCGTGGGGGCTCGTGAACGCGGTCGTCCCCGCGGCGGGGCTCGCCGCAGCGGTCGAGGCGCTCGCGGGGCGGATCCTCGCGTGCGGGCCCACGGCCGTCCGCCTGCAGAAGGCGCTCATCGTGCGCTGGCGCGAGACCGACCTGCCGGCGGCGATCCGCGACGGCGTCGACGCCTTCGCCGCCGCCTACGCGACGAGCGAGCCGCGCGAGGGGACGAGCGCCTTCCTCGCCAAGCGCGCGCCGCGGTTCGGCGGCGCCCCGGGAGGCCTGCGCTGAGGATCCGGACGATCACGCTCGACTTCTGGGGCACGCTGCTCTTCGACGGTCCCGCCAGCGACAACCGCTACAAGAAGCGGCGCATGGGGGCCTTCGGGACGATCCTGGCCGGCGCGGGGCTGCCCGCGACGGCGTCCGCGCTCGACCGGGCGTACGACGAGTCGGGCGCGTATCTCTCGCGCGTGTGGAGCCGGCACCGCGACGTCCCCGTCGGCGAGCACGTGCGGGCGATCCTCGCCGCGGTCGACCCCGAGCTGCCGGCGCACGTGCCGCCCGACGTCCAGGCGGCGCTGGTGGACGCCTACGCCCGCCCCGTGCTGATGGTCCCGCCGGCGGTGGACGACGGCGCGCGCGCGGCGCTCGAGGCGCTCGTCGGGCGGGGCTACACGCTCGCGGTCGTCTCCAACACGATGCGCACCCCCGGCGCCACGCTGCGCCGGCTCCTCGATCGCTACCGGCTCCTCGACTGCTTCCGGCACACGACGTTCTCCGACGAGGTCGGCGTCCGCAAGCCGGACCCCGAGATCTTCGCGCTCACGCTGCGGGCGGTGGGCGGCGAGCCCCCGAGCGCGGTGCACGTCGGCGACGACGAGGTCCTCGACGTCCAGGGCGCCCGCGCGGCGGGGATGCGCGTGATCCAGGTGACCGGCCTCTCGCTCCAGGCGCTCGGCGCGCCGCGCCCCGACGCGGCGATCGCGTCGCTCGCGGCGCTGCCCGACGCGATCGCACGCCTCGACGCGTGATCACCGCCGTCACCTTCGACTTCTGGGAGACGCTCGTCCACGAGCTGCCGGCGCTCCTCGAGCGCGCTACAGCCGGCGCGCGCCGGTCGTCGGCCGCCCGAGGAACGTCGACCGCGCGGCGCCGCCGGCGGCGATGCCGATCTCCTCGAAGTAGCGGCGGATCGGGTCGGTGATGCGGTCGGCGTAGGCCTCGAGCACCCGGTACGAGATCCCGCGGTGATACGTGGCGTTGCGGAACTCCCCGCTGCGCCAGCCGAGGAACTTCACGGCCCCCGTCTTGCGGTTGCGCAGGACGAACCCGAACGTCCCGAGCCCGGACACCCAGTGCTCGGGCTCGTGCTGGGAGAGCTCGACGCACGCGCCCGTCACCTGCCAGTCGGGCGCGAACTCGGCCAGCGCCAGCTCGAACAGCCGTTGCACCTGCTCCCGGACCAGCATGGAATCCTCCTCCGGCGTGTCGCAGACCGCGCGATCGGTGGGCGGGAGCAAGTCGAGTGCCAGCTGCCTCCGCCCGCGACGGGGTCTCTTTAAATCAAGTGACTTAGGTCGCCGACCGCGTGCCACCGGAGTGTCAGGGCCTTGACGTTCTGCCGGTCCGGCGGTGTCACGCTGCCACGGTTGCCGGCCAGTCTGGCCTGCCGGACGCGTCTTGCGCGCTGCGCCAACGAGCCGGTAATATGAGGGCCCATGGAACTGGCCGAGCTGCGGGCAAAGATCCGTGACATCAAGGACTTTCCCACCGAGGGAGTCCTCTTCAAGGACATCACGACCTTGCTGAAGGACGGCCCCGCGTTCCGCTCCGTCGTCGACTATCTCGCCGGGCGGTACCAGGGCGAGCGGGTCGACGTCGTGGTCGGCATCGAGTCGCGCGGGTTCATCTTCGGCGGCGCGCTCGCGCACCAGCTCAACGCGGGCTTCGTCCCGGTGCGCAAGCTCGGCAAGCTCCCCGGCAAGACGATCGAGGTGGAGTACGAGCTCGAGTACGGGCGCGACGCGCTCGCGATCCACGAGGACGCGATCCGGGCGGGCCAGCGCGTGCTCGCCGTGGACGACCTGCTCGCGACCGGCGGCACGATGGCGGCGACGCTCCGCCTCATCCAGCAGCTCGGCGGGCACGTCGTCGGCGTCGCGTTCATGATCGAGCTCGGGTTCCTTCACGGGCGCGACAAGCTCAAGAGCTACCCGCTGCACTCGCTGATCGTCTACGACTAGGAGACGGCGACCGTGGGGACGGCGCGCGCGCAGACGGTGGTCGTGGGGGCGGCGCTCCTGGCGCTGGCGCTCGGCGCGCCGGCCGCGGCCGCCGACGAGGCCCGGGCGGCGCTCGGCGCCTCCGTGCTCCTGCGGCTGATCGCCGCGCCGGCGGCGCCGCGCGCGTCGGCGCTCGACGAGTCGCTGAAGGCGCCCGACCCGGCGCCGGCGCGCGCCGAGGGCGTGGTGCTGCCCGACGGCAGCGTGCGCTACGGCGAGGGCCGCGGCGCCCTGATCGTCACCGTCAGGAATCCGTGCCCGCCGGGGACGGCGCACGACGCGCCGCCGCCCTGGCCGGGCCGCCGCGCCCGCAACTAGCCCGTCGAGGACCGTCCTCACGAGGGATCTCATGGCGATCAAGAACGTCGGCGTCATCGGCTGCGGTCTCATGGGCTCGGGCATCGTCCAGGTGGCCGCGCAGGCGGGCTTCCAGGTGCTGTTCGTCGAGGCCAGCGACGAGCTGGTCGCGCGCGGACTCGGCCGGCTGCGCGGCACGCTCGAGGGGCTCGTCGCCAGGGGCAAGCTCGAGGCGAAGGCGAAGGACGACGCGCTCGGACGCATCGCCGGCACCACACGCCTCGACGACCTCAAGGGCTCGGACCTGGTCGTCGAGGCGATGACGGAGAACCAGGCGCTCAAGAACGAGACGTTCGCGAAGCTCGACCGGATCTGCCCGCCGCACGCGATCCTCGCGACGAACACCTCGTCCTGCAACGTCACCGCGCTGGCGGCCGCGACCCGGCGCCCGGGCCAGGTGCTGGGCCTGCACTTCTTCAACCCGGTGCCGCTGATGAAGCTCGTCGAGGTCGTCCGGAGCCTCCTCACCGACGACGCGGTGGCCGCGGCCGCGACCGAGTGGGTCCGCGCCGTGGGCAAGACGCCGGTGCAGACGAAGGACGCGACCGCCTTCATCGTGAACCGGCTCCTCGTGCCGTACCTGCTCGACGCGATCCGCGTCTACGAGGGCGGGCTCGCCTCGCTCGAGGACATCGACGCGGCGATGAAGCTCGGCTGCGGCTACCCGATGGGGCCGTTCACGCTGCTCGACCTCGTGGGCCTGGACACGGCGATGTACGTCGCCGAGGTGATGTTCGAGGAGTTCCGCGAGCCGCGCTTCGCGCCGCCGCCGCTGCTCAAGCGGATGGTCCTGGCCGGGCAGCTCGGGCGGAAGTCGGGGAAGGGCTTCTACACCTACAGCTAGATCACGTCGAACTGGCAGAGCCGGCTCTCGATCGCGTCGCTCGTCGGCCTGTCGAGCGCCGGGTACGCTCGCCGGATAAGATCCCACGCGGTGTGCAGCTCGCGGCTCGTCGTCTGGAGCGCGGGATGCTTGAGCATGCGCCCGAGGTCGATCGCCGGATCCTTCACCTTCTCCTCGACGAACGCGCCGAAGAACGCGATCTGCTGCTCCGTCGCCGTGACGATCCGCCGGTGGATCTCCGCGAGACGCTCCGGGACCGGCACGCGGCGGAGCTGGTCGAGGACGTCCGTCTGGCGCCGGCGGTACAGGTCATAGAGCGCGGCGTACTCGTCGTTCGACCGCCGCGTCGAGAGCACCCGGTGCATGTTGACGCGGTTGGTGGCGCCCCCCTCGAGCAGCGGGAGCAGCGTGTGGAAGTACAGGAGCTCGTCGGGCCGGTCGATCACGCTTTCCTTCACCGGCAGGGGATGGAGACCGCTCGAGCCGCGCGCGGGCCAGCTCGTCGTCGTGATGCGGCGGCTCTCGAGATCCTCGATCAGCGCCACCGCGCTCCGCCCGAGCGGCTCCCCGCCCCAGACGAGGAGGACCACGCCCCAGACCGCGGCGAGCACGACGAGCAGCACGCGCAGGACGTGGCGCTGGCGCGCGCGCGCCGCCGCGTGCGCGCCGACGAGCGCCTGCAGGCGCTCGCCCTCGGCGCGCGAGAGCCACGCCCCGTGCCCCGCGGGGCACGTGCCGACGACGAGGTCGACGTCGGCGAGCGGGGTGCGGACGAGGTCGCGCCGGCAGGTCGGGCACGCGGCGGGCCCCTCGTCCGCGGCCCGGCTCCCCGCGAAGACGTCCTCGAGGAGCCGCTCCACCTCGTCGCGGCGGCCGTCGTGCAGGGCCGTGCCGAGCGCCTGCACGCGGCCGGACGCGAGCCACATGGGACTATCTTCCGAGAGCGGGCACGGCGCGCCGCTCGTCGTCGACGGCGCGACGGCTGGCCGGGCCGTCGCCCGCGAGCCGCGTGTAGCGGCCGCGCAGGCTGTCGAAGGAGCGCGAGCGCCAGAGCCCGCTCTCGTGGATTCCGTACCGGGCGAGCAGCGCGAGGATCCTGAGCCCGTAGACGACCGACGCGCCGAAGCCCGCCGAGGAGGCCTCGGGGAAGTAGCGCGTCGGCACCGCGATCTCGGCGAGGCGGAACCGCGCCGCGACGACCTGGGCGACGATCTGCTGGTCGAAGATGAAGCCGTCCGAGTTGAGCCGGAAGTTGACGGTCTCGAGCACCTCGCGGCGGAAGGCCCGGTAGCCGGTGTGGAACTCGGAGAGCGTGAGGCCGAAGACCCGGTTCTCGAGCGCGGTCAGGAAGCGGTTCGAGACGTACTTCCACCAGGGCATCCCCTGGCGGAGCGCCGAGCCCTCCTTGAGGCGGGAGCCGAGGACGACATCGGCCTCGCCGCGCACGATCGGGGCGACGATCTGGGGGAGGAGCCGCGGGTCGTACTGGTAGTCGGGGTGGACCATCACCACGACGTCGGCCCCGGCCCGCAGCGCCTCGGCGTAGCACGTCTTCTGGTTGGCCCCGTAGCCGTAGTTCCGGTTGTGCACGAAGATCTCGAGGCCGAGCTGGCGCGCCACGTCGAGGGTGCCGTCCGTGGAGCCGTCATCCACCAGGATGACCAGGTTCACCGTGTCCTTCGGCAGCTCCTCGTATGTCATGCGGAGCGTGCGCCCCGCGTTGTAGGCCGGCATCACGACGACGACCTTCGGCTCGTTGGGCATGGCGTCGGTCCTCACGCGCGGAGGAAGGCTGCACGCCTGGTGCCAGTGCGCGAACGGGTGGAAAGTCGTGGACTTCCGGACCGCGAGCGGCGGGCGGCCGCCGGAAACTGACAAAAGTTACACCGTCGACATGACGAGAATTGTCACGAGCCGCTGGTGCCCCACGTGGGGCGGCGTCGCCCGGCCGGGGGCGCGCCGGCCGCGGCGATTCCCGCGTTTTCATGCCCCTCGCGCTCGGCCCGGGGCTTGCTTGTCCGATACCGCGGGTGGGCCATGGCGTTCCGTGACCGTCAGGACGCTGGCGAGAGGCTGGCGGAGGCGCTCGCCCCCGTCCTCGAGCCCCCGTGCGTCGTCGCCGCGATCCCCCGCGGCGGGGTGAGCGTCGCCCTGCCCATCGCGCTCAGGTTCCGGCTGCCGCTCGCCGTCGTCTACGCCCGCAAGCTCACCGCGCCGACCGCCCCGGAGTTCGCCTTCGGCGCGCTCGACGAGGACGGGCACGCGACCGTCGACGCCCGCTCGGTCGCCATGCTCGGGCTCGCGCCCGCGGACGTCGAGCGCGCGAAGGCGCGCGTGCTCGGGGAGATCCGCCGCCGCGTCGCGGCCTACGGCGTCGCGCCGCTCGGGCCGCGGCTCCGCGGCGCCGCGGTCGTCCTCGTGGACGACGGCCTCGCGACCGGCCTCACGATGCGCGCGGCGCTCGACTACGCGCGGCGCCACGGTGCCCGCGAGGTGGTCGTCGCGGTGCCCTGCGCCGCGGCCGCCGCGGCCGACGATTTCCGCCGCCTCGCGGACCGCTTCGTCTGCCCCGTGGTGGACGCCGACTTCATGGCCGTCGGCCAGTACTATCTCGACTTCGAGCCCGTCTCCGACGAGGAGGTCCTCGCGATGCTGGCGCGCGCGCGCACGCCGGCGGCGCCTGCCGCGGCGGGAGACGGGGGCCTCCGCGTCACCTTCAAGAACCCGCGCGGGCTCGCGCTCGCCGGCCGGCTGCTGCTGCCCCCCCGCCCCGGGCCGCACCCGGTCGTCCTCTTCGCGCACGGCTGGGGCAGCGGCAAAGACAGCCCCCGGAGCGTGGCCGTCGCCGAGGCGCTGCGCGCCCTCGGGTTCGCGGCCTTCCTGTTCGACTTCACGGGGCACGGCGAGAGCGAGGGCGCCGAGGCCGACAGCACGCTCGCCCAGCAGGCGGACGACCTCGGCGCCGCGCTCGACACGGTCCAGGGGCTCG
>Ga0209211_10005326_pt1 | contig 19341 bp, 13 predicted proteins | sample RifGroA2_FD_183992 | JGI IMG/M metagenome (GOLD analysis project Ga0209211, IMG submission 183992) | Groundwater microbial communities from Rifle, Colorado, USA - Groundwater A2 (SPAdes) (version 2) | ecosystem: Environmental > Aquatic > Deep subsurface > Groundwater | place: Rifle, Colorado...
TGAAACCTTTGTTCTTCGTAGAAAATTCAGTGGTGAAATCGCTACCGAACAGCAACCGCCGAGCCGTTATGGGCAACTTGCCACAAATAACAAAGTTCAAACATTTTAGCGGTTTGGCACTAACTGCAAGAATTCCGATTTCTATCGTGAGCCCAGCTATAATAAGCACCTTTCGATTGACCTAACAGGTTTTAAAGACCTGCTAGTTTTTTTTGTAAAAATATTTGCAATTTAGAATAATTCTAAATAACTTTGCCAAACTATATAATATAAATAACTTAAGTATTTTAGAAGTCCCGTTTAATATAATTTACGATATACAAATATTAAAATAATCAAAAAATAAATTTATTATGAATAATGCCATTTATAATTTTAAAGAACCTGAAAATGAACCAATAAAGGATTATTTAAAGGAAAGTACAGAACGCAAAGAAATTGAAAAGGGAATTAATTTCTTTTCAAAAACTATTATAGATATTCCATTAATAATAGGTGGTAAAGAAATACGAACAGGAAATACCGGAAAAGTAGTTATGCCAAATAAATTCATGCATACTTTGGCGACGTATCAAATAGCAGGCGAAAAAGAAGTAAAACTTGCTATCGAAGCTGCATTAAAAGCCAAAGACGAATGGAGTAACATTTCGTGGACCGAACGTGCATCAATTATGATAAAGGCAGCAGAACTTATATCAAAAAAACACCGCTATTTGTTAAATGCAGCAACAATGCTTGGGCAGGGAAAAAATATTTATCAGGCAGAAATTGATGCTGCATGCGAAGTTGTTGATTATTTAAGATTTAACACATATTTTGCTTCGCAAATATATAGCGAACAACCTACAACAGAATTTGATATGATTAATAGAATGGAGCATCGTCCGTTAGAGGGATTTGTTTTTACTGTTTCGCCGTTTAATTTTACTGCAATTGCTTCTAATTTGAATACATCTGTTGCATTAATGGGTAATACAACGGTTTGGAAACCTGCAAACGCTTCATTATTATCGAGTTATTATTTGATGACAATTTTAAAAGAAGCTGGATTACCCGATGGAGTAATAAATTTTGTTCCCGGAAAAGGAAGCCAAATTGCTGAAATTGTATTGAATAATAGCGAGATGGCAGGAATTCATTTCACCGGTTCAACATCAACTTTCAAACAATTATGGAAAACTGTTTCAAATAATCTTGATATTTACAGAACATTTCCAAAATTAGTTGGAGAAACAGGAGGTAAAGATTTTATATTTGTTCACGAGTCGGCTATACCAGAGCAAGTTGCAACTGCAATAATCAGAGGAGCTTTTGAGTATCAGGGACAAAAATGTTCTGCTGCATCAAGAGCATATATACCAGAATCGCTTTGGAATCGAATCAAAGAAATTCTAATTGAAGAAATTAAATCAATAAAAGTTGGCGATGTTCGCGACTTCGATAATTTTGTAAATGCAGTTATTGATGAAAATTCATTTGATAACATTATGAAATATATTGAAAAAGCCAAAAACAGTAACGATGCGAAAATAATAATTGGTGGAAATGGTAATAAAACCGAAGGCTATTTTATTGAACCTACTGTAATTCAAACTACTAATCCACATTTTATTACAATGGAAGAAGAAATATTCGGACCTGTAATGACAATTTACGTTTATAAAAACAATGAGTTTGAAGAAACTTTAAAAATTTGTGATAGCACTTCGCCTTATGCACTTACAGGTTCAATATTTTCGGAAGACAGATATGCTTTAATAAAAGCATGTAAAATTTTAAGATATTCGGCTGGTAATTTTTATTTTAACGATAAACCATCGGGTGCATTAGTTGGACAACAACCATTTGGAGGAGCACGAAAATCAGGTACTAACGATAAAGCTGGTAGTCATTTGAATTTGCAAAGGTGGGTAAGTCCTCGAACAATAAAAGAAACATTAATTTCGCCAACAAATTACAAATATAAATATATGTAAACTATTCTGCTAAATGTTTGCAAAGTAATTTTTGCAGGCTTCAATTAAAACATCTTTTTCAATTGGAACAACACCAACTTTTTCGCAAACCAAACCGCCTGCAATATTAGAGATTGTAGCAGTATCAATTACATTTAATTTAGCTGCTTTGCATAATGTTGCAACACTAATTACTGTATCACCTGCACCTGAAACATCGGCAACATCACGAACCTGAGTTGGAATTATGTGAAATTTTTTTCCGTCGCTGATAAATATTCCAAGTTCAGATAGTGTTACCATAACTTCGCTAATATTTCTTTCGTTATGAAATATTTGAACTGCTTTAAATATTTCTTCAAAGTTATTTTGGTGTAAGTTAAGTTTAAGTCCTTCACAAAGTTCACGAAAATTGGGTTTAAAAAGTGTAACGTTTTTGTAATGTAAGAAATTCCGTTTTTTTGGGTCAACACAAACGGGTATTTTTCTTTTTTTTGCTTCTTTTGTAACTTCTTCAATCAGAGCAATTGAAATCACCCCTTTATCGTAATCTTCAAAAACAATTGCATTAATATCTTCTTTGTTTAAAAGTAAAAATATTCTTTCAGATAATTTTTTAGTTTCAATGTCAGATATTTGAATGTCAATTTCTTCGTCAACTCTTAAAAGGTGTTGATTACCACCAATAACTCTTGTTTTGCATGTTGTTGGACGGTCGTGTAACGAAATAATTCCAGCAGTTAAAATTCCATTTTGTTCGCATAACTCATTAAATAATATACTGTTATCGTCGTTACCTGTTGCTGCACAAATAATTGGATTAGCACCTAATGAGCGTAAATTTAAAGCAACATTGGCTGCACCGCCGAGGCGATTTTCGCGTTTAACAATGCTCACAACTGGTATAGGTGCTTCGGGCGAAATTCGTTCAACCTTGCCCCATAAATATGAATCAATCATTACATCGCCAATTACTAAAATTTTAAAAGTCGAAAACGATTGAAAAAGATTATTTATTTCTGAAACTTTCACAAATTTTATTTTTTACAAAGTTATAAAAAGGATTTAAAATATTAACAGATAGTTTCGGGTTTAAAGTTTCGGGTTTTTAACAACTCTAAACTAATAAACTAAAAACCCTAAACCAATAATAATAAACACATGAAACATCCACGACTATTTAAAGACACACAAGGGAATGATTATATTTAAAAAAATATCGAACAAGGATTAGCGAATAATTGTTACACATCCTGACAGGTTACGAAGTTCCTGTCAGGTCGTGTATATAAGAAATATAAGTAATTAATAATGAAACACTAACTAAAATATAAACAGATAAAAATGCGGGCATTTTTCATAAACATTAAAAAGTAGTTTACCCCGTTGGATACGCTCGTTGACAACAGAATGAATTTTATAGAAAATATCCAAACGGGGTTTACACTTTTTTTATAAAAAGCACCGTAGGTGCTTAAGTTTATAGCAAAAATTAAAAAAATAACATTTAGCTACGTAGTAGCGACCTGTTAAAAGAACATTGTTTTACAGGACGTTCCTACGGAACTTAATACATGATGTACATTCTTTATCTATAAACAGTTCATCCCTACGGGATTTATTCACAAAGAAAAAGTGTAAACCTTGAAATGAAAAATGCCGAAATTTAAGGTAATTTTAAACTTCACATTTTTTTATTTTTATAAAATTTTTTAAAAGTAGAAAATTTTATGTAGGTTTGCGGTTTCAAAAAAGATAAAAATAAATATGGCAAAAGATAAGGATATTATTGAAAAAGAATTAGACCAAGTTGAGAATGCTCTTACAAGAACTGAAATGTTCATCGAAAACAATAATAAAATTATAATGATTATTATTGGTGCAATTGTTTTAATAATTGGTGGATATTTAGGATATAAAAAATTTTACATAGGTCCAATGGAAGACGAAGCTCATCAGGAAATGTTTATGGCTGAACAATATTTTTCAAAAGATTCTTTTAATTTAGCTTTAAAAGGCGATGCTCAATATCCAGGATTTATTACAATTATTGACCAGTACGGCTCAACAAAAGCAGGAAATTTATCGAATTATTACGCAGGCGTATGTTATTTGAATTTAGGTCAGTTTGATAAGGCAATTGAATATTTAAGCGATTATAGTACCAACGATAAATTATTATATCCTGTTTCGCAGGGAGCTATGGGCGATGCATGCATGGAGCTTGGAAAAACCGAAGAAGCTTTATCGTATTACAAAAAAGCAGCCGACGAAAAACCAAACGAATTTACTTCACCTATTTATATGATGAAAGCCGGTTTTGCACTCGAAAAACTTAATAAATGGGAAGAAGCTCTTGCAATTTACGAAAGAATTGAAAAGGAATTTAACAAAACCAACGAGGGTAGAAAAATTGAAAAATATATTACCCGTGCAAAAATTAAATTAAACAAATTATAATAATATTAAATCCATACTTAATAATAAATAACAATTCCGATAGCTATCGAATCCCAAAAACAACAACCTGAAACTATAAACCAGAAATAAATAGAAATTCATTGAAATAAAAAACCGAAATAAATGGAAATAAATTGTTGTCATTGTTAAATTGTTAAATTGTTTCATTCGGCTAATCTTCAAGGTCTTTATAAGCAAGTGGGCAATTGTTGTCATTCTGAGTGATTAGCGAAAAATCTTTATTTGAGCAAGGGGGAAGAAAGTAAAGTATAATAAACGAAAACATTGAAATAAAAAACAGAAATAAGTAGAAATAGATAGAAATTAATGGAAATAAATTGTAAAAACAGAAATAAATAAAAATACATTGTAAATTTGTATAAATGACTACTGTATGACTATTGAATGACTATTGTATGACCATGAATGACAAAGTATGGCCATGAACTTTAAACTTTTTCTAACAGTAAACAATGAACTGTGAACTTTTTAAACTACAAACCCGAAACTATATACCAGAAACCTTTTCAAACAATAATCAATATTCAATAATAAATCCTAAATCCTAAATCCTAAATCCTAAATCCTAAATCCTAAATCATTATATGTCATTAAATTTAAAAAGCAATAAAAACGATAACACGATACCAAATGCCGAAAACATGAAATTTGGAATTGTTGTTGCCGAATGGAATAGTAAAATTACAGATGCATTATTAGATGCTGCTATTGACACATTAAAAAAATGTAATGTAAAAGAAGAAAATATTATTGTAAGGTATGTTCCGGGTTGTATAGAATTAACAGCAGCTTCTAAATTTATGGCAGAACTTACTGATGTTGATTCTGTTATTTGCATTGGTTGTGTAATACAAGGCGAAACAAAACATTTCGATTATGTTTGTTTAAGTGTTATAAAAGGAATTACAGAACTTAACATTAAGTACAATATTCCATTTATTTTTTGCGTTCTAACAACTGCAAATTATCAGCAAGCTATTGAAAGAGCCGGTGGTAATATGGGAAACAAGGGAACCGAGAGTGCATTAACAGCCGTAAAAATGGTTGAACTTAAAAGAAGCTTTGCAAAACAATAGGTTTTCATTCCGATAGCTATCGGAACCAATAAAAGCGAAAAATCTCCTCAAGTATTAGCGGTTTAATATGTTTGGATTCGAATTAGCAGAATATTGCAAACCCAAAAAAACGGATTAAATTTTCTGAAATCATTAATTATCATTTAATTTTTTTAATTTATTTCACGTAATAATTGAAAAATTAATAAATTCATAACTTATTGTGTATTTAGTATATACAATAGAAGAGATACATTTCGTTAAAACAATAATTTCTGTTTCTAAACTTTTTTTTAATATTTTTGGGTAACTTTTTTGGTGTTTTTGTCACTATGAGTAATAAATACAAATATTCAAATGAAGAGATAATTAATGGTATAAAATCCAATAATTATGAAATTATGACTTATATATATAAATATTATTATCCTAAGGTAGAAAATTTTATTATAAGGAAATTAAGAGGTACGTCGGAAGATGCAAAAGATTATTTTCAGGAGGCATTAATTGTATTGTATGAAGGAGCAATATCTAATCCACCTTTAAAAATTCATTATTCGATATTCACATTTATTATTTCAGTATGTATGCACATGTTCAAAAGAAATAAAAAAATAAATAAAGGTGTTACATTTTTTGAGTTTGAAGAAGAACTACCTTCTGATACAGAAACAGAAATTTCAGAATTAATTGTTAAAGCTGAAAGAATAAAATTGTATCAATTACATTTTAATGAGTTGGGTGAAAAATGTCAGATATTATTGAAATTGTTTCTTGAAGGGTATTTAATACCAGAAATTACTAAAATACTAAATTTTGCTAGTGAAAATTTTACAAAAAAAAGACGTAATCAATGTAAAAAATTATTTTTTAGAAAAATATATTTTGATTCAAAATTAAAAGAACTTATCAATGGAAAACCTTGGAATATTCGAAAATTACCGAGATGGTAATATGACCGAACAGGAGAAAAAAAATTTTCTTCTGCGTTTGGCTAATGACTCTTCATTTGAGCATGAGTATAAAATTTATAATGAAGTAAATGACTTTATATTAAATAATGATAAACGTTCAAAATTTAACGAAGTGTTAAAAGAAGTTGAAACTAATTATTTTGCAACCAGAAAAAACAATAGCATATTTAAAAATAAATTTGCTTTAAAAGTTGCTGCGTCGGTTGCTATAATTGCTGTTTCAACAATATTATTATATTATGTTTTTCAGCCAAAACTATCAAATAAAGAATTATTTGCACAGTATTATAATACTCTTAAAATAGATGAAATTACACGTTCGGGTAATGATTCTGCAACAACAATATCGAATGGCTTTATTGCTTATCAAAACGGTAATTATCAAAAAAGTTTACAGATACTTTCTTCTGTAGTGGTATCAGACGAATTAAAAACTCCCGTTAATTTAGTAAATGGTTTATCATATTTAGAACTTGGAAATTTTAAAAATGCAGAAAAACTTATTTTTGAAGCTTCAAAAGATGTTTATAATGCATATTATGACGATTGCTTATGGTATCTTTCTTTAATTTATTTAAGAACCGACAGACCAAAGCAAGCAATTCCTTTATTAGAAAAATTAATTGAAAGAAAATCTGTATATAATAATATGGCAGTTGAGTTATTAAAGAGAATTGATTAATTTATACTTTGCACGGCGTAAATTTGTACATTTTGTCCTAAAGATATATGGTATAGAGGTATAAGGCGGGCTGTACGCTATACCCTATATCCCTTACCTTATACCCTTTTTCCTTGTAAAAAAACTCATGGTTTTAACCAGCCTTCAGGTTAAAGACTTTTTCCATTTATTTCTTTTTCTCAAAATAATGAAAACCAAAAGCGAAAAAACAAGTATCATGACACTAATGAGCAAATTGAGAAGACTAAGCGGGACAAAAACCCGAAAAAAGTGAAAAAAATCAGGTGGATTTGAAACTATTTTATAATTTTTCCGTATAATTCTGTCAGTTGAGAAGTTACAAAAAATACTCACTAAAATAATTTTACTATGAAAAAAACATTATTAATTGTTATTGTACTTTTATCAATAAGTGGAATAACCTTCCCGCAAACCTCGCCGGTAAAAATAATTGATCTGGCAGTAATTCCGGGAATTAAAGCCGATACTACTTTGCAATTAGATTCAACTGATTTGATAGTAAATTTTAAAATAAAAAATTCAAACCAGGCACTAATTGCTTATTTTCTTTTTGGAACTGCGCCTGATTTAAATGATATTTTTTCTGTTAACGGAACATTCTTTAATCAGTCGGGAACAATGTATTTAATAACAAATGGCTATCAGAACGAAATCACTGACTATTCCGCTCAGGCATTTATAAAATTAAGCGGGCAGCAAAACACCGGTTTTAATTATTTAACGGTATATGTTGAAGATAATACAGGGCTGATTACCGATAAGCTTTATTTTCATAAATAGACAAGTTATAAAAACATTGTTGTAAAAATATCGAAACTATGAAAAAAATATTCGCATTAACAATCCTCTCAGTGGTTTTAAATACAATATTATTGGGGCAAAACGTATTTACTGTTATTAAGGTATCAGACCCTGACCCGTTTGACCATCCTTACAACTTTAACGATGCTTTGTGCGATACGGCAATGTACGGCACATTGCAGTGGGCTATACGTAAAACCAACGATGCTCCGCCTCCAAGTGCCATATACTTTAACATAGCAGGCACAGGACAAAATACAATTAATCTTAATTTCACATTACCGGCGGTTAATAAACAGGTAGCCATAGACGGCACAACACAACCGGGCTATAATTATAGTAATGGACCTTCCATAATTATTGATGGAACAAATATTCCCATATATAACCATTGCTTTAATTTCAGTTCTTATGACGACAGCAGCAGTGTGATTGGGATACATATAAGGAATTTCTGGGCGAGTAATGGCATTATGGTATTTACCGGAAATATTACAATTAAAGATTGTATGTTCTGGAATGTAGGAGGCAATGAACCCGGATATCCGTGGCGAGATATGGGAATTTATATTGCCGGTCCAAATACAATATTACAGGGAAATATTATTGGAACTGATATTAGCGGTATGCAAAATCACGGATGTTCTGCCGAAGCAGTTTATGTACAAAGCCAATGGCTTGCTGCTGATAATTGTATTATAGGCGGCAGCGGGCAAAATGGGAGCAACGTAATTGCTAATAGTGGTTGGTCGGGTATAACAATTGACAACGCAAAATATAATAAGATTACCCGCAACCGGATATATGATAACAGCGGAGGAATAAATTTAATACTTATAGCAGGCCCGCCAACCTGGGGCAATGAGGGAAAGCCGGCACCTGTTATTGATACATTAACTCCGGCAGGTGTTTTATCAGGAACTTCACAACCAAATGATATAATTGAAATCTTCGGCAGTACAGGTTCGCAGAATGCAAACGAATATGTTACTGTAACAACAGCCAATAGCTTTGGCAACTGGAGTGCAGTAATGACAAATTACAACTTGCCATATTTTATCGCCACTGCTACTGCTCCTGCTAATAATACTTCGGAGTTCAGCAATGCATTTGAAATTACATTTTTGCCAATACCCCCTCTTTCTGTTTCTGTTACTACCAACGATGCTACCTGTAATGGCGCTTCAAACGGAACAGCAGGTGCAATGGTATCAGGTGGAGTTCCACCATACACTTATCAATGGAGTAACGGGCAAACAACCCAAAACATTACAGGTCTGACAGCAGGAACTTATTCATTGGTTGTTACCGATAGTTTAAATAATTCTGTTTCCGAAATTATTACTATCAATGAGCCGGCAATAGACACACTCGTAAATCCTGCCGCATGCAGCGAACTTTTTATTTCAGAATATGTTGAAGGTGCAACACACAATACGGCTCTTGAATTTTACAATCCTTCGGAAGATACCATTTTACTAATAAATTATTTTGTGCGGGTGTTTATGAATGGTGCACCCACTCCTTTAATACAACAATTGGTAGGATTACTTGCACCCAAGCAAACACACGTTATTGCTAATCCCAATGCTAATGCAGCAATACTCGCTATAGCAGAGCAAACCTCTAACAAAATCAACTTCAACGGAGATGACGCTATTCAACTCGTAAAATGCTTAGACAACATCTACATTAATATAGACAGCATTGAAGGACTTGGGCAAAACCCACACGCTATTTTTGATACCCTTGAGCTTGACACCCTTGACCAGATAGGCATTCCCAATGTAACTCCCGGTAACGGCGGCTGGTCAGTAGGTAACAACGGTTCAACAAAAAACTCAACTCTCATTCGTAATTTTGGTGTTTCTTCCGGTCAATCCGATTGGGACTGCGGACAAGAGCAATGGAGTACTTTGCAACAGGATGATGTAAGTGATTTAGGGCAGCATCAGAATAAATGTAGTAAAGGCGTGCATGAAATTTATTTTGAATTTGCAAACCCCGCAGAGATTGATTCTGCAGGCAAAAAATATCTTTTATTTGATATACTCGTCAGCGCCAATGACGATACTACTTACATTCATAACACTGCCTTACATTTGAAATACGACACGGCTGCTTTTGGAATTAATATCGCTAGTAATGTAAAAATTACTTTAACAAAAGGGACATCCTTTAATGTACCTACATATCAAAACCCGAGTGTAATGGATGATGCTCCTAATATTGTTAGAATATTTATGGGACTTGATCCTTCGCAAACATCATGGAACAGAGTTAATATAACTCCCAGTTCAATTGTTTTTTATCATGTTAAAATGGAAATAAAGAATTGTAACCAAAACAGTGGCATTAAATATGATTCTCAACAATATTATCCTTATAATTACTCATATTTTACATATAATCCTACTACAACCTTCAGCGCTCCTGCTTACTTATACGATACATTGATTTTTACTAATGATTTGAACCTGTTGTTATGCCAAATGAATATTTTTAGTTTTACACCAAAAGTTTATCCCGGAACGTATTACAATGGAACTACCGATAATAATTGGGAAATGGTTATTACTGGCATTGGTTTTGGTGCAGCAAGAGGTAACGGGAATGTTTGGTTTATGAATGCAAATGACCCTGAAAATACAGATATAACAAAAAAATATACTCTTTTAAATGGTAATGATTTTGAGTTATGGACTGATAATGAAATTCGCATCAGAATGCCTTCCTTGATAGATACTTCAATCTATCCGCTAACAAATCCGCGAATACCAGGCAGCGGGCAGTTTTATATTAAAACTGATTCAGGCGATTCTTTAATGAGTAGTACTCCCGTTGAAATGCCTTATGCAATTACTAACTGGAACTATATAGGAAAGCAAAGAATGCAACAGGCAAATATAGCAAACATTTCGACTGGAATTATTTTTAAACTTAGCGAAAATATTATAAACGATCCCAACCCTATGGTACAGGTAGCTGTAAAACGTGCTGTGTATGAATGGGCTTGCAGGGTTCAGGTAAATTTTATAGTTGATTCAATTCCGACTTTAATAGATACAAGTGCCGTGGATGGCGTTAATGTTATACATTTTGTAAATTCGTTTCCAAATAATGATACTACGACTTTAGCAAGAACAAGTATTTCACAAAGCAGTTGTTTAGATACAAATAATGTACGAATATTTTTTCCAACAGATATTGATATTGCAATTTTAAAAGACCCGACAACTATTCCGGGTGGTGCAAGCTGGTATTTTGATACTTCCGGTACCGACTTACCTCCGAATCGGCTTGATTTTTATGAGGTTGCACAGCACGAAGTAGGACATGGTGTTCTTCTTAAACATGTTATTGACACATATTCTCTTTTGTATTGGACCCCCAGATTTAATCCAACATCAATAATTCCAGATTATATGAGGCGTTATCCAATTGCAAACGATGTATATGGAGGAGAAGATGTTGTAGCAAAGAGTATATCCATTGTTTTTGATACTGCTCATTGTGGAACATTTCATGCCACTACCGTTGATTTTTCAAGGATACCCTGTGGACAGAATTCTGTTGCAATAATTGGAAACGACAGAATTAATAATTTTAACATTTATCCTAATCCATTTAGCGATGATGGTTTTTATATTTCATATCAGGTTAATAAAAATTCTTTTATACAAATAAATATCATTGATTTTAATGGAAGAAAAATACAACAATCTGCTCTTATTAAACAATCTAAAGGAATTTACAACGAACATATTGAAACAAATAACCTTAAACAAGGTATATATTTTGTTGTAATAAACATTAACGGAAAAATGCAGACTTTTAAACTGATTAAATTGTAATTAATTTTAATAAAACCAAATATTATGAAAAAGCTCATAATTTTAATTATCGCATTGTCCTGCTATACGGTAGTAAAGTCGCAAACAAAAATACCATGGACAGAAAGGCATACAGAAGGTATGATGAACGGAACACCATATATTTTTGAAGGTGAAGTTATTGATACTATGTATTATAATGGTTGTACTGGTCTTAATGACCTCCTTGTTGAATATGATGTTGATGGCAAACCCTTAAAACCCATAAAACCATTAACTGCAATTAAAGTACAGATTAATCATATTTATAGAGGTAATTTAAATCCGGGAACCGTTGAATTGGTTGATGAAATAGGTGGTTTTTGGAATAATGGAATTTTCATGCATATAATGATTGGTGAAAGAGATAGGCCAATACAACCTAGTACTAAAGGAATTTTCTTTTGTAAGGTATCTTCTTTCAAACCTTCTCTAATGAAAACAGATAATGAAATTCGTCTTATATCAACTGGATTAATATTTTTTTCTCCGGGTGGTTGGATAGAAGGTTTTAACAAAGTATTTCATAGCAAAAAAGAATTAAATGATTTTCTCTCAAAATACCCTAACATTACAATTCCCAAAGAATAAATAAAAGAAGATAAATGAAAAATGATAGTGCAGCAATACTCGCTATAGCTAACCAAACCTCAAACAAAATTAATTTCAACGGAGACGATGCTATTCAACTTGTAAAAGTATTAGACAACATCTATATTAATATAGACAGCATTGAAGGACTTGGACAAAACCCACACGCTATTTTTGATACTCTTCATCTTGACACCCTTGACCAAATAGGAATTACCAATGTAATACCCGGAAACGGTGGTTGGACAGTGGGTAATAACGGCTCAACAAAAAACTCAACTCTCATTCGTAATTTTGGTGTATCTTCCGGTCAATCTGATTGGGATTGCGGACAAATGCAATGGAGTACTTTACAGCAGGATGATGTTAGCAATTTGGGAATTCATCAGAATGTTTGCGCAGCATTATTAGATGAAGATGTTACTTATTCCATTGCAAATCCAATAGAATCTGGAACAAGCCCAAGATATTTTGAATTTGATATTATGGTGCAAGGCAGCAGTAATGCAACTTATCTTGACAACGCTGCTTTTTATATTCAATATAATTCCACTGCATTTGGCCAGAATATTGTCGCTAATAATAAAATCACAATTACAAAAGGAACGAATTTCAATAGCATTACTTATGTTGACCCCAACTCAGTTGTTTTAGATGATGCTACTGATGTTTTTAATTTTTACTTCGGTTCAGATTATTATGCTGGAACGTGGAATAGAACAAATATTACCACATCACAGCAACAATTGGTTCATATCAAAATTGAAATTGCTAACTGCAATCAAAATACTCAATTGCAATTTATTAATCAGAATCAAACTTCAAATGTATCTTTATATACAGAAAATCCTACTGAAGATTTTTTTGGAACAGTTTATACTTATAATAATACATATTATCAAAATTCCTTAAACTGGGTATTATGCGAAATGAATATTTCTAACTTCACCTCTCCTGTAAATGCAGGTGTTGGTGATATACTTACAATAACAGGGTATAATTTTGGAAATACAAGAGGTAGCGGACAAGTCAAATTTATTAACTCTGACAACTGTTGTTCTGCATATGTTCAAAAATTAAACAATATAGATTATGTCGATTGGACAAATACAGAAATTAAAATACGTGTACCATTTACAGTAGATAGTATTTATAATTTAAACGGTACAAAAAAGAAATCAGGAATTGGTGGAGGGAATTTTATAGTTAAAAATGCTCTCGGTGATTCTGCAATAAGTTCTAATAATTTGGCAGGTAATCCTTTTAAGGTTTATTATTCTATAATAAATACATCTTATACGAATAATGGTTACCAAAAATACAAAGTAAACCTTTTAAATGATAATAATCATGGTGCATATACTATTAGGTTAGATACAAGTTTTAATAGTAATCCTGCTGCTCGCGGCTGTATAATTAAAGCAATTGATGAGTGGTGTATTACAGGTGCTAAAATCTTATTAGGTTCAGATACTTCATTAATATATAATCCTGCTGTAAATGATGGTGTAAATTATATTTTCTTTTCAGATACTTTGCCAAGCTACGTTAATGCTAGTACAGATCAAAATTTTTCGTTGTGTATTGCATCCAATAACACCTATCAATATGAATTTGATATTTCAATTAATAATTCTATTAATTGGCAATATGATACAACAGGTGCTACTATTCAGACTGGAAAATATGATTTTTATGGAACTATGTTACACGAAATAGGTCATGTTATATTATTGGGTCATGTCAACGACCCTGCCGATGTTATGTTTTGGCTTAGTTATCAAGGACTATTAACACCATCTCAACGGGTAAGTCTTCAACTATACACATCTCCTATTGATGGTGGTACTTATTCTGTACAGAGCAGTAAAAATATAGTTTATTATGGTTTATGTAATGTTTCTGCAATTGTACCTTCATATAGTTGTGGTGGCGATTATGGGGTTCATGAGATATTTGATGGCGTTATGAATTTTAATATTTATCCCAACCCTACAAATTATGATTTTATCAATGCTTCGTATGAATTAAAAGATCATACTAATATAAAATTCGTAATTCGTGATTTAACGGGTAGGGTCATTAATGAAAAATATCCCGATAATAGTAATATTGGAAAACATCAGGAACAAATAAATGTTGACAATTTACCATCAGGTATTTATTTTTTAATTCTGAATATTAACGAAAATCAATTTGCATATAAATTTATCAAACTATAATTTTAATTGAGATGAAAAAAATAAACTTAAATTCAAGCAAAATGTTATTTTTGATAACATTTCTATTTCTTTCTATATCATCAGTTGCACAAACGGACTGGGATAGGAAAGTCTTAGATGGATTAATCAATAAATCACCTTACATTTTTATAGGAAAAGCTATTTCCTCTAAGACATTTAAAACTATTGATGGTAGACCTGCTACATCTGTAATAATAAATGTTATGGAAGTAATTAAAGGTAGCATTAATAAAGGTTCGGTTGAAATAGTTTTTCTTTGTAGTGGTTCAATTGATAGCGTTACTAATATAGTGATTGGCAATGAAATAGAAATCCCTGAATCAAATGCTATTTATTTTACCAATAATGCTAGTGAATGGGCATTAAATTCAAAAATACCCAATTCTAATAATTTAACTTTAGACATTAAGTCAATATTGCCATTTAATACTGATAATGAAATAACAAAAATAAATGGCAGGTTTTGGTTGTCTTTTAAAGAAGTAACCGAAGTATATGATTATTTTGATAAGAATTATGGAATAAAGGTTAATAAATCTTTGTACGAAAAAAAAAATGCAGAAGAAATAAAAGAACAGCCAAAAAAATCGATACCAACACAAGAGGAAAATAGTATGAAACAAAAGGAAGATAGTATAAAACAAGTCCAAAATAAACTTTTATACGAGGAGCGAAAAAGAATTTTCGACAGTATGAAGAACATTTGAAATTAAAAGATGCACAACGAAAGAAAGAAGATAAAAAATAAGAAATGAAATGAACAATGCCAATGCCGCAATACTCGCCGTAGCAAACCAAACCTCTAACAAAATCAACTTCAACGGAGACGATGCCATTCAACTCGTAAAAGTATTAGACAACATATATATTAATATAGACAGCATTGAAGGGCTTGGGCAAAACCCACACGCTATTTTTGATACCCTTCATCTTGACACCCTTGACCAGATAGGCATTCCCAATGTAACCCCCGGAAACGGTGGTTGGACAGTTGATAATAACGGTTCAACAAAAAACTCAACTCTCATTCGTAATTATGGTGTTTCTTCCGGTCAATCCGATTGGGATTGCGGTAAATATCAATGGCAAACTTTGGCACAGGATAATGTTACTGATTTGGGACAGCACCAAAATGTTTGTGAACAACTACTCACTAATGATATTTCATTTTCATTTTCAAATCCAACTGAAACAGGAACAAATCCTAAATATTTTGAATTTGATGTTATAGTGCAGGCAAATAATAGTTCAACATATTTTGATAATTGTGTGTTGTATCTCCTATATAACACAAACGCATTCGGCGAGAGTATCGTTTTTAACAATACAGTTACAATAACAAGGGGAGCAAATTTTAATTCTGCAACCTATATTGACCCCAATTTATACATTGCGGACGATTCAACTTCTGTAATGAGACTTCCTTTTGGCACTGATATATATGGAACTTCATGGAACAGAACACTTGTTACAACTACTCCAAACACATTGCTTCATGTAAAAATAGAAATTCAAAATTGCAACGAATATTCATTGATAAGTTTTATAGATACAAATGCATCCGGTTTGCCCTTGTCCATGTTTTCACTTTATTCTTTAAATGCAAGTGATGATCCAAATACTATATGGAATGTTTATGATAATACTTTTTATTTAAACGACTTAAACCAAGAACTTTGTCCACCGCCCATTATTACCAATATGCTCCCAAATTCAATTACATCGGGAACTAATTCTGTCCTTACTATTCAAGGTTCTAATTTCGGTAACACACGAGGCACAAGTCAACTTTGGCTCTGTGTTGACGAAAATTGTAGTTTTACTATTACGTATTTTGATTATATTGATTACCTATCGTGGAGTAATACAGAAATTAAATTTATTGTACCATCAACAGTTGATACGTTAGATATCTTATATCATTATAAAGGTGTTGGTTCCGGTAATGTTTTTGTATGGAGGAGCGATGGTGTTACAACTGTTCCAAATTCTGTTTCTCATCTTGAAGTATCTTATGCTAATAAGAATAGGTCAATTCGCAATTATACTACAGCATATAAAAAAGTACCTATGAGAGTAATTCCAGATTATGGTGATACTACAAAGTATTTTTATTTAGATACAAGCATTACCAATTCACCCATGAGAGACATTGCCGTAAGAACTGCATTACGCCGCTGGTCATGTAACACATTTATTAACTGGGCAATAAAAGATACCATTATAGCACAAAACTTTGAAGACAACATTTCTGTATTATATATGGACGATAGTTTTCATGGTAATCCATTAGGACGCACATACTTTCCTTCAATCGTTTATTTATGTGCAGACGATAATGGTGATACAATTGGGTATTTTAAAGATATTGATATTGGTTATTCAAGAGATTTTAACAATGTTGGAGAAACATGGCTTTATGATACAAGCTATACACAAAATCTTCTTACAAAACAACATGATTTTTTTGCTGTAGCTCAACATGAACTTGGTCATGCTCATGGATTAGACCATGTAAATGATACTACTGATATTATGAATTATGTATCAAAAATGGGACCTGTTAATTATTATAATCGGTTAGATATATATAGTAGTCCGGATGCAGTAAATGGCGGTAATTATATATTTCAAAAAAGTCAACAAATTCATTCATGTAGTGGTATTACTCAAATGATACCATTTTTGCCAAGTAATTGTAGTTCATATATTAGTGAATTATTTAACAATGATGTTCATTTATTTGCATATCCAAATCCTTTGAACGATGTTTTATATGTTACATATAATCTTAACCGTAGTGCTATTCTAAATTTCACAATGTATGATTATACTGGTAATAAGATTAAACAAATTAATCTGGGTAAACAAAATATTGGTTCACATAATATTAAAATAAATGTCAGCAATATTTCTTCCGGTTTGTATTTTCTAAGTGTTAAAATAAATAACAGAGTTGAAACAATTAAGTTAATAAAAATGTAATCATAATGCCTTTGAAAATATACTATACTTTATATGACAAAATTTCGTTAATATTGCAAATCCTTAAATATGAGAAAATACTTTTTATTATTAAACATTATAACCTTAGGGTTATTTAATCATGCTTCATTCTCACAAGATGTGAACATGCTTAAAAACGCTCCTTTTATCTTTAAAGGAACTGTAGTTTCATTTAAAGCTTTTAAAGCTAAAAATGATAATACTTTATATGCCTCTTATATTGTAAATATTACAGCCATATATAAAGGAGAAAACGAATTAAAAATTGGAACTGTTGAAATGATTACAGAAGCCCCACATGGAATAAATAAGTGGGGTATAATGGATGATGGAGGTTTAGTAATGGGAAATGATGAAGTAGATTTTGCCCCTGAAGACCATAGCGATCATTCTAAGCTTTATACTTTAGAATTTCGTGGTGGTGAGACGGGTATTTTCTTCTGTAATAAAAACAAAGTTTTTTCATCACATGTAAAAAGTGATAATATTGAGAGAAATACGTCGTATGTGTTGGGTTTCACATATGTAAAAACCGATAATGTTGCTATTTTAGAACCTATTTGTAATACTTCTGATTGTTTCTTTTATTATTACAACGGTGTAAGACGTATTGAAAATAGTAATAGAACTGAGGGATTTCTTAGAATAAAAGGATTTGGAAAAGGATTTAATTCCGAAGAAGAATTAATGGAGTATTTAAAAAAGGAAAGCATAATTTCTCAAAATGATAATAATAAAGATACCGAAATAATAGAAAAAACACCATTAAAACAAACACAGGCACAAAAAGCAGAAGCAGATAGTATCAAACAAGTTCAAAATAAACTTTTATACGAACAGCGAAAAAAGAACAACGAACAGTATATGGAACAACGCATGAAAATCAAAGAGGCACAACAAAAGAAAAAAGATAAGAAATAAGAAATGATTTTTTAAAAAATTCTCATAATTTTAATAATTGCTTTGTCCAGTTGGACAAGTGCATTTTCACAAACACGAATACCTTGGACTGAAGGACATACAGAAGGTATGATGAATGGAACACCATATATTTTTGAAGGTGTAGTAATTGATACTATGTATTATAATAATTGTTCATTAGTTGCTGTTAAATTACTTAATGGTTAAATGTCCCCCTTTTTGAAGAGCTTGTCCCGACTGGTCGGGAGGGTAGGGGGATGAGACTTAAAACGGACTAAACGGAAATAATTAAATATGAACACGATATAAAATATAAACAGATGAAACATTCACGACTAAATAAAGACACACGACTTGTTCCGATTGAGCGGAAAGGGAATGATTATATTTAAAAGAATGTCGAATAAGCATTAACGAATAGTTGTTACACAACCTGACAGGTTACGAAGTTCCTGTCAGGTCGTGTATTTAAAAAATATAAGTAATTAATAATGAGATAATAACTAAAATATAAACACATGAAAAAACTCATAATTATAATAGTTGCTTTGCCCTTCTGGATGGGAGCATTTTCACAATCACAAATACCATGGACTGATAAAAATACAGAAAGTATGATGAACGGAACACCATATATTTTTGAAGGTGAAGTTATTGATACTATGTATTATAATGGTTGTACTGGTCTTAATGACCTCCTTGTTGAATATGATGTTGATGGCAAACCCTTAAAACCCAT
>Ga0209211_10005327_pt1 | contig 19337 bp, 18 predicted proteins | sample RifGroA2_FD_183992 | JGI IMG/M metagenome (GOLD analysis project Ga0209211, IMG submission 183992) | Groundwater microbial communities from Rifle, Colorado, USA - Groundwater A2 (SPAdes) (version 2) | ecosystem: Environmental > Aquatic > Deep subsurface > Groundwater | place: Rifle, Colorado...
CAGTCTAGCTGTATTCAGCTTGCTAGCTGTAAACCTGATTGTGGGCGATATCTCCTATAAACGGCAGTCGATATTCCTCGTTGCTATAAGCTTTCCACATTACTATGACCCAAACAGCAACCCCAACTACATTTACAAGCGGGGAGAGTATAAAACCCACCAAAACTGTGCGCAAATTTGAGGCAATCGCCCAGGCTCCAAGCCACACAATACCAAAAATGATTGATTGAACCGCATGAAACCTAATAAATTTGGTTTCCTTTTCCAGAGAGGACTCTTTTAGCCAAAAATACATCACAAGACCCATAAGACCGGGGATTATATAAGAAAGCGTGGCCAACACGTTTGGTTCATACCAATCTTTCTTGCTTTGATCCTCCTGCATATCTTTAGTATATCACGACCCTTTTCTTGCGAGTTTGTGCAGGGTTAGTATTTCTTTTGGGCTTGTGGTTTCTGTGGGGGGTTTGTCGCTCCTAAAAGTTATGAGTCTGGGGAACCTTAACGCAAATCCGCTGGTGTGGGTTTTGGAGATGGTAATTTCGTCACCGCCCAACTCCACTACAATTTTTGGTTTTGTTACCACGTCCGGTATGAGGGCCTTAGCAACCTCTATATTTGTAGCAGGCTTGTTAAGCTTAATCTTGTCGCATCTTTGCTTGAGCTCTATCCATTCTTCGTCCCTCAAGCCTGTTCCCACCTTAGTCAGCGTAACGTACCTTTGTTTATCTGGATCCCATATACCGCACAAAAACCCGCCAATGCCAAAGTTAACTCTAGACCCTCTGCCTAAATAGTAACCTAAGACAACACAATCTATAGTGTCTTCCAGCAGATCAGTATTTGATTTTTTTAGTTTTATCCAGTTGAACTCTCTAGCGCCAGCTCTATAGCCGGCATCCGGGTTTTTAATGATTACACCCTCAAGGTTTTTTGCCTTGGCTAGTTCAAAGTGCTGCCACAGCTTTGTTGGGTTGCTTGTGGCAATATGCTGTGCAATTTCAATCTCGCCGCCTTCGATTAGTGATTGTTCCAATAATGCATGCCGTTTCGTCAGCGGCATGCCGGTTAGTGCCTTGCCGTTGAGAAACAAGATGTCAAAGACTATGTATTTCATGGGAATTTGCTTGGCATATTCTCCTACATCGTGCTTTCTTTTTCTTTGAATAGTGTCTTGGAATGGAATGTACTTGCCTGTCTTAGGGTCGTAGCCTATAGCTTCACCATCTAAGATAATGCTTTGAGCTTTAATTTGCCTTAACGCAGACTCAATGATGTCAGGGAACTGATGGGTGTTTTCTTCTAAAGTTCTTGTGAATGTCTTTGCCAGTATTTTGTCTTTGTTAAAGTCAAAAAGCTCATTTTGGGCAATGAATGTATCCATATTGGGTTTATTTCTGTCTATATGGAGCTGAACTCTAGTTCCATCCAATTTATACTCCACCCAGGCGATGCCGCCAACTTTTCCTACAATCTCCGCCGGTTCAGAAAGTCTTTGGGCTTTTTGGGAAAGGACTGGTATACCGGTTTCAATCTGTACTTCATCCAGACCTTTAAGACCGCCCTTTTTTACACACCGCGTAATCATGCCAATATCTGGGTGGATGTTGTATTTTTCTTCTATCTTAAGACTTGCAGACTTATCACCGGCCACAATGTTTGACAGCGCGTCGATAAAAGTTTGTTCGGTAAAGCCAAGTCTGGTTGTTCCCAGAACGATTCGCACTGTATATTTGGCTGAAAGGGGGTCCAGGTTGCCCAATGTGCCTGCTAACAGCTTAACTTTTCGTTCCTGTGATCCCGTTCCCACGTCCTTTGCTAATTTGACCAGCTCCCTATGCATTTCCGTAATTGAAACCGGTTTTGTCTTCTTGGCTTTTTCCGCTAAAGTCTTGGCAACGCTTCCCAAGTCACCGCTTGTGCCGTAACTAGCTTCTACAAAGCTTTGTGTTAACCCAAACGCTTGAGCTAGAGCCCGTACAACCATTTTGTCGGCCATGTTGAATTTTAATTGGTTGTAAGGGGGATTGAGGTAGCCTAGTGAAAGGTATACACCAGCGGCCACTTCCCTTTCATCGAGTCTAGTTATGAGTTCTACTAAAATTTTGGTGATTTCCAACCTTTTGCTTGTTCCTTCGAGCCTTTCAAGATAGTCGCAAAATAGTTGGTATCTCACATGGTAATTTTACCATTAAGACTTTAGTTTGTACTTGGACGACTTTGTACTGCCCGATTTCTCAATCAAGCCTCTGTCAATGAGTACTTTTAAGTCTCTAAGGACGGAGTCCTCTGATATGGAAGGAAAGAGGCTGCCAAAGTCCTTGTTGATCATTGTGCCATAGTTATGTAGGAATTGCAGAATGCGCATCTGTCTTTCTGTAAGATCCGTAATGCCTTGGGCAACCGCCGTCTTTGTTTGCCTTTCGCCTAAAACAACCCGTTCTTTTATGTCCATGGCGTCATAGGCCAGGATTTCGGAATAATACTCAAGCCACGCGGTTAGGTCCCCGGCATCTTTGAAGATGGAATAGACGGCTTTTTGGTAGCTTTGTTTGTCAGCCGAAAACCGCTCTTCATACTTTAGAAAGTTCTTTATCCCGTAGCCGCGCCATCTTAAAGCCATTCTAGTAAATAAATTACTCACTATAGGGTTATAGGTCTCAAAACAGCTGATAACCTCCATCCGTGCCCGAATAATGCCGCCAAAGATTACGGGGTGGGTTTCCAAGGCATCTATGCTTTGACACCAATCCATGAGTTCAATGGTGTCCGCCAGGATTTCTTCCGGGTCAACAAGGTTAGGTATTTTTTGCGATCTGTAGCCGGCGCTGCCGGTAAGTATCTCATGCAGCGATTTAAGGGTTGAGTTTGTGTAGTCTTCTTGGCTTTCCAGCGCGTCTAGGGCAGCGCCGATTATCCCTGCTAGGTCTTTTGGCAGAGTAGTTTCTATGCCGTCCAGGCCCATCTTTATGTCATTGTCGGTAAAAGTCTTGGCCATATCCTGGGCAAGTGTCTTTATCAGTCTAAAAGCCGCGTCTTTTTGCACTGATTCCTCAAGACTTGGCAGAATGGGAGTATTCTCTGCAATAGCCTTGGCATATTCAACAGAGGCAATGTTCTTTAAAATCTTGTTGGTAATTGTGTATTCAGGAAGAAACATCTATAAGAATCTTTGCATATTTCCCGCAGAGTGTAAATAGTTGTTAACTTTTTTCAAGGCTAATAGTTTTGTCTACGGTTATATTGGCGTGGGTGGAGGCTATGATGGTTTGTTGTTTTTTCACTATTTCTGATAACGATTGTATATGCTTGTCGTCGAGTTCGGAGAAGATATCATCTAAGAGCAGCACAGGCCTTGATTGATGCATACGGGATGTCATTTCCAGCTCGCTCATTTTCATGGCAAATACAGCAGTCCTTTGCTGTCCGCGCGAGCCAAAGTGCGCAATGTTGTAACCGTTTAGAGTTAATTCAAAGTCGTCCTTGTGAGGGCCGACGAGGGTACTTTTCACTTGTATCTCGTGCTCTTTGTGCTTAGCTAGTCTGTCTTCGGTTAGCTCAGAAATTTTGTACTCGATTCCTATATTGCTGCCGTTCTGGGAGACTCTGTTAAAGAATTGTTCTGAATTTGGGCCTAAAGCCTTAAGTAGGCTGCCGCGCGCTTTTTGGATAAAGCCACCCGATGCTAGTATTTTCTCCGTCCAGAAAGGCAGCTCATCCCAACCTTTGCCTGTTTTGTTTATCTTCTCCAGAACTTTATTTCTTTGCCTTAGCGCCCTTGAGTACAAAGAGTGCTCTCTTTTGTAATTTGGCTCCATTTTAAAGAGCAAGTCATCCATAAATTTTCTGCGGACAGCCGGGGCGCCGGTAAAAAGCTCCAGATCCTGCGGACAAAAAAGCACGGTTACAAAATAATTGTAAGATTCTGCAATCCTTTTTCTTAGCCCATTTGTCTTATATGTTTTACTGCAAGTATTTCTTAAGGCGCTATTTTTCACAATGAGTACTTCCAGCACATCTATAGCTTCAGCCTTAACCCTGCCCTCAACTCGGGCAAATTCCCGCTCCGGTACTTGATTATTGAAAACCGCCGCTGGGCCGCCGGTTAGTTCAGCTTTGTAAATCATCTCCTCATCTCTCTCGGCTCTAAATGATTCACCAGTTGAGAGTAAATGGATTGCCTCAAGTGTATTTGTTTTTCCGGCTCCGTTGGGGCCTATAATCAGGTTAACACCGATGTTGAATTCAGTGCCGGCGAATTGTCGGCTACGGAAGTTTGTAAGTTTAAGTTCTTGTATTATCACTTTTGACAGTTGGGGCAGAAATAGGTCCCTCGACCGTTGATTTTGGTAAAAACCACTTTTGTTTTGCATTCCGGACAGTTATTTTTACCATAGATACGGAAGTAATTTTGGTGTTTTCCCGGCTGGCCAAAAATGTCCACGTAGGCTTCGTCCGGCAACGTTGAACCTCTGTGCAAGATGCCTTCTTTCAGGATGGCTTGTATGCACTTTAGGAGAGTTTGAACTTTTTTGTAAGTAAAAACTGCAGTTTTGGTTGCTGGGTGGATTTTTGCCAGCCACAAGGCATCATTGGCGTAAATATTGCCAACGCCGGCAAGTATTGACTGGTCCAAAAGCGCATTTTTTATGTTTGTCCTCTTTTTTTTCAAGCTGTGCAGAAACTCGTCGGCAGAGATTTCATCCCCCACTGCATCGGGCCCGTATTTTTCCCTTAACGCCTTAGCCTCCCGCCCCGTTAACAGACTTGCCTTACCAAACATGCGCATGTCACAAAATCTTAAATAGTGCGTTTTGCGGTCTCTTACTAAGGCTATTTCAAGTCTCTGCCATGGGTCTTTAGTAGTGTTGCTTGTTCTAAGCAGTATTCTACCAGTCATAGCCAGGTGGAAAGTTAAATAACTGCCTGTGTGGATTTTGATAACGATATTTTTTCCGACTCTGCCGATTTTCTCAATAACTGCATTTTTCAGCCCTTCTATAAACGCGGCGTTTCCCGGATAGGTTTTGTAGCTGTTCTCTATGGTTACATCTATTACCCGGGATTTTTCCAGTTGTTTTTTTAAATCTGCAGCTATGGTGTGTACTTCTGGTAGTTCAGGCACGTTTTGCTTCCCACTTGTCCATTACAAAGTTGTAGAATTCGGCTTTAAATCTTTCGGCAGAAAAGCGGTTAGCCGACAAGATGCATCGCTGCGGATCGAATTTGCCTGCATTTATTTCCGTATCAAAGCTCATAATACTGTTAGCCAGACTTTCCGGGTTAACAGTGTCAAAGAACATACCGGTTTTCCCGGCTTGTACAATTTCAAGCGGACCGCCGGACCTATGACATAAAACAGGTTTGCCATGTGCTAACGCTTCCACCACAACTATACCAAAATCCTCATAGTCAGTAGGGAATATAAAACCCTTACATTCGGTAAGCAGGGAGTTTTTTGTCTCTTCAGAAACAAAGCCCAGCAGCTCAACGTTTTCCTTAGCAAGTCTTTTTAGTTTTTCCATCTCTTTACCCGTGCCAACAACCTTGAGTTTAAGGTTAATTAGGTTAAAAGCGCTTATTAGCACGTCGATGTTTTTATATGCTGCCAGTCTAGAGATACAAAGAAAGAAATCTTCCGATTTGGCGTCTGAATAGTTGGTTACAAGTTCAACCGGTGGGTAAATAATTGTAGACTCACGGCCATAGAACTTTTTTACTCGTTTCTTTATTTCTTCTGATATTACTAGCACAAAGTCCGGGCGGTGTGCGGCGGTGTAATCCCAAATGCGCAAGAAGTGGTCAATAACACGCAAAAAAGGTTTTAAATACCACTTGTCCCGTTTTTGTCCCTCTGTGGCGTATCCGTATAAAAATCTAGGGGGTGTATACACGTAAGTTATATGTAATTGATTTGGCGATGTTATAACGCCTTTTGGCCAGGCTGTGCCTTCGCTAATTAGTACGTCATATTTTCTAAGGTCAAAGGATTCAAACACTATAGGCATGAGGAATACTAGCTGTCTGCACATCTTTTTTACCCAGCTGTTTGTTGCGCTAATGCCTGGGATTATTTTAGCAGCGAGTATTTTTTGACTTATGTTGACGGGATCGCTGTACCCGGTGATTATTTCGGCATCGGGAAATATGTCAAGCAGTGCTTCAAGAGTCTTTTCAGCCCCACCATACTGCGTAAGTTGGTCATGAATTATGGCAATTTTTGGTTTGTTGGTGTTTTGCACGCTAATATTATTGCACACGTCTCATTTTTATGCTTTTATGTAGACAATGCCTACCATACACCAGGCCGGTATTGTTCGTCCGGCCATATTACTTTTGTTAACTGTACTATTTGGAGTTTTTGTTGCAGTTGCAGCTGGATCGCCCGATTTTAAGGGTCTCGTTCTTGGTGTCAGTTCTCAAAACGGCGATGCCGAGAAACCTGCGCCTTTGGGTATTAAAGTCTCAATCGTTTCACCCGACTCATCTTGGGATTTGGATGAATATTTATGTTCAAGCAAAAATGAATGCCTTAATTCTGCCACCAGAGGTAAATGGTGGTCCAGAGTGAGCGGGGCAAAAACAGGAGACTACGGTTACGAGGTTTTTATTGAAAAATCCCAGGAGTGGGATGGTTATGCATTTTTAAAGCTTAGTGCAAAGAAATCCGGAGCCAATGGGGGGTTTCTTTTGCCGCAAACCGGGGGCAATTATAACTATTATATGCTAGACCTAAGCTCGGATCAAAGCTTCTCCGAATACATAACTTTTAAGTAACACATATGATTTTGATTCAAAGGGCATCTCTTCTTTGGCAGTATCTTTCGTCTGAACAGAAAGGTTTAATTGAGGACGGTGAAATCCTATTGGATAGCTCCCATAACGTTAGCCGGGGACTTTCGGATTATTCCTACTTAGTCTTTCCTTTTTCCAAAGCTTATGAAGGCTTTTTAAAGAGATTGTTTTTAGATATGAAGCTGCTGCGGCCCGAAGACTATTACAGCGATGATATCAGAATCGGGAAGATCCTTAATCCTCATTACATAAAGGAACATGGTTCCGTTTATGCTAAGGTTTGTGGGGGTTCAGATGCCAGTGGTGATAATATAGTCGCAGAAAGGCTTTGGCAGACTTGGAAAAAGGGTAGAAATTTGGTTTTTCACTATTTTCCTCATAATTTTAGACGGTTGTCATTTGACGAGGCAAAAGAGATTATTGACGCCGTTATAGCTTCTATGGAATTCGCTTTAGCCAAATGCAGCCTCCCCTCACTTGCAGGCAAAAACGACCTTAACGAGCATTTAGAGTCTTTAGTGTAAAGTAGTTTATAATTCCCCCATGCAGAATGGAAAAAAAAAGGTGGCCGTAGGGTTGAGTGGCGGGGTGGACTCTGCGGTTTCAGCGCTGCTGCTCAAAGAACAGGGCTACGACGTGACAGGCGTGCACATGCAGTGCTGGGATTATACCAGTGAAACATGCAAGGGTAACGAGGATAGGAGCGACGCAGTAGCTATTTGTTCCCAGTTGGGTATAAAGTTTACGTTTTTAAATTTTGAGCGAGAGTACCGCAGTAAGGTTATTGACTACTTCTATTCGGAATACAAAAAGGGCAACACCCCCAACCCCGATGTTATGTGCAACAAGGAGATTAAATTTGGTATCTTTATGGACTGGGCAAGTGCTGAAGGTTTTGACTTTGTGGCTACAGGTCATTACGCACGCGTTCAGAAGGTGGGGGAACGGTATGCTTTATATAAAGGAGTAGATGAAACAAAAGATCAGTCTTACTTTTTATATAGGCTAACTCAAGAACAGCTTAGCAGAACACTATTTCCTGTTGGCGGTATGCCAAAGAGTCAGGTAAGGAGAATTGCTTCGGACAACAAGCTTATAGTGGCAGATAAGGCCGAAAGTATGGGCATTTGCTTTGTGGGAGAAGTGAATATTAAGCAATTTCTGGAGAGGGAACTAAAGCATAAAGTTGGCGCTATAGTTTTGAAGTCCTCCGGTGAGGTTATTGGTTCTCATGATGGGGTTTGGTTTTACACTATCGGCCAAAGGCACGGTTTTACCGTGACAAAGTATATAGGTGTGCCGTTATACGTAGTGAGTAAAGATGTTGAGCAAAATGTGCTTACAGTAGGGTTCTATAAGGATTGTTTAGCCGATGAGCTTTGTGTCAACGATACATATTTTATAAATTCGGATGCTGGTATGCTAACCAGGTTTGATTGTGCTGTTAGGATTCGGCATTTAGGCCAATTGTTTTTGGCAAAGGTAACCAAAATCGTAGACGACAAGTATAAGGCCGTACTTGATGAGAGGGCCTTTGGCATTGCGCCGGGCCAATCAGCCGTTTTTTATGCTGGTGATGAAGTACTTGGCGGCGGAATTTTGTGTTAATTAATCGAGGTTTGAAATGCAGCCCCCTTTACTGCGCTTTCATCGTTTATTCCGTTTAGTGTGTTGACTCTTAACAGCGGCGAGTCTTTAGCGTCTTCGTAGTTGCCAGATGCATCTGACGATCTAAATAGGATGTCGTAAACCCCGTCCTTGGTTAAATCAAAAGCATTGATATATTCCTCCCACTCTAAGCCCTCGTTAAGAGAATAAAAGGTTCGATCTACGGTTTCTACCCCGTCCCCGTCCAAGGCTGTTAATGCAACGGTAGGATACTTTTTGTACCACAAACCGCTTCTTTCCCCATTGATAACGATGGTGGTTACAGGTGGTGTCGGGTCAGATTTTTCCCCAAAGACTGCGTAATCCGACAAGTGATCTACTAAAGCCGATACCTGTTTGGTGGTTTCATTCCACATGGATGGGATTGACTCCCACGTTTTATTTAGCCGGTCAAATCTTTTTATAATGTAGGATCCCGGGAGAGTGTCTGCAAGGTTGCTGTTTGATAAGTCAAAAGTCAGAGTTATGGCTGAAGTTAGGTCATTTAACTCGTCTTGCAGGTAGTCATAGAATTTAATCCGTACGCTTGTGTTTTGAATGTACTTAAGGGGACTGTTCACGCGTAATGTTTCCAGCCGGGGAATCTTTTCCACGACCGCCGTAATTGGATGTACCAAGGAGCTATTTGGAATACTCGCTGTAACATTTTCATGGTTAAGCGAACCTCCGCTTTCTTCTATGTAAAGTGTTAGAGGTTCCAGCAGGTCTTGCCACAAGTATTTGCTTTGAGATCCTTGGTGTGTGCCTAGCGTATCTTCCCATGTATAGCCCTCCCACGGATCGGGGTTGAATTCATCCAGCCAGGAGTAGGGGTCCACCAGCCCTTCGGGCGCATCGTTTGTGAAGTCGCCATCGTTATTTTTGTCTTTCCTGACTCCAAAATGCAGGTGTGGCCCAGTTGTGTTGCCAGTGAGCCCTACAAGCCCTAGCTGCGCACCTTCTTCCACCCACTTTCTTTCGGTTGACTTGACTGCCAGCCCGTTACTTTGCAGATGAAGATAAAGCGTCTCATAGCCATTGGTATGGTCAACTTTAATGGTATGGCCGCCAAGTTGCGAATATGAGTATGAGGCGTACCCGGAATGGGGTGCCAGTATCGGGGTGCCGTATTTGAGTCCAAAATCTACCCCGTCGTGGGCAGAGTAATACAAAGCTGGTTCTTCTGCCTTTTCGCCGTAGAAATTTGTTGTTGTCCCTCTTTCCTCCAGCGGCTCTGTTTTATACAGATAGGAAAGAAAGGGATATGTGTGGTCAAAGTACGAGGTTATCGAGTCCGTTTGTTCACTAAAGCGGGATCGGTTCCACAGCTTGGCAAGGAACGGATTTGCCGGCAGTTGTTTAGGAAGTATTGCGTACCTGCTTATGCCATTTCCATACCCTGATGCAAAAATATAAGACGGATTGGAAAACGCCCACGAAAGACCCAGCAAGGGGTAGCCGGTTTTGTTAAGCACCAGACCTGAACTCGCCCAAGTATTGCCCAGATCGTCAGATACAAATAACGTATTTTTACCATCTGCCTCTCTTTTGGATGCATAGAAACGACCTTTTGTGTGGAAGACATCACCGATTTCATTTGTACCTAAGAAGGTATTAAATGCCCACGATTTTCCGGTGTCATAAGATGTATACAAACCGTCTTTTGTGCCGGCTAGCATCACGTTTTTGCCAAAAGCGAAACTCTGCGGACTTGTATAAGCAAGGTCCGGCATTTCAGCCCAAGTTTCCCCGAGATCTGTAGATATATGCGCCTTAGCGTAAACTCCTGCTAGGCAAACATTTTGGTTGCAATTAACGCCAAGAATTATAGATCCAGCCTGGGTGCCAATTTTTTGGACATAATTTACTCCACCGTCTGTGCTGCGCCACAAACCCGAAGTTGTTGTCCCAAGTAGTATTGTTTGCCCGGCCACAAAGATTCGATTTAGGGAGTAGCTGGGCCCTTTGTGCTGCCACGTACTGCCGCGATCTTCCGAAACAAATAACCCGGTCTCGCCGTCTTTTTCTAGGTAGGTAGCAGCGTAAAGCTTACCGTCTGAATACTTCAAGTCTCTTACCCCTCTATCTATAAGTCCGGATTGTTGCCAGGTTATTCCCAAGTCAGTACTTACAAAGACGCCATTATACGATGGGGTGCCTCCATATCTATCAACTGCCTGCCCGGCATATATCGCCCACGGTGTAGTTGTAATAACATTCAGCCACTCGGAAGGGGGCGTTAGTTTTTGCCAGGTCCCCAATTCTTGGGCCAAGACCCTGTTTGATGTCAAGACAGCACACCAGAAAAAAATGCTCGCTGTCACACCCACCACTGTTTTGTACCTACACCATGCCCCCTTCACGTTAATTACATAGTAACCGGAAGTTAGGATAATTCAATATATATTTGTCTAATATTACTAGATATTTGCTTAGTGGTGAGAAAAAAACTACAATAACGAGATGAACACTTTTAGAGAGCTGCACTACAAAAACCCAGCCCTTAGCTTAACCGAAGTAGAGGGGCTTTTTTACATATTGGCAAATACGCCATCTGTCACTAGCTCACAGTTAATTAGCCTAACGGGTGTGCCAAAAGAAACCCTGCGGGTGTTTAAAACGACTATTAAAGATCTCCTTGTCCAAACCCAAGAAGACAAACTTTCACTAAACGAGCTTGGCAGGAATTTATGTGCTACTACAGCCCCAGCCCAATATAACTGGTCCTTGCTTGACTATCATGATGCAGAGCTAGAAGCAAAAATACTTCAGCTGCGCCAAGCAGTGACCTTAACACCAAGAAGAGACCTTGACCAGTTTTTTGCCACGGCCCAAACCTCTGCGGCGAAAGCCTTGATACTTAAGGCTAAAGGCCTGCTAACAAACGGTGGTAGGGTGGCTTTGCTTGGTGACGACGATTTAGTTTCACTCACTCTTGCTCTGCTTAACAGAGAGCTTGAGCTAGTGGTGTTTGATATAGATCCCGAAATCCTTAGTGCAGTCAATGAGGGTGCCAAAATGGCCGGCGCAAAAAATGTTAAAACGGTCTTGTATGATGCCCGAGACATACCAAATAAGCAGTATTTAGACTATTTTGACGTTGTGTTAACAGACCCGCCGTATACTAAATTCGGGTTTGCTTTGTTTTTGCGCCGGGCGGTTGAGTTTACAGGCTATGATTTTCACAAAGGGCTTAGTAAGCATATTTTTATCCACTTTGGAGCTTCTTTCAAAACGCCGGAGAAGTTTCTAAAAATCCAAGAAATCATTGGTAGATTCGGCTTAGTTCAGGAGGATGTTATAGCTAAGTTCGCCCGGTACACGGGTGCGGAGTCAATTGGCAATGCCAGCTCTTTGTATATTTTGCGAACCACCCCACACACAGCCGTTATCTCAACGGCCCCATCCGGAAAAATATACACTTTTGAGTCTGATAAAGAAGAGAAATTTCCTTATGTAGACCATTTTGTGTTTAAGCTTAACAAAGTACCACAGAGGCTTTTAGATTCCAAAAAGCAGCTGCAAAAAATTGCTGGCGAGTTTTGCACTATTCACAAACTAAATGTTGTTCAAACCCAACTGTATAAATTTAAGCCCTACGGTTATTCGCTGACTTATATTCTGTCCAATTCAAATTTGATCGTACACACCTGGCCGGAACATCAAGCCGTTCATATTGACCTAATTTCTTGTTCACCAATTTATAATAAACACACAATGCCAGAAACGCTTGCCCGACTTTTTGAAACCGTGTCCATTGAGGTGATTCAGGAGGAGTAGCGAGTTTTGTAGATTTACTTATCCACCGCAAGGTAGCCTAAGTATTCTATATTTCTGCCTTTGGCTCCGAGTATCGGGGATTCCACTAGCCCTAAAACTTTAAAACCGGCTTCTTCAATGTTTTCAGTTATATCATTTAATAGCTCCGCAACCTCATCGGCAGCTTGCTTTATCTGCGGGTGCTTTTTGCCGGCTTCAAAACTGGGCTTTATTAGGGTTATAACTTTTCCAGTCTCTTTAAGCGCCTTTTGGGCCGACGCTAAAATAAGAGCTTGTTTTGTCCAGCCGGTATCAATAGTTATCAAGTCCATCTTTTCGGGGAGCTCCACATGTAGAGCGTTGGTTTTTTCCAGCACCATAACTCTTGGATCGGTTCTTAGTTTCCAAGCCAAAAGCCCGTAGCCGGTTTCTACGGCGTAGACTTTCTTAACACCGTGTTGCAGTAAACAGTCCACAAAGCCGCCAGTGGAAGAGCCAAAATCTGCGCATATTTTTCCCGTTACATCAACCTTAAAGATGTCAAGTGCATAAAGTAATTTGGCCCCTGCCCTGCTTGCAAAGCGGTTACTTTCTATCATGCACACATTTTACTACTACTAGGCCAAGAAAGCCCTAGTACATATGTTGACAGTGTCGATTTTTACTGATATCTTTAGCCTTGCCGTTTCATACGGCTTAGTTTTGTATTCAGCTCCTTGACAACTTGGTAAGGATTATTTATGTCAATACCTTTCATTCAGTATTCAAAGGATGGAAGGCGAAAAGAATGTTTCTTTGAGAATTTGATCCTAGTTCAGGACGAACGCTAGCGGCGTGCCTAAGGTATGCAAGTCGAACGGTTCTTGTGTGTAGCACCTAGCAGTACAGACTTCTGACAAAATGTTTTTTGACGAGCGTCCCCGCAGCGTAGCGAGGACCAGCGAGGAGAAAACATTTTGTCACTAAACACTGTACTTCTTAGTGCTACACGCGAGGATAGTGGCGAACGGCTGAGTAACACATAGGAATCTACCCCTAAGTAGAGGATAGCCCTGCGAAAGCAGGAGTAATACTTTATGTGATCGCAAGATCAAAGTCCGCCTTTGTGGCAGACGCTTGGGGATGAGCCTGTGGCCTATCAGGTAGTTGGCGGGGTAAATGCCCACCAAGCCTATGACGGGTAGCCGGTCTGAGAGGACGAACGGCCAGAAGGGCACTGAGACACGGGCCTTACTCCTACGGGAGGCAGCAATTGGGAATTTTGCACAATGGACGAAAGTCTGATGCAGCGACGCCGCGTGAAGGATGACGGCCTTAGGGTTGTAAACTTCGATAAAGCACCGGCAAACTACGTGCCAGCAGCAGCGGTCATACGTAGGGTGCAAGCGTTGTCCGGATTTACTGGGCGTAAAGAGTTCTGTAGGCGGCTTTGTAAGTTGAGGGTTAAATCTCCCCGCTCAACGGGGAAACTGCTTTCAATACTGCATAGCTAGAGAGATCTAGGGGACAGCGGAACTTATGGTGGAGCAGTGGAATGCGTTGATATCATAGGGAACACCGAGGGGGTAGCCAGCTGTCTGGGGATTTTCTGACGCTGAGAGACGAAAGCTAGGGCAGGGAAACGGATTAGATAAATCCGTGTACCAGGTCGTTTCGACGACTTGAGGTACTAAAAGGGTGTCCCCCTCAACAGTGATGTTGAGGTGCGCATCCAGCTATATCGGTGAATGCCTTTGCACTATGGGAATTACACACCCGCAAAGGTTAACCCCGAGGGAAGTCGGTTTACCAGATGGTAACCGACCCCGTAGAGACTATGGAGGTAGGAAGATAGTTGGTGTAGAATGCTCTCATGCAGACTGCACCTTTGTCGGATCAATGTATAAGTATAATACTTGGATCGTTGTTGGGAGATGGTTCTTTAGCTTTGAATAAACGCTATAGAAACGCCAGATTTTCCTTTAGACATTCCATTAAGCAGAAAGACTATTTTTTCTGGAAAATGGGATTGCTTGAAGAGATTTCGGGCGATAAAAACCACTGGTATCAGGGTTTGAGTAGCAATGTTGACGGATGGGGCGGACCAAAACTCCGTTTCCAAAGTCGAGCGTTGCCGCAACTAACCGCTGTATATAAACTAACAACGAAAAAGGGAAAGAAAGTTGTTCGTAGAAAATGGTTAAACCTTATGACCCCGTTGTCATTGGCTATTTGGTGGCTGGACGATGGGTCATTAACGGCTAACGTTAGAAAAGGTGTTTTGTGTACCGATGGTTTTTCCCTTAAGGAAAACAAAATACTTCAGCAATACTTAAAGATTGTTTGGGGTGTAAGTTCAACTTTAGGAGAAAGCTCCACAAAGCACCTAGGCAAAAGTCTACAGTACTATAGACTTTATATTAGGTCTACCGAGCAACTTCAAAAGCTTCTTAGCATACTTTTACCTTTTGTAAAGGTGGAAAGCATGCTTCCAAAGGTATTAGTACTTTACAAAGATTCCCAACTCCAGGAACGCTGGATCTCTAAAGTAGTTGATTTGACAGGTTTTTCCAGAGATATTGTTGAAAAACATGTTAGGGAAAGAAAGTCAAAACTAAAAGCCTTTAGAGAATGATATAGTCCGATCCTTTCGGTAACGAAAGAAAGACAAATGATTTTGTCGATAAGTTAAATCGACCCGTGTACTCCTAGCCGTAAACCATGCCTGCTGGATACTTGGGCTTGTCCTGGGTGTCGAAGCTAACGCGTTAAGCAGGCCGCCTGGGGAGTACGGCCGCAAGGCTAAAACTCAAAGGAATTGGCGGGGTTCCGCACAAGCGGTGGAGCATGCTCTTTAATTGGCTGCTAACCCAAGAACCTTACCCAGACTTGACATGCCGCCGTGTGTAGTTCCGCGGAAACGTGGGACGATCCTCGGATGGCGGCACAGGTGTTGCATGGCTAAGTGACGATGGCCCTTTCAGCCGTAAGGCTGATCGAATAAGTCAGCTTATAACGGTGGAGTCCTAACGTATATTGTAGTATTATGATGTACGTGGAGAATACCGTGGGAAGTTTGAGCAATTTACTGGTTAATCCGAATAGTTCTTATATCTTGGGACTTTGGGGTGCTGACAAGTATGAACGGACCAGCAGTATAGGTTTAAGTAATACAGACCTTAATCTAATACGTAGGTTTGCTGAGTACTTGTTGAGTAGATTTCCCAAAGATAGACTCAGGTTAAGGATTTATAACGGCGAGGTTCCAAAAATGTTCGAATGTTTGAGATCAAGTTGCTGTCGCAGTTCTAAAAATAAACTGCCTGCATACCACATATACGTAAATTCACGACCTTTATTGAGAGAATTTCGTACAGCATTGGCATGCAGAAATCTTCTGGTCAAAACAGCGCTAGATGCTTATCTTGCAGGTCGCTTTGATGGAGACGGCTCTATTTCTGCCTATCGAAAATACTGCAGGATAGTCTACGGCAATTGTGATGACCTAGTAAAGGACAGGCTTCTATTGAGCGATCTTAAAACTTCGGTTTACAAGTACCATAAAGCTGGAACGTATTGTCTTTACTTTTCAGAGGTTACTTTAGACAGGTTTTTGGAACGTATAAAACCGTATTCATTAAGTAATAAATTGCAATAACCCTGTATCGACTTTTCCAGCAATGGAAGAATGGATCTCTTTCAAAGAGTCCATTAAACGCTGATCTCCGCCTTAGGCGGATGATGATATAGTCAGATCTGTTAGTAATAACAGTAGTTAACAGTTGTTAACGTAATCGGTCGTCAGCTCGTATCGTGAGACGTACCCTTAAGTGGGCTAACGAGCGCAACCCCTACCGTTAGTTGTATCACTCTAGCGGAACTGCCCTGGTAACAGGGAGGAAGGAGGGGACGACGTCAAGTCAGGATTGCCTTTATGTCTGGGGCCAGAAGCATGCTACAATGGCGCGCACAACGGGAAGCAAGTAGGCGACTATGAGCAAATCCCTTAAATCGCGTCTCAGTTCGGATTGAAGTCTGCAATTCGACTTCATGAAGTTGGAATCGCTAGTAATCGGCGGTCAGCTATACGCCGGTGAATACGTTCTCGGAACTTGCACAAGATAAATGCGCTTGGCAGCGCTTAAAACTAAGTGGTGTAAATCCACTCCCCCGCCACGGCGGGGGATAGTTGAGAACAGGACTTCTCCCGTAAGGGAAAGTCTGAAGGGTTCAACATACAAACGGCAGTCTCACAATTGACCGCCTATTGGCGGGAAATTGGAGGAAGACGCGGATGTAGATCCGCGAAACCTCACAGTCAAAAACGGATACTTTGACCTTGCGTGTGTACAAGGGAAAAAGTCTATGAATGTCCGGTGGGAATGCCTCAAAGAGTTTTTAGCGTAACCCAAGGAGATCCTAATGATAAGTGTAGTTCTTACGTCATTAGGAAGTCAGCAGAGTCCATAGTACCATTGATATCCAAATGCTAAATGATATTATATGGGAAGGGATGAATTCTACACTAAATCCAAACTATGTTGTGGGTTTTGTCGACGGTGAGGGCTGTTTCAGCATTACCGTTAACAAGCATCATGGAAGACTTTCTGAAGTTCGATTACTTTTTGCAATCGAGCTTGAGGAGTCGGACGAAGAAATTCTTCGTATCAGGAACGAAGTGTAGAAACTCGCCGAGTGCGCTAAACGCGCACGCTCGGTGGGGTGGGACAATGAATTACTTGATCCCAATCACCGCCCGTCACGCCAGCAAAGCTGGGGCTACCCTAAATCTTAGCGTTTGTTAGGCTCACGGTAGAACCAGTGATGAGGGTGAAGTCGTAACAAGGTAGCCGTAGGGGAATCTGCGGCTGGATCACCTCCTTTCTAGGGAGAAAAAAATCGCTGAAAGTAACTGGATACTTTGTTCGGTCTATATGATCGAGAGAGCCCAGCTTAACGATCAGCACCGCTTAGTCAAGCAACTCATAGACTAAGTGTGTAACCTCAACAACTCACTGAGGTATGGGTAAGTTCAAGGGTAAGCTCTAAACCCTTAACCGAACATTCTTTTTGCCTTTCTTCTTTTGAGTCATGTGTTTCGCGTGGCGAAACAGAAGATATCGCGGCTTTAACCGTAGTATCTTCACATAAATAAATATGTCACAACCACAAAAACGTAAAACTATTGCCCTTGGGGTGCTTAAGGACTCCAAAAACCGTATTCTGATTATTCAGCGCACTAACCCCGAGCGGGCTCAAGGCGGCCGCACGCTTACCTGGGCTTTTCCCGGCGGCGAGGTTGAGGGCGACGTCGACCCAAAAATGGAGGTGTACAAGGAGTTTCTTGAGGAAACGGGGTACAAGGTTAAAGTAGGCGAGCTGATTTCCCAAAGAGATTACGATAAGCCGTTTGTGCACTTGCTGTACTACGCTTGTGAGTCTGAAGGTGTTCACCAGGGCATTGTAGAAAATACGGAAGAAGTGGATAGACTCAAGTGGGTGGAAATTCCAAACCTTACCAAGTTTTTCACCACTGATATAGATCCTGGTGTTGCCGTATACCTTGGATTAAAGTGACCCTGCTTATGCTGCATGAGTGATTTACAACCAATATATAGCGAAGCACCTATAGAATCGGAAAACTTCGGTCGCTATGAACCCTTATCGCCCTCGTTAGTTGTAAGAAGCTTTGCATTTCCAGATGAAAGATGTTCTGTAGAGGAATTACTTGCTACATACAAAGATGGGGTTGCCAAAGGTCTTCATTTGGTGCCTGCGCTTGCAGTGAGCTGTATGGAGGAGTTTGTTGTTAGGTATTATCTTTGTATGGCAAGGCAGGCTGGTTTAGATTGGGGTATGGATCTAGGAGCAGTGCAAAGCGGGCTACAACAGGCACATATCGGAAGGACAGCAGTAATCGACAGCGAGTTTAAGACTATAGAGAGAACTTTATATGGTGACCAGCTTATGCTTGGTAAAAGCTCTGGCTCACCTAATGTTCAACAGGCACTGGGCTATTTGACCGGGCTGCCATATAGGGACAAAACGATTGCTACGTGTGCATTATGCACCAGTCCACACATTCCCGCGTTGTTTGATGAAGCATTTTCCGGATGCAGCAAAGGAAGTTCAGCCTTGCGATCGGCATGCACGTACATTACCGCGGCTTCTTTATTACAGGAAGATTTTGCCGGATCTCTTAGGCGGTCGTGTAATTTGCTTCTTGGCGATGGTACAAACGGCTTGGGGCTTCACTTTGCTATAGATGGTATGTCTGAAGCGCGCTTGGTTAGGGCCATTAATGTTAGGCTGAATGCTGTTGCCAGGTGGTATACCGATCAAATGTCGGCAAAGCTTATGTCTGCGGGGGAACGGGCGCTTACAGAATTATATCCGGGTGACAAGGGCCTTGAAGCAGCGCGTTTGGTTGAGCTATTAGTTTCCTATCGCGCCGGTTTCTATGGCGATACTTTTAGTCCCCACGAAACAAATGGGGTGTGGGCCGCATTAGCTGCCAAAAAGCTTTCAGTTGCACAAGATGAACTATTCGATTTAGCAACACAGCATCCGAGAAATTACGAGAGATTTTTCTTAACCACAAACATAAGTGAGGGTGATTATTGCGGTATGGCGCAAGGTGATGTTCAAAGACATGCAGCTAAGGTTGGTCGTATGCGGTCCCTGGTTGCGGAAGCAGAAAAGGCTCTAGAGCCTGATGCGCATTGGACCATTAGGGCGGAGAGGATGAGGTTACGTCAAGATGCCTTGTCTTTATGGCTGGAAACAGAATTGGGGACTTGCGCAACTGATTACAAGAGTTTGGGGGGTCGCAGATTTAAATTACCTCCATGGCGCTGCGAGGAGGGTAAAGAAGTTGAGTGTAGGGTACGGAAGGTGGCTTATGATCCCAAAAACCCTGATCTCGGATATGCCGTTGCCACAATATACACTGTGAATAGTAAGGATCCTCTGTCGCGTAGACAAGCGCCTGTAGAGGCTAGAGTACCTCTTTGGCACCTAGTAGCTGGAGGGTACGAAGTTGTTTCGCAAGAGAATATGGCAGATCAGTGTTTTGAATTGCTGCACTATTAATGGTGCGTTTGTTTGACGAAATCCGAACCTATTTTGAACGAAACTGACTTGCTCCGCCCCGCCGC
>Ga0209211_10005329_pt1 | contig 19332 bp, 20 predicted proteins | sample RifGroA2_FD_183992 | JGI IMG/M metagenome (GOLD analysis project Ga0209211, IMG submission 183992) | Groundwater microbial communities from Rifle, Colorado, USA - Groundwater A2 (SPAdes) (version 2) | ecosystem: Environmental > Aquatic > Deep subsurface > Groundwater | place: Rifle, Colorado...
GCTCTGGGAATGTTTATGATGTGATTAATATTCTCATATCGTCTTTTGAAAAAAGTAAGGGAGTCGAGAATGTTGTTAATATAATTTCTGAAATAAAAGATTTTCCAGGTGTGATGGGGGTGTTGGATATGGACAGTGAAGGTATTATTAGTGGAACAGCAATAGTCAAAAAGATTATAAACGGGAAATTCGTGGAAGTTAAGTAGAAACAGTTACAAAAATAAAAAACAGTCCCGATTATAGCGGGACTGTTTTTTGTTGAGAAAGATCGCCGAAAAAGATATAATTTCCAAATGGACATTCTTCCCCAGCTTATTTTAAACAGCGTTATCGCTGGAGCGATTTATGCGCTGGTGGCTTTGGGATTCAATCTTATTTACGGCGCGACCAAGTTTTTTAATATGACTCACGGCGTAATCGCCGTCATCGGCGCTTACGCTTTCTTGTTTTTCGGCAAAACACTTGGTCTGAATTTGTTTTTAAGCGTTTTTATCGGCGTCGCCACGGCGGCGATTGCCGGTTATGGGCTGGACAAGCTGATATATCTTCCGCTTAGAAAAAGAAAGGCGTCCAATATGGCTCTTCTTATCGCGTCGCTTGGCGCTTTCACCGCTCTGCAGGCGATTATCGCCATATTGTTTACCAGCCAATTCCAAACCCTTTGGCGGAATTATTCAACCCAAAAAATATACGAAATTTACGGCGGAGTGATAACCCAGACCCAGCTTATCATTTTAATATCGGGAATTTTGATAACGGCCGCGCTGGTTCTTTCTTTGAAATATACTTTATTCGGGAAAATGGTGAGAGCGGTAAGCGACGATGAGGAAGCGGCAAAAATTATCGGCATAAACACAAATAAGATAATCAGTCGGGTTTTTATCATCGGCTCGGCCATTGCCGGGCTGGCCGGTATTTTAATAGGTTTTGACACGGGCATTGAGCCGACTATGGGAATGAGCTTGTTGCTTAAAGGCGTCATTGTTTCTGTCATCGGCGGAGTCGGCAATATTTACGGTGGATTTCTCGGCGCTTTCTTGCTCGGCTTCGCGGAAAATTTCGGCATTTGGAAAATATCGGGAGAGTGGAAAGACGCGATAGCTTTTGCGTTGCTTATTATTTTTCTATTATTCCGCCCGCGAGGTATTATGAAAAAGTAATAATATTTTTTAGATTTTATTTTTGATTTTTAACCATATGGAATATTTAATTCACTTAACAATTTTGTTCGCCATTTACGGCATTTTGGGGTTAAGCCTTAATCTCGTTGTCGGTTATACCGGCTTGCTTTCCGTTACCCACGCCGCTTTTTACGGCATCGGGGCTTATGCGACGGCGATACTCCTTACTTCGTTCGGAGTAAACTTTTTCGTATCCGTCCTCGCAGCAATAATTGTCTCAGCCGTCATCGCCCTTCTTATCGGGCTTATTTTGAGCAAGTTTGATGACGATTATTACGCTTTGGCGTCGTTTGGTTTTAACATCATAATTTTCTCGGTGTTTCTTAATTGGCAAGAGCTGACGAGAGGACCGCTCGGCATACCGGGTATAGGCAAACCTTCGTTTGGAATTTCTAATTTCCAATTTCTAATTTCCAACAACTTGGAATTTCTAATTCTTGCCCTTTTGTTCTTGGGATTGATTTATTTCACTTCCCGTTTTATCGTCAACTCTTCCTTCGGCAGGATATTGAAGGCTATAAGGGAAGACGAGAAAGCCATTCAAATTTTCGGTTACAACACGCTATATTACAAGCTGGCGATTTTCGTCATCAGCGCGGCTATGGCTTCGGTTGCCGGTTCACTTTTCGCTTCTTACATAACATTTATTGATCCGTCGTCGTTTTGGCTTATGGAGTCAATATTCATTTTAGCCATTGTCATCTTGGGCGGACTTTCCAACCTGAAAGGCTCTCTTTTAGGCGCTTTATTTTTGATACTTCTGCCTGAAGCGTTGCGTTTCGTGGGAATGCCCAACGACATCGCCGCTCAAATGCGGCAAGTTATCTATGGCGTAATTTTAATCTTGCTGATGCTGTATCGTCCGCAAGGATTGGCGGGGGAATATAAAATATGATAAACTTGTTTTATAAAATAAGTACACTCAAAAAATATATGACAAAGACAGCAAAAATTATCATCGGTGTTGTCGTAATCGTTTTGATTGCGTGGCTTGGATATTTTTACAAAAAACAGGCGACTCAAATGGGGAATACGGAGCCGATTAAGATAGGGAGTATTTTTGCCTTGACCGGGCTGGGAGCGTCTCAAGGAGAACAAGAATTAAAGGGAGTTCAGTTGGCCGTAAAAGAGATTAATGAGGCTGGAGGAATATCAGGTCGTCAGATTGAGTTGATTAGCGAGGATGTTTCTTTGGATAAGTTAAATGTCGCCGGATCGGTGGCCCACAAGCTTGTTGATATTGATAAGGTGATGGCAATTGTTGGGACAACATGGGATGAGCCCGCCCAGGCTATTTTGCCAATTATTGAGGCGGCGAAAGTTCCTATGGTTGGTCAAAATCAAACACGGGCGCTTAAAAAAGACAATCCTTTTAATTATTTCTTTTCAACTTGGTACGATAATGAGGTCGGGGTAAGAGAACTTCTTTCTTACGCTCAAAAGATGCGGTTGAAAAAAGTCGTTATTGTCAGACCGATTGGCGCTGGATTTTATCAATATGTAAGCGACAAAATTTCCAGCAACGCGAAAGAATTCGGAGTGGAAATTATTGAGGATATAAATCTTAACAATCCGACAGTCAACGATTTCAGAACAGATTTGGCGAAAATTAAAATTAAAAAACCGGACGCGGTGATCATTGTGCTTAATGGTTTTACGGGCTGTCCATTTTTGAAACAAGCCGGTGAAATTATTGGGAATGTCCCGGTTCTTTCGACTGAAGGATCGGGAGATTATTACGCCCTCAGTCAGTGCTCAAAATCAATGGAGAACTTGTATTTCAGCTATCCAAAAGAAACAAGCGAATATGCTTCGTTTGTTGAGCGTTATGATAAGGCCTTTGGCGCAAGCCCGAGCACTCCATCGGTTATGACTGCATATGACGCGCTTAAAATAATAGCTAAATCACTAGAATCAACCAATGGCGAAGGTGGGGAGAAATTACAGAAAGTTCTTGCCCAGACAAAAAGCTACAAAGGGGTTTCTTTAAACGATATTTCTTTTGACGAATTGGGTTTTGTCGCGACTCCGCTGGATGCGTTTGAAATGAGGACGGTTAAAGACGGCAAATTCGTAAAGATACGATAAGGACATGAGAAAAATAAATCCTTTGATAAGCCAAAAGTTTTTGGAGGCGATTAAAAACCAAAAACATAAAATGAAGGTTGTGGAGGGTGTGAAAATTATGACATGCCCCGGCGTGTATCCTCCACAAAGCGGTTTTTCCAGAGCAACGAAAAAGTTGCATAATATCTTTGGAAATATCAACGGGAAAATAATTTTGGATATTGGCACGGCTACAGGAATTCAAGCCATTCATGCGGCGATAAACGGCGCGAAAAAGGTCATTGCTACCGATATAAGTAAAAAAGCCGTGGAATGCGCCAAAGAAAATGTCGCTCTAAATAATTTGGAAGACAAAATAACTGTTATTAAAAGCGATCTTTTTGAGAAAGTGCCGAAGATAAAATTTGATGTTATTATTGCAAATCTTCCAATTGTTGATTACCCGGCGCAAGGCATAGCAGGGTTTGCTCTTTATGATCATGGTTTAAAAATACATAAAAAATTGTTTAATGAAGCCCCAAAATACTTAAAAAATGACGGGAGTATTATTTTTTGTCATGCAAATTTACAGTCAGACGATGACTTCAAAATTATTGAGAGTATAATCCAAAAAACTAGTCTCCGTGTGGCGCAAACATTTGAGAAAAAACAAATCGGTTATGTTTGGAGAATGTATAAACTGAAGTTAAAATAATCCTATGCCCATTCTTCAAACAAAAAATCTGACGAAACGGTTTGACGGCGTAAGAGCGGTGGATGGTTTGTCTATTGATATAGAGAAAGGGAGCATCGCGGGGATTATCGGGCCAAACGGTTCGGGCAAGACCACATTGGTTAATTTGCTAAGCGGCATGGTTGGCATTAACGGCGGGGTAGTTGTTGTAAATGAAACATTGAAGTTGTCCGAGATTAAGCCTTATGACATTTCCGCCTATGGAATCACCCGCACATTCCAAGAGGCGCGGCTTTTCAACCAGATGACAGTTTTGGACAATGTATTGGCGGTTCTTACCGAAAGAAATGTTTTCGGCGCGCTTTTTGAAAAGCACAATGATTATCATCTGGGCAAAGCGAAAGAAGCGCTGGAAAAAGTCAGTCTTTGGGAAAAAAGAAACGAGCTGGCGGTCAATCTTTCTTACGGCCAAAGAAAACTTTTGGAAATCGCTCGCGCCATTTCCACCCAGGCGGAAATATATCTTTTGGACGAGCCGTTCGCCGGACTTTTTCCGGAAATAATAAAGACGGTTTCCGTCATTATCAAAAATTTAAAACAAGAAGGCAAAACTGTTATTTTGATTGAACACAATATGGAGATTATCCGCGAACTTTGCGACTACGCGATAGTGATGGACAGCGGCAAATTACTGGCGCAAGGCAAGCCGGAAGAAGTTTTGAGGAAAAGAGAGGTGATGGAAGCGTATTTGGGGGAGTAAGTTAAATTTGTGGTTTGCTAAACCATATATTTGACTTAATTTGTGATTTACAAAACTTTGGATTTGATATAGTTTTTTGATCGTGGTAGTATGAAAGTATGATTAAGTTAAATTTGCAATTGCCGGTATCTGTCTTTAAAGAAGGCAAACACTTTATCGCCTATACGCCAGTTTTGGATTTATCAACTTCAGGTAAAAATTACGAAGAGGTTAAAAAAAGATTTAAAGAATCAGTAAGTATTTTTTTTGAAGAATTGGTTAAAAAGGGGACAATGGATGAGGTTTTGGAAAGTTTAGGGTGGCAAAAAATAAAAAAGCGATGGTCGCCACCTTCTTTGGTTTCCCAAGAATCGCAGATGTTTCAATTCGCGGCCAGTTAATTATATGCCGAAACTGAAGCCAAAATCTGAGAGTGCTGGGAATTAGCCATAATGAATTTCTAAACATTCTTGAAAAACTTTAACAAATGCCAAAAGAAATTCTGCTTCAGCTTAAAGATGTTCATGTTCATTATGGCGGAGTGAAGGCTCTTGACGGTGTTGATATTGCCATTGATGAAGGCGAGATAGTGGCGCTGATGGGACCGAACGGGGCGGGGAAGTCCACCATACTAAAAACCATTTTCGGCTTGGCGCCGATTTACTCCGGCTCTGTTTTGTGGCACGAAAAAGCGGTAACGCCGTTGTCTTACGAGATGGCGCGGAGGGGCGTGGTTTTTACGCCCCAAGGCAGAAGGGTGTTTGCCCACCTTACCGTGATGGAAAATTTAGAACTGGGAGGTTTTGCCGTAAGGGATAAGAATGAATTGAAAAGAAGGATTGAAGAGGTTGTTGAAATGTTTCCGGACTTGAAAGTGAAAATTAAGACCAAGGCGGGAACTCTTTCCGGCGGCCAACAGCAAATGCTAGCGTTGGCCAGAGGGCTTATGGCCGACCCTAAAATATTACTGCTGGACGAGCCGTCCCTCGGACTCGCGCCCAAACTCGTCAAAGAAGTGTTCGCGAAAATCAAAGAGATAAACGAAAAACACAAAACGGCGATTATGGTGGTGGAGCATAATATAAAATCTCTGCTTAATATCGCCCACAGGGCTTATTTGCTGGATAAAGGCAAAGTTATTTTTAGCGGCAATGCCAAAGACATAATCGGAGAAAAAGCCATCCAAAAATTTTTCTTGAATACGGAAATTTAAATTTCCAAAAAGCCGATTTTTGAGCGGACTTCGGCCATAGTTTGAGAGGCAATGGCTTTGGCCTTTTCGACGCCGTCTCGCAAAACTTTTTTGATGTAATCTGGGTTGGCGGACAATTCTTTGTATTTTTTCTGGATGGGGGAGAGACTTTCGATTATTATTTCCGCCAAATCTTTTTTGAATACCGCATAATTTTTGCCTCTGTATTCTTTTTCCAATTCAGCAATCGCTTTGCAGGAAAACAAACTGTAAATCGTAAGCAGGTTGGATATGGCCGGTTTATTTTCCATATCGTATTTTATCTCGCTGGCGGAATCGGTGACGGCGGCCTTTATTTTTTCTCTTATCGTTTCTGGCGAGTCCAGCAAGGCGATATAATTTTTGGTATTTTCCGCCGATTTGGACATCTTTTTTGACGGGTCGTCCAAGCCCATTATTTTTTTCCCTTCTTTGTTTATGAAAGGCTCGGGAATGGCGAAAGTTTCGCCAAAAGCGTTATTGAATTTCTTGGCAATCGCTCGGGTTAATTCTATGTGCTGAAGCTGGTCTTCGCCGACGGGAACAATGTTTGTGTGATAAAGCAGAATATCGGCCGCCATAAGCGTCGGATAATTAAGCAACCCCGCCAAAACGCTTTTTTGTTTTTGAGATTTGTCTTTGAATTGGGTCATTCTTTCCAGTTCGCCGACCGGAGTTATTGTGGAGAGAATCCAGTTAAGTTCGGCGTGTTCGGAAACGCTGGATTGAACAAATATAATTGATTTTTCCGGATCAATGCCCAACGCCAAATAAAGGGTAAAAACTTCTAGAATTTTTGAACGCAATCTTGCCGGATCTTGCGGAACGGTGATGGAATGCTCGTCCACCACGCAAAATATATTTTGGTATTCGCCGGTGTTTTGCATTTCCACCCATTGCTTGATGGCGCCAAGGTAATTTCCTATATGGATATTGCCCGACGGCGCCGTTCCGCTAAATATTATTTTTTTCTTGTTCGGCATTTAATTTATTTTACAAATTATTAAATTTTTCTATTGAAAGATTGGCTTGTTTTACGACTATGTTGTGAAGCGTGCCGATAGGCACATCTTTGTTTCCGCCATGCAAAGGCACAGTAACGATTTTGTCCGCATTTTTCAGATAAACATGACTTCCTCTTTGATGAGTTTTTATAAAACCGACAGACTCCAGTTTTCGGATAATTTTTTTGGCCGGCAGAGGATTGAGTTTAGGCATTGGTCGGAGCGAATATTTTTAGGTAAGTTCCTTCGGAATGGAATGACGGTTTTGGCATTTCCGCCTTTTCTTTCATAACAGCCTCAATGTAGCCGAGAGCGGCCTCTTTGACATTGGCTTCGGCTTCGGCGAAAGAATCGCCAAAAGACGACACATGGTTTAATTCCGGTATCACGGCCGTTACCTTTTTGCTCTTTTTATCAACTTCGTATTCAATTTTATACGCAAATTCTCTCTTTTTCATATTACATACAGATTACACCATCAAGCTAAACATATCAAATAGTTTTTAACGGCAAATTATTTAATTGCCGATTTTCCAAAAAGAAAAGGTAAATTACCCAAGATGTTTCTCCATACTCGGAGATACAGACCAAATGTATTGCCTAGGTATTCATCTGGTTTATACCGGAAAAATTTTGCCGTATTGAAGAGGGATAGATCAAATGGATAATTTTGTTTGATTATGCTTGTATAAGCCCGCAAACTGATGTTGTGATATTTCACAGCCTTAAAACACCAAATTTTGAAAGTACGCTTAGAAAATACAATGGTTGGAAGTATTGATAAAAGCACAATACTTGGAAACACAAAACAAGCAAGCTTTTCTCCAAAATTTGGTTGTTCTATTTTTATTTTATTGATAAAGTCTTGCCCGAAAAGCAGATTGTGATTTTGTTTTATTTCGTACAGAAAAAGATTTCTACTAATTAATTTCATCATGAGTTTCAGGCGAAAACTTAGTGGTTGAAAATTATCATCAAGTTCATTCCGGCCGAGAACAATGAGGTGAATTCCTTTGTAACTATTACTTCCAAGGAAAAATTTTTGAACAAATCTGTTTATTGTTGTTATCTTGGTTTCAAAAATTTTTCCTTGCAGTTGGAGAGCCGATTGAAAAACTAGACTCGCATCTGCTTTGCTTCGGCAAACAATCAGAAAATCTATATCTGAAATTTCCAGATCATTTTCTCCTTCGCGAGATCCAAAGACTTCTATTGCGAGAATTTTATTGCGCCGAGTTGTTGTAAGTTCATCTATAAAAATTTTTGTTCTGTTTCGCATTTTATCTAAATAACTTTTCAATCGGCATGCTCAGGGCTTTTGCCGTTTTTACACCTCTATTATAACCGGAAGCACCATCGGTCGGCGGTGAGTTTTTTGAAACAAAAACTTGCCGACTCGTTCGCGCAAATTTTCTTTGACATAATCCACGTTGATCGGGTGCATTTTGCCGGTAGCCTCTTCCACCACTTTTCTGATTAAGAATCTGGTTTGTTTAAGCAAATCTTGGGATTCTTTCAGATAAATAAAGCCTCTGGAAATAATATCCGGAGAATTTTTAACCTTGCCGGTTTGAGAATCTATTACCGTAATCATCACAAAGATGCCGTCTTGAGAAAGCATCTGCCTGTCGCGCAAAACCACTTCTTTGACGTCGCCCACGCCCAGTCCGTCCACCATCACGTAGTTGGCCGGCACGCTTTCTTTAAGCATTCTTATTTTTTCGTCGTCAGCTTCTATTATGATGCCGTTATTGAAAGGCACGACGATATTTTCTTTGGCTATTCCGACCGATTCCGCCACATTGGCGTTGGTTTTAAGCATAAAATGGTAGCCGTGAATGGGGATCAAGTATTTCGGCTTGATCATTCTGACCATCTGCTTCAAATCTTCCTGGCAGGCGTGACCGGAGGCGTGCACCGAAGCCACTCCATAGTGGACGATTTTGGCCCCTTGTCGGGAGAGGTTGTCTTTCAGGCTCTGGATGCTTTTTTCGTTGCCGGGGATAACGGATGAGGAAAGAATGACGGTGTCATCTTTGGTTATCTTAATGTGCTTGTGCCTCTTGTTGGCTATTCTCATCAAAGATGCGTTTTGTTCGCCTTGAGAGCCGGTGCAAATGGCGATAACTTTGGAAGGGTGATAACTGTCTATTTTTTCAACCGGAACTATCACGTCTTTTTTGGGATGAAAATAACCCAAAGCCTTTATTATTTCAAAGCTGGTCTTAAGGCTGTAGCCGTCTATGACCACTTTTTTGTCGCATTTTTCGGCAACCTTTACTATTTCTATCACTCTTTCTATGTGAGAAGAAAACATCCCGATTATGATTCTGTTTTTCGCTTCCGTCACCATTTTTTCCAAATTTTGATAGACGACTTTTTCCGGAATGGAAAAGCCTGGCTCCTCGGCGTTGGTGCTTTCCAAAAACAAAACCAAATTATTTTCTTTGCCCAGTTTTTGATAGTGCTCAATATTTACGGGTTTGCTGTTTTCGTCCAGCTCTATTCTAAAGTCTCCCGGATAAATAACATTGCCGTAGGGGGTATCTATGATAACGCCGATAGCGTCCGGTATGGCGTGAGTGATATCAAAGAATTTTATTTTCAGTTTTCCAAGATTTATAACGCTGGCGGAAGTGACTTCTTCTATTTTCAGCGTCGGCATATGCCGGAATTCATCCTGTCTTTTTTGAATAATCGCTTTGGAAAATTTGGTGGTGTAGATGACGGGGAATCCCAGTTTGTCTATGAGGTAGGGAACGGCCCCCACGTGATCCATATGCCCGTGGCTGATTACAAGAGCTTTGATTCTGCTCTTGTTTTTTTCCAAATATTCAGTGTTAGGGATGATGAAGTCTATACCCGGCGTTTCCTCTTCGGGAAATTGGATGCCGGCGTCTATGACGATAATTTCATTGCCGTACTCAACGACCGTCATATTGCGGCCTATTTCTTCCACTCCGCCGATGGGAATTATCCTGACCGGCATCTTCTTTTCTTTTATTTGTTTTTCCATAAATAGTTAATTAATAATAATATTTTAGTTATAAATCTTTTGCCCTCGAGAGGACTTGAACCTCCACGGCCTTGCGGCCACTAGTACCTGAAACTAGCGCGTCTGCCAATTCCGCCACGAGGGCATACGCTTTTCCTATTTTACTTGCCCCGCTTGGCGGGGTTTGGCAAAAATTTTCCAAACTTTATCCGTTGATTTGTACCATTTGTGGATCATGGAGAATCTTTCCGATGGAACCGTCACGCTCTCCATATCGTCCGTTCCTTTCAGATTTTTCGGAATCACATAAATGAATTTCGGAGAAAACAAGAATATCGCCGGTATGTCCTTGGAAACTTCTTCCTGGAATTCTTTGTACTTGTCCGCCCGTTTTGCTTCGTCTTGCGCGCCCCTCGCTTCTTCAAGAAGCTTGTCCGCTTTGATATTCGTGTAAAGGGCGACATTAAGACCGGGGTCGTTTCTTTGGGAAGAGTGCCAGAAGGCGAACGGGTCAGGATCCCGGCCGACTATTTCGCCAAACAGCAAAGCGTCGTATTTCCTCGGCCGGATGACGTTTTGGGTCAGGTCGCCCGTTTCAAATATCTTCACATCAACTTTTGCTCCGATTTTTTCCCACATTGATTTGAGAAGATAAGCGGTTTCTTTAAGTTCCGGAGCGTCGGAGGTGGAAATGGAAAAGGAAAATTTGAACAGCTCCTTGCCGATTTTCTTTTCCAAAACTTGTTCGCCAGTATTCATCTTCCAGCCGTTTTTGTCAAGAAGTTCTTTGGCGGATTCCAGAGAATAAGCGTCGGTTTCTTTTTTTGAGAGAGCGCCGAATGTTCCGGCCGGAAGAGGGGAAAAAAGTTCCGCGCCATATCCTTTCAACACTTCGTCTATTATTTTTTTCCGGTCAACGGCCAAATTCAAAGTTTGGCGGATTTCTTTTTTGGTCAAGACTTTGGCGCTATTTTGGTTTAAAAAGACGCCGAAAATTCTCGGGAGATTAAGGGTTTTGACGCTGTTGCTCGTTTTTATTTTTTCCAGCTCTTGAGGGGTTACAGCGTTGATTGTTTCAACTTCGCCTTTTTGATAAGCGGTCAGGAGGTCTTTTTCGGAAGGGTAAAATTTCATTATCAATTTTTTGATATTCGGCTTTCCCAGGACAAAATTTTTATTGGAATTAAGTTCGTAATAGCTGATTATTCCGACGGAATTTCTTTTTATGTCGCTTATTTTATACGGCCCCGACCCGATTGGTTTCGTGTTCATTTCGCTGGAAGCGATTTCGTCGGAAGACATATTTTCCCAGATATGGCCGGGCAAGATTCCGATAGTTGTATTTTCCAGAAACGGAGCGTAGGGTTTCTTGAGGGTGAATTTTACAGTTTTATCGTTTATTTTCTCTGCGGAAACCCCTTCCCAGCCGGCCCTTTTGGGGCTTTTCATAGCCGGGTCTTTTATTTTCTCTATGGTAAAAATAATATCATCGGCAGTAACAGGCGCTCCGTCCTGCCAAAAAATATTCGGTTTAAGAGTGAAGGTGTAGACAAGCCCGTCTTCCGAGATGTCGTATTTTTCCGCCATATCGTTAATCAGCCGGCCCCTGTTATCCGGCCTCAACAATCCGGAATAAGTGAGAGCCACCAAGTCTCTGTCGGCGTCAGAAGACGCCAAGACCGGGTTTATAAACCTCGGTGTGCCGATAATTCCTTCCGTCAAAGTTCCGCCGTAAGCTGGCGTTTCTACCATATATAGGTCGCTTATTTTCCAAATTATAGCCAGAAAAGAAACTAAGAAAGAAATAACTAGCGCTAGAAAAACCAGCTTCTCCCAAAGCTTCATATTTCTCAAGACATATATAAATTCTTCCAAACTGGGAAGACGGATGCGTTTCCTCATAAATTGAATTCTGATTTATTTGATGACAAGAGTCGCGATTGTGGACGCGACGAACAAAATGCCAAAAATGATTGTTGAATTAAATAAAATTTTCTCAAAGCCCCTCCTGGTGTGGTAAGAAGTCCCTGTGCCGCCGAAAGACGAACCTAAAGAGCTTCCCCTTTGCTGAAGCAAAACGGAAATAATCAAAACAACGCTTATAAATATCTGGAATATTGAAATAATCGATCCAAGAGCCATTTTTTTGTATTGCCTAAACTATACAGGAAAGAAATTAAAAAGCAAGACTGCTGAAATAAAAATGAAATTCAGATATAATTCTTACTATGACAAATTCTTGGCATTCATTTTCGTTAGAGAAAACATTTGAGAAGCTTGAGAGTTCGGATCGGGGGCTCTCGCTTGACGCGGCAAACGAACGTCTCAAACAATACGGCGGGAATAGCCTTCCGGAAGAAAAGCCACATTCCAAATTGCGGCTCTTTTTAAGCCAGTTCCAAAGTCCTCTCATATATATACTTTTTGCCGCAGGCGCGGTTGTTTTCGCTATGGGCGAAATAATCGACGGCTCGATTATTCTTGCCGTGCTTTTATTCAACGCCATTGTTGGTGTTATTCAGGAGGGCAAAGCTCAAAACACGCTCCTTGCTCTTAAGAAATTTGTAGAAACAAACGCAACGGTTCTGCGCGACGGGAAAGAATTCATCATTCCTGACCGCGAGGTTGTTCCCGGCGATATTATACTTCTTCGGGAAGGAGATAGAATACCCGCCGATGCTAGGGTTGTCTTATCCCAGAATCTCAAAATAGACGAAGCTTCCCTTACCGGAGAATCCGAGCCGATATATAAAAATACTGATGCGCTGGAGCGTGACAGTCTGCCAACGGCGGAACAGAAAAATATGGTTTGGAAGGGTACCCATGTCGTTTCCGGAAATGGTCGGGCGATTGTAGTGGCGACAGGACTTGGCACGGTGATTGGCAGTATCGCTAAACAAATCTCCACCATTAATACTGAAACCCCGCTCAAAGCAAACATTCGCTATCTCTCGCGGGCAATTATTGCCACCGTCGCCGTGATCAGCGCTATTCTTTTCACTGTCGGCATACTTTCCGGTCATTCTGTCAAAGAAATGTTTATGATCGTTGTTTCCCTCTCAGTTTCAATTATTCCCGAGGGTCTGCCTATCGTTATGACGCTCGTGCTTGCGATGGGTGTTTCGCGTATGTCAAAGCGAAACGCGCTTGTGAAAAAACTCCAAGCGGTAGAAGCTCTCGGACAAGCGCGGTTAATTGCGGTGGATAAGACAGGGACCATTACTAAAAACGAACTCATTATTCGCAAGGCGTGGACAGGCGGCAAATTATTTGAAATTGGCGGCATTGGGTACGAGCCGAAAGGAGAAATTAAACTTGATGAGAATATCGTCAATTCGGCAAATTGCGAAGAATTGCTATATCTAGGGAAAGTTGCTTCGCTTGTTGCTAACGCTCGGCTCTCGTACGCCGAAGAAGTAAAAGAGTGGCGCATTGCCGGAGACCCGACCGAGGCCGCCATGCTCGTTTTTGCCGAGAAGACGGGTTTTCATAAAGACAATCTCTTGCGAGAATCGCCTCTTATCTCGGAAATTCCTTTTGACTATAGGTTAAAATATCACGCTACCGTTCATCAGGCTGAAAAAGGCAATCTATTGATTGTTGCCGGCGCTCCAGAAACAATACTTGCGCTTTGCGCCGATATCAGACGCGACGGTAAGAATCATCCGCTTTCAAAAAGCGAAAAAGAAGAACTCGAAGCGACATTTGTCCGCATGTCCGAAGAAGGACTCCGTATTCTGGCGATTGCGATTCGCTATGACGCGTCAAATCAGCTCAAAACAGAATCAATCCACTCGCTTTCTTTTGTCGGATTTTTCGGCATGCAGGATACGCTTCGACCCGAAGTGAGAGAAGCGATGCAACGCGCAAAAAAGGCCGGTATCAGAGTTGTGATGATCACCGGAGATCACAAAATAACGGCGCGCGCTATCGCCAAGGAAGCAGGGATATATCAAGATGGAGATACAGTTTTGACCGGAGACGAAATTGAGGCGATGTATGACGCCGAACTTGCCGATAAGCTCGCAAACGCGACGGTATTTGCCAGAGTCACGCCGGAACACAAGATGCGGATAATCAACGCCTATAAAAAGCGCGGCGAGATTATCGCCATGACAGGAGACGGAGTTAACGATGCGCCGTCGCTTGTCGCCGCCGACCTCGGAGTCTCTATGGGCAAAATCGGCACAGAGGTTGCGAAAGAAGCTTCGGATATCGTATTGCTTGATGATAATTTCGGGAGTATTATCTCGGCGATTGAGGAAGGCAGAAGCATATACAAGACAATAAAAAAGGTCATTCTGTATCTTTTCTCAACAAGCGCCGGAGAAGCGCTTGTGATTTCAGCCGCGCTTTTTCTCGGGTACCCGTTGCCGATTCTTGCGGCGCAAATAATCTGGCTCAACTTTGTAACGGACGGATTTCTTGATGTGGCCCTGGCCATGGAGCCAAAAGAGGAAGGGCTTTTATCCGGAAAATTTGAACATCCGAAAAAATATATTGTTGACTCGCTCATGGTTCAAAGAATGGCAGTTATGGCATTGCCTATGATGATCGGAACTATTTTTCTATTCAGCCGATATTTTGAAGCCGATATCGTTAAAGCATGGACTGTATCGCTCACCACGCTCGCCGTCTTTCAATGGTTCAACGCTTGGAATTGCCGTTCGGAGAATAAGTCCATATTCAGCATGGATTGGTTCTCAAATAAATATCTAGTTGGCGCAACTTTGACAATTATCGCGCTCCAGATGGCTGCTATATACGCGCCTGTCATGCAGAAACTTCTTCGCACCGTACCGCTTGAGTTTTCCGACTGGCTTGCGATCATTCCAATAGCCGCTTCTATAATTGTCGCGGAAGAATTGCGAAAATTCTTTTACCGAAGAAATTTTGTAAATAAGAGCAGGGAAATTATTTTATGAACACAAAAGCTAGAACAAAACATGGCTTGACGCGCCGAGCGTACAAAAAAACAAAATCATTTATCAGGGGATTGCGTCGTTTATCAAACCGGAAAAGCGGCGATAAGCCAAGGTCGGGGAATGGCATAAAGATAGCGATGATTCATAATGAAAAACGTATTTTAACCGGAGCCCATCACATAAATCAAATTATGGCGGCGGCGCTCAAGGATAGAGGCGCCCGTGTTCGCAATTTCTATCCGCGTTGGCAACTTGCTGACGCGCCGATACATATGCGCGGTCTTGCGAATATCCTTTTCTTTCACTCTTTGCTTGAGCATAAGGATGATATTCTGCGATACCATATCATTCAAGGCACGACATACACGCCTTTGCCTTTTCTTTCTTTCAAAACGCCGCTTGTCAGCCATTTCGGTTCAACCACTGCCGGATTTCTTCAAAGCGTTCCAAAAACATCCCTGTTTTTATCTGAAGAGCGGTTAATCTGGCATGAGTTACGCGATCTCGGTATTATTTCAGGTCTTGAAATTGAGACTTTTCGCCCTTTAAGAGATATCGCTGATATGGAAAAGTTGGTAGCGACGCGCGTAACCAGATGCATAGCCGCGTCAGAAAATGTAAAGGATGAACTTATTGATATGGGAGTATTGCCGGAACGGATCAGGGTCATTCATAACGCCATTGAAAATTATTGGTTTGAGAAAAGAGAATTACCGGTCGCGTCTGAACCGCATATTGTTTTTCTTGGACGGCTTGGCGGAGATGTCTTTACGCTGAAGCTCAAAGGCCTGGATCGCCTTATCGGACTCTATCGATCTTTTCCAAACATTCCCAAGACGACAATTTGCATGACGACCAACAAAAAGTTAAAGGAGTGGTTGAAAGTCGCTTTTCCGATCCATCATATGTATGTCAATATGCGCAAAGATATTATTCCCGGCATTTTATCGCGTCGTTACGGGAGTATTCTTTTTATCTCGTCGCGATATGAAGGATTTTCACTTAGCCTTATTGAAGGAATGTCGCAGGGTCTTGTGCCAATATCCTATCCGGTCGGCGTGGCTCCCGAGATTATTGTGGATGGAGAAAACGGATTTTTAGTTTCTTCAAACGAAGAGGCGCGAGAAAGGGCAAAAGAGCTTCTTTCTAACCCCGATAAACGAATTGCGATGGCTGAGGCCGCTCGAAAAACCTCAACTAAATTTTGCAGCAATGTGATAGCGGATAAGTTGCTTAAGTTGTATCGGGATATAAAGACGGAGATTGTTGTTGACAAAGACGCAACTATTTCCATATAATGCCATTACTGCAAAATTAATTATCAGTTAATTATTTAACTCTATGAAGAATATAAAGCCGTTGCATAATAATGTTTTGATAGAGCCGTTTTCCGACGAAGAAAAAGGTTCCAAAACCAAATCGGGGATTTTCATTCCCGAAACCGTGGACAAGGAAAAGCCCGATCAGGGCAAGATTATAGAAGTCGGCCCTGGCAAAAGAGACAATGAAGGAAAACTTATTTCGATGTCCGTCAAAAAGGGGCAGAAAGTCGTGTTTTCCAAATACGGCCCCGATGAAATCAAGGTCGGCGACAAGAAGTACTATATTATAAGCGAAGACAATATTTTGGCGGTTATTGAATAGTTAAGTAAAGGTATGGCATCCCGCTGCTGCGGGATTGCTCATATTTTTACAAAAAAATTATTCGTAAACTCTAATTTTTTTAAAAAATATGGCAAAACAAATTATTTTCAGGGAAAAAGCCAAAGAAGGCTTAAAAAGAGGAATTGACGCGGTGGCGGACGCCGTCAAGATAACGCTCGGTCCGAAAGGCCGAAATGTCATTTTGGAAAAAGGCTACGGCGCGCCGACGATAACCAACGACGGAGTGACCATCGCCAAAGAAATTGAGCTGGAAGACAAGATTGAAAATATGGGCGCGGAGATTGCCAAAGAAGTGGCCGGAAAAACGAATGATTTGGCCGGAGACGGCACCACTACGGCCGTTGTCTTGACCCAAGCCATCGTCAAAGAAGGAATGAGAGTTACAACATTGGGGGTTAATCCGCTCGGCATAAGAAGAGGGATAGAAGCGGCGACCGTTGCCGTTGTGGCCGCGCTGAAGAAAATCGCCAAGCCGATAAAAAACAAAGAAGAGATAGAACAAGTGGCCACGGTCTCCGCCGAGTCGGAAGAGTTCGGCAAAAAAATCGCCCACGCCATAGACAAAGTCGGCAAAGACGGCGTGGTAACGGTGGAAGAGTCGCAATCGTTCGGAGTGGAAAGCGAGTTCGTGGAAGGGATGCAGTTTGACAAGGGTTATGTTTCTCCCTATATGATAACCAACGCCGACAGGATGGAAGCGGTTTACGAAGAGCCGATGATACTTTTGGTAGACAAGAAAATTTCCGCCATCAGCGAGATATTGCCGTTGTTGGAAAAAATCGCCGCCACCGGAAAAAAGGAACTGGTGATTATCGCCGACGATTTGGACGGCGAAGCTCTGACGACTCTGGTGGTGAACAAATTAAGAGGGACTTTTAACACGCTGGCCATTAAAGCCCCCGGCTACGGCGACAGGAAAAAAGAGATGTTGCAAGATATCGCCATTGTAACCGGCGCCAAAGTCATTTCCGAAGAAGTCGGCTTGAAGCTGGACAAGGCGGAAATAAATATGCTGGGCAAAGCCAGAAAAGTCATCGCCACAAAAGACAACACGACCATCGTCGGAGGCAAAGGCAAGAAACAGGACATTGACGCCAGAATCGCGGCGATAAGAAAAGAGATTGCTAAAAGCGATTCCAATTTTGACAAAGAAAAATTGCAGGAAAGGCTGGCCAAGCTGGTCGGCGGAGTGGCCGTCATCAAAGTCGGCGCCGCCACCGAGACGGAAATGAAGTACGTGAAAATGAAAATAGAAGACGCCGTGGAAGCGACCAAAGCCGCCGTGGAAGAGGGCATTGTGGCGGGGGGCGGAACAGCCTTGCTTAAAGCCAACGCTATTGTTGCCAAAGAATTCGCCGAAGGAAAGATAAAAGCCCCGAAAGAATTCACCAAAGAATACGAAGTCGGGTTTGAGATATTGTTAAGAGCCATAGAAGAGCCGTTGAGGCAGATTGTCGCCAACGCCGGCAAACACGAAGGGGCCGTCATTGCCAACGACATCAAAAAAGAAATCGCCAAAAACAGCGCTTCCAACATCGGCTACGACGCCGGTTCCGATGCCATCGTCCCCGATATGCTCAAAGCGGGAATTATTGATCCGGTCAAAGTAACCCGAACCGCTTTGCAAAACGCCGCTTCGGCCGCCGCCGTTCTGCTTACCACCGAAGCCGCCGTCTCCGAAATTCCCAAAGAAAAACCGGCAATGCCGCCAATGCCGGGAGGCATGGGCGGAATGGATTATTAAACATAGCCGATTAGTAGATAAACACACCATCAAGGGGTTGCCTTGATGGTGTGTTTTGGTTTAAATTTTTTGACTTGTATGTATCGTAAATCTTTGCTATTATTAGTTTAATTATGAAGAATATCATCCAATTTTATATAAACAAGGGCGAAAAATACTATGTGGTGCAAGGAATTGATTTGCCGGTAGTAACACAAGGAAAAACCCTAGACGAATTGATGAAAAACATAAAAGAAGCCGTTGAGCTCCATTTGAGCTATTTATAATCAAGCATTAAGATATTTTTCAGACCAAGAATTAAGAAGTCGTTTTTATTTGAAGTAGGCACAAATGTTAGACATTCGATGTCTAACATTTGTGTGGAAAAAAAAATTATGCCGTTATTAAATTGGGAATGAGGTAAGTTTATGGGAGAATTTTTTGACACAATTAAATTTATTATTCCACCTCTTGCCACCCTAGTAGCGGGATATGTTGGCGTTCGGTATGGCCTTAAACAGATTAAAATAGAAAAACATTTAGAATTTATTGAAAAACAATTAAAGGAATTTTATTCTCCGCTTCTTGGTAGGCGTAAATATATACGCGCAAAAAGTGAGTTTAGATTAAAAGTTGAAACAATTTCTAGAAAGCAATGGAAAAAAAATGCAGAAAAAGGAATTCAGCAATCTGTCGAATCAGTAGACAATGAAATTAAATACAATAATCGTCAATTATCTGAGGAGTTTTTGCCAATGTATCGCGAAATGCTGACAATTTTTAAAGATAACTATTGGTTAGCTGAACCAGAGACAAGGGAATTTTATAACGAGTTGGTAGAATATGTAGAAGGGTGGAATCGTTGGAAAGGAAAAGGAGTAACTGCCGAAACAATGATAGAGATAGGACATTCGGAGGAAAAGATTAAACCTTTTTATGAGGAGTTAGAAAAAAGAACCGATATTTTGCGGTCAAAACTATCGTTAAAACAATCACCATGTTTGTTTTAACTAACCTCTTATGACACTTTTTCTAGTTTAAATAATTGTAGCATTTCAATCGGTGTTTTTCCATTTAAACCGCAATGTTCCAAATTATTGTATTCATCGTTCCAAATTTGTATTTTGTT
>Ga0209211_10005332_pt1 | contig 19331 bp, 20 predicted proteins | sample RifGroA2_FD_183992 | JGI IMG/M metagenome (GOLD analysis project Ga0209211, IMG submission 183992) | Groundwater microbial communities from Rifle, Colorado, USA - Groundwater A2 (SPAdes) (version 2) | ecosystem: Environmental > Aquatic > Deep subsurface > Groundwater | place: Rifle, Colorado...
TACACGTCCGAGGAAATCACTCGGATTTCGATCACCGGTAGAGGTTTACAGCGAACTCCTGCACAATATGGAACTCGCTAAAACGGCTACTAAACATTAACTGTTGCGGTTGGTTATTGAATCCGCCGCCATTAAAAAAACGTGAGGTACAAACCGCTGACGGGAAATTACACTTAGTTGATTATGTGGGGCCTATCAAGATTTCAATGCTGGGCAGAGAATGCTTTACAGGTGCGCTGGTAATGGGTAATCAGGTATTGCTTGGTGCAATTCCGATGGATGATATGGATTTAATCGTAGAGCCTGCAAGAATGCGGGTACGCGTGAACTCGTTAAGCCCGAATATTCCGTTGTCGCTGGCCAAAGGATTGAAATAGAAGTGTATAGCTCGCCCTACGAAAAAAGCACTTTTAATTTAGAAATAATGGAGTTACCAGTCACATCCCGACTGTGGGATATTCTGGTATTGGGTGCGATTTCCCGAATTGAACGAAAGGAAAATTTCCGGTGGTACCAAAATTTATCGGTGTGACGGGGCTGCCGAGAGCAGGCTCGACCTTGCTGTGCCAGTTGCTCGCGCAGCATCCGGAAATCCATTGCGAGGGGCACAGTTCGCCGCTGTGCAACACGTTGCTGGGTATCCGGCGCATGATCAGCGATGACCAATTCTTTCTTTCCCAGCTCGACAATTCATTCGATAGCAGCTATGCGCATCTGGCTTCTGCGATGCAGGGTTTTTTGCGCGGCTGGCATCATGATTGCAAGAAAAAAGCGGTGGTGGACAAGAACCGCGCCTGGCTACATGCCATCGAATTGCTCCTGCATATCGAACCCGATGCCAGACTGATTGTTTGCCTGCGGGAGCTGGGGCAGATATATGGCTCCATCGAGGCGCAGCACCAGCGCACTATTCTGGTAGATTTCATCGACCATCTGGCCGATTATGACCGGTTCGGACGTGCCGATATTTTGTTTGCCAAAGACAAAGCTATCGGTGCCCCGTTGATTTCATTGCATGCTGTTCCGGATTTGCCAAAAAAGGTGCAGGAGCGTTTGTATTTTGTCCGTTTAGAGGACATGCTGGAGCGACCGTCATCAGTCATGTCGCACATTTATGACTGGCTGGGTCTTTCATCATTCGAAATTGATCCAGGAAGGCTGGAGACCGGAATCCAGGAGAGCGACAGCCACTATCACATGAAGTACCCGCACAAGCAGGCGGAGCGGATTATCAAGCCCCAAAGGCATGATATCCCGCCCCGCATACAGGCACAGATCGAGGCGGCCTGCTCGTGGTATTACCAAATGTATTATCCGCAAAAGAAATAACATGCGTGGATGGGCAAACGGTTATCAGTTAATGTCAGAAAATGACAAGAATCTTGTGGTTATTGAGCATTGACATTGTGTTGGACGATCATTGCGTAGGTTGGGCAAAGCGTAGCGTGCCCAACATTAACGCCGAAAAACTTTTGGCCGGGCACACGAACGGCATCTTCATTCGTTGGGCACGCTACGCTTTGCCCAACCTACGGTAATTCCATTATTTCTCTTTCAAAACAGCAAGAGTCATGTAGGGTGCATTCCATGCACCATTGCTATTGGTGCATGGAATGCACCCTACGATATTGCACTATTGATGGAGAAATAATGGAATAAGACAGCTACGGTAAGGCAGCTTTTCATTTTTGGTTCCGGCTCGTCCGGCTTGGGGGGGTGTATAGGCTGACCGGCTTAGCGGTTGCCAGCCTGCGAGGGAGCCAGCTTGAGCGTTTTTTGCGCGGCTTCGCGGGGGGTAAGACCTTGATCGATCCAGTAGGAAATAAATCCTGCGACATGACCGGCAGCGAAGGAATTGCCTAAGTGTGGGCCGCTTCGACCCGGTGCTTCGGCCAGGTTTGGGGCGCGGTTGGCCCATTCCGGCAGGGCTTTGGGTAGCGCCGGGTCATATGCGAGAACCACATTTTTTGCACCGATAAGTTTTTTGGCGAGCATGCTTTCATTGCCAGGGTTGGGCAGCGCCAGCACTACCACCCCGCTGTGGGCGAGAATGATGTTGACCAGCTTGTCCACTGGCAGCGAATTCCAATTGGAGTTGATGGCTAGGGAAATGTTGATTATCTGGGCGTTGCGGGTGCAATCCGATTGCAGAAGATGGTCAAAAGCCAAATGGGTGAGTTTGGGGTTGCGTGCGAAGGAGCACTCTCTCACCCGCGCTTTGGGGTGAGCTGCGAGTACCGCGCGGGAAACCCAGTAGCCGTGGCTGTCGCCGTTGTAGCGCCAACCGTGCGGCAGGCGCGAGGCGGGGTAGGCGAAAAAAAGATGCTCCGCCAGTTGGTCTCTGACTTCAGAGCTTTCGAAATCGTAGCCGGGTAAATAGCTGGCGTGGTATTCGCGGGGAAAGCCAAAGTCTTCGTCGATCACCGCGACTGTGGCGGCGTGAGCGAGAGCAGGCAGGAAGGCAAGCAGCAGGATGATAAGTGGCATGATGTGGCTGATGAGTATTTATCCCGGAAAGCGCAGTTGAGGGGTTGGTAGGTGTGAATTCATTCGCACCTGCGGGAGTTGCATAATCCGTCGAAATATCAGAATGTTTTTCGTTGGCTGCGGTTTCAGAATTGCATCAGAATCGGTGTGTAGGGGGGGAGAGAATCGTTGGCTGCGGATTTGCCAGCATTTCCGGATAGTTCTTGCTGAAATGCAGGCCTCGGCTCTCGTGGCGCATTAAGGCGCTTTGCACGATCAGTTCGGCGTTCATCACCAGGTTGCGCAACTCCAGCAAGTCCGAACTGATGTGAAAGTTGGTGTAATACTCATGGATTTCATCTTGCAACAACTGGATGCGGTGCTGCGCGCGTTGCAGGCGTTTGTTGGTGCGCACGATGCCCACATAGTCCCACATAAAGTGGCGTAGTTCCGCCCAGTTGTGTGAGATGACAATCTGTTCGTCCGCATCCGTCACGCGGCTTTCGTCCCAGTCGGGCAGCAGCGGTGTGGCTTGGGGTGTCTTGCCCAGAATATCGCGGACGGCGGCATCCGCGAATACCAGACACTCCAGCAGGGAATTGCTGGCCAGCCGGTTGGCTCCGTGCAACCCGCTGTAAGCGGTTTCACCTACCGCATACAGGTTCTCCACGTCGGTGCGCGCGCACAAATCGGCGACGACTCCGCCGCAAGTGTAATGCGCAGCGGGCACCACCGGGATCGGCTCCTTGCTGATGTTGATGCCCAGTGACAGGCAGTACGCGTAAATGGTCGGAAAGTGCTCTTGCAGGAATTCGACCGATTGATGCGAAATGTCCAGATAAACACAATCCAGCCCGCGTTTTTTCATTTCGAAGTCTATCGCTCTGGCCACCACATCGCGCGGGGCAAGCTCGGCGCGTTCGTCGTGCCAAGGCATGAAACGTGTGCCATCCGGCAGTTTAAGAATGCCGCCTTCGCCGCGCACCGCCTCGCTGATCAGAAAAGATTTTGCATGCGGGTGGTACAGGCAGGTGGGATGGAACTGGATAAATTCCATGTTGGCTATGCGGCAGCCGGCGCGCCATGCCATCGCGATGCCATCGCCGGTTGCCGTGTCGGGGTTGGTGGTGTAGAGATAGACCTTGCCGGTGCCGCCGGTAGCAAGGATGGTATTTTGGGCTGCGATGGTGATGACTTCGTCGCTCAGGCTGTTCAAGGCGTATGCGCCATAGCAACATTTATCCGGCAAGCCGAGTTTCCTGCCGGTAATCAGGTCGACCGATAAATGATTTTCCAGCACCGTGATGTTCGGGTGTGCTAGCACACATGCGGCGAGCGTTTCCTGCACCGCATGGCCGGTTGCGTCCGCCGCATGGATGATGCGGCGGCGGCTGTGCCCGCCTTCGCGGGTGAGGTGGTAGCCCATACTGCTGGATCTATCTTTGGTGAATGGCACACCCTGGCCGATCAGCCAATCGATGGCTGCTTTGCCATGCTCGACGACGTAACGCGTGACGGCTTCGTCGCACAGACCCGCACCGGCGGTGAGGGTATCTTGAATATGCGCATCCAGCGAATCGTCATCTGCCAGTACGGCGGCGATGCCGCCTTGCGCCCGGTTGCTCGCGCCATCCAGCAGGGATTTTTTGGTGATTAATCCCACCTTTTGATGGTCGGCCAGCTTGATGGCTAGCGTAAGGCCAGCCAAACCGCTGCCGATAATCAGCGTGTCAAATTGCAGCAATTGGGTTCACGGTTTGTTTGCTCGGGTTATAACTATAGCAGGGAGTAGGGAGTAGGGAGTAGCATCAACCGCGAACGATGCAGTTCCTTCGTCACCACATCCTACACCGCTGTTTTATGTCCTCTGGCAAGCGGAGCGGTTATACTTGCGTCCCGCGAATTGTGCGGCGGCCGCAATAATAATCGGAATAATCAGGAATGGCAGACCGGGAAGTCGATCAGCAATTGGTGGAGCGCGTCCAGCGCGGCGATAAACACGCCTTTGATTTACTGGTAACCAAATACCAGCGCAAACTCGGGCGGCTCATTTCCCGTTTTGTGCGCGATCCGGCAGAGGCCGAGGATGTCACGCAAGATGCTTTTATCAAGGCGTACCGCGCGCTGCCCGGATTCCGCGGCGAGAGTGCGTTTTACACCTGGCTATACCGCATCGGCATCAATACGGCGAAAAATCACCTGTTGGCCAATAAACGGCGCCCCATGACCAGCACACCATTTGACGCGGAGGAGGCCGAGTCGTTTGAGAGGCCAGCCCTGCTGCGTGAAGTTAGTACGCCGGAAAATGAACTCATGAGCAAACAGGTTGTCGATGTCGTGCAAACATCGTTGCAGCAGTTGCCGGAAGATCTCCGCAGCGCGCTGACTTTGCGCGAAATCGAGGGGTTGAGCTACGAGGAAATTGCCAGTGTGATGAATTGCCCCATCGGCACGGTGCGGTCGAGAATTTTCAGGGCGCGCGAGGCGGTAGCAGAGAATCTGCGCCCGCTGTTGGAAACCAGTAAAGGTAAGAGGTGGTAGATATGAAACAGGAAATTTCCGTGTTGATGGACGGTGAGTTGTTTGAAGATGAGGCGGAGAATTTGCTTGACCGGATTAAACGGGATGCAGATGCGCGCGGTGATTGGGAGGCTTACCATTTGATCGGCGATGTATTGCGCCAATCCGAGCACATACATTGCGGCTTGAGCGCAAAAGTGCGCGAGCGTATGCAGGATGAACCCACTGTTTTGGCACCGCGCGGACGGGCGGTAAAGCAGAGAGTGCGCACACTTGCACTGTCGGCAGCGGCCTCGCTGGCGGCAGCCGGTGTGGTGGCGTGGATGTCATTGCAGATCGGCAATGAAACCGCACCGCAGATGGCGATGCAGCAAAATGGCTTGCGTCCTGCCAACGTGCAGATCAAATCCAAATCCAATGATTATTTGATGGCGCATCAGGAGTTTTCACCCAGCACTGACATGAATGGCGGCGCGTATTACATCCGCAGCGTTTCTTACAGCACTGATGAAAAATAGCATATGGGAAAAGTAGCGGTGAGGGTGGGCATTTTATTTGGCGGGTTGCTGCTGGTTGCGGGTAATGCCTATGCGGGGGATCGGCAGGCCAGCCTCGATTGGCTCAAGATCGTGGCCTTTGCAGCCCATCAGACCGACTATAGCGGGGTGTTTGTTTACCAGTATGACAACCGTGTCGAGACTTCGCGCATCACTCATATGGTTGAGCCGGACAGCGAATATGAAAGGCTGGAAAGCCTGGATGGCCCCAAGCGCGAAATTATCCGACATCATGGGCAGGTTTGGTGTTACATCAATCACAAGATGGTGCAAGTGGGCAGCAGGCAAGTGCGCGGCAGGTTTCCGGCCTTGCTGCCTGAACAGATATCCGCATTGAGCGCGAACTACCAGATCAAGGAAGCCGGGGTAGAGCGAGTGGCCGGATACAACACGCAAGTCATCTTGTTTCAACCTAGGGACAGCTTGCGTTACGCCCACAAAATCTGGGCGCATACCGATACCGGTTTGCTATTGAAGGCCGCTGTGCTGGGTGACAAAAATCAAGTGATCGAACAATATGCTTTTACCCAATTGCAAATTGGAGGGATAGCCGACCGCTCTTGGGTTAAACCGGACACTTTGGGTGCCAATTCAGCGCCCGACAATCTTGCTGGCGGATTGCTCGGTGCAGAGCGTGGACAGGGTTCTCAGGGGGGGGCGCATGGTGAGCATGAGATGCCGGAAGCCACCCAGGGGGGTACACCCGTAAATAGCGGTTGGGTGGTGGACGCAATACCGCCCGGTTACAAGAAGACCATGGAAGTCGAGCGTCCGATGCGCGGCAAACATGCTCCCGTGACACAAATTGTGTACTCGGATGGGCTGAGCGCGATTTCCATATTCATCGAGCCTGCCGACGGGGACGAAGACGATGTGGAAGGTTTGTCCAGCCGTGGTGCTGTGAATTTATACCACAAAGTGTTGGATAAGCATTTGGCTACTGTGGTCGGTGAGGTTCCGCCACGCACGGTGATGAAGGTGCTCAATTCGATCCGCTACAATGGCAAGTGATCAAGCTGGGCGAGCGGCGTTGATGCACCGGTTATCGGGCTTGTTATTGTCAAATAGACTCCCTCCGTAAATTAGTCACTTATCAGTTGAATGATGTCAGAAAGTGATAACTTTATGTATTATTATCAATACGTTAAATAACATTCGTAGGGTGGGCTTTGCCCACCATGTCGGCCAGAGCCCGACCTACATTTTGGTTCCGGCTCGTCCGGCTTGGGGATTGAATTTTTCGGGTTGACCCCCAATCGTATCCGCATAATCCCCGGCTTGGATGGGGTTACATTTTTTAATGTAAGGAGGCTTTATGCTAAAAAAGTTATTTGGTTTCTTTGTGCTTGTTGCAGGAATTTATTTCGGTGTACCGAGTTATGCCAAGGAGTTGCCGGATTTCACCGACTTGGTGGAAAAACAAGGTGCTGCGGTAGTCAATATCAGCACTACGCAAATTGTCCGCAATGCACAAGGTTTTCATAATTTGCCGGAAGGCGATCCATTCTATGAATTCTTTCGCCGCTTTGCACCCCAGATACCACAAGGGCAAGCGCCGCGCGAACAGGAGTCGCAATCGCTGGGTTCCGGCTTCATCATCAGCGCGGACGGTTACATCATGACCAACGCGCATGTGGTGGACAGAGCCGACAAGATCACTGTGCGCCTGACCGACAAGCGCGAGTTTCAAGCCAAGGTTATCGGCGCCGATAAGCGCACCGATGTGGCTTTATTGAAAATCGAGGCAACCGGCTTGCCGAAAGTCGCAGTCGGAGACCCGAATAAACTCAAGGTTGGCGAATGGGTCATTGCAATCGGCTCGCCGTTTGGCTTCGACAGCAGCGTCACCGCCGGTATCGTCAGCGCCAAGGGGCGCTCCCTGCCGCAGGATAATTTTGTGCCATTCATCCAGACCGACGTGGCGATCAACCCCGGCAACTCCGGCGGTCCCTTGTTCAACATGAGCGGTGAAGTGGTTGGTATCAACTCGCAAATTTACACCCGCTCCGGCGGCTCGATGGGCTTGTCTTTTGCCATCCCGATCGATGTGGCGACGCAAGTGACCGAGCAATTGCGCAGCACCGGCAAAGTCACGCGCGGGCGGATCGGAGTAACGATTCAGGAATTGACGCGCGAACTGGCCGAGTCGTTCGGACTGAGCAAACCGAATGGCGCGTTGATCAGCAGCGTTGAAAAAGGCGGGGCAGCCGATAAAGCGGGTATTGAGGTCAGTGATGTGATACTCAAGTTCGATGGTAAAACGGTGAATAATTCTGCCGACTTGCCGCGCATGGTTGCCGCCACCAGGCCGGGCAGCAAAGTGATCGTTGAATTGTGGCGCAAGGGCGAGGTCAGGCAGGTATCCGTAGTGGTCGCCGAAATCCCGGAAGATGGCAAACTGGCGCGCTCCGCGAAGAAACTGGCCAACGATGTGGCCGAAATGATCTCGCGTTTGGGTATTGCGGTCAGCGAGTTGAGCAAGGAGCAGTTGCAAGACCTGCAAATCAGCGGAGGGCTGCTGGTGGAAGATGTCAAAAGCTCTGCCGCGCGTGCTACCGGTTTGCGCCAAGGAGATGTATTGCTGGCAATCGGTAACATCAGGATTCGTTCGCTGAATCAGCTCAACGAAATCCTTAAACAAGCTCCCAAAGGGCGCAATGTCGCGTTGCTGGTGCGGCGCGGCGATACCGCCTCATATGTGGCGATCAAACTCGACGAAAAGTAATATCTACCCTGCGTACCCCGCCTAAATCGGCTAGAATTCGCGCTTTGCGAATTTAGCCGGTTTAACGTGAGACTCGCGCAGCGATTCGTTTGCCCTTTCTGGTGAAACAACTAGCCATTCGACTAGGCTGCAAACAACCGCAGCCAAGTCGCTGGTTATCCCGCTTGCGGGGGAAAGTTGGATAGGGGGAAACGGGCATGGCAAGTTTCATTATTAGGGGTGGCCTCTTGCCATGCCCGTTAGGCGTTTTATTTAGGTTCTCATGCAGTTAATCCGTAATTTCTCCATCATCGCCCATATCGACCACGGCAAATCCACGCTGGCAGACCGGATCATCCAATTGTGTGGTGGACTGTCCGACCGCGAAATGGAGGCGCAGGTGCTCGACTCGATGGATCTGGAGCGCGAGCGCGGCATCACCATCAAGGCGCAAACCGCCGCGCTGAGCTACAAGGCGCGCGATGGGCAGGTGTACAACCTCAACTTGATCGACACGCCGGGCCACGTGGATTTTTCCTACGAGGTGTCGCGTTCGCTGTCGGCCTGCGAAGGCGCGCTGCTGGTGGTGGATGCCTCGCAGGGCGTGGAAGCGCAGACCGTGGCGAACTGCTACACCGCGCTGGATTTGGGCGTGGAGGTGGTGCCGGTGTTGAACAAGATCGATCTGCCGTCAGCCAACCCGGATAACGCCATCGAGGAAATCGAGGAAGTGATCGGCATCGACGCGCATGATGCGGTGCGCTGTTCGGCCAAGACCGGCGAGGGTGTGCAGGACGTGCTGGAGGCGATGATCGCCAAGGTGCCGCCGCCCAAAGGCGACCCTGATGCGCCGTTGCAGGCGTTGATTATCGACTCATGGTTCGACAATTACGTCGGCGTGGTGATGCTGGTGCGGGTGAAAAACGGCACGCTCAAACCCAAGGAAAAAATCCTGCTGATGGCTACCGGTGCGCAGCAGTTGACCGAACATATCGGCGTGTTTACGCCCAAGTCGCAACCGCGTGAAAAATTAAGCGCGGGGCAGGTGGGCTTCGTTATTGCCGGCATCAAGGAACTGAAAGCGGCCAAGGTGGGCGACACCATCACCCATCAGGCCAAGCCCGCGCTGCAGCCGTTGCCGGGCTTCAAGGAAATTCAGCCGCAAGTGTTTGCCGGGCTGTTTCCGGTGGAATCCAATCAATATGAAGCGCTACGCGATTCGCTGGAAAAGCTCAAGCTGAACGATGCCGCGCTGCGCTATGAACCGGAAGTTTCGCAGGCGTTGGGTTTCGGTTTCCGCTGCGGATTCCTCGGGCTGCTGCATATGGAAATCGTGCAGGAGCGGCTGGAGCGCGAGTTCGACATGGACTTGATTACCACCGCACCCACGGTGATTTATCAGGTGCTGTTGCGCGATGGCACGTTGCTGACGGTGGACAATCCATCAAAAATGCCCGACCCGTCCAGGATCGAAGAAATTCGTGAGCCGATCGTCACGGTCAACCTGTATATGCCGAACGAATATGTAGGCTCGGTGATTACGCTATGTACGCAGAAGCGCGGCGTGCAGATCAACATCAGTTACCACGGCAAGCAGGTGGTGCTGGTGTATGAAATGCCGATGGCGGAAATCGTGCTGGATTTTTTCGACAAGCTGAAATCGGTGTCGCGCGGCTACGCTTCGATGGAATACGAGTTCAAGGAATATCGTGCGGCGGACGTGGTCAAGGTGGATATGCTGATTAACGGCGAGAAGGTAGATGCGTTGGCGGTGATCGTGCATCGCGCCAACAGCCAGTATCGCGGGCGCGAGGTGGCGGCCAAGATGCGCGAATTGATTCCGCGCCAGATGTACGATGTGGCGATCCAGGCAAGAACGTGTTGGCCAAATGCTACGGCGGCGATATTTCGCGCAAGAAAAAATTGCTGGAAAAACAGAAGGCCGGCAAGAAGCGCATGAAGCAGGTGGGCAGCGTGGAAATTCCGCAGGAAGCGTTTCTGGCGATTTTGCGGGTGGATGATTAACTGTGTAATAACAGCAAAGTCATTGTCCACGAAAGACACGAAAAGCACGAAAAAAGGCTATGTTGCTGGTAATTGTTGAAGCTATCAGGAAATTTAGATTGGTTAGTTTGGTTTTTGTAGATTGAACGTTTTGATTGTTATTTCGTGTTTTTCGTGTCTTTCGTGGATAGTGGTTTTTTGTAGGGTTAGGGAATAACGATGGATTTTGCACTGATCTTGTTTGTATTGCTGCTGGTCACTGGCGGCGTATGGCTGCTGGATCGCTTTGCCCTTGCGAAAAAGCGCGGCAGCGGTGTTGCCGAACCGTGGTGGGTGGAATATGCCAAGAGTTTTTTTCCAGTTATCCTGATTGTATTTTTCATCCGCTCCTTTCTGGTCGAGCCGTTCAAGATTCCATCCGGCTCGATGATTCCGACCCTGCAGGTGGGCGACTTCATTCTGGTGAATAAATTTACCTACGGGCTACGCTTGCCGATCATCAGCCAGAAGATTGTTCAGCTAAACAACCCGCAACGCGGTGATGTGATGGTATTTCACTACCCAGAAAACCCGTCGATAGATTATATTAAGCGCGTAGTCGGTGTATCCGGCGATACCGTCGAATACCGCAATAAGCGGCTGTGGATCAACGGAATCGAACAACCCCAGCAAGCGGATGGCGATTATAATTACGTCGAGACAGGTTTGAATTTTGTGCATACCGAAAAGCGCATCGAAACACTGGGCAAAAGCAACCACGGATTGCTGGTAAATCCTGAAGCGCCGACACTGCATTTGGGCTCGGTGGCAGAGTTCAAGGGGCGCGAAAATTGCACCTATGGGGAAGATGCCGTGCGCTGCAAAGTGCCTGACGGGCATTACTTCATGATGGGCGACAACCGCGACAACAGCCGCGATAGCCGCTACTGGGGGTTTGTGCCGGATCACCAGATCGTCGGCAAGGCATTTTTTATCTGGATGAATTTTTCTGATTTGAAACGTATCGGCCTGTCAATCAACTGAAAAAGGAGAGCATGAGATGAATATAGCAATGCCAGCAGCGCAACGCGGTTTGAGTTTCTCCGGGTTTATCTTTGGTGCCGTTGTTTTGATCCTCGTCAGCATGATCGGGTTGAAGCTTATTCCGGCTTATATGCAGGATGCGGAGATCAAAAAACTCTTTGTAGCAATCGCCAATGATCCGGGAATGCAGAAAGCCAGCCCGCGCGACATCCGCACGTCCTTTGGCAAACGTGCTTCGATTGACAGCATCACCGCAGTCAAGGCGGAAGATATCGAGATCACCGCCAACGGCGACCGATTGGTATTGAGTGCAAGCTATGCCGTCAAGGTGCCATTGGGCGGCAATGTCAGTCTGTACATGGAATTTAATCCGTCCAGTGCCAACTAAGCAGAGCCATACGTTATGCAAAAAACTGGGGCATGTTTTTGTGCAACCCCAATTGCTGCAACGTGCATTAACACACCGCAGTTACGCGCCGGAGCATAACGAACGGCTGGAGTTTCTGGGCGACAGCGTGCTGGGCTGCATTGTTGCAAAATATCTTTGTGATGCCTATCCGCAGTTGAGCGAAGGCGAACTCTCCAGGTTGCGATCCAATCTGGTCAAGGAAGAAACGCTTGCGATACTCGCGCAGCAGCTTGATTTGGGCAGCTATTTAAGGCTGGGCGAAGGCGAGCGCAAGAGCGGTGGCTTCCGCCGTCCCTCCATCCTGGCAGATGCGATGGAAGCCTTGTTCGGCGCGGTGCTGCTGGATAGCGGTTTTGCCGATGCCGAGAAAGTCGTACTGAATCTGCTGGTACCCTACCTTGCGCAAGTCGATGTGCAAACGCTGGGTAAGGATGCCAAGACCCTGTTGCAGGAATACCTGCAAGGCAAGCATATTCCATTGCCGTCCTATAGCATTGTCAACACGCAAGGCCAGGCGCATGAGCAATCCTTCGAAGTGGAATGCGCCATCCCATCCTTGAAAATATCCGCGCGCGGCGCGGGCAGCAGTCGCCGCAATGCCGAACAGCAGGCGGCGCAAGCGGCCTATCAACAAATAACCAAAACAACATGACCGAACAACAAAAAGACCTTGTAGATCCCCAGCCGACAGATGGCTTGCCGGAATCATTTCATAGCGGCTTCATCGCCATCGTCGGGCGGCCAAACGTGGGCAAGTCCACGCTGCTCAACCATCTGATCGGGCAGAAAATCAGCATCACCTCGCGCAAGGCGCAGACCACGCGCCACCGCATCCACGGCATATACACCGAGGAGCACGCGCAATTCGTATTTGTGGACACTCCGGGGTTCCAGACCAAGCACTTGAATGCGCTGAACCGTGGCATGAATCGGGTCGTCACCAGCAGCCTGCGCGATGTGCAGGTTGTGGTGTTTGTGCTGGAAGCGTTACGCTATGACGAACGCGATCAGGAAGTCCTTAAACTATTGCCGGATAACCGTCCCGTCGTGTTGGTGATCAACAAGATCGATGAAGTGGCTGACAAGGGGCAACTGTTTACCTTTGCCGAGCGCGTCGCGCAGGATTTCAGGTTTGCCGACATCGTACCGGTCAGTGCCAAGCAGGATACCAAGCTGGACGAGTTGCGCGAAGCATTGCGCCGCCATCTGCCGCCAGGCGAATTGATCTATGACAAGGACGACATCACCGACCGCAGCGAAAAATTCCTGGCTGCGGAAATGTTGCGCGAAAAAGTATTCAGGTTTACTGGCGATGAGTTGCCCTATTCGATCAGCGTGGTGATCGAGCAATTCAAGATGGAAGGCAAGCTGCGACGCATTAACGCCGCAATATTGGTGGACAAGGAAGCGCACAAGGCGATGCTGATCGGCAAGAAAGGCGAAAAACTCAAGGAGATCGCCACCCAGGCGCGGCTCGATATGGAGAAGCTATTCGACGGCAAAGTGTTTCTTGAGGTGTTCGTCAAAGTCCGTAGCGGCTGGGCGGATGACGCGCGCGTGTTGCGTTCACTGGGTTACGAATGACGGCAACAGGTGTTTTAACCCCCTCCAACTCCCCCTTGTCATGGGGAGAGCAGAGCAGCTCCTCCCCTGATAAGGGGAGGCCGGGAGGGGTTTAATGTCGCAGCCACACAGGAACAAGCAGCAGGACGAACCCGCTTTCGTTCTGCACAGTTACCCGTTCCGCGAGACCAGCCTGATTCTAGATGTGTTCAGTCGGCGGCACGGGCGCCTGCCGATCATGGCGCGCGGCGCGCGCCGCCCGAGATCGGTGTTGCGCGGGGTGCTGCTGAATTTTCAGCCGCTGCAATTGAGTTGGTTCGGTAAAGGTGAAGTGCGCACGCTGCATAATGCGGAGTGGCAGGGTGGGCAGCCCTATCTGCAAGGCACGGCATTGATGTGCGGTTTTTATCTCAACGAACTGCTGCTGAATCTGCTGGCGCGCGATGATCCGCATGAGCAATTGTTCGATTACTACCGTGCCACCCTGCATCGTTTGGCGCATGAAGCCGACCATGCCGCCACGCTGCGCTGCTTCGAGAAACATATGCTGCAGGAGCTGGGTTACGCGCTGGCGTTGGAATGCGAGGCGGGCAACGGTAAGGCGATACAGGCCGAACTCTGCTATCGTTATGCCGTGGAGCGCGGTGCGTTACCGGATGATGATGCGCAGACGGGTCTGCCGGTGTTGGGTAAAACTTTGCTCGACATGGCGGCGGACGAGTATGCCGACCCGCTTACCGCGCAGCAGAGCAAGCAACTGATGCGCATGTTGCTGAATCACCATCTCGGCGGGAAAATCCTGCACACGCGAGAATTGATTAAAGATTTGCAAAAATTATGACAACATTCCCTATCCCTTGCAGGGGGAGGGTTAGTCACTTATCAGTTAAATGATGTCAAAAAATGATAAAAATTTAGTGTTTATATATTATTATCAATGCGTTAAATAGCATTCGTAGGGTGGGCTTTGCCCACCATGTCGGGCAGAGCCCGACCTACATTATTTACCTTGTAGAGTTAAGGATTTGAAAATGATGAAACTCGGACTCAACATCGACCATGTTGCCACGCTGCGCCAGGCGCGCGGGGCGCGCTATCCCAACGTGGTGCGTGCGGCGCTGATCTGCGAGGAGGCCGGAGCCGATGCGATCACGCTGCATTTGCGCGAAGACCGCCGCCACATTCAGGATCGCGACGTGGAAATCCTGCGCGACATGCTGCAAACGCGCATGAATCTCGAATGCGCCGTTACTGACGAGATGATCGAGAACGCTTTGCGCATCAAGCCGCACGACCTGTGTCTGGTGCCGGAACGCCGCGAGGAGCTGACCACTGAAGGTGGGCTGGACGTGATACGTTATTTCGACAACATCAAATCGGTCTGCGAGCGCTGTGCCGATGCGGGCATCCGCGTGTCGCTGTTCATCGATCCCGACCAGAAACAGATCGATGCTGCGCTCCGTAGCGGCGCGCCGTTGGTGGAGCTGCATACTGGCAAATACGCCGATGCGGACAGCGTACCGGAGCGCCAGCATGAGCTGGAACGCATCCGCACCGCAGCCGAACACGCCCATGCGCACGGCTTGCAGGTGAACGCCGGGCACGGCCTTAACTATCACAACGTGCAGCCCATCGTCGCGACCCCCAACATCGTCGAACTCAACATCGGTCATGCAATCATCGCCGAATCGATCTTTCTCGGGCTGGATGCGGCGGTGCGGAAGATGAAGGGTCTTTTGATTACTGGGTTACCGCCTTCGCGGGAATGACGGATGATTTTCGGTATTGGTACCGACATTGTCGAATATGCACGCATAGAGAAAATATTTGCGCGTTATGGCCAACGCTTCGCAGAGCGGGTATTGAGCGAGTCCGAGTTGGCCGAATTTAGTGCACACGCCAAACAGGCGCGATTTCTGGCGAAGCGCTTCGCCGCAAAGGAGGCGTTCGCCAAAGCGGCGGGTAGCGGGTTGCGCGAGCCGGTCAGTTTGCGCCGCATCGGCGTCACGCATGACGGGCTTGGCAAACCGGTATTGCAGTTCGACGAAGTGTTGCGCACTTACCTTGCCCAACTGGGTATCAATGGTCACCATGTTTCGATTAGCGACGAGCGTAATTTCATCGTCGCGTTTGTCGTATTGGAAACCGGCTAGATAAATTAATCGTAGAGTGGTTTATGCACAACATATCGGGCCGGTTCGACAGGCCCAGAACAGGCGCAGTTCGATCTACATTGGGTTCCAGTTTATCTGTGGTGCCGCAATCTACAGTTTCTCCGCCAGCACCTTTTCCAGCTTGATTTGATCCACCGTAAAGCCGCGGATGCCTTCGGCCAGTTTCTCTGTAGCCATCGCATCTTCGTTCATTTCCCAGCGGTATTCGGCCTCGGTCATTCGCGCCGGGCGAGGTTTCGTTGCGCCCGGGTCGGTTAACCGGCGCACTAACTGGTCTTGCGCCGCCTCCAGTTCTTTTAGCAATACCGGGGCAATGGTCAGCCGGTCACATCCGGCCAGCGCCACGATTTCGCCCATGTTGCGGAACGACGCGCCCATGACGATGGTCTTGTAGCCGTGCGCCTTGTAGTATGCATAAATCTGGCGCACCGACAGCACACCGGGATCTTCTTCCGCCGGAAAATCGCGACCAGTTTTGGCCTTGTGCCAATCGAGAATGCGCCCGACGAACGGGGAAATCAGCGTCGCCCCCGCTTCTGCACTGGCGCGTGCCTGGGCAAAACCGAACATTAGAGTGAGGTTACAGTTGATGCCTTCGCGCTCGAGAATTTCTGCGGCGCGGATGCCCTCCCAAGTTGAGGCGATCTTGATCAGCACATGGCTGTTGTCCACGCCCGCCTCGTTGTATAGCCGGATCAGTTTGCGCGCCTTGCGCAATGTGGCCTCGGTGTCGAAGGAAAGCCGCGCATCCACTTCCGTTGAAATGCGTCCCGGAATGAATTTGAGCACCTCCACCCCGACACTCACCGCCAGCTTATCCATGGCATCGCGCACTTGCTGCCCGCAGTCGCCGCTTTGCGATTTGGCCCATGCGATGGCATCGGCAATGAGCGGCACATATTCCGGCAGCGTCGCGGCCTTGAGCAGCAAGGAGGGGTTGGTCGTCGCATCCTGCGGCTGATGGTGGCGAATCGCTTCGATATCGCCGGTATCCGCAACGATGGTGGTCATGGACTTTAGTTGTTCCAGCAGATTAGCCATATCGTTTTCCTGAAATTGGTTTGTGCGTTATTCAACAACCGCTATCACAAGCGCCCCATCTTCGGCAGCTCACCTACCAGCGGCGCGACATAATCGATCCATGCCTGCGTCACATCGTTGCCCGCCGCGTTGATGTATTCGCCCTTCATCTCTGTAGCTACGCGCGCCACGGTCGACAGCGGCGTGATGAAGCATTCGCTGGCATATGGTTTACTGCTCAGGCGCCGGATCGCCACCGAGCCGGGTTGCCCGGTGCCGGCTGCATGGTTCACCGCGAAGTCGCCGACCGCGCGCGCTTCCCTAGCGTCTATCGGAGAAATGATGGTGGGGAAAGAGCGTTGCAAATAGCCGAAAGTGTCGGCGCGCACGCGCACTTTTTGCCCGGGAAAAGCCTCTTTGACCAAGGCCGCCAGCGTGTCGCCCAGTGCGCCGCTGCCGGAAAGCTGGATGTTGCCGTGCGAGTCGCGCTCACCGCTGGTCGAGATCGGGTTGCCATCCTTGTCGGTGATGCCTTCGGAAGCGGCGATCACGCAGCGGCCATATTTCGCCACCGCATCGCGCACATCCTGCTTGAATTTTTCCACATCGAACACGCGCTCCGGCAAATAGATCAGGTGCGGGCCGTCGCCTTCCGCCTGACGCGCCAGTGCGGATGCGGCGGTCAAAAATCCGGCGCTGCGCCCCATCACCACGTTGACCTTGATGCCCTGCAACGCGCGGTTGTCGCGGTCATCGCCCATGAAGGCCAACGCCACAAAACGCGCCGCCGACGCGAAGCCGGGGCAGTGGTCGGTGACCTTCAAGTCGTTGTCGATGGTCTTGGGAATATGCACGGTGCAGAAATCATAATTCGCTTCCTTCGCCATCTCGGCGATGATATGCGCGGTCTCGGCGGAATCGTTGCCGCCAATGTAGAAAAAATAGCGCACGTCGTTCTTCCTGAATACCTCGAACACTTTTTCGCATTCTGCCTTGCCGGGCTTGAGGCGCACCGAACCCAACGCCGCCGCCGGGGTCGTAGCGACCAGTTCAAGCTGCTCGACGCTTTGCGTGGTCAGGTCGATGAAATCTTCCTTCATGATCCCGGCGATACCGTGGCGCGCGCCGAGGATGCCGGTGATGTTGGGCTGCTTGCGCGCCGCCAGCACCGCGCCGACCAGCGACTGGTTGATAACTGCGGTGGGGCCGCCCGATTGGCCGATCACCATCTTGCCGATTAACTTTCCTTGCGTAGCCATAGCATCATCTCCCGTGGTTGAAATCGGTGCATTCTAAACCGAATACCCCTCTGCGGCATCACCATGCATCGCTTATAATTGCGGTCTTTAGTCAACAGCAAGGAAAACCGCGTGAGTCTCTTAAATGTCCGCCCCGGCGACAATCTACCCCACGAATGCAATGTCATCGTCGAAATCCCGAAACACGCCGACCCGGTCAAGTATGAAGTAGATAAGATATCCGGCGTATTGGTGGTGGACCGCTTCATCGGTTCGTTGATGCGCTATCCGTGCAATTACGGCTTCATCCCGGAAACCATCGCCGAAGATGGCGACCCGGTGGATGTGCTGGTGGTCACGCAATTTCCCATCGTGCACGGTGCCATCATCCCGTGCCGCCCGGTCGGCATGCTGAGCATGGAAGACGAAAGCGGCGGCGACGCCAAAATTGTCGCCGTACCCACCGACAAGCTGACCCCGCTATACCACGATGTCCAGTCTTACCGGGATTTGCCGAAAATCACGCTGGAGCAAATCAAGCATTTCTTCGAACTCTACAAAGCGCTGGAGCCGGGCAAGTGGGTCAAAATCAAAGGCTGGCAAGGTGTTGAATCGGCGCATGCCGAAATCATGAATGGCTTGGAGCGGTACAAGAAAATATCCAAAGATCAATAACACGTTTAACAGACGGGAGCAAAGCATGACAGCACAGATTATCGACGGCAAGACCATCGCCCAGCAGGTGCGCGCCGAATGGAAGGAACGTGCCGATGCACTGAAGGCGCGCGGCATCACGCCGGGCATGGCGGTCATCATCGTCGGCAGCGACCCGGCTTCCAAGGTGTATGTCGCCAACAAGGTGAAAGCCTGTGCGGAATTGGGGCTGTATTCAAAACACATCGAACTGGGCAGCGACATTACCGAAGCCACGCTGCTGGGCGAAATCGAAGCGTTGAATAACGACCCGGCAATCCACGGCATTCTCGTGCAACTGCCGCTGCCCAAGCATCTGGCCTCGCACAAAGTTATCGAGGCGATCAACCCGGACAAGGATGTGGACGGCTTTCACGAAAAAAATGTCGGCGCGCTGGTAACGGGTGAAACGCCTTTCCCGTCCTGCACACCTTACGGGGTGATGGTGTTGCTGGAAAAAACCGGCATCGCGATCGAGGGCAAGCATGCCGTCGTGGTCGGGCGCAGCAACATCGTCGGCAAACCGATGGCGCTGATGCTGCTGCACAAGCATGCCACCGTCACCATCTGCACTTCCAAGACAACAGACTTAGCCAAGCATACCCTCGATGCCGATATCCTGGTCGCGGCGGTGGGCAAAGCCAACTTCATCACCGGCGACATGGTCAAACCCGGCGCGACCGTGATCGATGTCGGCATCAACCGCAACGCGGAAGGCAAACTGGTCGGCGACGTGGATTTTGCCAGCGTGAAGGAGGTGGCGGGTTACATCACCCCGGTGCCCGGCGGTGTCGGGCCGATGACCATCACCATGCTGGTGGCAAACACCGTGCGTGCGGCGGAGCGGCTATCCGGTTCAGGCAAGTAATGCTGGGCGCGCTCAAAAACCAACCGCAACACCTTGGAGAGGTTAAGGTGTTGGGATGGAAAAAACAGAAAAGCTCTATAAGCAGTTGAGTG